>Ga0070764_10000570_pt1 | contig 14568 bp, 11 predicted proteins | sample HubBroMetageWRM4_FD_67287 | JGI IMG/M metagenome (GOLD analysis project Ga0070764, IMG submission 67287) | Warmed soil microbial communities from the Hubbard Brook experimental Forest, New Hampshire - Hubbard Brook CCASE Soil Metagenome WRM 4 | ecosystem: Environmental > Terrestrial > Soil >... | reverse complement strand
CAGGCGGTCTACGGTCACCACGGGGCCGGTGATGACCGTCAGCCCGGCCCGCCGAAGCTCGCCCGCAAGCAGCGGCGCCGACGGGCAGCTCACCGTCGAGTCCCGGTACGACACCTCGGTGGCCACGACGATGTCACCCGCTCGCAGGTCCGGGCTCAGCGCACCGCCCACCCCGGCCACGGCAATTGCCTCGGTTCCCGCCGCGGCCAGCCTGGCCCCGGTGGCGGCCGCGCGCACCGGGCCGTAGCCCGCCCGGACGACCTCGGCCCGGACGACATCAGCCCGTGCCTCCCCGTCCTGTGTCGCCGCGGCCTGTGTCTCCCCGGGCTGGCCGCCCTCCGGGCGCTCGCCCGGCGCGGCGCGCAGCCCGCGCCGGACCGCCAGCGCCTCGATCGCCATCGGCGCGCACACCGTCAGCCGGGTCATCGCGCACGCGCCAGGTAGCGGCCGAGCGCGCTGACCGGGAAGACCAGCCGGTACAAGTGGTAGTTGATGTAGAAATCGCCGGGGAAGCCGGTTCCGGTGAACTGCGGCTCGTCCCAGCTGCCGTCCGGCCGCTGGGCGGCCGCGAGCCAGGCCGCACCGCGGTCCGCGCTGCGGCCGGCGTCGTCACCGCCCGCCGCCAGCAGCGCCAGCAGCGCCCACGCGGTCTGCGAGGCGGTGGAATCGCCGCGCCCGGCCCAGCTCGGGTCGGTGTAGGAGCGCAGGTCCTCACCCCAGCCCCCATCAGGGTTCTGGTGCGCGATCAGCCAGCTGACAGCGCGCCGGATGCAGGGCTTGCCCGGCCGCACGCCGGCCGCGATCAGGGCCGGGACCACGGCGCCGGTCCCGTAGACGTAGTTGGCTCCCCAGCGGCCGAACCACGAGCCGTCCGGCTCCTGCGCGCGCAGCAGCCAGGCCACGCCCCTGCGCACGGCCGGGCTGGTATCCAGGCCCTCTGCGCACAGTGCTTCCACCGTGTGCGCGGTCACGTCCGCCGACGGCGGGTCGATGACTGCACCGAAGTCGCAGAACGGCAGCCTGGTCACCAGCTTTCTCGTGTTGTCCGCGTCGAAGGCGCCCCAGCCGCCATCGCGTGATTGCATCCCCGTTAGCCAGGCGACGGCCCGGGCTGAAGCCTGGCTGGCCTGCCCGGCCAGGCCCCCTGGCCCGGCGGCCGCTCCGGCCGTCCGGCCCAGGGCCAGCAGCACTTCGGCGGTGTCGTCGATGTCGGGATACCCATCATTGTCGAATTCGAAAGCCCAGCCGGCCGGCGCCAGTTGCGGCCTGCGCACCTGCCAGTCGCCTGGCCCGCGAATCTCCTCGGCCAGCAGCCACGCCGCCGCCGACTGCTGGGCGGGGTGGCTGGCGGGCACGCCCGCGTCGGCCAGCGCGACCACGGCCAGCGCGGTGTCCCACACCGGCGACTGGCAGGCCTCGAGCCGGCGCAGGGGGCCCTGCGGACCATCCTCGATGACGGTAAACCGGTCCAGGCCGGCCAGCCCCCGGCTGATCACCGGATGGTCCAGCCCGTAGCCGAGCAGATGCAGCGCCAGCAGCGAGTACACCCAGGGGGGCTGGATGCCGCCCCAGCATCCGTCCCGCTCCTGCCTGGCGATGATCCAGTCCGCGCAGCGGCGCATCGCGGCCGAGCGCAGGGCGCCGGCTGGTGCGCGCGGCCCCAGGTACCGCTCGTAGCCATGCAAGGCTTTGTCCAGGCCCTGGAACACGGCTTTCCAGGGGTCAGCCAGCCGGCCCGCCCGCGCCTTCGATGGCTGGCCCGGCGGCTGGCTGGCCGGGCGCTGCCCGGCGCGCAGCTCCGGCAGGCCGAAGGGCAGCGGCCGCACCGGCCGCAGCGAGCAGACGATGGTCAGCGGCACGATCGTCTGGCGCGCCCAGCACGCCCAGTCGTAGACGTTCAGCGGGAACCAGCGCGGCAGGTAGATCAGCTCGGGCGGCATGACCGGCAGGTCGTCCCATGGCCATTCGCCGAACAGGGCGAGCCAGATACGGGTGAAGACCCGTGTCCCCTCGATGCCGCCGTGGGCGCGGATCCAGTCCGCGGCGATCGTCAGGTGGGGTGCCTCCGGCCGGTCGCCGGCCAGCCGCAGCGCTACGTAAGCCTCGACCGTCGTCGACAGGTCGGCGTCCCCGCCGTGGAAGTTTGCCCAGGTCCCGTCCGGTCGCTGGCAGGACCGGATCCAGCGCGCGGCGGCCGCCGTCTCCGGCCGGGTGCGGATGCCGAGGAATTCGCGCAGCAGCAGGTCTTCGGCATCCATGGTGACGTTGGTCTCCAGCTCGCCGCGCCACCAGCCCTCGGCGTCCTGCAGTCCGGTCAGGTGGTCGACTGCTCGCTGCAGCGCGCCGCGCACCGCGCCAGCGCGCTGCGTCTCGTCCGTGCCGTCCTCGGCCTGCCCGCTGCTGGCCTGCGCAGCTACCGATGCTCGTGCCGCTACCACTGCCGCGCCGTGATGAACTCGGCGATGCCGCACAGCTCGGCCCGGACGTCATCGGGCAGCTTCGCCCGGCCCAGTGCGGTGAACGCACCGTCCAGCGCCTTGGCCGCCATCGCCTCGGTCTGATCCTTGCCGCCCGCCTGCTCTACCAGCCAGGTGGCCCGCGCGACCTGATCCTCGGTCAGCTGCTCAGGCTGCCCGAGCAGCGCGGCCAGCTCCTCGCTAGCCGGCGTCCCGCTGGTCAGCGCCGCGACAATGGGCATGGACTTCTTCCTCGCCCGCAGGTCAGAGCCGACTGGCTTGCCGGTGACCTCGGGTGTTCCCCAGATCCCGAGCATGTCGTCGGCCAGCTGGAAGGCCAGGCCCGCGCCGGTGCCGAATTCGGCCAGGCTCAGCACGAGTTCCGCCGGAGCCCCGGTGTAGATAGCGCCGATGCTGCAGGCGCAGGCCATGAGCGCAGCGGTCTTGTCGGCCTCCATGTCGAGGCACTCGGCCACCTTCACGTCGTCGCGACGCTCGAATTCCAGGTCACAGCCCTGCCCCGCGATGAGTCGCTGCACGGCGGCCGACAGGCAGCGAGCCGCCCAGACGCCGTAGGGCGGGGTCTCCAGGAGCAGATCCTGGGCCAGCACGAGCATGGCGTCGCCGGCCAGGATCGCGGGGCCGATGCCGAAGACGGTCCAGGCCGTCGGGCGGTGCCTGCGCTCGGTGTCGCCATCCATGATGTCGTCGTGCAGGAGCGAGAAGTTGTGCACGAGCTCGACTGCCGCGGCCGCGTCGACCGCGCGCTCGGCTGGTGCTCCGGCCGCGCGCGCCGACAGCAGCGTGAGCGCGGGCCGCAGTGCCTTGCCCGCGCCGCCCTCGACTGGCTTGCCGGTCACGTCGGCCAGGCCCAGGTGATACTCGGCGACTGGCCGCACCGCTGGGTTCAGCCTGGCGACCGCCGCGGCGATGGACGGTCCGACCAGATCGCGAGCGATCTGCACTCCCGCCGGGATGGTCATGGTCATCTCGGGCCATGCCCGGCTGCGGCCGGCTCGGCCGGCAGGCTGGCCTGACTGCGGCCGGCCAGTTCCCTGGTCAGTTCCCTGGCGGCGTTATGCCCGCTTCGCACGGCACCCTCCATTGTGTCGGGCCAGCCAGTGTCGGTCCACGCGCCCGCGAGCACGAGCCCGGGTACGCCGGTCGCGGCACTGGGCCGCAGCCGTTCGCACCCCGGCGCCTGCCGGAAGGTTGCCTGACGTTCCCTGGTGACGAAGAAATCGGTAATGCGATTGCCCGCGGCGGCCGGGAACAGCTGTTCCAGGGCGGGCAGGAACTGCTGTCGCAGTGCGGCCGCGGGCAAGTCCACGATGTCGTCTGCGGCGGACAGGGAGACGGCGAGGTACTGGCCGGATGCCAGGCCCGCCTGCCTGGTCTTGTCGAATACCCACTGCACCGGCGAGTCCACGGCCGCCACGAACGGCAGGTCCATGACCGGCCGCTCGTAGATGACGTGCACGTTGACGATCGGCGAGTGCCCGAGCCCGTCCCACTCGCCCGCCAGGGTCAGGCCCGCTGTCGCACCCAGCCTGGCGGCCTGGCTGGCCGGCACCGCCAGCACGACCCCGTCCGCCCGGAGCGTCTGGCCGTCAGCGTCCTCGCTGGCTGGCCCGGCTGGCCCGGCCGGGTCCGTGACGCCCGCCGTATCCCCTCCGGCCGCCGTATCCGCTCCGGGGGTCGTATCCTCTCCGCCCGCAGAAGCCCCGGTGCCCGGCGTGAGCCGGACGCCGAATCCGCCGCCCGGCAGCGCGTCGACGGCCGCGACCCTGGCCCGCAGTCGCATCCGCGCGCCGAGCCGGTCCAGCAGCGCGGCCGGCGCCGTGCCATGCAGCTGACCGAGCGGGACGGTGGCCATCCCGATATCGGCCGCGTCGTTACCGCCAAGCAGGCCGGTGCGGACCACCGTCGCGGCCAGCGCCACGCTGGCGTCATCGCCGGCGATGTTCAGCGCGGACACGACGAACAGGTCCCACAGGTGCCGCCGGGCCTGCTCGTCCTGTCCGCGCGCGGCCAGGAAGTCGCCGAGCCGCTCGTCGTCGCGGCCGGGCCTGGCCGCGCCGGCCCGCCGCAGGGCCAGCGCCGCGCGACCGACTCTGGCCCGCTGGGCCAGGGTCAGGTGCCGGTACCTGGCCAGCGCCGGGGCCAGGTGCAGCGGGCTGGGCAGCGGGCCGCGTCTGAGCCGGGCCCGGCCGCCAGGCGACAGCACCGTGACGTCAAAGCGATCCTGGATCGCGACCGAGCCGGTCACGCCCAGCCTGGCCAGCAGTTCCTGATAGGAGTGGCAGCAGCGCAGGAACACGTGCTGACCGTTGTCGATCATCAGGGAGCCGCGCGCGGACGAGGCCGCCGCGCCGCCCAGCCGTGGCCGGGATTCCAGCAGCGTGACCTGCAGACCCGCGTCACACAGCGCGATAGCGGCGGTAATTCCGGCCAGCCCGCCGCCGATCACGACGACGTGCCGCGCGGTCATGCCTGGCTCCGGGCGGCCGCCACGGGCGCGCTCCTGGCCGGCCGCGCCATCCCGGCGATGGCGGTAGCGGCTATCGCCGCCTTCTCCTTGCCTGGCAGGGACATCCGCCCGGCCAGGGCTGCTTCCGGGGCCGCGGCAATGTGCTCGAGCAGCTGCCGGTAGATGCCGGCCATGGCGCCGGTGCAGGCAGCGCTGCGGCGGTCAAGCAGCGGCAGCAGCTGCAGGCCCTTCGCATACCGTGCGCGCGCGCGATCCGCCTCGAAGCGGATCAGCTCGGCCATCGGCCCGGCCATCGCGCCCCCGCCGTCAGCCTGGGCCGGCGTCAGTGCGCAGCCGAAGGCAGCCAGGTCGTCGGCGGGCAGGTAAACCCGGCCATTGCCGAGATCCTCGGTGATATCGCGGAGAATGTTCGTGAGCTGCAGCGCCAGCCCGAGAGTGTCGGCCAGCTGCTCCGCCACCCGCGGCTCGCTGCTGCCGAAGACGCCGAGCGAGAGCCGCCCGATCGAGCCCGCCACGCATCTGCAGTAGTAGTCGAGGTCACCGATGCTCGCGTAGCGCGTACCGCGCACATCGGCCTCGCAGCCGTCGATGAGCTCGCAGAAAGCCATGACCGGAATCGGGAAAAGCCGGGCCGCGTGCCACAGCGCCAGCAGTACCTGGTCGCCTGCGGTCGCCTCGGCGGCCGCCCCGCCGCCGGCGGCGATCTGGGCGACCGACTCCCTGGCCTCGGCGAGAGCGGCGATCTTCGCCGCGGCCGGCAGCGTGCCGTCCCCGATGTCGTCGATGCGCCGGGCGAAGGCGTAGACGGCCGACAGCGCCCGGCGCTTGGGCCCCGGCAGCAGGGCGATGCCGTAGGCGAAGTTCTTGGCCTGCTGCCGCACGACGGTCTGGCAGTGCTTGTACGCGGCCCCGATGTCCGCCTGGTCTGCGGCTGGCGACGTCATCCGCCTCACCTGGCCCGCGCGAAGGCCATGATCAGTTCTGCTGCCGTCCGGCCCTGGCCGGCCCGCGGGGTGGCCGCGAGCACGTCGAAGTCCGCCCTGGCGATGGCCGTCAGTGCGGCCCGCCCGCCCGCGACGTACCCAGCGATGGCGGCTCGCGGCACCACCGGCAGGCCGCTGATGAGCGGCGCCCCGGCATCGAGAAGCTCGCGCGCCCGCCCGGTCTCGAACTGCATGAGCTCGCGGACCTGCGGCGGCGCCGGGCCGGGCGCCAGGTCCTGCTCGGTGCAGCCGAACCTGAGCATGTCCGCGGCCGGCAGGTAGATGCGGCCGGCCCGCAGGTCCTCGGCCACATCCTGCCAGTGCTCGGCCAGCTGTAGCCCGGTGCAGATCAGGTCCGACTGCCGGGCGCGATCCTCGTTAAAGCAGCCGAAGACGTGCAGGACTATCCGGCCGACCGGGTTGGCGGAGAGCCGGCAGTAGGCGAGGAGGTCATCGAACGTCTCGTACCTGCTGACGATCTGATCCTGCTCATTCGCACTGATGAGATCCAGCAGCAGCTGCATCGGGACGCCGCACTCGGTGACGGTACGTGCTAGGCCGCGGACCACAGGTGACTGCGGCTCGGCGGTTCCGGAACCGGCCGCCGCATACAGGCGGGTGACGTCCTCGCGCAGCGCACTGAGCAGTCGCGGGCGCTCGCCGGCCGGGGCCAGGTCACCGGTGTCGTCCACCGTTCTGGCGTAGGCATAGACCGCCAGCAGGTGCAGCCGGTACCGGCGCGGCAGCATGCGCAGCGCTACCGGAAAGTTTTCCGCGCTGACTTGGGCGGCAACGCGCGCCGCGGCCGCAGCCTCCCAGTCACCCGCCCTGGACCGCCCATCGGCCGCGGGATCGGCAGCAAGGATCCCCGGCTGATCGCGCGTCATGATCTCTATTGCGGCACGATTCAGATTTTCATGCAAAGGCGAGAATGACGTCAGCGTCACCTGATGTCTGTGTCAGTAGCCGGACCTAGCCGGGGGTCAGATCGCTAAATCTGGCCGGGCAGGGCACCGCCAGACCGCAGTATTTGCTGCCTAAAGCCGACAAGGCAAGGTGGCCTGGACTGTATACCCGACCAACGCTCTGCGGACTCCGATTGTTCGCGATGTGCCGGGAGCGTTAGTCTCGCCAGCATGAGCCGCGAACCCAGGCTGGGCGCGCCGGGCCGAGCGCAGGCAGTACCAGCGGGCAGTCATCATGCCGGCCGGCAGCCGGCCGCTGTATGTGACCTGCCTTCGCCGGAGCTCGCGGCGCGCGGACCGGTGGCGAATCAGGCCAGGACAGCTGCCGAGGTCACGGCACCCGAGTACCTGCCCAGGCAGGCCCGGCGGGACGACGGCCGGGCCACCGACCCGGCGCGGCCGCAGCGGCCGTCGCTCGGCGGGGGCATCCCCGCTCAGCAGCGCGGCCTTGGTGTCCAGGGCCGGCAGACAGTGCGCAGGCTGCTCGAGGCGGGACTTGCCGTATTCGCCGAGCTCGGGTTGCAGGCCACCAGGGTCGAGGACATCGTCCGGCGGGCCAAGACCTCGCACGGCACGTTCTACTTGTACTTCGCCAACAAGGACGACCTGTTCCGCACGCTGCTCCAGGACGCGCTGCACGACATGGCGATCGTGACCGGCGAGTTCCCGGTCGTGACCAGCAACGATGCTGGCCGGGCGGCGCTGCGCCGGTGGGTGGAGCGGTTCAGCGACGTCTACGCGGCGCATGCGACGGTGATCCAGATCGTCAGCCAGGCCGAGCTCGTCGGCGAGGAAGTCTACGGCGACGGCCTGCAGCTGCTGTTCCGGCTGGCCGAGACGATGACGCAGGGCATGACCGCGGCGCAGAAGGCCGTCGATGGCGAGCCGGCCCCGCATGCCGAGCTGACCGCCGTGGCCTGCCTGATGATGCTGGAGCGCGTCAATTACCTGCTCTGCGCCGAGGTCAAGATGCCCAGAGACGAGATGAACGACCGCCTGGCGGCCATCATCTACGCCGCCTTCCACTCCTCCTGACTCCCCGGTCTCCCTTCCGGCCCGCTGGCTCGCGGAAAACGCGACGGGCTAAAGTCGTCGGCGAGGCGAGACTCGGAGGTCGGCTATGGGTAACTGGCAGCTAGACCCGTATCACACGCAGGTCGAGTTCTCCGCCAAGCACCTGGGCATGATGACCGTGCGCGGTCACTTCGCCGAGGTGAGTTCCACTGCCGCCATCGACGCCGAGCACCCGGAGTCGGCCTTCGTCGAGGTGGTCGTCCAGACCGCGAGCATCCGCACCAATCATGAAGTCAGGGACAACGACCTGCGATCTTCCAACTTCCTGGAAGTCGACAAGTATCCGACGATGACGTTCCGCAGCACCGGCATTGCGCCCGCGGGCGAGGACCGCTGGGCGCTGAGCGGGGACCTGACCATCAAGGGCAACACCCGGCCGGTGACGCTGCAGGTGCTGAAGTACGGTGAGTTCAACGACCCCGGCATGATGGGGCACCGGATCGCCTACAGCGCTCAGGTCGCGATCGACAGGCGCGATTTCGGGCTGACGTTCAACATGCTGCTTGACGGCCGGTGGGTGGTCAGCGACGAGATCCAGATCACAGTCGAGGGTGAGCTGGTGGAACAGCCGGAGCAGGAGACAGCGGGGGCGTAGCCGGGTCAGGCCGGCGCGAGCGCAGGGCAATCAGCCCGACGCTCAGCCAGCCGAGCACGATCGCCAGCCAGAAGTTCACGATCCGGAAGGTAATCGCGGCGGACAGCGCCGGTACCTGAGCCGCGCCGTAGGCGACCAGGATCACCGCCAGGCTGCCCTCGACGATGCCCAGGCCGCCGGGGACGACCGGGAACGAGCCGAGGACCTGCGCGGCACCGTAGGCCAGCAGGACGCCGTCCCACGGGACCGGGGCGTGCACGGCGCGGAAGGCGAAGACCAGGCAGCAGAAATCCCCGAACCAGACGGCCGCGGCCAGCGCCACCACCCCGGCGGTCGACCGCTTGCTGAGCGGGATCTCGCGCATCCGCGCGAGCGTGGATTCCACCCGCGCGCCGATACTGCCGCGCGGATGACCGGTCACCCGCTGAAACGCCCGGACCAGCCGCGCCGCCAGCCGCAGCACCAGGTCGCGGCGCATCAGGATGGCCCCGGCGCCGACGATCACCACCAGGGCCAGGATGGCGACGCCGGCCCCGGCCGCACTCGTGCTCGCACCGAGCGCCACCACCACGCCGGCCAGCAGCAGCAGTGACATCCCGATGGCCTGCGCGATCAGGATGGTGAACACGGTCCAGCCCGCGCTTGCGCTGCTCGCGCCGTGCCGCCGGTAGTAGCGGTAACGATAGGCGCTGGAGACCGCGGGCTCGCCCGGTACCGTGCCCGCGATCGCATCGTTGGCCAGCGTGAGCAGGTAGAGAGCAGGCAACGCGATCCGCGTGCCACTGAGCCGCAGCACCCGCTGCTGCAGGTAGGCGAAGATCCACAAGGACAGCGCCTCGGCGCCGATCGCGGCCGTGATCCACCAGAAGCTGACCCGGCCGAGCTGATGCCAGGAGGCGGCCAGGTCGCCGCGCTTGCCGAACAGGAGCACGAGGACCACGACACCCAGCAGGATGCCCAGGACATATCGGGCTGCCTGTGACAGCCTTCGCCCCGCCCGCGGGCTCGCCCGCTCCTCGATCACGGTGCAACGCTACCGAGTGCCGTCGGCAGCGGACTTCCGATGACATGCTGAATCCTCAGCCGCGCGGCACGCGGCACCGGACGAGAGGAGCCGGGAGTGGCACAGGAGTTCGGCGGCAGCATCGGCCGGGACTGGCGCGACTCGACGCCGTGGTGGCCGCCAGTGCCGGCGCCGCCACCTGGTGCGCCCAATATCGTCCTGGTGGTGCTCGATGACGTCGGCTTCGCCCAGCTGGGCTGTTACGGCTCGGACATCAGGACGCCGGTGCTCGACGGGCTGGCGGCCACCGGTGCCCGGCTGGCCAACTTCCACACGACCTCGCTCTGCTCCCCTACCCGCGTCTGCCTGCTGACCGGGCGCAACCATCACCGCAGCGGCATGGGCAGAGTCGCGGACCTGGCCGTCGGCTACCCCGGCTACTGGGGCAGTCCGCCGCGCGAGAACGGCTACCTGCCGGAAATCCTGCGGGCGGCGGGCTATGCCACCTACGCGATCGGCAAATGGCACCTGTCGCCCGAGGACGAGACGAGCATGGCCGCCTCGCGCGCCACCTGGCCGCTCAGCCGCGGCTTCGACCGCTGGTATGGCTTCCATGGCGGCGAGACCCATCAGTTCGTGCCGGCTCTCTATCACGACAATCATTCCGTCCGGCCGCCAGGATCGGACGGCTACCACCTCACCGAGGACCTGGCCGGCCGGGCCATGGAATTTCTCGGCGACCTGCGCGCGGCCGACGCGGACAAGCCGTTCTTCCTGTATTTCGCGACCGGCGCCTGCCATTCACCGCACCAGCCGCCGCAGCGCTGGCTCGCGCAGTACCGCGGGAAGTTTGATGCCGGATGGGACGCCTGGCGAGCGCAGACGTTCAGCCGGCAGCTCGCCGGCGGCCTGCTTCCCGACCAGACCGTACTGTCGCCCCGGCCTGACTGGGTCCCTGCCTGGGAGTCGCTGGACGCGGGGCAGCGCGCCCTGTCGGCCCGGTTCATGGAATGCTTCGCCGGCTTCCTGTCGCATGCCGACGAGCAGATCGGCCGCGTGCTCGCTTTCATCCAGGAACGCGGTGAGGCTGACCGGACCCTCGTCGTGGTGGTGTCCGACAACGGGGCCAGTGCCGAGGGCGGCGCCCAGGGCTCCATCAACGATGTCCGCATGGTCAACATCGACCCGGCCAGCGACGCCGAGATGCTCGCCCGGCTGGACGAGATCGGCGGCCCGCTCACGCACAACAATTACCCGTGGGGCTGGACCATGGCGGGCAATACCCCGTTCCGCCGGTGGAAGCGCGAGGTACACGAGGGCGGGGTCGCCGACCCGTGCATCATTTCCTGGCCGGGCGGGCCCATCGAGCCCGGCGCGATCCGGTACCAGTTCACGCACGCGATCGACGTCCTGCCGACCATCACCGAGCTGGCCGGGATCGAGCTGCCCGTGCAGCTGGAAGGCATCGAGCAGACCGCGCTTGATGGCGAGAGCTTCGCCTACCTGCTGCCGCCGGGCGGGCAGCTGGAACCCGAACGGCACCACACCCAGTACTTCGAGATGTTCGGCTCGCGCGCGATCTATCACCGGGGCTGGAAGGCAGTGGCGTTCCACCCGGTCGGGCCGTTGTATGACGACCAGGACCCGAACGCGTCCTTCGACGACGATGTCTGGGAGCTCTATCACGTGGCCGAGGACCTGTCAGAGTCCCGTGACCTGGCCGGGCAGCATCCGCGGATGCTGCACGAGCTGATCGAGCTGTGGTGGCAGGAGGCGGACCGCAACCAGGTGCTGCCGCTGGACAACCGGGTGCTGTGGGCGCTGGTCAACCCCAAGCCCGATCACCGCAGGCCGCGATCGGAGTACCAGTACTTCCCCGGCGGCGCCCAGGTGCCCGAGTCGGTGGCGGTGAACGTCAGGAACCGCTCCCATGCGCTCACCGTCGATGTGAGCATCGCCGAGCCGGCCGCAGCCGACGGCGTCCTGCTGGCGCTGGGCTCGGCGCTCGGCGGCTGGTCGCTGCACATCCTGGGGGGCCGCATCCGGTACGTGCACAATCTGTACGGCAAGGAGCGGCACGTAGTGGCGGCGAGCGCCGTCATCACCGCTGGCGAGCACCGCATCGAGTACGCGTTCACCAAGGACGAGGGACTCGGCGGGACCGGCGTGCTGCGCTGCGACGGCGTCGAGGTGGCCCGCGCTCTCATCCCCCGGTTCACCCCGTCCGGCTTCAACGGCGTCGGCGCCGGACTGACCTGCGGATACGAATGGGGTCCGGCCGTGGGCGATGGCTACCGCGCGCCGTTCCCCTTTCCCGGCACCATCCGCAGGGCCAGCGTGCGTGTCACCGGGCCAGTCGTGCGTGATCCGCTGGCCGAGCTGGAGGCGATCCTGTCGCAGCAGTGAAGGCAGCGCCGCCACGAACTGCCCTCAGAACCTGACCGGCTGCTCCCAGTCCGGCTTCGGGCCCTTGCGCAGCAGCATGAACAGGCTCGGCCCGAAGTACACCGGAGCGAGGCGTTCCTGCAATGTGCGCTCCATCGCGAGCAGCGCGTGCCGCGGAATCCACCGCGTTAGCGCGCGGTGCCGCAGGTTGGAAACTGACAGCATCCGCTCCAGGCGCAGGCCGGTCGCCTGCAGCTGCCCGACGATGGTGGCCGGGTGGTGGTTGACGAACGGGATGCCATCCTGACCGCGCAGGGCCTCCGGACGGATGTCGACCGCGGTCAGCGGAATGGGCCGGCGCCGGATCAGGTAGCGCACCCGGTTGATGGCATGGGCCAGGTTCGCCACCTCGATCAGCGCGTATCCGCCCGGCCGCAGGATCCGGTAGAGCTCGCGCAGCTCCGCGGCCGGATCGGGCAGGTGATGCAGGATCCTGATCATGGAAACCAGGTCCGCGCTCTCGTCGGCGATCTGCAGCTGGGCCGCGTCCATCCGGACGCACGTTATCCGCGGGTGCCCGCACAGGAACCGCCGCGCCAGGTCCAGCTGCTGCTGGCTGGCGTCGGCCAGCGTGACCCGGCCGGCAAAGTCAGTGAGAACGACCGACAGCCGCCCGTATCCGCCGCCTATGTCGACTGCGTGCGCAAATGTCCGGCCACGCAGCAGCCGCCGCACCGCCATGACTTCCGCGTCGTGCTCGTAATTCCGGCTCGTCCAGTAATCCTGGTAATTGAGACTCTGATCGTCGTAATACGCGGGCCGGCTCCGCGGGATTGTGCTTGTCATCGGTCCCCCCGGCGGCAAGTCTTCCCAGCCTAGACGGCCGGTACACTACCGCGCCCTGACCGCCAGCGCAGCTAACGCGCCCGTCCCGCCATGGCGGGACTCCTGGCAATAACCGGCGTGTGTGAAGTGATTCGCGCCGGGTAACAGCGTCGCCAATGCCGGTCTGGCAAGGAGGCCCAGGAATGGCGACAACAGAGCAAACGGCGAGCTCGGGTACGATCCGCAGCCTGATCCCCGCGCGGATCGACCGGCTGCCCTGGTCCAGATTCCATACCAGGCTGGTGGTGGCCCTGGGAGTGGCCTGGATCCTGGACGGGCTGGAGATCACCATCGCCAGCAACGTCGGCCCTGACCTCACCCAGAAGGCGGCCCTGGGCCTGTCCGCCAGCTCGGTCGCCGACATCGCGACCTGGTACCTCATCGGCGAGGTCATCGGCGCCCTGTTCTTCGGCCGGCTGTCGGACAAGCTCGGGCGCCGTAACCTGTTCATGGTCACGCTCGGCGTGTACCTGATCGGCAGCGGGCTGACCGCGGTGACCCCGGCCGGGGCAAAGTGGTTCCTCTTCCTCTACGCGACCCGGGTCATCGCCGGGATGGGCATCGGCGGTGAGTACGCCGCCATCAACTCCGCGATCGACGAGATGATCCCGGCCCGGTACCGCGGCCAGGTGGATCTCTCCGTCAACGGTACTTACTGGGCCGGCGCCATCCTCGGCACCATCGTGACGCTGTACCTGCTCAATAATCTCGCCCCCGACACGAGCTGGCGGCTCGCCTACGCGGTCGGGCCGGCGCTGGCCCTGATCATCATCGTTGTCCGGCGGAACCTGCCGGAGAGCCCGCGCTGGCAGATCATGCACGGGCATGAGCAGGAAGCCGAGGCGACTATCGCGGAGATCGAGGCGGACGTCAGCGCGACTGCCGGCGAGCTGCCGCCGGTACCCGACGATCGGGCGATCGAGATCACGCCGGCCTCGAGTATCGGCTACCTGGCCCTGCTGCGAGTCCTGTTCTCGCAGTATCCGAGCCGTTCCGTGCTCGGTGCCGCACTGATGATCACGCAGTCGTTCCTCTATAACGCGATCTTCTTCACCTATGGCCTGGTGCTGGAGTTCTTCTTCAACGTCAAGTCGACGGACACCGGTTATTACTTCCTGGCATTCGCGGTCGGCAACCTGGCCGGCCCGCTCGTGCTCGGCCGCCTGTTCGACACGATCGGCCGCCGGAAGATGATCGCGGGCACGTACCTCATCGCCGGAATCCTGCTGATCATCAGCGCGCAGCTCTTCAAGGCGGGCGCACTCAACGCCACCACCCAGACTCTCTGCTGGGTCGTCATCTTCTTCTTCGCCTCGGCGGGCGCCAGCGCCGGCTACCTGACTGTCAGCGAGATCTTCCCGCTGGAGGTGCGGGCCAAGGCCATCGCCGTGTTCTTCGCCATCGCGCAGTGCTTCGGCTCCCTCGGCACCCACCTGTACGGGCACCTGATCGGCACCGGCAAGGACCCGAACGCGCTGTACTGGGGTTACCTGATCGGCGCCGGGGCGATGATACTCGGAGGCGTGGTCGCAGCGTTCCTCGGCGTGGCCGCGGAGGGCAAGTCGCTGGAGGACGTGGCCCGGCCCCTCAGCGTCATCGGCAAGCCGCCCCAGACCATATTCCGTACCGGGGACCCCGACATCTGAGCCCAGGCCGCCCTGCCCAGCCCCGTGCTGGGCAGGGCGCGGTACCGTCCGGCTATGACGGAGCTCACCGACCGGACTGACCCCG
>Ga0070764_10000567_pt1 | contig 14585 bp, 13 predicted proteins | sample HubBroMetageWRM4_FD_67287 | JGI IMG/M metagenome (GOLD analysis project Ga0070764, IMG submission 67287) | Warmed soil microbial communities from the Hubbard Brook experimental Forest, New Hampshire - Hubbard Brook CCASE Soil Metagenome WRM 4 | ecosystem: Environmental > Terrestrial > Soil >... | reverse complement strand
CAGCGAGCACGAATCCGATGATTAGAGGCCATTTGACGGTGTTTAATGGGTTCATGCGATTCCCCTCCATATGTTTTTTGCGTCGGAGCGTGCCACGGCGCGGATTTTGCGTTGCGGCAGCCTGGAAGAATAGGGGACTGACCCCAATAATTCAACGAGGCAAAACGGTTACCGCCTTGACCGTTATCGTACAATTAGGTGATTAACGTGGAGATTGTCGACTATGGACGCGATTGAACGAATCAAAAGCCAGCTATCCGCCGCCCCCGTGGTGCTTTACATGAAGGGCACACCGGATTTTCCGCAATGCGGCTTTTCCGCCCAGACCGTGGGCGCGCTGAAGGCTTGCAAGGCGAAGTTCGCGCATATCAATATTTTCGAAGACCCGGAAGTGCGCGAAGCGCTCAAGACCTATTCGAAGTGGCCGACCTTCCCGCAGCTCTACGTTAATGGCGAATTGGTGGGTGGTTGCGACATCACGCTGGAGATGTACAAGAGCGGCGAGTTGAAGCAATTGCTGGCCGAGGCCGGCGCCGTAGCCGCCTAGGAGCGGCCCCGGGCAGTACTTAGACAGGCGGCTGCGGGACCTCGGGGTCCGCGTCAATTTCGACTTCCAGCGGCCCCATGGCCGCCAGGCGCCTGCGGCCTGCGTCGAATACCCCTTGAAACTGATTGCACACGATGCAGAACAGATCCGCCGTGCGCTCCGCGTCATAGGCCGCGGAATGCGCCGACGCGGTATCCCACTCAAGACCGGCGGCCAACGTGGCGCGCATCAACACGGTTTGTCCGAAGGCGATGCCGCCCAGGGTCGCCGTGTCGAAGCTCGAGAAGGGATGAAAAGGATTGCGCTTCACTTGCGCGCGCGCCACCGCGGCGTTCAAGAAGTTCAGGTCAAAGGATGCGTTGTGGCCGACGAGAACTGCGCGGGTGCAGTCGGCCGTTCGAATCGCGGTCCTGACTTCCTTGAAGATGCGTTGCAAAGCGTCTTCTTCGGATATGGCGGGGCGCAAGGGATGATGCGGATCGATACCGGTCACGGCCATCGAGGCCGGTTCCATGTTCGCACCCGGAAAGGGGATGACGTGGTAGCGATGTGTTTCGCCGCGCGCCAGCGTACCGTCGCTGCGCATCTCGATGAATACCGCCGCAATCTCCAGCAGTGCATCGGTCTGCGAGTTGAAGCCGCCGGTTTCGACGTCGATCACCACCGGCAAGAATCCCCGGAAGCGCGTCGCAAAGGTGATCGGTGGAAGTTGCGACATGTTTACAGCGAAGCCAGACGCCAGCCGATCGGCTCGCCGGCGCGGTAGGGGATCAGGGTGCCGCTGCCGAACGGATACTGCTGCGGCCCCGTCCAGGGATCCTTGAGCAGCGTAATGCTGTCCGCGTGGCGCGGGAGACCATAGAAGTCCGCGCCGAAGTGACTGGCAAACCCCTCCAGCCGATCGAGCCTGCCGGCCGATTCAAAGGCTTCCGCATATAACTCGACGGCCGCATGCGCGGTGAACATACCGGCGCAGCCGCAGGCAGTCTCTTTGGTGGCGCGTTCGTGCGGCGCGCTGTCGGTGCCGAGGAAATAACGCGGGTTGCCGCTGGTCGCGGCCTGAAGCAATGCTTGCCGATCGCGCTCGCGCTTCAAGATCGGCAGGCAATAATAGTGCGGGCGGATGCCGCCGCTAAAAAGCGCATTGCGATTGTGAAGCAGATGCTGCGGCGTGATGGTGGCGGCCACACCGCTGCGCGCGGTACGGACGAACTCGACCGCGCGCCCGGTCGTGATGTGCTCGAACACCACGGGGAGTGCCGGAAATCGTTCGAGCAGCGGCGCAAGCACCGTGTCGATGAAGTGCGTTTCGCGATCGAAGGTATCGACGTCGCTCTGTGGCGACTCGCCATGCACCAGAAGCCGCATGCCGATTTTTTCCATGTGCGCCAACACCCCGTAGACATGCTTGATGTCGGTCACGCCGGCCTGCGAGTGCGTGGTCGCGCCCGCCGGATAGAGCTTGACGCCATGAATGAATCCGGAATTCTTGGCGCGCTCGATCTCTTCAGCGGGCGTGTCGTTGGTCAAGTACAAAGTCATCAGCGGTTCGAATCGGCTGCCCGGCGGCAACGCCGCGACGATGCGCTGCCGGTACGCGCCGGCCAGTGCCGTGGTGGTGATCGCCGGCTTGAGATTGGGCATCACAATGGCGCGCCCGAAGCGCTCCGCGGTGAAATGCGCGACCGCTTTCAAGGCATCGGCGTCGCGCAAATGCACGTGCCAGTCATCCGGCCGTTGGATGGTGAGACGATTCATGCCGCCGCTGTCCGCGCCGGCCAGCCCCGGCGCAGCAGGTCGAGCGTGTACCGCACACCAAAGCCGGTGATCTCCGTCGTGACATGCGCCAGTCCGCCGTGACGGGTGCCCGCGGAGAGATCCAGGTGCAGCCACGCGATGTTTTTCGGTACAAAGCGGCTCAAGAACCGCGCCGCCAAAATGTGATCGCCCTTGGAATCGGCAGAACACTGCAGCACGTCGGCCACGGTGCTTTCCAAATCCGTGTCGTAGTCGCTGTCCATCGGAAAGCACCAGACGCGCTCGCCGCTGCTGAGGCCTGCGGACTCGATCAAGTCACGAGCCTCGGGGCGATTGGTGAACGCACCGCTGTAGCGCTCGGTGAGCGCGTACACGCAGGCACCGGTGAGCGTGGCATAGTCGATGATGGCGCGCGGCTTCTTGGCCGCGGCCAGACACAGCGCATCAGCCAACACCATGCGGCCCTCGGCATCGGTATGAATGACCTGAATGGTCGTGCCGTTCGCCGCACGCACGACATCCTGCGGCTTGTAGGCGAACGGACCGATGCGATTTTCCGTGATCGCAAGCCAACAATCGACCGGCAGCGGCGAGCGCAGCGTCTTCAAGGCGTACAAGCTGCCGAGCGCGACGGCGCTGCCTTCCATGTCGGTATGCATGTCCAGCATGCTTTTGTGGGCCTTCAAATTCGTGCCGCCCGTGTCGAAGCAGATGCCTTTGCCCACCAAGCTGACCGCGGGTGCTGCGGCGCCACGGGGACGATAAGACAACAGGGCAATGCCCGCGTCGCGCATGGCGTTGCCGCGCGACACCGCCAGAAAGGCGCCGCACCCCAAGCGCTTGAGCTGCGTCTCGCCATAGAATTTGAAGTTCAATTTCAGACGTTGCGCAAATTGCTTCAGCAGCCGGCGATAGGCGGCGGCATCCAGTGAGTTGGGCGGCAGAGCGGTCAGCCATCGCGCGAGATTGTTGCCGGCCGCCGTCGCGAGGGTCAAATCCAACTCGTGCAACTTTCCGCGCCGCGCCAGGTCTATAGATACAAGGTCCGCGCGCGATTTCGGCTTGCTCTTGAAGGTCGCAAAGCGGAAGGCGGCGGCTTGCAGCGCGGCGATGCTCGCGTGGAAGGCGGCGTCGGCTGCATCGCCGGTGCAGCCCTGCTGCCATATCAGCAGCGTTTTTGGATCACCCTCGAGCGCACTGCGCGCGAGCTTGCCGGCCGCTTGCAGGCGCTCAAAGGTGCTGGCCTCGGCGGCAAGGCAGGCGACCACCAACAAAGTTTGCGCTTGCGGACCGACGCGCAGATGAAACGTATCGCCGGCCTTGCGAATCTTGCGCTCGTGCAGGGCGCGCAGCAGCGGGGCATGAGGCAGCGCCTGCCAATCGGCAGCGGATGGCGCGAGCGGCAAAAACAGCAAAGCGCTCGCAAACCGTGCGAGATTCGTTTCGCTGACGCGGGTGCCGACTTGGCGCACGGGCACGAGCAGACGGTCTAAGGGCAGGCGGGTCGGCATGTCTCAAAAACCGTAATATCGCCTTGCTTGACCGTGAAAAACCAAACCCCGAAGATAGCGCAGGTTATTAACGTAATGGCAGTTGGCGCAGGGGCGCTGTAACGTGCCTGCCATCTTAACAGGACACGTGGGTGAGTGTGGATTTCTATGACGCAACAATCGCCGTTCGAAGATATCGATCCGACTGAAACTCAAGAGTGGCTCGAGTCGATCGATTCGGTCATGCGTGCCCAAGGTCCGGAGCGTGCGCATTTTTTACTTGAAAAGCTGGTGGATTTCACGCGCCGGTCCGGCGCGTATCTGCCATTTAAGCCCAACACGGCGTACCTCAACACGATTTCCAAGGCGCAGGAGCCGGAATATCCCGGCGATCGATCATTGGAACGGCGCAATGAAGCCTATATCCGCTGGAATGCGCTCGCCATGGTGGTGCAGGCGAATCGCACGAATTCCGAGTATGGCGGCCACATCGCGACTTACGCCTCGGCGGCGACTTTGTATGAGGTTGGCTTCAATCATTTCTGGCGTGCGCGCAGCCCCGACAATCTGGGCGACATGATTTACATACAGGGGCACTCCAGCCCGGGTATCTATGCGCGCGCTTACCTGGAAGGCCGCTTGGACGAGAGTCAGCTGCAGCGCTTTCGCCAAGAGGTGCGTGGCGGCGGCTTGTCATCCTATCCGCATCCCTGGTTGATGCCGAATTTTTGGCAGTTTCCCACCGTATCGATGGGCTTGGGCCCGATGATGGCGATTTTTCAGGCGAAATTTCTGCGCTACTTGGAGCATCGCGGAATCGTCGCGCCCTCCGATCGCAAAGTCTGGGCGTTTCTGGGCGACGGCGAAATGGATGAGCCGGAATCGATGGGCGCCCTCACCATGCCGGTGCGCGAAAAACTCGACAACTTGATTTTCGTCATCAATTGCAATCTGCAACGGCTCGACGGGCCGGTGCGCGGCAACGGCAAGATCATTCAAGAGCTCGAGGCGGCCTTCCTGGGTGCGGGCTGGAACGTCATCAAGGTTTTGTGGGGTGGGCGGTGGGATCCGCTGCTGGCGCGCGATACCAAGGGCTTCTTGAAGCGCGTGATGGAAGAGTGCGTGGATGGCGAGTATCAGAATTTCAAATCCAAAGGCGGCGCCTACACGCGCGAGCATTTCTTCGGTAAGTATCCGGAACTGAAGGAAATGGTCGCCAACATGTCGGATGAGGAGATATGGCATCTCAACCGCGGCGGCCATGATCCGGAAAAAGTGTACGCGGCCTATGCCTCCGCGGTCGCGAATGTGGGCGCACCGACGGTCATTTTGGCCAAGACGGTCAAGGGCTTCGGCATGGGCAAGGCCGGCGAGGGCCTAAACTCGACCCATCAACAGAAGAAGCTGACCGACGAAAATCTCAAGGAAGTACGCGATCGCTTCAACATTCAAATCAGCGACGAGGAAATCGCCGGGCTGTCGTTCAGAAAGCCGGCCGAGGACAGCGAGGAGATGCGCTATCTGCAAGAACGGCGCGCCGCGCTCGGCGGCTACCTACCGGCGCGCAGCGACTTGGCGCCGCCCTTGACCGTTCCGCCGCTCGAAGCCTTCAGCACGCTGCTCGAGGGCACGGGGGATCGGGAGATTTCGACCACCATGGCCCTGGTGCGCATGATGACCGCGCTGGTCAAGGACAAAAATATCGGCCGGCACGTCGTGCCCATCGTACCGGACGAGGCGCGCACCTTCGGCATGGAAGGGATGTTTCGGCAAATCGGCATTTATTCGTCGGTCGGACAGCTGTACACGCCGCAGGACGCCGATCAGCTGATGTTTTATCGCGAGGATAAGCAGGGGCAGATTCTTGAAGAGGGCATTAACGAGGCCGGCAGCCTGTGCTCGTGGATCGCCGCGGCTACCTCGTATTCGAACCACGGCGTCAGCATGATTCCGTTCTATATTTATTACTCGATGTTCGGCTTCCAGCGCGTCGGTGACTTCATCTGGGCCGCCGGCGACAGCCAGGCACGGGGATTCCTGATAGGCGGCACCGCGGGGCGAACTACGCTCGCCGGCGAGGGACTGCAGCACCAGGATGGACACAGCCAGTTGGTGGCCACCACGGTGCCGAACTGCGTTGCCTACGATCCGGCCTATGCCTACGAGTTGGCGGTCATCGTGCAGGACGGCCTGCGCCGCATGTATCAGGAGCAGGAGAGCGTTTTCTACTACATCACTGTGATGAACGAGAATTACGCCCATCCGGCGATGCCCGCCGGCGCAGCGCCGGGCATCTTGAGCGGCATGTATTTGCTGAAAACCGGCGGCCGCGGCAAGGTGCGCGTGACCTTGTTTGGTTCGGGCGCGATTTTGCGCGAGGTGCTCAGCGCAGCGGAGCTGCTCGAGAGCGGCTATGGTGTCCCGGCTGATGTCTTTTCGGTGACGAGCTACAGCGAACTGCGCCGAGGCGCGCTGGCGGTCGAGCGCTGGAACATGCTGCATGCGAGCGAGCCGCGCAAGCAGACCTACATCGAGCAAGTTTTGGCGGAGCGCGAAGGCCCCTTCATTGCGGCCAGCGACTACATGAAAACGGTCGCCGACCAGATTCGGCAATGGGTACCGGGACCGTACACCGTGCTCGGCACCGATGGCTTCGGCCGCAGCGACTCGCGCGCGGAACTGCGCCGATTCTTTGAAGTCGACCGGCACTACGTGGTGGTTGCCGCGCTCAAAGCACTATCCGATGAGGGCAAGATCGACGCGCAAACGGTGAACAAAGCGATGCAGAATTTCGGCATCGATCCGGAAAAATCCAATCCCGTGTCGGTCTAGCGATCATGGCAAGCTCAATTGAAGTTCGAGTGCCGGATATCGGTGGTTTCAAGGACGTCAACGTCATCGAGGTGCTGGTCAAGGATGGCCAGCAAATCGAGAAGGAAACCCCGCTGGTCACCATCGAGACCGAAAAGGCCGCGATGGACGTGCCGGCTCCGGTCGCGGGCAAGATCGCGCAGGTCAAACTCAAGACCGGCGACAAGGTTTCCGAAGGCTCGGTGATCCTGCTGCTCGAGGCCGCCGCGGCGGAGGCGGCACCGGCCGAAAAGACATCCGCGCCCGCAGCTGCGCCCCCCAGCGACGCCAAATCGACACCGCCGGCGAAAGAGGCGGCCCCGGATAAGAAGGCGCCGTCCAGCCGCGCTCCGGCGGCCGCCGCCACCCCCAGTGCTGCGCCACCGGCGACCGAGAGCCGTGCGCCGCGCGACGCGCCCGTGGTCGCGGTCGACGAACAGGCATTCTCGAGGGCGCATGCCAGCCCGTCCGTGCGCAAATTCGCGCGTGAGCTGGGTGCGGACTTGGGCAAAGTCCAGGGAACCGGCGTCAAGGGCCGCATTACGCAAGACGACGTCAAGGCCTACGTCAAGGGATTGCTCGCTGCGGCCGCCACCGCCACCGCCACTGCCGCGTCCGGCTCAGCGCTGCCGCGCGTGCCGGTCGTAGATTTCGCGCATTTCGGACCGGTCGAGCTCAAACCACTCTCGCGCATCCAGAAGATCTCCGGCACGCGGCTGCAGGCAAGTTGGCTGAATCTGCCGCACGTCACGCAGCACGAGGACGCCGATATCACCGATCTGGAGGCCGCGCGCGGCGCGCTCAAGGGCAAGGCGGCGCAAGAGGAAGTGCGTTTGACTCCCTTGGTTTTCATCATCCGCGCCTGCATCTTGGCCTTGCGCGAATATCCTCGATTCAATGCCTCGCTGGATGAGAGCGGGGAGAATCTCGTGTTGAAGAAATACTTCAATATCGGCTTCGCGGCCGATACGCCGAATGGGTTGGTTGTTCCGGTCATCGCCAATGCCGATCAACTGAGCATCTACGAGACCGCACGCGCGTTGATGACGCTTTCGGAAAAAGCACGCGCGGGAAAATTGAAGGCTGCCGAAATGCAGGGCGGCAGTTTTACGATTTCGAGCCTGGGCGGAATCGGCGGCACTTATTTCACGCCCATCATCAACGCGCCGGAAGTCGCCATCCTCGGCGTGTCCCGATCGACCCAGAAGCCGGTTTACGAGCGCGGTGCCTTTATCCCGCGGCTGATGCTGCCGCTGTCGCTGTCTTATGATCATCGCGTCATCGACGGCGCCGAGGCGGCGCGCTTCGTGGTGTTTCTCGCAAAAACGCTCGGCGACGTGAAGGCATTGTTATGAGCACGGAGGTGCGAGTACCCGATCTCGGCGACGTCAAAGGCGTCTCCGTTCTCGAAGTGCTGGTCAAGAAGGGCGACAAGGTGGCCGTTGAGGATCCGCTGATTTCGCTGGAATCCGACAAAGCGGCGATGGATGTGCCGTCGCCGATCAGCGGCGTGATCAGCTCGATTGAAATCAAGAAGGGCGACGAGGTCTCCTCCGGCACCTTGATCGCGCTGGTCGAGCCCGACGCCGCAGCAGCCGCGAAGGCCGCGAGCCCCGCACCGGCGCCGGCCAAAGCCGCCGTGGCGCCGCCTAAGGCACCACCGCCTAAGGCGCCGTCACCTAAGGCCGCGCCGAGCGCGGCGTCGCCAACTGAAGCGCCGACTCCCGACAAAACGGCATCCGCGCCGAGTCCTGCGCCGGCGGCCGCCGGTGCGCCCAAAGCCGCTTCCAAGCCGGTGAGCGCCGCACCCGCGGGCGCGGTCGACCTGGTTGTGCTCGGATCGGGTGTGGGCGGATACACCGCCGCATTTCGCGCGGCGGACTTAGGGATGCAGGTGACCTTGATCGAACGCTGGCCGGTGCTGGGCGGTGTGTGTTTGAACGTTGGGTGCATCCCGTCCAAAGCCCTATTGCACGCCGCCAAGGTCATCGAGGACGCCGCCGACATGGGGGCCAATGGGATTGTTTTTGCCCCGCCCAAGATCGACCGCGATCTGCTGCGTGGCTGGAAAAACAAAGTCGTTACGCGATTGACCAATGGACTGATGCTGCTGGCGAAGCAGCGCAAGGTCACGGTCATTCAAGGTGAGGCGAAATTCGTAGGGCCCTACTCGTTCGATGTGAAAGGCGCGGATGGATCGCGCCGCGTCGATTTCAAGCAATGCATCATTGCGGCGGGATCCGAATCGGCCCTGCTGCCCGGACTACCGGATGATCCTCGAGTCATCGACTCCAGCGGCGCGTTGGAGCTGCCGCCGGATTGCAAACGCTTGTTGGTCATCGGCGGCGGCATCATCGGCCTGGAGATGGCGTGCGTCTACGACGCGCTCGGCGTCGAGGTGACGGTGGTGGAACTCTTGGATGGCTTGATGCCGGGTACCGATCGCGATCTGGTGCGCCCGCTGCAAAAGCGTATTGAAAAGCGCTACAAAAAGATTTTGTTGAAGACCAAGGTCACGAAGCTCGAGGCGCTGGCGGAGGGCCTAAGGGCAACCTATGAGGGGCCCGACTCGCCCGAACCGCAAGTGTTTGATCGCGTTCTGGTGGCAGTCGGCCGCTCGGCCAACGGCAACGCCATCAACGCCGGCGTGGCGGGCGTCGAAGTGAGCGCCCGTGGTCTCATCGACGTCGACAAACAAATGCGTACCAACGTGCCGCATATTTTCGCGATCGGCGACATCGTGGGTCAGCCGATGCTGGCGCACAAGGCGAGCCATCAGGGCAAAGTCGCGGCCGAGGTCGCGGCCGGACACAAAGCCGCGTTCGATGCACGCTGCATTCCCTCGGTTGCCTATACTGATCCTGAAATTGCCTGGGCCGGCCTGACTGAGACCGAGGCGAAAGCGCGCGGCATCGAATACGGCAAAGGAACGTTTCCGTGGGCAGCCAGCGGCCGCTCGCTGGCGCTCAACCGCGATGACGGCTTCACCAAGCTGCTGTTCGACAAGGAGACTCATCGGATTCTTGGCGCCGGCATCGTCGGCACCAGCGCCGGCGATTTGATTGCCGAAGTGGCATTGGCCATCGAAATGGGCGCCGACGCGACCGATATCGGCTTGACGATTCATCCGCATCCGACCTTGTCCGAAACAGTCGCGTTCGCCGCGGAGGCCTTTGATGGCACGCTCACCGATCTTTACATCCCGAAGCGCAAGCAAGATGCTTAAGTTTGCCACCTGTTCGATTGTTCTTGCCGCCGCGTTCAGCGCCGCGGCACCGGTACTCGCGGCTGAATCTTGCGTGGACTTCAAATGGGACGTGGCGCAGGAGCGCGCGTTGTTCGCCGGCTCAGAGACGCCGGTGAGCGCAGGTGCGGACGCCAAGACCGCGCCGGTGCTGTTGTTGAATCATTTGTACGCGCTCAAGCTCGCGAAGCAAGAGCAGGTGAGCTTTGCGGTCACGCCCGGGAAGAAAAGCCCGCGCGAGGGATCATCCTACGGCGGCTTGGTGACTTTCAAGATTCCGACCGGCGGCAGCTATCGCGTCGCGATCGATATGCCGTTCTGGATCGATGTGGTGTCGGACGGCGCGTTGGTTGCGGCGACCGATTTTCAAGGTCAACACGGCTGCGCATCGCCGCACAAAATCGTTCAGTTCGACCTGCTCGGCACGCGGCCGTTCTTTTTGCAATTGAGCAATGCCGCGCCGGAAAGCGTTCGGCTCACGATCACCGCAACGCCCGCGCGCAAGCTTTAAAAGTTTACGGCCGTTCGGGCGGGATTTGCCGGCTCGCTGAGATCGGCTCTTGCGGCGCCTCGATGCAACTCTTGAGAAACGCGGTCTTCTCCGCGCCAATCAGCTTTTTCGTTTTCGCTTCCTTGAGGCAGGCCGTACGCTTCACGTGCTTTGCCGCGGCGGCATCGCTCGCGACCAGGGCAGGCGCCGTCGCGGCGGGCGCGGCAGCGGGTGCCGTACCGGTGGTCGTGGCGGGCGTTGCAGGGGTTGTCGCAGCGGGTGCCGCAGGTGTTGTCGCAGCCGGAGGCGTGGTGGCCGGCTGATCGGCCTGTGTCAACAGGCTGAGACCCAAAGCGCTGAGGCACAAGGCGCTCGCGGCGAATGCAAGACGCATGGCTGCTTCCTCAAACGGCTGATTGATTCATGAGCAGCCCAGAATAGCGGCGGCCGGCAGCCGCCCCGATGAAGGGCACATGAAGCTTCGTTAACCTTGCGCCAAGTGTTAAGAAGTGGTTAGCCGATTGCGCGCCAACAGCAGATATTTGCCTTCATCGGGCGCTCGGCCATCCCGTTGCGCCGTCCATAGCTCCTCGCCCAGGGCCTCCATCAGAGCGTGTTCCGCGCGATGCGCATCGCCGAAGCGCGCCTGCAACTTAGTCAGCAAATCGCGAATTCCCGGCGGGCGGTCGACGGAGAGCTGATCGCGAACCGCAAGATGCAGCCCCATGTGCAAAAATGGATTTTCGTCGCCTCGAGCGGAGTTTGGTTCAAAGCCGACCGCGGTGCCTTCATCGGCCAGTATGCGTTGGTACTCCGGGTGCGCTCCGATCACGTCTGCGATCTGCGCTTCGAGCGGCGCGAGCGGCGCGCGCGCCAGGTGCTTGGCCCAGGCTTGCGCATAGGCGAGGCGCAATTGATCGCGAGAATAACCGTCGAACAGGCTCATGCGCGCAACCGGCTCATGCGGGCGTCTTGTGACGATACTCGCACAGGTCCGCGATGATGCAGACCGGGCAGGCGGGACGACGCGCCTTGCAAACGTACCGGCCGTGCAAGATGAGCCAATGATGCGCATCCTGGCGGAACTCCGGGGGCACGAACTTCATCAGCTTCTCTTCCACTTCGCGCACCGTTTTGCCCGGTGCAATGCCGGTGCGATTGGCGACCCGGAATATGTGGGTGTCTACCGCAATGGTTGCCTGACCAAACGCGGTGTTGAGGATGACGTTGGCGGTCTTGCGTCCGACACCGGGCAGTTCTTCAAGGGCTTCACGCAACGCAGGCACCGCGCCGGCGTGACGCTCCAAGAGCAATTGGCTCATGGCAATGATGTTCTTGGCTTTGGCATTGTAAAGCCCGATGGACTTGATGTATTTCGAGAGTCCCTTGATGCCGAGCGCGAGCACGGCGGCAGGCGTATTCGCCGTGCGGAATAACTCCGCAGTCGCCTTGTTCACACTCTTGTCGGTTGCCTGCGCGGAGAGGATGACGGAGACCAGCAGCTCGAACGGGCTTGCATAGACCAGTTCCGTGCGCGGCTGCGGGTTCGCCGCCCGCAGGCGGGCAAAGATTTCCTGGCGCTTGTGCGGATTCACGGCAGGCTTAAGCGCCGTGCGGCGGTTGCTTTCTTGGCGTCGAGTTGCCGCTGGCGCTCCGCGGCTTGAGACGCGAGCCGCTCGGTATGGGCGGCGTAGCGCTCCTTGTTCAGCGATGGGCGGTTGATTGAAGGCTCTGGCGCCGCCCGCATTTCGATGCAATCGACAGGACAGGGCGGCAGACACAATTCGCACCCCGTGCAGCGATCGGCCAACACGGTGTGCATGTATTTCTGCGCCCCCACGATGGCATCCACGGGACAGGGCGCCAGGCAGCGGGCGCAGCCGATGCAGCGAGATTCGTCGATCCAGGCGACGCGCGGCGGCGATTCGACACCGTTGATCGGATTCAAGGGCAGCGCAGGGAGCTGCAGCAGGTGCGCCAGGGCTTCGATCGTGGCCGTGCCGCCGGGTGGGCATTGATTGATTTGCGCCTCGCCGTTGGCGATCGCCGCGGCGTACGGGCTGCAGCCGGCATAACCGCAGCGCGTGCATTGGGTTTGCGGCAGCAGAGCGTCGATGCGCGCCGCGATCTTTCGCGCGCTCTCGCTCATGCTATTTGACGCGCATGCCGGGCTTCGCTCCCGAATCAGGCGACAAGGCGAAAATGTCCTTACCGCCGGGTCCCGCAGCCAGCATCATGCCCTCCGAGACGCCAAATCGCATGGTGCGGGGCTCCAAGTTTGCGACCACGACGATCAGCCGCCCCACCAGCGTGGCGGGGTCGTAGGCGGCGCGGATACCGGCAAAAATCTGCCGCTCGCCCAACTCGCCCACGTCGATGCGCAGCTTGAGCAGCTTGTCCGCACCGGCAATGAATTCCGCGGCCAAGATTTTGGCCACGCGCAAATCGATGCGCAAAAAATCATCGATCGAAATCAGATTGCCTTCGACCGACGCAGCCGCCGCCAACGTCGCGGCATCCGAGGCGCCGCCGGAAGGGGAGGCCGCAGGCGCCTCGGGCTCGACCAGGCGGGCCACCGCCTTGGGATCCAGTCGAACCGCCAGCGCTTCGTACGGGTTGATGAAGGTGGAGAGCAGCGGCGTCGCGGCCGCGGCCCAGGTCCACTTGCTCTCCTGGAAAAAAGCGCAGGCCCGCGCGGCCATGCTCGGCAGCACCGGCTCGAGGTAGATCATCAATACGCGAAACAGGTTCAAGGCTTGGGTGCAGACCATCTGCACTTCCGCGGCATTTTTCGGATCCTTGGCCAGCATCCAAGGCTTGCGCGCATCGACGTACTGATTGGCACGATCGCAAAGCGCCATGATGTCGCGGATGGCGGCGGCCGTGTCGCGGTTCTCATAGTTCTTCGCGATGCCCTCGCCGGCGCTGACGAATGCCGCATACAACTCGCGATCGGCGAGCTCTGCCGCCAGCTTGCCGGCCGAGATGCGCGTAATGAATCCGGCGCAGCGGCTCGCGATATTCACGAGCTTGCCCACGATCTCCGAATTCAGGCGCGTCGCGAACTCCTCCAAGTTCATGTCCATGTCGTCGATGCCGGGGCCTAATTTGGCGGCGAAATAGTAGCGCAGGTATTCGGCCGGAAAGCTTTCCAGATACTTGCGCGCAGTGATGAACGTGCCGCGTGACTTCGACATCTTCTGGCCATTGATGGTGAGAAAACCATGCGCATGGACGGCAGTGGGGCGCCGCATTTTCGAGGCCTGCAGCACCGCGGGCCAGAATAGCGCGTGAAAATACAAAATATCCTTGCCGATGAAGTGATGCAGCTCGGCGCTCGAATCGGGAGCGAAGAAGTCATCGAATTTCAGGCTGCTGCGCGCACAGAGCTGTGTAAAGCTCGCCAGATAGCCGATCGGCGCATCAAACCAGACGTAAAAATATTTCCCGGGCGCGTCCGGAATTTCGAAGCCGAAGTAGGGCGCGTCGCGCGAAATGTCCCAATCCCTAAGACCCTGCGTGAACCATTCATCCAGCTTGCGCACGACGCTCTCTTGCACCGCGCCACTGCGCACCCAGGCGTGCAAGGGTTGCTCGAATGCACTGAGCCTGAAGAAATAATGTTCCGAATCGCGCCAGACAGGCGGCGTGCCGCTGATCACGGAAATCGGATTCTTCAGATCCGCCGGCGTATAGGTCGAGCCGCAGTTTTCGCAATTGTCCCCATATTGATCGGCGGTGCCGCAAACCGGACAGATACCCTTGACGTAGCGGTCGGGAAGAAACATGTTGGCCGATTGATCATACGCCTGGCGCACGCTGCGCCGGTCGATGTACCCAGCATCCCGCACAGTGAGATACATGCGATTGCACAGCGCTTGATTCTCCGGCGAATGCGTCGATCCGAAGTTATCCATGCCGATCAGCATCTCGTCCAAATCGCGCTTATGTTCGACATTGACTTGCGCGATCATTAGCTCCGGCGTGATCCCATCGGCTTGGGCCTTGAGCATGATGGGCGTGCCGTGCGTGTCGTCGGCACCCACGTAATAGCACTCATGGCCGCGCAGCTTCTGAAACCGAACCCAAACGTCGGTTTGAATGGTTTCGAGGATGTAGCCCAGGTGCAGGGGGCCATTCGCGTAGGGCAGAGCGCTGGTAACGAGGATTCGGCGGCGTTGAGTCATACGAAATTATGCCATGCCG
>Ga0070764_10000564_pt1 | contig 14614 bp, 3 predicted proteins | sample HubBroMetageWRM4_FD_67287 | JGI IMG/M metagenome (GOLD analysis project Ga0070764, IMG submission 67287) | Warmed soil microbial communities from the Hubbard Brook experimental Forest, New Hampshire - Hubbard Brook CCASE Soil Metagenome WRM 4 | ecosystem: Environmental > Terrestrial > Soil >... | reverse complement strand
AACAGCCGCTAAGACGCGTGGGATGCGCTCGACGCATATCCTTTAACAGCAAGAGTGCACTCTTGATCCTCCGGGGCGTTTCTCTGAAGCGGTTTGCTAACTCTGAAACTTCAAGGGTCAGCACTGTGAGTCTTGTGACGGACGTTCGTGACGAGGAGAAGGTTGCGGTGCTAGGGCATTCGGCGTACGCCCTGTTGCGAAACCCAAATAAAGCGTGGGAACATCGACCTGTCACGTGTTCTTCACTCCCACCCATTGTGATAGAATCCCACTCTGCTGACGGGCGTCGCGGCGGAAGTAACGTCGCAGAGTTATTTCAGTCATTGTTCCGCACAGTTCATTGGGGGAGCCCATGACGGAAAACGTCTATGTTTTCCCCAGTTCCTTCGCGCAACGAAGGCTCTGGTTTCTGGACCAACTGGTTCCCGGCAGCGCCTTCTATAATGTTCATGCAGCAATTCCTTACTTCAACGGCATGCGTCCTGAGGTGTTCGAGCGAACACTCAATGAAATTGTCCGCCGTCACGAGATCCTGAGAACAACTTTTAAGTCTGTGGACGGCGAACCCTTCCAAGTGGTGGCCCCTGAACTGCAACTTCCCCTAACACTGCAGGACCTAAGGAATAGGCCACAGCATGAGCGCGAAGCAGTCGTGATCGACATCGCTACCGAAGAAGCTAAACGCCCGTTCGATTTGAGTAAGGGCCCGTTGATACGGACAATCTTGCTGCAGACCGATGATGATAAGTTCATCTTCCTTCTGACCCTACACCACATCATCTGTGATGGATGGTCTATGGGTATCCTATTTAACGAACTCTCCGAGATCTATGAGTCGTTTGCGCGCGGGCAACCGTCGCCACTGGGTCACTTGGACGTCCAGTATGCCGACTATGCTGTGTCGCAGCAGGAGTGGCTTCGAAGCCCGCATGGCGAGGCGCAGTTGACTTACTGGAAAAGTCAACTGTTCGAATTGCCCGCGCTGGAACTTCCGACCGATCGCCGCCGCCCCGAGAGGCCGACGTATACAGGCGCAACCCAAGAGCTAAGGATTCCCGAAGCCCTTTGTCAAGCATTCAAGGAACTGAGCCATCGTGAGGGAGTCACGCTCTTCATGACGCTCCTCGCAGCGCTGGACGCGCTTCTATTTCGTTACACGGAACAAGAAGAAATTGTGGTAGGTTCACCCACCGCAAACCGGAACCGGGCGGAAATCGAAGGACTAATCGGTTTTTTCGTGAACCCCGTCGTGTTGCGCACGGACGTTTCGGGCGACCCGACATTTCGCGAACTGTTGGACAGAGTTCGCGAGCTCACGCTGGCGGCCTACAGTAACCAGGATTTACCGTTTGAGCGTCTCGTACAAGAGCTGCACCCGGAACGCGATTTGAGCCGAAACCCTTTGTTTCAGGTGAGCCTGCAATTGTTCACGCCGTGGGAACCATCAGATATGGTCGGTCGAAGCTACGATCAAGCGATGGATTTCCTCGATGGTCAGCCGCTCCAAATCGAAAAGGGCACCGCAGCCATCGATTTCGCGCTGGATTTGTGGGAGTTACCCGACAGCATCGAGGGGTTGATCGAATACAGCACTGATCTCTTTGACGCTCAGACGATTGGCCGACTAAAGGACCACTTTCTAAATCTGCTGCAGGCGATCGTGATCGACCCCGATCTGCGTATCTCTCAGATCAGGCTCTTGACAGACAAAGAGCGGGATCAGTTGCTGGTGGAGTGGAACAACACCACAGTCGATTTTCACACTGATGCCTGCGTTCACCAGTTGTTCGAAGCTCAAGCGGAGAAAACACCCGACCATGTTGCCCTAACGTTTCAGGGTGTCCGACTGACGTATCGGGACCTGAATCGAAGAGCAAACCAGCTTGCGAGTTTTCTACGGGGACATGAAGTGGGACCTGAAACGTTAGTCGCCCTCTGCGCCGAACGATCTTTGGAAATGGTCATCGCTCTGCTTGCTATTCTTAAGGCAGGTGGAGCGTACGTTCCTCTAGATCCTCTGAACCCCAAACAGCGTCTCGCATTCCTCATTGAGGACTCGCAGCCATCGTTGATTTTGACGCAAAGGAAATTTCAAGAGGCGTTTTCTTCCTTCAGACTGCCGAGGTTCTGCCTCGACAAAGATTGGGAAATGCTCAGGGGGCACAGTGAGTCCAATCAAGAGACGGGCGTTAGACCGTACAACCTCGCGTATGTGATCTACACATCAGGTTCAACCGGAATCCCCAAGGGCGTAATGGTGGAACACGGGGGTCTAAGTAACCACCTCCTCTGGATGCAGATGGCAATGCCCTTTGCCGAAGACGACCGCGTCCTCCAGAAATACTCCATCAGCTTTGACGCCTCTGTGTGCGAGATCTTCTGCCCATTACTTGCGGGGGGAGAATTGATCGTTGCCGAGCCTGGCGAGCACATGGATATCGATCGATTGATTGATCTCTGTGTCCAACGCCAGGTCACGATATTGGACGTCGTTCCGTCCATGCTTCAGGTCATGCTTGATGACGGAAGAATCTGTGGATGTCCGTCTCTGAGGCGGGTTATCTGCGGAGGCGAGGCTCTGTCAACAGAGCTACAGCGCGACTTCTTCAGCCGGATGAGCGCCGAGCTGCGCAATATCTACGGGCCGACCGAAGCCACAATTGGAGCGGCCGCGTGGACATGCCTACACAACGACTCAAGAGATGCCGTCCCAATTGGCCGCCCCATTGCGAATACGACTCTCCTTATTCTCGATGAGAACTTGAATCTTGTACCCATCGGCGTGACGGGAGAAATACATATCGGAGGGGTGTGTCTAGCGAGAGGATATCGAAAAAGGCCGGAACTGAATGCCGGACGCTTTATTTCCAATCCCTTCGGGAGTCAGAGCGACGACCGCTTATACAAGACCGGTGACCGTGCCCGATTCTTTCCCGACGGAAACATCGAATACCTCGGCCGATTCGACGAACAGGTCAAGATTCGCGGAGTTCGCGTTGAATTGGGCGAAGTCGAAGCAGCCTTGCTTGAGCATCCATTCGTTCAAGCCTGCGCGGTCGCGACGGTGGAAACCGATCCGAGACAGTCGCGACTTGTGGCCTATGTTGTGCCGAAAGCCGAAGGTCCGGAGCTTTGGCCCTCAGTGGGAGAGTATTTTGTCTACGACGATTTGCTCTACTACGCCATGACCCATGACGAGGGTCGGAATCGCGCCTATCGTAATGCCATCCGTAGGCTGGTCCCCGGCAAGGTCGTGTTGGATATTGGGACAGGGGCTGATGCGATTTGGGCCCAAGCTTGTATTGAGGCAGGGGCGAAACGAGTCTACGCCATCGAAATGCTGGATGAGGCGTACACACGGGCTTCGGATTTGCTGGCGCGACTCGGCTTGTCCGATCGAATTACTCTGATCCACGCCGATTCCACCCAGGCGAGCCTCCCTGAGCTGGTTGACGTGTGCGTTTCAGAGTTAATCGGCACCATCGCCTCGTCGGAGGGAGTCCTCCCGATTCTGAATGACGCCCGGCGATTTCTGAAGGCGGACGGCGTAATGATTCCCCAGCGATGTGCAACTAAAATAGCTGCCGTATCCCTGCCGGACTCCATCGCGTCACAACCCCGCTTCTCCGGCACTTCCGCACACTACGTTGAACAGGTATTCCAGAAGCTTGGCCATCCGTTCGACCTGAGACTATGCATCAAGGGCCTGCCCATCGCTAGTATCGTTTCGGACGCCAGTACGTTTGAGGATGTGAGTCTGATGGGCTATGCAAGCCTTGATGGTGTCTCAGAATCTAAACTTACCATTGCGCGAGACTGCAGCGTGCATGGATTCCTGTGCTGGCTGAACCTTTACCCGACCGAGGATGACCTCATCGATGTTTTGGACGGGCAGTACTCGTGGCTTCCGGCTCTGCTACCCGTTTTTTACCCTGGCCTGGACCTGCGCCGCGGAGACACAATCGAGTTGTCGTGTTCGCGGATAGCTCAGGCGGATCTGGTCACTCCCGACTATCGCGTGAGCGGCCGGGTTATACGCACAGATGGTTCCCAGGTTTCCTTCGACTACACCTCGCGGGCCCGCGAATCTTCATTCCGAAAGATCCCTTTCTACGATACTCTTTTTCGACAGAGCAACATGGCTTCCGGAGACGACGCATCAGAGCAGCGTCGTTACTCTATCCCCGACTTGCGAAGCTTCTTAGCAACGCAATTACCCGCACCGATGATCCCCTCAGCTTTTGTCGTACTTGATAAGCTGCCGGTGACGGCGGCCGGCAAACTCGATCGCCGTGCGCTACCTCCTCCTCCACAGTTCCGGTCCAAACTGTCCGTGGGTTACGAAGCGCCACGCAACGATGTTGAAGCGACCTTATGCGACCTTTGGAGTGAGTTGTTGGGCGTCGATCGAGTAGGCGTCCAAGATAATTTTTTTGAGCTCGGCGGAGATTCGATTCTCAGTATTCAGCTAGTTTCCCGAGCCCGGAGCAAGGGGCTTCAACTGAATCCGGCGCAACTCTTTCAATACCAGACCATCTCCGGACTTGCGAAGGTGACCCGTACCGCGGCACGGTCCTGCGTAGAGCAGGGCCTCGCCAGAGGCAGTGTTCCCCTGACTCCGATCCAAAGATGGCTTTTTGATCAGAACTTACCCGAACTTCATCACTACAACCAATCCTTGTTGATGCGCGTGCCGTCGTCGTTGCGCCGCAAGGAAGTTCAGACCGTGCTGAACCATTTGACTTTGCAGCACGACGCTCTGCGCTTACGCTTCACCAGGCACGCCGCGGCTTGGCAGCAGACATTTAGCGAGTCAGGGGTTGGTGGCCCGGTCACCGAAGTAGATTTGTCAGGCCTTTCTCAAACGCAACAAACGTCGGCGATCGGCGAAGTCTGTTCTCGTTTGCAGAGTGGCTTTGGCCTCTCTACCGGGCCACTCCTATCCGCCGCTTTGTTCATCCTTGACGAGTCAAACGGAAATCGCTTGTTCTTGTCGGCACACCATCTGATCGTGGACGCGATCTCTTGGAGGATCTTGCTCGAGGACCTTGAGACTGCTTACAAGCAACTGCTCAACCACCGAACCATCTCTTTACCGCCCAAAACTACGTCCGTGCAGACATGGGCTGAGCGATTGACGCAGTATGCCAACTCAGCAGATATTCAAGCGGAGATTGACTACTGGACCCATCTGCCGCCGAAACCTGTTTCGCCGCTTCCGATCGACTACGATATTGGACCCAACACGGTAGCATCGGAGCGTTCGGTGACCCTCTCGCTTACCGCTGCCGAGACAAGTCAACTACTGCTGGAGGCGCCGAAGGCCTATCGCACACAGATTAACGACGTTCTACTGACCGCGCTGGCTTTCACGATTGCTTCCTGGACAAGCGGGTCATCGTTATTTATCGATTTGGAGGGTCACGGCCGCGAGTCTCTCTTTGAAGAGCTGGATGTGTCGCGGACGGTCGGCTGGTTCACGTCCATGTATCCGGTGTTCCTAGATGTCACCCCGGAGTCGTCTTTGGAAAATGTGCTGAAATCGGTTAAAGAACAGCTAAGGCGTATTCCGAATCGAGGCATCGGATACGGCTTGCTGCGTTATCTAACACAAGATGGGACAGTTCGAGAGGCGCTTGCGCGCCTCCCTTCTCCTCAGATTGCATTTAACTATTTCGGCCAACTGGGTTATGACGATGAAAACTCAAGTTGGCAGGCAGCGCCGGAATCTGTCGGCTCAAGTCTAAGCCCAAAGCAGCAGCGCCCATATTTGTTCGAACTCAATGCCAGCGTCTACAACGGACAGTTTGAACTGCAGTGGTCGTATAGCGAACATCGACATCAGCGCTCAACAGTTGAGTGTCTAGCGCAGCGATTCAAAGAAGCCCTCACTTCCATTTTGGAGCGCTGTACCTCGCGAAACGTGCAAACCTATACGCCTTCGGATTTTGCCAGAGCCAAGTTGAGTCAAAGAGATCTAGACACGTTACTTTCGACGCTACAGCGCTCGGTTGAGACGTAACGGGGAAGAGACGCCACATCGATGAACGATAATATCGAGGACATCTACGAACTTTCCCCCTTGCAACAGGGAATGCTCTTCCATTCGATTTACGAACCTGGTTCTCAGGCATATTTCGAGCAGACTATCGTGCCTTTCTACGGAGACCTAGACTTCCGCGCCTTTACCTTGGCGTGGGAGCAAGTCGCAAACCGGCATACGGTCCTTCGAACATCGTTTCATTGGGAACATATCGACAAGCCGGTTCAGGTGGTTCATCGAAGGGTCAAAATTCCCATCGATTGGCAGGACTGGAGCAATCTGTCCCGACTAGGCCAGGCTCGGCGACTGGCTGGATACCTGGATAAGGATCGCGAAATGCGCTTCGATATTTCGCGAGCACCGTTGATGCGCCTGGGGGTGATCCGATTCTCGCAAGACGAGTTTCGTGTTATTTGGAGTTTCCATCATATTCTGCTCGACGGCTGGAGCTATCAGTTACTCGAGGAGGAGTTTTGGACGGTTTACGAACATCTCTGCGAGGGACGAATTCCAAGCCAGGAGTCAGTTAGTCCTTATGGCGACTACATCGCCTGGCTCCAGAAGCAGGACTTGGCTCAAGCCGAGAGTTTTTGGAGACGGTCGCTGAAAGGATTCACCGAGCCGACAACCTTTGCCTCAGTTTATCGCGAAGTCGGGCCGGAGCCGATTCCAGCCGAAACCGAGCATGCCTCCTTCGAAGTTCGTCTCTCTCCGGAGTCCAGCCGTGCCTTGCAAAGCCTCGCGCGCCGGCATCACCTGACCCTGAATACGCTGATTCAAGGCGCCTGGGCAATCCTGCTTTCACGATACTGCGGCGCACGTGACGTACTGTTCGGGACAGTGGTTTCCGGGCGGCCATCCGATCTTCCGGGAGTGGAGTCTATGGTTGGTTTGTTTATCAACACCCTGCCGATGCGAACTCCGGTTCCCCCAGATGAGTTTCTCGTGCCATGGTTGAATCGTCTTCAGAACCTTCAACTCGAGGCGCGGCAGTACGAGTACAGCCCCCTGCTCGAGATTCAGCGATGGAGCGAATTGCCTTCGCGTGTCGCTCTGTTCGACAGTATTGTTGTGTTCGAGAATTTTCCATCTGGAAGTCGTGCGGGCTCGACAGAGGCCGGGGGCACAGAACAAGCCGCGCCGGAAGGACCAGAATCCGCCGCCGTTATCAGCGATCCTCCTTTGCCCGAAGGCACGAACTATCCGTTGTGTTTGCTTGCAATCCCCGGTTCGCAGCTGCTGCTTCGGTTTCACTATCAACAGCGGGCTCTGACCCGTTCAACGGTTGAGCAGATTGCTACCCACTTGCGCACTTCGCTTGAGAGCATCGCAGTTGACGCGTACCGGCGCTTGTCGGACGTGCCGCTTCTTACCGAAGCAGACGAGACAAAGCTGCTGGTTTCCTGGAATGACACGGCTAGACCGTATCCTCGAGACCGAGCAATCGCTGAGCTCTTTGAAGCACAGGTGGAAGCAACACCGGATGCGACCGCGTTTATTTGCAACGGCACGATACTGTCATTCCGAGACCTGAATTGCCGAGCCAACCGGTTGGCCCACCATCTGCGTGAATGCGGCGTTAGACCGGAATTGCTCGTGGGAATTTGCCTCGAACGTTCTCTCGACCTTACTGTGGCTTTGCTGGCTGTTCTGAAAGCGAGCGGCGCTTATCTGCCCCTCGACCCGACTTATCCTCGCGAACGACTGGCGTTCATTCTTGAGGATTCCGGAGCCGCTGTTGTTATCAGCGAACGCAAGTTCGCACACATGATCTCCAGCGCAAGCCTAAACACGGTTTGGATTGACGATGACCGGGACGAAATTGCACGCCACAAGGACACGGTTCCCGATCCCGTGACGGCACCGGAACACCTGGCATACGTTATCTATACTTCAGGGTCGACCGGACGCCCCAAGGGTGTGAGCGTCGAGCATAAGCAGATCCTGAATCGCTTGTACTGGATGTGGGATGCCTATCCGTTCGCCTCGAATGAAGTTTGCTGCCAAAGGACAGCTTTGAACTTTGTGGACTCAATTTGGGAACTGCTTGGTCCGCTGCTCCGTGGTATACCGACTGTGATCGTGCCGGACGACGCCCTCAAGGATGTCGATGCCCTGGTTCATACGCTCGGTTCTGCCAAAGTAACCCGGATCTGGGTAGTCCCTTCTCTTCTAGAATTGTTGATCGATAGCTGCCCTGATCTTCAGGACCGTTTGCCCAGGCTCAATTTTTGGGTAAGTAGTGGGGAAGCGCTATCCAACAAGCTGCTCGCCAGATTTTCTCAAATCATGCCCAACAGCGTTCTGTACAACCTATATGGCACATCGGAAGTTTGGGACGCTACGTGGTACGATCCGACCACCGCACAAGAGCAGCTCTCGCGGGTTCCGATCGGTCGCCCTATTAGCAATGTCCAGGCGTATGTTCTTGATCCCCTGCGTCGACTCGTTCCCCTGGGCGTGGCCGGCGAACTTTGCATCGGCGGTATTGGGCTCGCCCGAGGTTACGTCAATCTGCCGGAGCTTACCGCAGAAAAGTTTATCCCTCATCCATTTAGCCACAGCGTCGGGGCACGTCTGTACCGTACTGGCGACACAGCTCGCTATCGTCCCGACGGGAATATTGAGGTTCTGGGCCGAACCGATCATCAGATTAAGATAAGAGGCATTCGGGTCGAAGTCGATGAAGTTGAAATGGCGGTGAATGAGTTCCCCGACGTGAGTAAGGCGATTGTAGTTGCCCGTGAGCACGATGGGGATCGCCGATTGCTTGCTTATATAAACCCCAACGAAAAAGTTCGATCAGCGAACGACGCAACCGCGGCTGCTGAAAGACTCGCCCAATGGAGAGAGATCTGGGACGAGACGTATGCTCAGAGCCCCGCAAAGGATGACGGTAGGGATGATTTTGCTGGTTGGGTAAGCAGTTATACAGGTGCACCGGTGCCGGAGGACGAGATGCGGGAATATGTCAAACGTCTCGAGGACCGGGTGCTTACCTTTCACCCTGCGTCCGTCTTGGATATCGGGTGCGGAACAGGTCTGTTGGCCTCTCGAATCGCGCCGCTGGTAAGCCGCTATTGCGCGACGGACCTGTCATCTGAGGCGTTGCATCGCATTGAAGATTGCCTTGCGAGGAGCACGGATTCGACAGTTTCCTTGGTCCACTGTTCTGCAGAGGATTTCAGCCATTTCGAGCCAGCGAGTTTCGACACCATCGTGTTGAACTCGGTGACGCAATATTTTCCGAACATCGATCATCTGATCGCCGTGATCGAGGGTGCAATGAGGGTGCTAAAGGCAGGGGGGACCATCTTTATTGGAGACGTCCGTAACCTGCTTCTACTGGAAGCCTTTCACACTTCCGTCGAGTTGCATCGGGCTTCTCCCTCCTTGTCTCTTGCAGAACTCCGATATCGAGTGCAAAGAAAGGTAGTGGAAGACGATCAACTGGCAATCGATCCTGCATTTTTCGCATCGCTCAGCCAGAGATATCCTCGCGTAAGTCGCGTTCAGATCCAACCGGAGCAAGGCCGCTACCGCAATGAGTTCACAAGATTTCGCTACGACGTCACTTTGTGCACAGACGGTGACGCAACTATTTCAGACTGTGCATGGCATGATTGGACACAGGACCGGCTGACCGAATCACAGATTCGAGATTTATTGCTGAGCCGGCCTACATCTTTGGGCATCCGTCGGATCCGGAATGCCGACTTCGCAATGGAGAAGCACGCCTGCGCGCAACTGGCGCAATCCGACGCGGCGACGGTGAGCGAGTTGCGGAACATCCTCAAGGCTTCCCCGGTGAATGGCGGAATCACTTTCGAATCCCTCGGCGCGGTCCCGAGCGAACTCCCCTACCGTGCCTACATGAACTGGTCGGGGCCGGAAGCGGCTGACTGTTTCGACGTGTTATTTACGAGAAACGACGTCGTTGCCCAGCACGGTTCTGTGCCTGTGCCGGCCCGAGGCCCGGCTGCGAACGCTAGCAGTTATGCCAATGATCCCTTAGACAGCGCATCCAGGGGCAAGTTGATTCGAGACTTGCGGGACTTTCTACGACAAAGGTTGCCCGAATATATGATTCCTTCAGCCTTTACGATCGTTCAGTCGTTTCCGTTGACCCCAAACGGCAAAATCGATCGGGCGGCGCTACCGGATCCGAAGTTGGGCTACTCGATGCTGGAAAAGCCGTTCGTGGCGCCTCGCACACGGACCGAAGAGGCCCTGACTCGGATCTGGCAAGAAGTGCTGGCAATCGAGCACTTGGGTATTGAAGACAATTTTTTCGAGCTGGGTGGCCATTCGCTGACCGCCACACGCGTGCTGTCTCGAGTGCGCGATTTCTTTCAGATCGATCTGCCCCTTCGCTCGATCTTCGACCACCCCACAGTTGCGGCACTCGCGCACTACATTGATGATGGGAAGAGAGGGACAGCCGAACGCGGAATGCCTCCGATTCGCCCTCTTCACCGTCAGGCCTACGCCGGGTTCATTGATTCGGCTGGGAGATTAGGGAGGGCGGAGCGCCCGAAGAGGGTCTCGTGAGCTTTTCACCGCGGGGGTCTCGCCACAGGGATAGCAGGCAAATCCGCTGCAGACTACACTAGCGACAGGAGAACATCCATGCCAGTTCCCGTTCACTTCGAAATCTGCGCCGATGATTTGAAGCGTGCGATCAAGTTTTATTCACGGATATTCGCTTGGACCATCGAGAAAGCAGAGGGAGAAGACTATTGGCTCGTTAGCACCGGTAACGAAGAGGACGAAGACTTTCCGATAACGGGCGGATTGATGGAAAGGACTGACTCGCTGGACTCAACGGTTCTCACTTTCGAAGTTACCTCTCTGGATGACTATGCTCGCAAGATAACGGAAGCCGGCGGAAAAATAGTGACTCCCAAGATGTCCATCGCCGGCCTTGGAGATATTCAGTACTGCCGGGATACCGAAGGAAACTCGTTTGGAATCGTCGAATATGAAAGGGCGGAGGAATCAAAAGAACCGTCTATACCGGAAGCCAACGGTTCGCCGGCGAAGTCGGAAGGCTGAGACGGGTGGAGTAGGAATGGAAGCGGCTTGACGCACCTTCCCAGGGGTCACGCTGCCGGCGAAGTTCTCGATAATGCGATCGCTTCAATTGACTCTGCCAGTTCCGCGACGGTCGGCCCCTCGAAAAACCGGCGCAGCGGAAGTTCCTGTTTGAAGATGTTGCGCAAACGAGCGACCAGTTGTGTCGCCACGAGTGAACTGCCCCGCAAGTCGGTGAAAAAGTTATCGAACACACCGATTTGCGCGACTCCCAGCGTTTCTTGCCACACCATGGCGATGGCTTGCTCAAGTTTGTTCCGCGGCGCTACGAACGGCCGCACCATGTCAGGTCGCGCATGAATCGGTTTCGTGGCTTTGGCTGCCAATTGGCGCGACTTCTGCGGCGAACGTTCCACCCACTGATCAATCCGGGCTTGCAGATCACCAGTGGACACAATGATCTGAGGCGATGCGACCCAGGAAAACAGTCTCCGAAACGCTTCGATTCCTTCGCTGTGATACATCATCAGTTCTGATGTGGACGGCTCTTCGTCGGAGTCGTCCGATTCGACTGGGGCCCACGTATCCCAGTTGACGCTCAAGAATGGAACATGGCTGCTCTGGCTCTGTTTCCAGGCAAAGGCGTCCATAAAGCAATTGGCTGCACTATACGCGAGATATCCGACGCCTCCGAGAATCGATGAGATAGATGACAAGAGAATCCAGAAGTCAATATCATCATTATGAAGAAGCTGGTGTAAATTAAGCAGCCCACGAACCTTGGCGGCGAATTGTCGCTCGCACAAGTCGGGGCTCGCCTGGTCTATTCCAAAGAAACCATCCTTCGAGACGTTACCTGCTCCGTGGATAACGCCATGAATCTCTCCGAACCTGGCGCGCGTTTCACTTACGACGAATTGCGCCTGGCACTTCTCCGAGATATCCGCGCTTAGAATCAGAATCTCCGTGCCAAAGCTCTCCATATCCCGTAGGCGCTGAATCTTGCGGGCCGTGATGTCCCCCGCGGAATGCGTTCGCAACCAAGCGGACCACTCCGACCGTTCAGGAAAGTGCGAGCGTCCTATCAATACAAGATTGACCTGGGCTGACCTTGCGAGCTCGTACGCAATCGACAAACCGATGTTTCCCATTCCACCGGTAATGAGGTAGGTGCCACCTCGTCGGAGCTGTGGATTCACATCTTCATCGGCGGAATCCACATGGCAGCGTTCAAACTGTTGCACCCAGCGCTGCCCACTTCGATAGGCTACGACTTTGTGTGTATTTTCCGAGCAAAGATCAGCCACTAGTGCGCCGACCAAGGTTTGGTCCAGCACTTTTGATCCCGGCGACCCAAGATCGATGTTGTGGCACAGTATGTTGGGGTACTCTTGTGGAATTGTTCTACAGGCGCCCAACAGAGTCGCTTTTTCCGGTTGTATCTGCTCATTTCCATTCAGCACATACATCTCATTTGAGATCACAACGATCTCTACTGACTCGGTGATTTCGAGCCGAATGAGGGCCTGCGCTGTGAATACGAGGCTGTAAAAACCCATAGTTTGAATCCGGTCGAAGAGCGCTGGGGCCGGTTCATCCTTATGCTCGCCACTGATCGTCCAGAAGTTCAGGATTCGTTGCGGGCGGGCCTCCAAGGTTTCCAGCTCCCGTATGAGGGTGAGGTAGTCTCCTGGTTTGGCAGGGTCGATCTCATACCTAGTTGCAGATAGTTTCGAATAAGCTGGTCCTCTGGTAACGACGACGACCGGGTTCCCCTGGCGTACCAGCTCTTCGGCCACCTGACGTCCCCAGCCAAATACGTCATCAAATATGAGCCAGCGCTTGCGGGGTAGCGCCAACTCCGACGCATCGACTTGCACCGGGGTGATCGTGTACTGCCAAGAAGGTTGGTAAAACCACTCACCAATTTCGGGATTCTTCTGCGGCGCAGATTCATTCGACTTCATTTCGTCAGGCGCCGTGACCCAGTATCGTTGCCGCTCAAAGGGATATAGGGGTAAGTGAATGCGCCGCCGCCTTTCATTCGCATTAAAGCCACGCCAATCGATCGTAGCCCCTGACAGCCACAGGCGAGCCAAAGCGGCGAGAAGCAAATCGCCATCTTCTTGGGTTTCGTAAGGATGGCGTAGCGAGTGAGTTACGAGGTGGTTGGCCTCCCGTCCCGGATGGCGTTGAACAAAGGTGCTTAGAGTGTGCCCCGGCCCCACTTCCACGAAGGCTGTCTTGGGCCATTTGAGAATGTTGCTCAACCCGTCATGGAAGCGCACTGCTTCTCGTAGGTGCGAACACCAGTACGCGGGAGAGGTTGTCTCCATTGAGCTAATCCAATTGCCAGTCAGGTTGGAGATATACGGAATCGTCGGCGCATTAAGCCTGACCTTGGACAAACACCGGCGGAACTCTTCCAGCATGCCATCCATCATCGCCGAATGGAAGGCGTGAGACGTACGAAGTTCCCGAAACTGGATATGTTTTGACTCCAGCTCACGCTGTAATGTCTGAATATCCTCCGCGGGGCCTGACACGACGCACGAGGTCGGTTCGTTCACCGCAGCAATCGACAAACTCGGACGCAGGAGCGGAATCACCTCGTTCTCTGGCAATCCCACGGCCATCATCGATCCTGGCAATAGTCGTTGCATCAAACGGCCTCTTTCGGCGACCAGCATTAGAGCGTCCTGAAGAGACACGACGTCTGAAAGGCAGCTCGCGACATATTCCCCGACGCTGTGACCAATCATGGCTTGCGGAATCACGCCCCATTGTGTCCATAACTTTGCCAAGGCGTACTCGATCGTGAACAGGGCCGGTTGAGCGAACTTCGTTTGCGTCAATTCAAGAGTAGCTTCTTCGATTCGGTTCGCCGGAGCATAGATAATTTCTCTCAGATCACACCCCATGTAAGCGCGCAATGACTCGCAACACAGGTCAACATACTTGCGAAATGTCGGTTCTGTTCGGTAGAGACCGAGCGACATGTTCACATACTGCGTGCCCTGGCCTGGAAACATGAAGACAACCGGCCTAGCCTGAGGCGTGTGTAATCCAGATATCACCCTTTTGGAGTCGAGTATAGCTAGAGGAGTTATGGCATCTTCTATGCTGTGATAGACCAAGGCGCGGCGGTGGGCGAAAGCCCGCCGCCCAACCTGGGAGGTATAGGCGAGATCGGCCGCATTTGTCTCAGGATTCTGCTCCAAAAATTGCAACAAGTCGGATGTGGCAGTTTCAAGAGCCGTGGAAGTATTTGCCGACACTAACAGTAGATAACTCTTTCTGTGACTTTTTGACGGTTCAACGACAGGGGCTTCTTCAAGAATTGTATGAACGTTCGTTCCGCCGATTCCGAACGCGCTCACGGCTGCCCTTCGGGGTTGATCCGAAGTCCAGTCCTTAAGAGTCGTATTCACGTAGAAAGGGCTGCTCGCAAAATCAATATTCGGGTTCGGACTGTCACAATGTAAACTCGGGGGAATTTGCTTGTGATAAAGAGAAAGCACAGTCTTAATGAAGCCT
>Ga0070764_10000558_pt1 | contig 14668 bp, 17 predicted proteins | sample HubBroMetageWRM4_FD_67287 | JGI IMG/M metagenome (GOLD analysis project Ga0070764, IMG submission 67287) | Warmed soil microbial communities from the Hubbard Brook experimental Forest, New Hampshire - Hubbard Brook CCASE Soil Metagenome WRM 4 | ecosystem: Environmental > Terrestrial > Soil >... | reverse complement strand
GATGCCAACCGAGCGGCGGAGATCATCAACCGGGTCAGGCTGTTTTTCAGGAAAGGCGTTATGACAAAGGAGCGGGTCGACATCAACGAGATGATTCGCGAGATGGAGGTACTGCTGCACAACGAGGCGACCCAGCACTCTGTTTTTGTACAGACAAAGCTCGCAGCCGCTCGCCCGCTCATTGTGGCCGACCGCATCCAGCTGCAGCAGGTATTAATGAACCTGATGATCAACGGCATCGACGCCATGAAGGCCGTCGATGGCCCGCGTCAACTCACGCTCGGCACCCAGAATGATAGCGACGAGCAGCTTGTGGTGTCGGTCCAAGACACTGGAATCGGACTCCCCCCGAACCAAGCGGGCCAGATATTCAACGCATTCTTTACAACCAAGGAACACGGCACTGGCATGGGGCTCCGCATCAGCCGCACGATTATCGAGGCCCACGGCGGCCGGCTCTGGGCGACCGACAACCATCCTCGCGGAGCCAGTTTTCATTTCACGCTGGCTGTCTCCTCGGACGCAGCGAGCTTGGACGCGAGGAGCAGCAGCTGACCTGCCCGGGCGATTTGGCTTTGCGGATCGAGCTTCTACCTTCCACTCCGAGCCACATTTTTCGGCTCGCTCGAGCGCGCAAGTCGTAAGCCGGGAAGAAGACCCCGGCGCTTGGGGCCGGCTAAGGCGGGCAGCCGTCAGCCATCCACTTGGCAAATAGTTCAATCCAGGGTTGCTGCCAAGGACCTTCACCTCTTGGTGGCGGGGGCGGCATTACCGACCCGCCAATTCCACGAATGCGATCATAGATGGCGGCGGCGTGTTTCTTGACGTCATCGTAGTTTGCCAGGTTGAACGCCTTCATCATGCCCTGAATGTCTCGCTCCGTGAAGAGCGGGCGAATGTCCTTTTGAAAGCTCGTCGTGTTTGTCATAGCGCCTCACAGGTACTAGATTATACGGATGTCGTGGTCTCCTTGGTGAATGCAAAACTTCCTGTCTCTGGACGCCAGGGCTCGCGACCAAGTTCATCGCTCCGAGCAAATCCCGGTGCGCGCGCGACGCACCGGGAAGATGACGGGTCTGCTGCTCCGAGCGAGGTTTCATCGTTCGGAATCGATCTCGGGAGCCCGCCGCCCTTCAGCCTGCGGTGTGCCGTGAAGCCTGCTGGACTTCCTTAATAAGACCGGTCTCCACGTCGAAAATAAAACCGCGCACAGGAACTTCTTTGGCGATCCAGGGATGGGATCTGACCTTCTGGATTTGTTCCCGTGTGTTCTGCTCAGGGTCCTTGTAAGAGAAGAAGCGCATCGGAGCGGGCGAGGCGTCGCCGGTTAAAGCTGCGAGTTTCGCGTTCAGCTCCTGATCCGTGAACGTCGTGAATCCACAGCCCGTATGATTCAGGAGCAGGATCTCCGTCGTTCCGAGTATGCGGTTGGAAACTACAAGTTCCCCGAGCACATCGTCTGTTACCGCAGGCCCGCCGGTTCGAATAACGTCCAGATCGGCCTCCGGCAGACCGAGGATTCCAGGCAGATCTGACAGCCGTGGATCCATGCAGGTCACGACGGCGATTTTGGGAGCTGGACGCTTCCCCCGGGCCGGATCGTAATTTTTTGCATAGTTGCGGTTCGCTTCTAGGGCCTTGTCGATAATGCTCATCGTCTTGTCCTCCTGGCGGGCGAGCGGTGCGGCCAAGCCCGTTTTTTAAAGTTTCGCTCATCCGACCGAATCGGCTGCGATGCGGCCATTACACGCGAGGCGCTGCGGCGAATCAATTGGACGATGGTATTGGCGATACCTTGGTAGGGAGCCTCGCGGGACATTTCCCGCGGGCCATTCTGGCGCTTGAGCTGACACTGGATCGCGTGAACCTGATCGGTCCAGACCTAGACACACCGCGATCGCTTCGGCGCTCTTTCGCGACGCGAACAAGAGGTCCTGGCTTCGGTGGCTTTAAGATTCTCCAAGCGAAGTCTGACCGGGAATGCGCAAGTGTTCTTCAAATTTTCGGCGGGCTCTACTTAACGGAAGTTCTCACCATTTGCGCGATCTCATACGCGGCCGTGTCGAACCCGAAGGCACGACCATTGACAGTGTGCACTTCAGCATTCGGCACATCGCGGCGATGCGCCTTCCTAGTTTTGGCGGAGGCTCGCTCGACAGATCGGATCCAATTGGACAGTCCACCTCGACCGGAGGCCCGCGGCGGCGGGTAATGATCGCAGCGTCGGCCGTGCCGGAATCGGGTCAATGTTATTTGGTACCGCCGACGATCACTGCCCAGCACTTCAAGAGCTAATACCAACGTATCGCCAATACCTTTGTCCAATTGTTTCACCAGCACACTTCTGGTGTGATGCGTCCGCCGCATCCGTATCAAAGGAGATCGACAATGAACAAGAAACGAACCGTCAAGGCGGAGGAAGGGGCGCTGGTTGACGCTCCCGGTTGGTTCGTCTTTGTCTCTTCACCTGGAGCCGATGCGGAGGTGATGCGGTTCCGGAACGGCCAGGGAGAGGCGGTATTGAACTTGCACGAAGCGAAGACTCCGACGCTTAACGTGATTCAAGCTCTGTTCTTCCAGGGGTCGATGGAACTTTGGGACGATAACGTGCCCATGGCCAATAAACGACCAAGTCTGCAATCCTACATGAGTGATGGAGACTACCAAGTTGGCGATGTCTCGGATCCGCTCCACCCCAATTACGGTATGGAAATAAACCAGGTTCTTGAAAAGATTACGAATTACAAAACGGGCACGGCGTTCCTGCTCACAGCAGGGGCCCTGTCGCTTGTCAGGCGGCCGCCCGTGGACGAGGAATTCAGGATCCGCGAGCGGCAGATGAGCCGCACGCCGTAACGATCCAGTCGCTTCGCCTATCGCCGCGCGACTTCGAAAGACAGAGCCTCACCGTCTGAACAACGGAGCTGCACGAGGGAGGATGAACATGGGAACGAATCCGCAGCCAGAGCAATCCATGCAAGAACAACAAATCCGCGCGGCGCTGGATCAGCATTGGGCGGCGTCCGATGCCAACGATTTTGAAACAGAGCACCTTATCTATCTGGAGGACGCTGTGCTGGAATACCCGCAGTCAGGCGAGCGAACCCGCGGTCGACGCAACATCCAGAACCAGCGCGCCAGTCAGCCAAACAAAAAGCGGTTTTCCATCCGACGAATCATTGGCAGCGGTGAGCTTTGGGTCACCGAATTCATTCTGACATATGACGCCAAGCCGTCCTACACGGTGAGCATCATGGAGTTCAGGGGCGACAAGGTTGCGCGGGAAACGCAATACTTTGCGGATCCCTTCCTCGCTCCCGCATTCCGCGCTCAATGGGTCGAACGGATGGACGCATAATCTCCAGGCACGAGAATTCGCTAACGACACCGCCCTTTGCGGTTTGCGGCGTAGTTGCGGCGAGCGGAGATGAACGCCAGAGAACCGGGAAGTCCTGACGAACGCGGCTAGAGAAAGCTACCTGTACGATTTGGGGGACCGCCAAAGCATATCCTCCGATGGAGGGACAACAGATGGATTGGAAACGGTTGCTGCAGTTCGCCCTGCTCGGTAGCAGTGATTTGGAGCAATATGCCATCCTGCTGGTACGCGTTTCGCTTGGGTTGTTCTTCGCCATTTCAGGGGCAAACAAACTGTTTGTCGCCGGCGGCACGAAACCTGTTTATGAAACGCTCGTCTCGGCCAAAATCCCGTTTCCCCGCCTGACGGCTTATTTCGTGTCGAGTGTCGAATTCGTTGGCGGATCCTTGGTGGCCGTGGGGTTTCTTTCCAGCCCGGCCAGCGTGGCGCTGTTGATCGACATGATTGTCGCCACCCTGACCAACGCGCTTTCCACCTTGCCTAAGGGGCTATCGCCTCTTAGCTGGCTCGACGATTTCCTCTACCTCCCGGAAGTCCTGTACGTGCTCCTCTTTATCTGGCTGATCTGCTCCGGTCCGGGAGGCTTCAGTGTCGATTACTTGCTCGCCGGCAAGTTACTGAAGTGATCGAGCGTCCCCTCGGCGATCGGATCATTCACGCAGGAGGAGCGCCAACGGTATGGCTCGGCTGCTATCGGTGAACGTGGGGCTTCCGCGCGACATCGCGTGGAAAGAACGCACTGTGCACACTGGGGTCTGGAAGAATCCGGTGACTGGCCGGTGTCGCGTTGGCCGGTGCAATCTCGAGGGAGACGGTCAAGGTGACCTGGCCGGGCACGGAGGCGAACATCGAGCCGTCTTCGTGTATCAGATTGAATCGTATAGCTACTGGCAGGAGCAACTGCGGAGGAGCGATTTCGTTTACGGACAGTTCGGTGAGAACTTTACGATCGAAGGCTTGGCTGATGATGCCGTGTGCATCGGCGATCGATTTCAGATCGGCACCGCCCTTTTCGAGGTCACTCAACCTCGCGTCACATGCTTTCGCGTCGGCATTCGGATGAACGAACCTCGCATGGCCTCCTTGCTGACTTCTAGCGGTCGACCAGGCTTTTATTTCCGCGTTCTCCGCGAAGGTGAGGTGGCTGCCGGCGACGAAATTGTGAAGGCGTCAGGGGCGCCAGAGAGCATGACCGTCGCTGAGATCAACGCGCTGCTCTATTTGCCTCCTCACCCGCGCGATCATCTGGAGCGCGCGTTGCGGATCCAAGCGCTTTCGCCCGGTTGGCGTGGCTCATTTGAAGCGCTGCTCCGGAGTCAGCAAGAGGGGGCGGAAACGGGGAACGCGGGGCTGGCGCCTGCCGCGGCCGCCCATCCGGCCTCGCCAGGTTTTGAGTCTCTCGTCGTGACCTCCATTGATCGCGAGTCCGCCGACGTTCTCTCGTTTGTCATGCAGGGTGCTGACAGTCACCGGCTTGCCATGGCTCTGCCGGGTCAGTACGTCGTCGTGCGTCTGAAACCCGTCGCCGGCGGCCCGACGCTTTTTCGCAGCTACTCGCTCTCAGGTCCACCTTCAACGGAGCGTTATCGAATTAGTTTAAAGATCGAGCCGACCGGAGCGGCTGGAAATTACTTGCGAGAGCATCTCCGTGTGGGCGATCGCCTCGACGTCAGCTCACCGCGCGGAAGTTTCGTTCTGCAGCTGGCAGAGCGACCGATCGTTCTGCTCAGCGCCGGGATCGGCGCGACGCCTGTTCTGGCGATGCTGCACGCACTCGCAGCGGCAAGCTCTACACGTCAGGTCATGTGGTTGCATACAGCGCATGATGGGCAGCATCATCCCTTTGCCCGCGAAGTGCGCCGCCTTATGCACGCGCTATCGAACGGCCGCAGCTATGTCTGTTACACCAAACCGGACACAAGCGACAAAACGGGTGAGGACTTCGACGCGACGGGTCGCTTCTCGCGGTCGGTCTTCGATCAACTCGCACTGCCACGAGACGCCGATGTCTACCTTTGTGGGCCAACCCGGTTCATGGCGGACATGAAAGAGGCGCTCACGGTCTTCGGTGTGGCGCCAGAGCGCGTTCACATCGAGATTTTCAACGGTGGCGAGCCCATGACCCCTGGCGTCTTCGGCGCTACGACGCGAGCTCCGCATCCACCTGGCGAGGAGGCAAACACGGGCCCGTTGCTATCTTTTGCGCGCAGTGGGATTTCCGCACACTGGGACGCGTCGCGGTACGGAAGCATCCTGGAAATGGCCGAGGCGTGTGATGTCCCGGTCCGTTGGGCGTGTCGAACCGGTGTTTGTCACAACTGTGAGAGCGGGCTGGTCTCGGGGGCGGTCGTCTACGATCCGGAGCCGCTCGACAGGCCGGCTGATGGGAACCTCCTCATCTGCTGTTCACAGCCGACGAGCGATGTCGTGATCGACTTGTGAGGCAGCGACGACGGCCAGCCTACAGGAAGGAAAACGTCTACGCCTAGGTGTCGGCGACTCCTTCGTCCAATTGTTTTGCGTCCGCACCGCAGGGCTAATCGCGGTCCCTTGTGCGCTCTCTGGAGATATGGACCAAGCCTCACTGGACATATTCTTGATTAGCAATGATCAGCGACGTTGCTGCCAGCTTGTCAAGGCGCTGGAACGAACGGTCGAAGTGCCCTTGTTGGTTCGCCTCGACGGCCGGGGAGATCCGCGCACTTCTTGAGCGGCATTCGATCGGTTTGGTCCTCAGCACACGCCCCGTCACAGAACGGAGCGCTCAGACGCCGTTGTTAACAGGATCCAAGCGCACGATCTTCGATTCTGTTCCGGTCGAAGATGGCTGCTTATGGTTCCGAGGGTTCCTGGAAATCGTCTCGAGCCAGCGCCTCTGTGCGGTTTGGATAGGTGAGTTCATGAAGGCCCTAAATGATCCGATCGCGCATTCAGGTGCGCAGTCCGTTGACCGCGCCGTTACTCCCGCCGACTAACACGAAGGTATCGCCGACACCTTCGTCCAATTGTCTGTCCTCCGCGCTTCTGTTGTGATTGCTTCCGTCCCCGCCGATTCAATCGGATATGCGCATTAGCATCCTTGAGTGCGCTATGGGCAGCTTGAGGAGGACCGGATGCAGATGGAACGAATCACCCGAATCGCGCAATTAACCCTGATATCTGTACTAGCGCTCCTATTCACAGCGGATGCACAAGCAGGAATAATCGTTCTTCTAACTACATCATTGTCTTGGGCCCGGCGAATCTTCCCGAGCTAGCGGTGAGCGGCCAAGCCATGATGCTTGAGGATAGGCTGGACCACAGAACGCTCCTCTCCGTCGCACGGCAACGTTGTGGTTTGCTGCTTACAACTAACGGGCGACGTCGTTATCGATCAGAGAAGCTTCGCCAGACTGAATCTTGTGAGTTTTCGCGATCCGACGACCGTCACAATTAGGAATGTTCTTCGGCTGACGCGGTTTTTCCAACCAGTTACTTTCGTCGATGCTTTCGGGAAACTCCTAGTTAGTCCCCAGGCCATGCTCCCAGATCTCATGCCCGTCACCCGCCGCCGTGAATCCCGCCCCGCAAGCCCGTAGGGTTGCCGGCACTCTCGTGCCCGGCTAGCAGGGCGCGGTCGCCAGGAGCAAAGCGCGTGCTGATCGTCGCATCCACTGCTACCAAAGTATCGCCAATACCTTCGTCTAATTGTCTGGCTTCCAAGCTTCTGGTTTTATCGGTTCATCGCAATCGATTGTACGGGGCGTGTAGAACAATCGGAGAAGGCACCGTGAATTTTGTAGCCTGGAAGATGTTGACCGGCGAGCGTCCCACGCTTTTCGGTAACCTGATTGCCCTCTGCCTGGCTCTGTTCGCGGGAGTTCCGCTTTACGGACAGACTGGATTGACGGCTCCGAGCCAAGCAACAGTGCCCTACGGCGACGCAACTCTTGCTGCTCGGGACTCCAATTCCTCAGATTCTCAGTCGCAGAATCCCTACTTGGGAGGAGTTCCCACGGGCGCTGCCAGTTCAACGGCGGTGTCGCTTTCCCTGGAAGCCGCCGTGGCTCGTGCTCTGCGCCAAAACCTCGGGGGACTTCTTTCCGCGGATGCCGTGTCCGGAGCACGAGGCGAGCGGTGGCGGGCACTCAGCGCGTTGCTGCCAAATCTCACTACCGCTACGAGTCTCGGCGTCCGCCAAAATGATTTGAAGGCGATTATCGGCATAACGGTCCCTGGCCACCCGCCCATCATCGGTCCTTTTGGAGTCTTCGACGCGCGTGCATACCTTGACCAATCCGTTTTCAACTGGGAATCCATCGAGGGTGCGCGGTCTTCCGCTGCGCAGCTGAAATCGGCGCAATACAGCTACAAGAACGCGCGCGAGGTGATTGTTCTTGTGGCGGTGTCCAACTATCTGCTGGTCGTTGCCGACCAGTCGCAAGTGGAGTCCGCTTTGGCTCAGCGCGACACCGCGAAGGCGCTCCTCGACCAGACGGTCGACCAGCATAAAGCTGGGCTTGCGGCTGCGGTTGACGTGCTGCGGTCCAATGTGGAGCTTCAAGCGCGCGAACAAAGGTTGATCGTCGCGCGGAACAGTCTCGCTAAACAGAAGTTGGTTCTGGCGCGGGCGATTGGACTTCCGGCGGGTCAGAAGTTCGACATAACCACCGAAGTTGCGTATCAGCCGCTTGCGACTTCGACCCTCGATGAAGCATTGCAACAGGCCTACGCCTCTCGCGCCGACTATAAGAGCCAAACCGAGCAAGTACGCTCAGCTGAGTTGCAAAAGAAGGCCGCTGCAGCAGAGCGCTATCCAACACTGTCCGCTCTTGTGGATTACGGAGCCATTGGCACGAATCCTGGGTCGAGTCACGGCACAGTGGACGCAGCCGCAGTGCTCCGATTCCCCATCTTTCAGGGAGGCAGAATACACGGAGATAACCTTGTCGCGGATTCTTTCCTGGCACAAGCCAAACAACGACTGGAAGACCTCCGCGCCAGCATCGACCAGGAGGTTCGGGATGCTTTCCTTGACTTGCAAGATACCGCGCAAGAAGTTTCGGTCGAGAAGAATGCCGTCCAGCTCGCTACCGAAACGCTGGAGCAATCGCGTGATCGCTTCGCCGCCGGAGTAACGGACAACATCGAAGTGGTTCAGGCGCAGGAATCCCTCGCGGATGCCAATGACGCATATATCGCCAGCCTTTACCTCTATAACGTCGCGAAAATCTCCCTGGCGCGAGCAATCGGTTTCGCAGAGTCGAACTACGCGCCGTATTTGGAAGGAAAATAAAATGCCCAACCTAGAGACGGCCAACAGTCCAGAGAGTGCATCGTCTGCAACGCGCCAGGCCACGGTGGAAAACCCCGCCGCGCCGCCGCCCGTTGTCTACCCGAGACGGCGTTCCCACAAGCGCTGGATCATTGCCGCTGCCGCGGCGGTGGTAGTCGTCGGTGGCATCTTGCTGTGGCAGTACCTGGCGGGCTTCGAGACAACCGACGACGCGCAAGTGGATGTTCACCTCTATCCGGTGAGCGCGCGGATCTCGGGCTACGTGCAAGCGGTGCACGTCGAAGACAACCAGTATGTACAGCAAGGCGCCACACTGGTCGAGATTGACCCAAAAGACTATCAAGTCGCTGACGCCAAAGCGCAGTCGAACCTGGAAGCTGCCGAAGCCTCCGCTCGCGCCCTGAACATCGATGTGCCCATTAGTTCGGTCGACACGACCAGCCAACGGAAGTTCACTTCCTCGGACATCGAAAACGCCAAAGCCGCGATCGCGGCCAGTGAAAAACAAGTTGCCGCCGCGCGGGCACGCATCCAGGAGGCCGAGGCAGAAAACGTGAAGGCCCATGACGACGTAGAGCGCTACTTCCTTCTGCTTGCCAAGGACGAAGTACCTAAACAGATTTACGACCACGCGGTCGCCGCCTCACAAACGGACGTTGCTGCAGTAGCAGCGGCCAATGCGGACGAGGCGACCGCCGAACAGAATGTCGCGCAAGCGCGAAGCCGGCTCATCGAAGCGATCGCGCGGGATGAATCCGCTCAGGCAGGACCGCAACGGGTAGCGTCCACGCGCGCCCGCGCGCTTTCCGCCGCTGCCGACGAACGGCAGAAGCGGGCCGAACTCGTCCAAGCCGAGCTCAACCTGGGATACACCAAGGTATTAGCGCCCGTGAGCGGTGAGGTGAGCAAGAAAGTAGTCGTCGGTTTGAATGTCGACCCCGGCGAGCAACTGCTCACCGTAGTTCCGCTGGATCAAGTGTGGATCACTGCGAACTTCAAAGAAACGCAGCTCAGGCACATGCGGCAGGGGCAGAGAGTGAAGATCACCTGCGACTCCAATGGCCGCTCCTACAACGGGCACGTCGATAGCATCGCCGGAGCCACGGGACCTCTGTTTAGTTTGCTGCCCCCGGAGAATGCGACGGGAAACTACGTGAAAATCGTTCAGCGCGTGCCGGTGAAGATTATTCTGGAAGCGGGCGAAAATCGTGACCATCAGCTTCGGCCTGGCATGAACGTGGAAGCCAAGGTGTACTTGCGATGAGCTCGGCAGCGGTGGCCTTCCCTTCGGAGCAGGTTGTCTGGCGTCCTAAGGTAAATCCCTGGCTGATCGGCGCCACCGTTTCGATTGCTGCATTCGTCGAAGTTTTGGATACCAGCGTTGCCAACGTGGCCTTGCCGTACATCGCGGGAGGTTTGGGAGCCAGTTACGACGACAGCACATGGGTACTCACCTCCTACCTCGCAGCAAACGCCATCGTCCTGCCCATGAGCGGCTGGCTTGCCGAAATGATCGGCCGCAAGCGGTATTTCATGCTCTCCCTGTCAATTTTCACGCTAAGTTCCTTGCTCTGCGGACTGGCGCCGAGTCTGCCTGTATTGCTGTTCTTTCGAGCTCTGCAAGGCATCGGCGGAGGCGGCTTGCAGCCGATGGCGCAAGCGATTTTGAACGATTCCTTTCCTCCGGAGAAGCGCGGCGTCGCGTTTGCTCTTTACGGCATCTCTGCGGTTCTCGCCCCTACAGTCGGGCCGATGCTGGGAGGCTGGATTACCGACAGCTATTCCTGGCGCTGGATCTTTTTCATTACCTTGCCGCCGGTTCTGCTGGCCCTCTATTTGACCTATACGTTGGTTGAAGATCCACCGTTCCTGCGTCGGATAAAAAGAGCCGGGATCCGCGTCGACTACATGGGAATATCCATGTTGGCGCTTGGAGTTGGATCGCTGCAGGTGCTTCTGGATAAGGGGCAGGAAGACGACTGGTTAGGCTCGCATTTCATCACCACCCTAGCGCTCACCGCTGCCGTTTGCTTGATCACTCTGGTCATCTGGGAATGGTTCCGAAAAGATCCGATCGTCGACGTCCGTATGTTTAAGAGCTTTAACTTCGCTGCGGCGAACCTGATGATGTTCATGATGGGGTTCATGCTTTTCAGCACTTTGGTCTTGATTCCCGAATTTCTGCAGACGCTGATGGGTTACACGGCTGGACTGGCAGGCCTGGTTTTATCCGGAGGAGGCGTCGTCTTGTTGGTGATGATGCCCATCACGGGTCGGCTTACGTCGAAGATCCAGGCCAAATACCTGATTGCGCTAGGATGGCTATGCCTTGCCATCGGGCTATTCTATTCGGCTCACCAGATCGATTTATTCATCAGCTTCCGTTTTGCAACCTGGCTGCGCATCACGCAAGTGGTGGGAGTCGGATTTCTTTTTGTCCCCATCACCGCCGCAGGTTATATCGGAGTCCCTGCAGAGAAGGGCAACAGCGTCTCCGGAATCATCAATTTCATGCGAAACATTGGCGGCAGTATCGGGACTTCACTGGTAACCACTGTGATCGTGCGGCGATCTCAGTATCATCAGCAAATCCTGGTCGGCCATGCCACTCCGGATACCCCAGCGTTTCGTTCGGGGTTGCAGGCGCTGGGCTCTGCCATCGCCCATTCCGGGCTGCGCGCGACAGATGCTCACAATCAGGCCATTGCGCGTTTCTATGGCTTGGTGAATCAACAAGCACGCGCCCTGTCGTATATGGACACATTTTGGATTCTGGGTGCGCTTTGCTCGCTCATGTTCGTTCTCGCATTTTTCTTGAAAAGGAATGATCCGGGAGCGAGCGGAAGTGTGGCGGCTGGGTAAGGATACGCGCAATGATGCAAGCAATTACAATTGAGCGTGAGTTTGGCTCTGGGGGCTCGGAGATTGCTGCTAGGCTGGCCGAACTTCTGGGTTGGAAGCTGTGGGACCACGAGCTAACTCAGGAAATCGCACGGCTGACCAATAGCACGCCGCAAGCGGTCGAGAAGCGGGAATGGAAAAATGATCCAGCGGTTTATCGCGTCTTTAAGTCCTTTCTGAGAGGAGCATTCGAGGGAGGCCTACCTCCAACCGATCGGCTGGAACTGCTGGATGCGCGCCGAATCGCTGTTGTCTCTGAGCTGGCGGTCCATCGCGCACTTTCTGGCGGCCCCTGCGTAATTGTTGGCCGGGGCTCGCAATATTTTCTTCGCAATCGCAAGGATGTATTTCGAGTGTTCCTCTATGCTCCTCGCGAGTGTAAGATTCACAGACTGATCCATGCGGGAATAGCGCAAGAAAAAGCAATAACGGACGTTGACACGATTGATGGAGACCGCGCTGCCTTCGTCAAAGATTACCTTAAACTAAATTGGCCCGAGTACCCGTTGTATGACGCAATGTTTAATACCGAGAGGGGTGACTTCTACGTTGCAGAAATGCTCGCGCACTGCGCTCAACAGGCAGCCAGCCATGACCAGACCTCCATGATCCCGAATTCCCTTTAGCACGCAACGCTGCGTAGCAGCAGAAGCCCCGAATTGATTCGCGGTGTGTGTCACCATTTTCCTGAATGCGCACCTCCGTCCACGTGCAGCACCTCGCCAGTTACCTGGCGGGCTTCTGTGAGATAAACCACGGCTTCCACGATGTCCTTCACGTCAGAGATCGTACCCATCGGCGAGAGCGTCTTCAGAAAGTCCTTGGGATTATCCTTGTGCAGCGGCGTGTCTACGACTCCGGGCGCGACTGCGTTGAAGCGAATTTTCTCCTTCGCGTACTCGGTGGCCAAACTCAGCGTGACGGCTTCCAGTCCGCCCTTGGTGATCATCGGGACCGACGCCGTAATACCTGCGATCGGGTTCGCCGCCAGCGAAGCCGTGACGGTTACAACGCTTCCACCGGACTTCTGCGCAAGCATCTGCTTGACCGCCGCTTTCGTGACGTGCAGGAAGCCTTCGAGGTTGGTGCAAGATAGCGCCTTGAAATCTTCAGCGCTGTAGTCAGTAAAGGGCTTTGTGAAGAAGATGCCTGCATTGTTGACCACCGCATCGATCGATCCAAACTTCTGCACGGCTGTCTCGACGATCCTCGCAGCGACAGCACACTCGCCGATGCTGCCATCCACAAGAGCCAAATGAACAGATTCGCTGAAGGCACCCGACCTCTTGATACTGCGCGAGTTTGCGACAACATTGTATCCGCGATCAAGGAACGACTGGACCACGCCGGCTCCAATGCCTTGCGAAGCTCCCGTTACAATCGCCGTTTTTTGTTTGCTAGCCATAGCAGCCTCCTTGGCTGTCAGTTGAAATGAGAGTTGAACTTTTCAAATTCCGTCGTAGCGTGAATATCCACGCTCGGCCCAATGGTCCCTTGGTTCTTCGGCGGCATACGAAATCCTTGTAATGGCCTTCACATTCTTCAAACCGAGTTTCACAGGTACCGACAGGCGGAGCGGCGCTCCATGTTCGACGGTGAGGGGCTGACCGTTGCAGTGTGTATAAGTTCCGTTCCTTTGCGAGATTTTCATTTCTTTCTGCTTACTCGTTAAAGGCGGATCGTCGCTTACTTCGGCAGGTCAGTCCCGGCCTGCTCCGCCGCCATATAGGAGGCGTACCAGTCCGGCCATTTCGCATTGCGCTGCCCGTTGCGCTTTTCGTGCTCGCCCAAGGCGGCTTCCGCGCGCCGCAATGCGCCCGCCAGATCGCTTACTGACGCAAAGATCGTATTCGCGGCAGCGACGCGGCCGGGCAACCGACGCGTGACCTCCTGGACGATCCACGCGTTGCCATCGGGATCTTCGAAGGAGATGTAGGAGCGGTAGCTCTGGCGCTCGGGGTCCGGTCCGCTGATGCGCCCCGCCGGGGAGAAGGGCGAGCCGTGGAACACTTCACTTGAGTTGATGCCTCTGGCCACGAACTCCTTGCGCGCCGCTTCAATGTCAGAAACGATCAGGCCGCCCCGGAACGAGCCGGGAGGCGCCGTCGTGACTCCCTTGCCGAAAGAGACCGAGCATCCAGAACCCGGGGGCGTAAATTGGACGACGCGAAAGTCGCTCCCATCAGCCAAGTCGTCGTCGAGCCGCCAGCCGAGCTTTGTGTAGAACTGCTTTGCACGGTCAACGTCCGAGACGGGGATGAGCGAGACCTCGAACTTCATGTCGACTCTCGCTAGAACGGCGTCAGACTTCTGTTGCTTAAAGCTGCTGGCTGTTTGACTCATTGCGATTTCTCCTTTTGCTTGTGACGTAGTCTCGCGAGCCTATGCGGCTGCTAATCCCCGGAATCTCGCACTCAGGGTTTTAAGGGTGTGTTCGCAAGGACCTCGACTTTTTCCACTTGCGGAGGAACCGCAAATAGTTCACCAGCCCGCGCCGTCAACTTCTTCGCGATCTCGCCGGTCAAGTGATCATTGCGGCCAGCTTCATTTGCAAAGGTGTCGAAGATGCCGAACGTCCTCGGCCCGAGCTTGATTGCATACCATTTCAATGTCCCTTTCTCGTCCAGCGCGAGCGGTTGAGCTGACCTGAGAAATGCCTCAGCATCCGCCTCCTTACCTGCGCGTGCTTCGAGCCTGACCAACAATCCAATGGCTTCCATTGACTTTTCCTCCTGCGTTGAATTTGTTTCGGCCGGCAAACTAATGATGAGCTGGTCTGCCGTCCGGCCTGGCAACGCTGTGAGCTCTGCTCACAACTGTAAGTAGACGCGAAGTCGGATGCGGACTTGTGCGGATTTCTGCTGGCGTGGTCGGAATCCTGCTAATTTCGCGCAAACCTAGAGAATTCCGACCACTTACGTCGGAGCTGAGGTTTGTCCCAGGAAAACGGCGATGACGGTTTGACTGAACTACGGCGGGGCCCATTAGAATTCCCGACCGAGGACAAAGAAGGAAGCGGGTGCAAGCAGGGTGAATTTCGGACCGGGCCGAAAGTTAACAGGGAAGTGGACGGCAACTGGTGAGAGTGAAGTTGCAGTTACGAACCAGAAATC
>Ga0070764_10000556_pt1 | contig 14685 bp, 11 predicted proteins | sample HubBroMetageWRM4_FD_67287 | JGI IMG/M metagenome (GOLD analysis project Ga0070764, IMG submission 67287) | Warmed soil microbial communities from the Hubbard Brook experimental Forest, New Hampshire - Hubbard Brook CCASE Soil Metagenome WRM 4 | ecosystem: Environmental > Terrestrial > Soil >... | reverse complement strand
CCAACGCCCAACGGGTTGTGCGGGTTATTCTGCCAGATGTATTCGTAGCCGGCAAAAAACTTGAAAGGTTCCCACACGTATTTGACGGCGATCATAGCGGCGCGGTTGTCGGTCACGATGCCATAGACGGTGTTGTTCGTGTCGATCAGATTGACCCCATTGACGGGGTTGGTGTTGATGCTGTCGGTGCTCGACTGATATGACGCCGTCGGGCTCTGAGGCCCCAGCAAGGGGTTCAATACGCTGATCGCCTGGTTGTACTGTTGGAAGACGACGTCGGCAGAGAACCTACCGTACTCTCCACCAAGGTCGAATCCATAGGCGTTGTTATGCGCCTCTTCCGGCGTACAAGTGGCGGCAGTCCAGGCTCCCGAGGCCGAGTAGCATCCGCCAGAACCGTCAGCGAATTTATACATCGCGCCGAAGTGGACTGGCCCATAGGTGAGGCGATACTTCAGAGCGTCGTCCCAGCGGCTGTCCTCGGTGTCGCCGCCGCCGGCCATGGTGCCGTTATACCCGATGTACGAAAAGGCATAAGCGCCGCCGGCCGGATCGTAAAGCAGCATCGCATCGGTGCCGAGGGCGCGCTGACGGCCGAAGGTCAGGGTGCCGAAATGTGCGGACGATATACCGCCATAGTATTCGTCATTGAGGGGTTGGCCGGCGCGCGCGCCGTCGATGGCGTACGAATAGCTCTTCCTGGGAAGGCCGTTGTTGACGGTCTGCGTGGCCGACGCGTTGGCGAGCAGGCCGGAATTCGGATTGATGCCAGTTGAAGCGTTGAACACCACCGACCAGCCAGGCAGAAACTCTTCCTTGCCCTTTATGCCCACGCCCGTCTGCTGCAGGTTGTTGGGTGCGACGACGAAGCGATGTTGATAGCCGTTTCGGTTCACCAGAGATTCGCCTTCGTAGTTATTGCCGTTTACGGGCAAGCCGTGGCTCACCCAGCCGACGCCGATGTCATACGCACCGTACAGCGTGATGCCGTGCCAGGTCAGCGTGCAATCGGTGGTGGCGAACTCGTGGCCGCTCGCACAGACGTCGGGGGCGGTGCGCTGCATCGTAATGTCGACCGTGGCGTCCTGGCCAACCACCAGGCTGATTCCCGTGCGCGTTTCGTTGGCGAACCCTTGTTTTGCCGCCCGAATGTCGATGCGCCCCGGAGGCAGGCCGGCCGCCTGATAGTGCCCCCCGCCGTCGGTTGTGATCGTCCGGGTTTCGCCTGCAACGGCGTTCCTGATTGTCACGGAGACACCGCGAACAGCTGCGCCGGTTGGGTCCGTCACCAGGCCGGAAAGGCCCGCTCCCGGATCTGACCGAGAGCTTGCACTTGTCGAGGATCCTCCGGCTTGTCCCTCGGGAGAAACAAGCGCCGTATCGCTATCCTGAGCAACGGTCAATATTGAGGAAAGACAGAGAATTATCCCCACCAGGAACAAAGCAGTCGTGCGCATTTCCGCCTCCAGGAGTTAAAGAATCGGAAGTGTACATAAACTATTATTCCGTTGTCAAAACATATACGGTTCGATCTATTTTACCCGCTTACTGAAGCGCAGGCAGCGGGAAGAAACCGGGTTGACCGTGCCCTGGGTTCACGGTAGGATTTCCGCCTGAGTGGCGAGCAACCTTAAAACCGGCCGAAAAGAAGGGGGGCTGCTGAAGCTTCGCGATGCGGCTCTACAGCTCGGGATCAGCTTCCCTACAATAAAGCAGTGGATTTACAAGAAGAAAATTAGTAGCGTTCAGACCGCCGGGGGACATCATCGCATTCCGCAGAGCGAACTGGACCGGATGCTTTTCAGGACCCGAGGTCGAACTGAGCAGGAACGCAGGTCGGTAATCCGCCGTGTAAGCGGACGGAATCAACTAGTGGGACGAATCGACGCGGTTCGGATCAGCGGCCTGATGGCGGAAGTTAAGATTTCGATTGGCGGCCAGCAGATCACCTCCATTATCACGGCAACATCCGCGCGCGAGATGCACCTAAAGCCGGGGCAGACGGCGGCTGCCCTCATAAAAGCTACCGAAGTAATGATCCTACGTGTCGGATAAAGACACACCGCCTACTTGCTTGCTCCGTATTCCTTGCCCTGAAGTTTGACGCTGACAACCTCCCGTACTGCCGCCTGGGCCCTTCCTGCATGCTTCACCTCGCCGTAGTGCTGTGCCAGCCAGGCTCGGACTTCTTTCGGGTCATATTTGAAAGGACCGTTGCCGCCCTTGTAGGAAATACGACCGGTCTCGTCAATGATGTACAGGCGCTCCGGCCAAGCCGCATAGGCGTTGTTCGCTGCGTTGTTCATTTCGTCAACGCCGAATGGCAATGGAAAATTGAACCGCTTGGTGAAATCATTGGCGATCGCAATTCGCTGCTCCAATGTCCTGGGTTGCACGTAGCAGACATCGTCTTTGTCTTTCTCATTCGCCTTCATTTGCCATTCATCGAGCGGATGCGCTTCACGAATGTAGACAGTCAGAAAATCGGCGTGATCCTTGTAATCGCTATAGATCTGCACAATATCGCCCAACTGGCGACGGAAGGGCGGTCAAGTAAAACTGCCGAAGATAAGCACCAGAGGTCGCCCGCCGGTGCGTTCATGAAGAGAGAAGCGCGTCCTGCCGTCCAGCGCTACCAGTCGCACATCCGGCGCGGCGTCACCTGCCTTTAAGGTTCCCATGTGCATTTGCGGCAGGGCGAACCTCACCATCTCTATGGCATCCATCGGGCCGCCCGCCATAAAACTCAGTCCGGCAAACGCACTTACTAGAAGTAATCCGACGGAAACGGTGATCCAGAACAGCCAGCGATTCATAGAGGTTCCGGTGGCGTTTGCGCACTTGGAAAGGCTGCCAGACGGCGGGTAGGCCACGTTGTAGAACACATTTGAAGGTCCGTTTAGAAGACAGAAGCTCAGCAAAGTATACGGCAACATTTAGCTCGAAAATCTGCCTCAGTTGGCCAAAAAATTGCGTTTACGTGAAGAGGACTGTGCACGAAGCGCGTGGAAGTTCTTTAGAAACAACCCCTAGCAGCTAGCTTACATCCATCCAAACAGGCGAGTGGCTTTTGTAACATTGTGTTCGCCCGGCCGAGGGGTATAATCGCCTAAGTGATGAACGCAACGGGGAATAGAAATGTCATGGGTGGGTCAGCGCTTACGTGGCGCGGCGCTCTCATTGGCATTGTTATGCTTTCCCTGGTGGTTAGTTTGGCGACTCGCACTTTTCATCAGACGATTCCTCAAGGCGTTACCGCGCACTCCAATAGGGCGCAGGCGATGCGGCAACATATGGTGCGGGATGCCGCGCGCTGGGTACCGCCGATTCTGGTTTATACCGCCCAGCAGGCCCCCGTGTTTTACCCTCATGTGGCGCCCGCTGGACCACCAATTCCCGCGCTCCTTCTGATCGACGATAACCTCTACAATCGACCTCCTCCTTCCTGCTGATCTTTCCTCGGAATCTCCAGTCAAGTTGTTGTTCCGGAACTCCACCTTGGTCATTGACCAAGGCCATGCGGCTCGTGGGCACTGGCCCCGAGGCGCACTGAGTTCGAACCGGCCAAGTTTCCACCGGAAATGCAGCAATGGTTTAGCGCTGGTTTCCGGGAACATGGGGCCGCTTTGTGGAGGAGATCATGAGAAAAGCCCTAATGCTGCTGGTTGTCGCGTGTGGAGTTGGGTTGATTTCTCCGCACGCGGATGCGAAGCACTCCGTCCCGACTGAGGATGGATACCAGACGGCAACCGTGGTCAGCGTGAAGAAGCACGTTTCCGATTCGTACTACGGCGGCGACAACCCGAGTGATGCGCCGCTGCAGACGCGCGACTACTCGTACGACATCGGGATCCGTCTGAATTGCAACATCTACGTCGGTCGTTATCAATCCGCGACCAGATACTTGCCGTCCGTCTTTGCTCCCCATCACGAGGTTGATGTGCGACTGCGCAAACACATCATGTACGTCAGCCTGCCCTTCAGTGATGACGAAGTGATGATGGGGATCGTGGCTCACAAGCGGATGAAAGATGAAATGTGTGCGGCGCCAGTACCGGCGGCATCGACCAGCCAACCATCCAAGCATCAGTTAACCCAAAATAAGTTCAAAGGAGGGCTTGTATGAATCTTACGAAGAACCTGATTGCGGTTTCGGTATTTCTGTTCATCACCTTAGGAGCGGTGGGGCAACAATCAACTGCTACGCCGGGATCCAGTGGCGATAGCGCAGCACCACCCCGCCACGTTACCACGGTCCGCGGTTGCCTCGAGGGCGAACGTGGGAACTACATCCTGGTGGACGACAAGAGCATGGTGTACGCATTGAAAGGTGTAGGTAACAAGCTCGATAGTTATCTGAGCCACGTCGTTGAAGTGAAGGGGAAAATGCTGCCAGGGAGCATCAAGACCGGCGTCAGAACCGAGAAAACCGGCAGTAACCCCAGCGATACGGTACACGGTGTCGATGGCGTCCCGTTGCAGGTGGCAGATGTGCAGACCGACATTCGTATGATCTCAAAGCACTGCAAAGCTGCGGACCAGGAATGACGCTGTCTTACTAATCACTCGGTGATCACTCGTTGCGCCGTGCGGCTCAGGATTGGCTGTAGTCCGAAGGGCGGGGCCACCGAGGTCGAGATTCACGGCTGCTGAAGGTACCTATGCATAAACGGTATGTCCTGATCGTGGTGGGAATGCTGGCGCTGGTCGCGCTCATTGCTGCGGTAGAGTATCGCATCAGAGATCGCGACGCTGATCCCAAGGCCGCGGAAATCCCAACCGCCAGCGTCACCATTGCGAAACGTGGCGTGCTATCGAACAGGCTTACTTTGGCCGGGCAATTCCAGCCTTATCAGGAAGTCGAAGTCCACGCGAAGGTGTCCGGATACGTGAAACATATCTATGTGGACATCGGAGACCGCGTGCGTGCCGGCCAGACGCTGGCGGTGCTTGAGATTCCGGAACTGGATGCCCAGCTCAAGGGAACGCAGGCTGAACTCCTTCACAGTAAAGATGAAGTGGTTCGTGCCGAAAACGAAGTCATTCGGGCCCAGTCCGATTATGCCGCGCTGCATGCTGCCTATACGCGTCTGCAACAAGCTGCCCAGGCTCGCCCCGGGTTGATTGCCGAGCAAGAACTCGACGACTCCCGCGCTAAGGACCTGGCCTCTGCAGCCCAGATCGACGCCGCGAAAGCCGCGCTTGCGGCAGCTAAACAGCAAACGGAAGTGTCGGACGCCGACCGCATGCGGGTAGGCGCGCTGGCCGCGTATGCCACGGTCACCGCCCCGCTGAGCGGCGTCATCACCTGGCGCTATGCTGATACAGGCGCGCTCATCCAGGCGGGGACGGCGTCAAACACGCAGTCGATGCCTCTAGTAAAGCTGGCCCAGAGCGATGTTCTGCGTTTACGGTTGCCGGTGCCTGAGTCTGCGGTTCCTTCTATCCATACCGGCTCTTCGGTACAGGTTCAAGTCAAGGCGATCGGGCGAGCTTTTTCCGGGAAGGTTGTACGCTTCACGCGATCAGTCAGCCTCGACACCCGCACGATGGAAACGGAAATCGACGTCGATAATGCAGATCTATCCCTCACTCCTGGGATGTACGCCGACACCACGCTCGAGCTCGACCACAAAGAAAATGCGCTGTCGGTGCCCGTACAAGCGGTGATCCGGGGTGCGACCGAGAGTTACGTCCTGGTCGTAGATGGGCAGGACCATGTGCAAAAGCGTGCAGTGGAGTTGGGAGAACAGACTTCCGACCGTGAGGAGATACTGCATGGTCTCTCGGAAAACGAACAAGTGATCATCGGCGGCCAATCCAACTACCAGATCGGGCAACTGGTAAAGCCCAAGCTGGAAGCCGAATCGGGTAATGCCGGCCAAGATCAGACGGGAGAGCAAGAATAATGCCGAGATTCGCTCTCCAATACCCGTTCTTCATCATCATGCTTTGTCTGGTGGTCGCGGTCGTTGGAGTGACCACGGTCGTACGGATGCCGGTAGATCTGTTCCCGCAGATCAAAATTCCGGTGGTGGTGGTAGCGACCTTCTATTCCGGCATGCCGCCCGAGCAAATCGAGGCCGACATCACCGACACCTTCGAACGATTTTTCACTCTGGGGAGCAACATCGATCACATCGAATCGCGCTCTCTGACCGGTGTCGGTCTGATCAAGATTTATTTCAAGCCGGGGACCGATGCCAATGCTGCATTGAGTAACATTGCCAATCTGGCGATGGCGGACCTGCGGCGCCTGCCGCCGGGAACGCTGCCTCCGGTGGTACTGAAGTTCGATGCTTCAAGTCTGCCGGTCTGTCTGGTCACGCTGAAAGGGCAAGGGCTGAACGAGACGCGCCTCAAAGATCTGGCGCAATTTCAGGTTCGTAATCAGATTGCCAATGTTCCTGGCGCTTCTGTGCCGCAGCCCTTCGGTGGGCGTTATCGCCAAATCATGGTGTACGTCGATCCGGTCAAGCTGGAGGCTCACCAGCTCAGCTTGATGGATGTAGTTCATGCGGTAAATGATTCCAACCTGATTCTTCCCGCCGGGGACGTACGCATCGGACCCAAAGACTACAACATCTACGCTAACGCGCAATTGCCTGACACCGAAGAGATCAACCGCATACCGCTGAAAACCGTGGGTAACGCATCCGTGTTGGTGGCCGATGTCGGGGAGGCCAAGGACTCAGGCACGATTCAAACCAACATCGTCCGTATTGACGGACAACAGTCTGTCTACATCCCTGTACTTAAGCAAGGCGGCGACAGCAACACCATCACCATTGTGAACGGCATCAAGGCCGCAATTACGGACCTGGTGGACATTCCAAAATCGCTAAAGACAGCAGTGGTCTTTGATCAATCCATCTTCGTCAAGAGCGCCATCAAGAATGTGCTCAAGGAAGGCGGAATTGGACTTCTGCTGACCGCGATCATGATTCTTGTCTTCCTGGGGAGTACGCGGGCCACGTTTGCCGTACTGTTGTCGATTCCGCTCTCCGCACTGGTGTGTCTCCTGATCATGAATGCCATGGGCGGATCGATCAATGTGATGCTTCTGAGCGGTTTGGCACTAGCATTTTCCCGTCTTATCGACGACTCCGTGGTGGTGCTGGAAAACATCTTCCGTTACATGGAAATCGGCAAAACGCCGAGAGTTGCGGCTGAAAAAGGAGGGATGGAAGTCTCGCTGGCGGTTTTGGCGGCGACCTCCACTACGTCTATCGTTTTTTTCCCGGTGACGTTTTTCTATGGCGTCAGCCGGTATCTCTTTATTGATCTCGCTTTGGGTGTGGTTCTGTCCATTTTTGCCTCCTATCTTTTCGCGATGACGGTGGTGCCGCTTTATTGTGCAAAATTCATCCACCTTGGAGACGTGGGGGAAGAGATCGAACACTCGTCTAAGAATGGGCTCGCCGCGAAATCGCTGTTCCGCAGGTTCCTTAGTCGGTTCAATGATCTTTTCAATAAATTGTTAGCGTTTTATGAGCATTGGGTGACTCGCGCTCTGATCCGGCCGGGGAGAACCGTAGCCCTGATTCTGGGCGGGATCGCAATCGTGTTGATTGGAGTCTTTCCATTCGTCGGGACTGCCTATTTTCCCCGCACTGATCCCGGCCAGTTCGTGATCAACGTGAAGGCACCGAGCGGGTCCCGACTGGAGGTCAGCAATCAGTACATTGCACGCGTCGAAAATGATATTCGCCAGGTGATCCCTACGCATGATCTTGGCATGATCGTCTCCAACATTGGCATCACACCCGATCTTTCGGCGATCTATACCAGCAACTCTGCCATGGACACGGCGTTCGTTCAGGTGAGCCTGCAAGAGGACCACTCCGTCGGGAGTTACGAGTACATGCGCCGGGTTCGGGACAAACTTTCAGAAGACCTGCCGGAACTGAATACGTACTTCCAGGCGGGAGGGTTGGTCGATTCCGTGATTAACCTTGGGCTGCCGGCGCCGATCGATGTTCAAGTCAGAGGTAACGACCTGAACGGCGCCTATGAAATGGCAACAGATATTGCCAGACAGATCAGGAGTCAGAAAGGTGTGAGCAGCGTTCTGATCCCCCAGGACCTGCTTTATCCGGGGCTAGAGCTGAACATTGACCGGGAGCGTGCCAGCCTGATTGGGCTCGCACCCAAACAGGTGGTAGACAACGTGATCACAGCGCTGACCTCGAATGGCATGATCGAACCCAGCTACTGGATCGACCCTAAGACCGGCAACAACTACATGCTGACAGTGCAGTATTCCGATAAGCAGATCCAGAACATGAGCATGGAGGATTTCAAGCAGATCCCGCTGCGCGCCGCCAGCATCTCGAATTACACGCCGTTGCAATCGGTCGCTGATATCAAGCCCATCAACACCCCGACTGAAGTCGATCATTACCAACTCCAGCGCGTCATTGACGTCTATGTGATGCCGTCTACGGAAGCCTTAGGCGGAGTGAACAGCGAAGTCAATAAGATCGTCAGTCATGTGAAGTTGCCGGAGAACATGCGGGTCAGCGTGCTCGGATCGGTGGTTGGCATGCAGGAGTCGTTCCAACGTTTTTCGATCGGTCTTCTGTTGTCGATCGTGCTCGTCTACCTGATTCTGATGTCCCAGTTCGCTTCTTTCATTGATCCCCTCATTATTTTGATGGCCATTCCCCCTGGGCTGGCGGGAGTCGTGCTTACTCTGTGGCTCACTCACAGCACTTTCAACATTATGTCGCTGATGGGGGTGATCATGATGACCGGGATCGTCGTTTCCAACAGTATCTTGATCGTGGAATTTGCCCGTCAGTTGCGCAAGGAAGATTTTGCCCTGCAAGAAGCTCTGGTGCGGGCGTGCAAGATTCGGCTGCGACCCATCCTCATGACTTCGCTGGCTACTTTGTTAGGCATGCTGCCGATGGCGCTGGGCATCGAGACTGGCAGCGAGCAATACGCTCCCCTGGCGCGTGCCGTGATTGGCGGCCTGGCGGTTTCGGTTGTGGTGACGGTCTTCCTGGTCCCGGCAGTCTACTTGATCATTCATGGAAAAGAAGAACAGCGGGAGGAACAATCTGTATGACATGGAAATCGATGTCTCTGCTGGGAGGCTTTGCAGTGTCGACTCTATGTTTAGCGCAATCGCCAATCATTTCGCAGAACCCAGGCGACGCTCCCCTGGGTTCCTTTGCCGCGCGAGCAGACATACAAAACCTGCCGGAATCGCAACCCGCATCAAGCTCAACGAACATGCTGCGACTTTCGGTGAAAGATGCGGAAGCGATCGCTCTCAGGAATAATCCAGCGATTTCTGTCGCGCGCCTCGAAGCGCTGGCGTCGCAACAGGTGACGCGGGAAGTGCGGTCGACTCTTTGGCCGCAGGCCTATGCCAACTTTACGGGAGTTGACTCGCTCAACGACAGCCGAATCACTGCCGGTGCAATCAACAATCCCCAGATCTTTCCTCGTGCGGCGGCGGGAACCATGGTAACCCAGTTGATCACCGACTTTGGCCATACTACAAATTTAGTCGCGAGCGCGCGTCTCCATGCCAAGGCTGAGAACCAGAACGCGCTCGCGACCAAAGAGCAGGTGCTGCTGGCGGTAGATCAATCCTTCTACGGAGCCCTCGAGACCCACGCCGTTCTGCGAGTGGCGGAACAGACTGTGGCGTCCCGCCAATTGCTGGCGGATCAGGTTGGGGCTTTGACAAAGAGCAAACTGAAGTCCGATCTTGATCTCAGTTTTGCCAATGTAAACCTCGCCCAAGCGAAGCTTCTGTACCTGGACGCTCTGAATAACGACAAATCGGCGATGGCTACCCTCTCGGCAATCCTGGGATACTCCACCGTGCAGAACGTTGAACTTGCGGGAGAGACCGAAGCGCTCCCGCCGCCACCTGCCGACATCGATCAACTGATTGCCGACGCCTTCAGCATGCGGCCGGAAATTCTTGGTCTGGAGTTTGAATCGCAGTCGGCGGAAAGACTTCACCGGGCGGATCGGGATGAGTTGCTGCCCACTATCAGTGCGCTGGGAGCCGTTGGCGATGCACCGTTCCGCGATGATCGCATTCAGAGTGCCTACGGAGCGGTGGGGGTGAATATGCAAATCCCGATTTTCAATGGATTCCTGTACACCGCCAAGGCCCACGAAACCGACTTGCAGTCCCAGGCTGTACTTAAGAAATTGGCGGATCTCCGCAACCGGATTTCGCGAGACGTGCGAACCAGTTGGCTCAATGCGAACACGGCTTTTGACCGCGTGAGTGTGAACGAGCAATTGCTGGCCCAGGCCAACCTGGCACTCGATCTGGCCGGAACTCGTTACAAACTTGGATTGAGTTCCATCGTCGAGTTAAGCCAGGCGCAGTTGCAGCAAACGCAAGCGGAGATTGGCAGCGCACAGGCAGGATATGAGTATCGGCTGGCACTGGCTGTGCTGCGCTACCAGACATCCGGGCTGTAAACTCGTGTTGCTGGGTGAGGCCCCGGTAACCTCCCCCCCAAAAAAAGCGCCAACCATCTGGTTGGCGCTCTTTTCGTATTTCCAACGAGTGCTACAACCGCCCTTAGGGCAGGTAGTACCGGAACGACGTGAACAGCATGTTCTCCGTCGCGTTCGGATTGCCGCCCGTGCCAGCCCAAATGTTGCGGTCGATATAGGAGTACTGCGGCCCCCATTGCAGTCGTCCCTTGGGACCGTTGTAGAACTTGTACCAGAACCCGATGCTGCCTTCCATGATGACCCGGGTATCGCCGTTGCAATTCTTAAGTCCGCCGGGGTTATATCCGCCGGTAAGCGGAGTCCCCACCGCCCCCGGAACTGGAATGCTGCTGGTTCCTGTCGCTCCTCCTGCCGTCTCTGGCGGTGTCACCACCGAGGTTGAAGTCGATCCCGGCACCGTCTCCGTGTCGCAACCCGAATTGTTGAACAGCGTCGACCCATAGCCGACGCCCTTCCCAGCCGAATTGACGAACGCAACTCTATCGTCATACTCCGCGCCGTAGTTGAGGTACACATCCAACTTCTTCGTATGATATTCCAGCGTTCCCAATGCTTGGTAGTTGGTGATCGGAGTCAGCAGACCCCCAGGGCTTGCGACCAGGTCGGAAAGCTGCGACGTCCCGTAGCGGCCTGTCCCTGAACCACCCAGGAAATGGACTCCAACATCGAACTTCTTGGCGATGGTCCATCGGGCATTGGCGCCGGCGCCGCCACCGATGGCGTTGTTGTTGAAGGCTCCGGTAACCGAGGGTTTAGGCAGCGTTGCTCCCGGATAAACACGGTCGCGGAAGTCTGAAATGATTCCGAACACTTCGTAGTGTCCGAACCCAGGTTCAAACACAATCTTGCCAATGAAATCCGGAGTCGCATTGAAAGAGTAGTTGGTGGTGGCATTGTAAAGACCGGCACCGGTGCCTTGCGACCCCAGCAGGAAGTTGTTGCTGGCGCCGTGGCCGCCCAGGGTCACCTGCGAGTCTTCTACGGAGCCGCCCACCCACAGCTTATCGCTAAGCTTCTTGGTTACGCGGAACCCGTACTGCCGGGCCCAACTGAAACCCACGTTATACTGTGGATCAATCGTCATCGGAACCGCCTCGGTGCGGTTGTCCATACCTTTCTTGGTTTCCGTCACCAGGCTCCACATCTGCCCGCCAGAGAATGTCCACCCGCTGTTCAATGCTGCCTGCGCCCACGCCTGCCGTTGCCGGAGCGTGTAGCTGTTGCTCTCGTTGTTATTCGAGGTAACACCGGCTGACAGGAAGTCCGCCTCCACGTAACCCCGCATGGTGAAGTTGCCCATCGCTCCTTCGGCCAGGAACCCGATGCGCGACTGCCGTCCCGATCCGAAGAATTCACTCATGTGGCTCTGCGCCGCTCCATCGAACGGAATCGAGTTAAACGGCGTGTTGATGTCCGAGCCCAGCGCATGCGATCGCCACACGGTTTCTGCCGCCAGAAAACCGATTGGCGTGATGTTGATCCCTTTGTAGTGGATCGCCACCGGACTTTCCAAACTGGATTGAATGTTCTTCTGCGTCTCCTGCAAGCTCAACGCCGCATTGGTGGCGTTCTGCTTCATGTCCGATACATCGGTTTTCAGATCGGACACGGCCTGCTGCTGTGAACTGGCTTGCTGCGCTGCCTGGTCCGCTTTGGCCTGGGCCGCCGCCGCTGCCGCTTGCGCATCCTGCATTTGCTGCTGCGCCTGTTGCAGCGCTGTATCCCGCCTTTGCATCTCAGATTTCAGTTCGCGAATCTGTTGTTGTTGGGCGGCCAGCGCGTCTTTCAGCGCCTGCACATCAGCCGCCGTCACAGCTCCCGTCGCTGCTGCCTTGGTTGTGGTTTTCTTCTTCGCCGGGGCAGTCTGCGCCAGCGAGCTTGCTGCCAAAAGCAGAACTACGCACCACCTCAGAACGCACTTCATCTTCTCTCCTTTTTGCCTCGAGACGGAGGCACACCTGCATGCACAAATTTTAGTTTTGACTACTGGACCTGCTTGATCTCCACCTTCACCTTGGTCGCCACTGATTCCGGCAGCGGCGCGTACGCCAACTCCGCTGTCATCTTCTGCCCGTCACTGACCATCCAGTTCAGGAAATCTGCCAGGATTTTCCCCTTGGCGGCGTCCTTCGATTGCGCCGGAATCAGCAGCCACGTGAAGCTTGAAATGGGATAGGCGTCTTTGCCCGGCGCATTGGTGATCGAAACCCGGAAGTCCGCTGGCATGCTCTTGACCGAACCCGCCGCTGCCGTCACGCTGTCCAGGCTGGCCTTCACGAAGGCTCCCGAGGCGTTCTTGACAGTCCCGTATGAGATCTTGTTCGAGATGGCATAAATCAACTCGATGTACCCGATGGAACCTTGCATCTGCCGAATCATGCCGGCAACCCCTTCATTACCCTTGCCACCAAGACCGACCGGCCATTTCACGGAAGTGCCTTTACCCACCTGACTCTGCCACTCTGGACTCACCTTCGACAGGTAGTCCGTCCAAATGTAGGTTGTGCCGCTGCCATCTGATCGATGGATCACAATGATGGGCTGATTGGGCAGGTTCACTCCAGGGTTTGCAGCCGCGATGGCGGGATCGTTCCAAGTGGCGATCTTGCCCATGAAAATCCCCGCCAGGACTTCCGGCGTGAATTTCAACTCCGCATTAACTCCTGGAACGTTGTAGGCCGGAACGTTCGCACCCAACACCGTGGGTACATGCAGAATCTTGGTCTTCGCCTGCGCCAGTTGCTCGTCACTCATCGGCCCGTCCGTGGCCCCAAAATCAACCGTCCCCGCGAGCACCTGCCGAATCCCTCCCCCGCTCCCGATCGGTTGATAGTTGATCTGAATATCAGGATGTGCTTTGTGATACTCACTAAACCACTTCGAGTAAATCGGATTTGGAAAAGTTGCGCCCGCCCCATTCAATGTGGTCTGGCCGAAAGCGGGTACCGCTACCGCCAGACACAGCAATGCCAGTCGACGTAGCACGCGGCGATTCCTCCAGTATGAATTTTTTAGTACGCTCGTTTTTACGGCGGCAATGTTACAGGATGGTTACAACTTCGTGAATTTCTGATAAATCACCGCATGCACATCACGGATTCGAAGGCTCGCAGGCCCGGATTTTCTCGGCGACCTCGGCGTTCTCGGGGCAAAAGGTCTTGAGCTTCTACCGCTGCCCATCCAACCGGCTGATCTCACGTCCAAATAGCGGGTTTTGCGGAAAATCATTTTGCAGCGCCACCAGCAACTCACGCGCCCGGCGCTTGTCTTTGTCCCGCACATACGCGATGGCCAGCAAAATTCTGGCGAACGGCGCCAGGTACTGTCCACGGTCTGCGGTGACCTGCAGTTCTCGAATTCCAGCTTGCTTGTCCCCCGAAACTCCTCCCAGACGCACCAGCCAGCGCACCGGCGCTGACATACTGCCCACAACGTACTGGCTGACGCCGGTCGCCAGATGCGCGTCATAGCAGTTCGGATCCACCGCCAGCAACTGCTGCGCCCACGCCGTCGCCTGTTTGGTAAATCGTAGCGACACCAGGTTCCGTTTCTCGATCAACGCGGCGTAATCCGCCCGCAACCCGGAAGCCATGGTCATGGCGAACAGCGCATCCCGATTCTTGGCATCTTTACCTAGCGACGCTTGCGCGCTCCTCTCGGCCCGATCCAGTGCGACATTGAAGGCGTCCCGCAGCGCCGCATCGGGTGTGAATGCCCTGCGCCCGTCAAACGCCTTGTCATCCTGATAGAACTGTGACTCCAAAACTCCCAGCCGGTTAAACTCCGAAAAAAGCAACGCTGCCGCTTCCCCGGCCAGGCCCATGGGATTGTCCGGATGCTGCTGTTGCCATGCGGCAAACGCTTGATGGGCGTGCTCGAAGTCCAAGTCATAGAGGAAGCGAAAACCGCTGTCCAGCGTGGCCGGACTCGCCGGCGGATCCGCCGCCCTCGCGGCCCCCAACCAGCCCGTCACCAACCCCGCCAACACGATCGCTCTCAGCGCACGCATCCTGAACAGTTTAGATGCTTCCCCTACCGTTGCACCCATGCGTTTTGCAAAAAGATTGTAAGAAACGGCTCCGCCCGGTCCTGACAACTCTGGGATCGAAGGTACTGGTCCCGGGATATGCGGACGCCTCGGCGGCGCCACTCGGCTCTTAAGAGTAGCCCTTTCGCTCCCTGAGGCGC
>Ga0070764_10000555_pt1 | contig 14704 bp, 9 predicted proteins | sample HubBroMetageWRM4_FD_67287 | JGI IMG/M metagenome (GOLD analysis project Ga0070764, IMG submission 67287) | Warmed soil microbial communities from the Hubbard Brook experimental Forest, New Hampshire - Hubbard Brook CCASE Soil Metagenome WRM 4 | ecosystem: Environmental > Terrestrial > Soil >... | reverse complement strand
GGAGCCGTGTTTACCTTCACGCTGCCGTTGGGGCAGCCGCCGCAGGTGACGGATGGCTGAGCCGGCACCCATCGCGATTCTCATCGAGGACGAGCGGCAAATCCGCCGTTTCGTGCGCACCGCCTTGGAGGCGGAGGGCTGGAGCGTCCACGAGGCTGAGACGATGCGCCAGGGTTTGACGGATGCGCGAACGCGCCGGCCGGACCTCATTATTCTCGATTTGGGATTGCCCGATGGTGACGGCGTTGAATTCTTGCATGACTTTCGCGGTTGGTCGAAGGTGCCCGTCATCGTTCTATCGGCGCGGGTCGATGAGCAGGACAAGATTGCGGCGCTGGATGCCGGTGCCGACGATTACCTGACCAAGCCCTTTGGCGTCGGGGAACTGCTCGCCCGGGTTCGCGCCACATCGCGGCGGCACCTCGAGGCCGGCGCGGATGCCGGTGCGGTGTTTACGTTTGGCGACGTCAGTATCGATCTGGGCCTGCGAACCGCGCACAAGGCCGGCGTGGCGATTCATTTGACTCCGATCGAATACCGGCTGCTGAGTCTTCTGATCGCCAATGCCGGCAAAGTGCTCACGCATCGACAGATCTTGCGCGAGGTGTGGGGACCGGCGCACTCCGAAGACGGCCACTACGTGCGTGTTTACATGGGACATCTGCGGCAAAAACTCGAGGACGATCCGGCGCAGCCCAAGTACATCCTGACCGAAACGGCCGTCGGCTATCGCTTGGTGCAAGACGCCCGACCTTAGATGGCCGAACCCGGACGCGAGCATGTCCTGCAAAGTCCTACACGCTTAAGGGTAGGGCGACGACATTATTCAGTCGGAGCCGCGCCTACGCTCGTCTACGCGGCGCCTTGATCAGCGTGGCGACACAGAGGTGAGTATGCTGCATCAAGAGAGCCGGCATTCGTGCTGACCGATCAAGACATTTATTTGTTTCGCGAAGGCACGAACGGTCGGCTGTACACAGAACTGGGCTCGCATCCGACCGCTGACGGCAGCGGTGTACATTTTGCCGTTTGGGCCCCCAATGCCTCAGACGTGTCGGTGATCGGCGATTGGAACGGCTGGAACCCAGACAGTAACCGCCTGGCGCCGCGCAGCGACCACTCCGGAATCTGGGAAGGCAGCGTGCCGGGTGTGCACCACGGCGACGCGTACAAGTACCGAATTACTTCCCATGTCGGCGGCTACCGGGTCGAAAAAGCGGACCCGTTCGCGACGTTCTGTGAACGGCCTCCCGCGACGGCGTCGCGCGTGTGGAACTTGGACTACACCTGGCAGGACTCGGCCTGGATGGCATCGCGCGCCGCCCGCAACGGCCTCGATGCGCCGATGTCCATTTATGAAATGCATGTCGGCTCGTGGCGCCGCAAGGACGGCAACTTCCTTACCTACCGCGAAGTGGCGCATGCCCTGGCGGACTATCTCAAGGAGACCGGATTTACGCATGTTGAACTCATGCCGATTACCGAGCACCCCTTCTACGGCTCTTGGGGCTATCAAACCACGGGGTATTTCGCGCCGACGGCGCGCTATGGAACACCGCAGGATTTAATGTACTTCGTCGATCACCTGCATAGCTGCGGAATCGGCGTCATCCTCGATTGGGTCCCCTCGCACTTTCCGACCGATGAGCACGGGCTGATGTATTTCGACGGTACTCATCTCTATGAGCACGCGGATTCGCGCCAGGGATTCCATCCTGAGTGGAACTCCGCGATTTTCAATTTCGGGCGCAACGAGGTGCGCAGTTTTCTGGTTTCCTCGGCGCTGTTCTGGTTCGAGAAATACCACATCGACGGGTTGCGCGTGGACGCCGTCGCATCCATGTTGTATTTGGACTATGCGCGCAAAGAGGGCGAGTGGATCCCGAATGAGTTCGGCGGCCGTGAGAATCTGCGCGCGATCGATTTCTTGCGCATCTTGAATCAGGCCGTGTATCGGGACTATCCCGGCGCGACCATGATCGCGGAGGAGTCGACCGCATGGCCGATGGTGTCGAGGCCCACGTTCGTCGGCGGCCTCGGCTTCGGCTTGAAATGGAACATGGGCTGGATGCACGACACCCTCGCGTACATGAAAGAGGATCCGGTCTTCCGCAAGTATCATCATGGGGAGCTGACTTTCTCGCTCATCTATGCGTTCAACGAAAACTTCGTGCTGCCGCTGTCGCATGATGAAGTGGTTTACGGCAAGGGCTCGCTCATCGGCAAGATGCCGGGCGACGACTGGCAAAAATTCGCCAATCTGCGCGCCCTCTATGGCTACATGTGGGCGCATCCCGGCAAGAAATTGCTCTTCATGGGCGGCGAGTTCGGGCAGCGCCGTGAATGGACTCACGAGGGTGAGCTCGAGTGGTGGGTGTCCGACCTGCCGGAGCACGCCGGCATCAAGCGTCTCATCGGCGATCTGAATCGGGTCTATCGCCGTGAATCGGCCCTGCACCAGGTGGATTTCTCGCCGGCCGGCTTCGAATGGGTGGATGTGGGTAACGCCGAATTGAGCGTGATCGCATTTCTGCGCAAGGCGCCGGGTGCCGCGCCGCTTTTGGTGGTGTGCAATTTTACGCCCCTGCCGCGCGAAAATTATCTGGTCGGCGTTCCAGCGCGCGGGCTTTGGCGCGAGGTCATCAATACCGACGCGCGCGACTACGGCGGCGCCGGCTGGGGCAACTTGGGCGGGGTCGAATCCGTACCGGTGGGCTCGCACGGCCGCGTCGAATCCCTGAGCCTCACACTGCCGCCGCTGTCGACCCTCGTACTGCGCTGGGAAGGCCGTGGCTAGCGCCAAGCGCAAGGTGCCCGTCAGCAAGAGCGGGCCTTCGAGCGATGCCGGCGACGCCGTGGGCCGTGCAGGCGATGCCGTGACCCCAGGGGATGCCACGGCCGCCATCGCCGAGGGCAGGGTGCGTGCCGTCATCGACGCCGTTCTGCCGACGGTCGATGGCGGACGGTTTCCCGCCAAGCGCATTGCCGGTGAGAGTGTGAGCCTCGAAGCCCACTGCTTCACGGATGGCCACGACAAGTTGCGGGCGGTGCTGCGCTGGAAGCTCGCCGGTCTCGCGAGCGCGGACTTCGAAGTCGACATGAAGGCGCAAGGCAACGATGTGTGGACGGCGGAATTTGTGCCGCCGCAAGCGGGACGCTACCAATGCACCGTCCTGGCGTGGGTGGATCACTTCGAGTCCTGGCGCGCCGAGTTTGAAAGACGCGAGGATATGAACGATATCCGCGTGGCCCTTGAAGTCGGCGCCGCGCTCATCGACGAAGCGGCGGCGCGAGCCGCCGGCAGCGACGCCGCCATTCTGACTGAATGGTCCGCCCAGTTGCGCGACGGCCTGAAGGAGGTCGTGGCCGATGTGACCGTCCTACGGGCGCTGGCACTGGATCCGGCGCGCGCCGCGATCGTCGCGCGCTACGCCGATCGAAGTCTCGCGGCCGGCGCCACGCTGCATCTTATCGTCGATCGCAAGCGTGCGGCTTTCAGCAGTTGGTACGAATTATTCCCACGTTCGGCCGCCGCGCAAATCGGGCAGCATGGAAAATTCAGCGATGTCGAGGCGCGGCTGCCGTATCTGGCGGAAATGGGCTTCGATGTGCTGTATTTTCCGCCCATTCATCCCATCGGCCGCGTCAATCGCAAGGGCACGAACAATGCGCTGCGCGCCAAACCCGACGATGTGGGCAGTCCCTGGGCCATCGGTGCCGCGGAAGGCGGCCATAAGGACATTCTGCCGCAGCTCGGCACATTCGATGATTTCGATCGGCTCTTGAATGTGGCGCGCGCACTTGGCATCGAAATCGCCATGGACATTGCGTTTCAATGCGCTCCCGACCATCCGTACGTCACGCAACATCCGCAATGGTTCAAGCATCGGCCCGACGGCAGCGTGCAATACGCCGAGAACCCGCCGAAGAAATACCAGGACATCTATCCGTTCGATTTCGAAACAAGCGATTGGCGCGCTTTGTGGAACGAGCTCAAAAGCGTCGTCGATTTCTGGATTGCCCGCGGCGTCAAAATATTTCGCGTCGACAATCCCCATACCAAGGCGTTTGCATTCTGGGAATGGCTGATCGGGGAGACCAAAGCCGATCATCCGGAGGTCATTTACCTGGCCGAGGCCTTTACCCGGCCGAAGGTCATGCACCGCCTGGCCAAGCTGGGATTTTCCCAGTCATATACGTATTTTACGTGGCGCAATAGCAAGCAAGAGCTGACCGACTATTTCACGGACCTGAGCCGAGGCCCGGGTCGACAGTACTACCGGCCCAACGTGTGGCCCAATACGCCCGACATCCTACCGGAGACTTTGCAGTCGGGTTTGCGGCCCATGTATGCCGCACGACTGATTCTTGCCGCGACGCTCTCGGCGAATTACGGCATCTATGGACCGACCTACGAGCTGATGGAAAGCACGCCGCGTGAACCGGGCAGCGAGGAGTATCGCGATTCGGAGAAATATCAGCTGCGGCATTGGAGCTTGCAGCAGCCCGACAGCCTGTGGTCGCTGATTGCGCGCATGAACCGCATCCGGCGGGAAAATATTGCGCTGCAAGCAGATACCGGGCTGAACTTCTGCAAGATCGAGAACGATCAGTTGATCGCCTATTTCAAGACGGATGCGGGGGGCTCGAACATCATTCTCACGGTTGTCAATCTCGATCCGCACCAGTCGCAGTCGGGCTGGATCGATTTGGATGTCGGCGCCTTGAAATTTGATTCCGATCAGCCCTACCAGGTGCATGATTTGTTGAGCGATCAGCGCTATATATGGCGCGGCCGATACAATTATGTCCTATTGGACCCGCAGCGCGCGCCGGCTCACGTGTTTAGATTGCGCCGCCGGGTGCGCAGCGAGCGGGATTTCGATTATTACCTATGATGCGCTCTAGATGAACGACGTCCAAGCACCGGTTCTCGATACGGCGCCGCCGACCGGCATCAGCGCCAATGATGCGCTCTGGTATAAAGATGCCGTCATCTATCAGGTCAATGTCAAATCATTCCTCGATTCCAATGCCGATGGCATCGGTGACTTCAAGGGTCTGACTTCCAAGCTCGAGTACATCCGCGACCTGGGGGTCAACACCATCTGGTTGATGCCCTTCTATCCGTCGCCGCTCAAGGATGACGGCTATGACATTTCCGATTACCAAAACGTGCATCCGCAATTCGGCACGCTCGACGACTTTCGCGATATGCTCAAGGAGGCGCACCGCCTCGGCCTCAAGGTGATCACTGAACTGATCATCAACCATACCTCGGATCAGCACCCGTGGTTTCAAGCCGCGCGCCACGCCCCCGCGGGCTCCAGCTTGCGCGATTTTTATGTATGGAGCGACACGGACCAGAAATATCTCGGCACGCGCATCATCTTTACCGATACGGAAGCGTCGAACTGGACTTGGGACCCGCAAGCCAAGGCGTACTACTGGCACCGCTTTTTCAGTCATCAGCCGGATCTGAACTTCGACAATCCGCAAGTCATGGAAGCGGTGCTCAAGATCATGCGCTTCTGGCTCGACATGGGCGTCGACGGCTTCCGGCTCGACGCCATTCCTTATCTCGTCGAACGGGAGGGCACCAACAACGAGAATCTGCGCGAAACTCACGCGGTCATCAAGCGGCTGCGCGCCGCGATCGATGACGCTTATCAGAACCGCTTCTTGCTGGCTGAAGCCAATCAGTGGCCTGAAGACGTGCGCGAGTACTTCGGCGATGGCGATGAATGCCACATGGCCTATCACTTTCCGTTGATGCCGCGCATTTACATGGCAATCGCCCAGGAGGATCGCTATCCCATCATTGAAATCATGCAACAGACTCCGGACATCCCGGATTCTTGCCAATGGGCCATTTTCCTGCGCAATCACGATGAGCTGACGCTCGAGATGGTGACCAGCAAAGAGCGCGACTACATGTACAACACGTATGCCGCGGATCATCAAGCGCGCATCAATCTGGGCATCCGGCGGCGTCTCGCCCCCTTGATGGAAAACGATCTGGACCGCATCAAGCTGATGAACAGTCTGCTTTTGTCCATGCCCGGTTCACCGATTCTCTACTACGGCGATGAGATCGGGATGGGCGACAACTTCTTCATCGGCGATCGCAACGGCGTGCGCACGCCGATGCAATGGAGTCCGGACCGCAATGCGGGGTTTTCGCGCGCCGATCCGCAGCGGCTGTACCTGCCGCCCATCATGGACGCCGTGTATGGCTACGAATCGACCAATGTCGAAGCACAGTCGCGCGACCCCAGTTCATTGTTGAGCTGGACCAAGCGCATGTTGGCGGTGCGCAAGACCAGCCAAGCTTTCGGCCGCGGTTCACGCCGGTTTTTGCAGCCCGGCAACCGCAAAATTCTCGCGTACTTGCGCGAGTTCGGAGAGGACACGATTCTTTGCGTCGCGAATCTTTCGCGCTCTGCGCAGCCGGTCGAATTGAATCTCGCGCCTTTCAAGGGGCGGGTTCCGGTGGAAATGCTCGGGCGAACCGCATTCCCGCCGATCGGCGACTTGCCCTACCTGCTGACCATCTCGGCCTACGGATTCTATTGGTTCCGGCTGGCCACGGATGCGGCGGTTCCCTCCTGGCATGAACACATCGTCTCGGTGGATGAGCGGCCGGTGCTGGTGCTGTTCGACGGATGGCTCAGCCTGTTTCGCGAACGCGTGGTGCCCTGGCGCATCGGCATGGCGGAGAAGACGCGGGCTCAATTCGAAACGGACACGCTGCCGCGCTACATCGAAACTCAGCGCTGGTATGCGGCAAAAGGCACCCCGATCGAGCGGGTGCGCATCACGGAACAGGCGCTGTGGCAGGAAGGGAAGGTGTCTTGGCTCGTGATGCTGGTTGAGCTGGATGGGCCGGAGCCGCGAGCGAGCTACTTCTTGCCGCTGGGATTGGCGTGGGAAGAACGCGAGGATGAGCGGGTCAAGAATCTGTCGACTTCCGCGGTGGCCAAGATTCGCCAGCAGGCCAATGTGGGCGTGATGGGCGACGCCTTTGCCGATGAAACCTTCTGCCGCGCGGTGGTCGCCGCTATGGCGGCGGGCCGTGAGGTCGCCATGAGCGGCGGCAAGCTGCGATTCAGGCCGACCGCCGCGTTTGCGGAAATTGCCGGTCCGGATTTCGAGAAGCTGCCGGTCGAGCGGCCGCGCGGATCCAGCTCCAATACCATCGTCAATATGCGCGAGCGGCTGATGCTCAAGGGCTACCGCCGGGTCCGGGTCGGGATGAATCCGGAGCTCGAAATGGGCCTATATCTCACCGAGGTGGTGCATTTTGCGAACTGCGCGCCCCTGGCGGGTGTGCTCGAGTACGTCGCCAATGACGGTCAGGCGCGGCTGCTGGCGATGCTGCAGGCTTACGTGGCCAATCAGGGCGATGGCTGGACCTATTCGCTGGAATATGTGCGGCGCCATCTGGAGCAATACCGCACGACGCCGGCGAGCGACGCGCTGCCTCCCAATGCGCACGAGGCCTACCTTGCGCTCATCAGGGTGCTGGCGCTGCGCACCGCCGAGTTGCACGCGGCGCTGGCCCGGCCAACGAACGATGCGGCGTTTTCTCCGCAGCCCCTGGCCAAAGCAGACGTCGATGCATACCGTCAGCGCGCCCTGGAAGAGGCGCGCGGCACACTGGATCTATTGGCGGCCAATGTCGACACGGTGCCCGCGGCGGATCGCGAGCGCGCCAATGCGGTGCTCGCGCAGCGCGAACAAATCATGAAGCGCATCGAGGCGTGCACGGCGGCGACGCCGCCCGGCAAGAAGATCCGCATCCACGGCGACTATCACCTCGGCCAGGTTCTCGTGACCCGCAATGATTTCGTCATCATCGATTTCGAGGGCGAACCGGGCCACAGCCTGGAGCAGCGGCGCGCGAAACATTCGCCGCTGCGCGACGTTGCCGGAATGATGCGCTCCTTCAGCTATGTCCAGCACAGCGCCTTGCGCAGCGTCGCGAACAATGAAGCGGAGGCGGCGAGATTGGCGCCTCTCGCCAGGGGTTGGGAGATTCAAGCGCGAACCGCATTCCTGTCGGCCTACGATGGGGCCGCGCGTGCGGCGGCAGCGTACGAGTCGCTGCAACCCGGGCAAGGTTTGTTGGGACTGTTCGAACTCGAAAAGGCGCTGTACGAATTGCGCTACGAAATCGGCAACCGGCCGAGCTGGGTCGGCATCCCGTTGCAAGGAATCCTGGATTGGGGCAGTTGATAGTGGGGGGCTCTCATGCAAAGCATTGATTTGTTGGTGGAAGCAACTCGAGAGTTTTTGCACCAATTCGCCACGTTTCTGCCGAAGCTGTTGCTCGCGATGCTCGTGGTCGCGGTCGGATGGCTGTTGGCCAAAGCGGTGCGCTTCGCGATTGAGCGTGCGCTACGTGCCATCAACTTCAACGTCTTGACCGAACGGGCCGGCACCGACAACTTCTTGAAGCAGGCCGGCATGCAAGGCGACACCACGACGCTGTTTGGATTGGTGGCCTTTTGGCTGGTGATCATCGCCGCGCTGATCATTGCATTCAACGGCATGGGACTGACTTATCTTCCCGATCTGTTGGGACGCGCGGTTCTGTTCGCCCCCAAGCTGCTCATCGCCATGCTGATCATGGTATTCGGTTCGTACTGCGCGAGTTTTGTGGGCAATGCGGTGCAGAATTATTGCCACGATGCACACATCGCGGACGCCGAGGTGTTGGGCCGGCTGGTACGCTATGCGATCATGCTTTTCGTGGTGATGATCGCCTTGAGCCAGGTTGAAGTGGGCGGCGACATCGTGCAGCGGACCTTTCTCATCATTCTCGCCGGTCTCATGCTCGCCATCGCGCTCGCGTTTGGCCTCGGCGGAAAGGAATGGGCCGCATCGTTGCTGCAGCGTTGGTGGCCGCAGCAGCGAAAGGACAATGACGTCTGACCGATCGGTTTTTTCACACCATGCCGTTCGGGTGCGCGCTCGAGCCGCAAGGCGGCGCCCGCTTCCGTTTGTGGGCGCCTTCGAGCGCAACGGTCACGCTCGAGCTGTGGCGGCCGGGCAATGGTGAGCCGACCCGGCACCTCATGCAAAGCCTTCATGGCTGGCACGAGATTGACGTCCCCGAAGCCGGCGAGGGGGCCAGTTATCGATTCGTCGTCAAGACCCGCCAAGCGCACGATCTCGCGGTGCCCGATCCTGCCTCGCGCAGCAACCCGCAGGGTGTCCATGGCGCCAGCCTGATCGTCGATCCCAAGTCCTATGTCTGGCAGTCCTCGGAATGGCGCGGGCGCCCGTGGCCGGATGCGGTGCTCTATGAGCTGCACATCGGTACTTTCACGCCGCAGGGCACCTTTGCCGCCGCGCGCGAGCGGCTCGCGGACCTGAAGCTACTCGGCATTACCGCGCTGCAGATCATGCCGCTGGCGGCGTTTCCCGGAGAGCGCAATTGGGGTTATGACGGCGTGCTGCAATTCGCACCGGCGCCGTGCTACGGCTCGCCGTCGGATCTGAAGGCTTTCATCGACGGCGCGCATGCGCTGGGAATGATGGTATTGCTCGACGTCGTTTACAACCATTTCGGCCCTGAAGGGAACTACCTTCACGCCTACTGTCCCGAGTTCTTCAATCCGGCGCATCGTACGCCCTGGGGTGCCGCGATCAACTTTGACGGCGAAGGCAGCCGCACGGTGCGCGACTTTTTTGTACACAACGCGCTGTACTGGATCGAGGAGTATCGCTTCGATGGTTTGCGGCTGGATGCCATTCACGCCATACGAGACCGGTCGCACCCCGATATTGTGGCCGAAATCGCCGCGGCGATTCGCGCGGGGCCGGGAGTCTCGCGCCAGGTGCATTTAATTCTCGAGAACAATGGCAATCACGCGCGCTATCTGGAGCGCGACGCGCAGAGAGAGCCACGGATCGCCAGCGCGCAATGGGACGACGATGTCCATCACGCGCTGCACGTGCTCTTGAGCGGCGAAGCGGACGGCTACTACGCCGACTACGCGACCGAGCCGCTCAAGATGTTGGGTCGCTCGCTGGCGGAAGGCTTTGCCTATCAAGGCGAACACTCGAGGTTCCGCGACCGGCTGCGGGGCGAACCGAGTACGCGGCTGCCGCCCGCGGCGTTCGTGAGCTTTCTGCAGAACCACGACATGATCGGCAACCGCGCCTTTGGCGATCGGCTTCAAGCCTTCGGCGATTCGCGGCTGATCCCGGCCGCTTACGCGTGTTTGCTGCTCTCGCCGCAAATACCGATGCTATTCATGGGAGAGGAGTTCGCGGCTTCGACGCCATTCCGGTTCTTTTGTGATTTCGGGCCGGAGCTGGCGCTGTCGGTAGCGAATGGCCGCCGGCATGAGTTCAAGCGCTTTGCCGCCTTCAGCAGCGAAGCCGCCGTGGCGCGGATACCGGATCCCAACGCCGAAGCGTCGTTCTCGGCGAGCAAGCTCAAGTGGCCTGAGCGTCACGCCTCGCCGCATCGCGAGCGGCTGGAGTTCATCCGCGAGTTGCTGGCGCTGCGGCGGCGATACCTGGCGCCGCACCTCTCGAATCGCATGCACGCGGGAGAATTTACCGTCGTCAATGGCGTATTGCGCCTGGAGTGGCGCTTGGCGGACGACAGGACTTGGTGCCTGATGGCGCACTTTGGCAAACATGCCGTGTACGCCGCGCTGCCTGACACGGGGACTACCGTGTTCTCCATGGGCCTCGCCGCAGCCGCGGCGCCGCAAGCCCGGCTGGAACCAGGAGCGGTGATTGCGACCTACTTTTAAGCCGCGGCCCGCTCGGCGGGTGCGCCCTCGAGCGCTCTGGCGAGCACGTCCTCGATCCGCTCCGCCCACACGAACTCGAGGCCGTTGCGCACGCTGTCGGGAATGTCTTCGAGATCGCGGCGATTGCGCGCCGGCAAGATCACCGTGCGAATTCCGGCGCGCGCGGCGGCCACACATTTCTCCTTGATGCCGCCCACCGGCATGACCACGCCGCGCAGACTGATTTCCCCGGTCATGGCAACATCGGCGCGGACGGTGCGTTGCGTCAGCAGCGAGGCCAGCGACGTCGCGATGGCCACGCCTGCGCTGGGTCCATCCTTTGGAATTGCGCCCGCCGGCACATGGATATGCAAATCGCTGTTATCGAGCACGGCCGGATCGATTCCCAACCGGTCGGCTTGCGACTTGATCAAGGTGACGGCCGCTTGGGCGCTCTCTTTCATGACGTCGCCGAGTTGCCCGGTCAAAATCAGCTTGCCGTTGCCGCGCACGCGACTGGTCTCTATAAATAGAATGTCGCCGCCGGCCGGTGTCCAGGCCAGTCCCGTCGCGACGCCCGGCACGCTGGTGCGCAGCGCCACATCGCTTTCAAAGCGCGCCGCGCCGAGAATCCGTTCCACCGCCGCCGCATCGATCGAGACGCTTTGGGCATCGCCCGATGCGATCGTGACCGCGGCGTTGCGCAACAGGGCGCCGATTTGCCGCTCCAAGTTGCGAACCCCGGCTTCCCGTGTGTACTCGGCAATCACGCGCCGCAACGCCTCGTCCGACAGCTGCACTTGATCCTCGGACAGGCCATTGGCCTTTAGCTGGCGCTTGAGCAGGTAGCGCCGCGCGATCTGCAGCTTCTCCTCCTCGGTGTAGCCGGTGAGCTCGATGATTTCCATGCGATCGCGCAACGGCGCCGGGATTGAATCGAGCACGTTGGCGGTGGCGATGAACAGCACCTTCGACAGATCGAAGGGCACGCCCAAGTAATTGTCGCGGAACGTATTGTTCTGCTCGGGGTCGAGCACTTCGAGAAGCGCGGAAAACGGATCGCCTTGATAGCTTGCCGAGAGCTTGTCGACTTCATCGAGCATCAACACCGGATTGCGTCGGCCGGCCTTGCGTATCGCTTGCACGATGTTCCCCGGCAACGCGCCGATATAGGTGCGTCGATGGCCGCGAATTTCAGCTTCATCGTGCACGCCGCCCAAGCTCACGCGGCCGAATTTAAGCCCAATGGCTTTGGCGATACTCTGACCCAGCGAGGTCTTGCCCACGCCCGGCGGTCCGACAAAGCACAGAATGGGACTGCGGCCTTCGGGATTGAGCTTACGGACGGCCAGGAACTCGAGAATCCGGCGTTTGATCTTGGCAAGGCCATAGTGATCTTCGTCGAGGATTTTTCGAGCCTGTTCGATGTCGACCTGTTCGGGGTCGAGCTTGGCCCAGGGCATGGCGAGCAGCCATTCCAAATAGGTTCGGGTCATCGAGTATTCGGCGGCCTGTTCCGGCATCCGTTCCAGACGATTGAGCTCGCGCTGCGCCGTCTCCTCGACCTCTGCCGGCATCCCGGCTTCTTTGATGGATTTCTTCAGGTCCGCCAATTCTGATTTGGAGCCGTCGGTTTCGCCGAGCTCCTTCTGAATTTGGTGCAGCCGTTCGCGCAACACGGCTTCTTTTTGGCGATCGTCAAAGGCCTCGCGGGTCTTTTCATCGATTTGACGCGACACCTTCAGCACTTCGATGCGCCGCCCGAGCAGCGTCAAAACGCGATCGAGCCGAGTCTTCAGATCAAAGGTCGCGAGAATGTCCTGTTTGTCGGCGGCCTTTAGATCCATGAAGCTGGCGATCATGTCGGCGAGCGCCGGTATGGATTCGATGTTGCGAATGGCGTTGGTTAATTCGCCGGGCGCCTGCGGCAGCAGCTGCACCGCTTCGATCGCCATTTCGCGCAGATTCAGGCCGCGCGCTTCGATTTCCTGATCAAACGTGGTCGTTTCTTTATGCCGGTCGATGCGCGCGACCAGGAAGGGCTCGCGGCTGACGTAGTCCAGCACCGTAAATCGCTCCTCGCCCTGGGCGATCAAGTGATGGGAGCCGTCAGGTGCAGTAATGAAACGCACAATCGAGGCGGAGGTGCCGACGCGATGCAGCACTTCCGGCGCAGCATTTTCAACACTCGGGTCGGTCTGCAGCAGCAGGCCGACGCGGCGCTGCGTGCGCACCGCTTCTTGCGCTGCAGCGAGCGAGGTGCTGCCGGTGATGGCAATCGGCAGCACGACCCCTGGGAACAGTACGGTCTCGCGCACCGGCAGAATGATCAATACGTCTTCGCCGCTGCTCATACGCTTTCCCTCGTCAGGTGCAACTGCAAATAGCCGTGATCCAAGCGGCGCTCGGTCAGCACATAGTGTCCCGGCGGCAACTCAATGCGCCGGCGCATGCGGCCGTAGGGAATTTCCAAGCGCACGATATTCACCGCGGCGCTCAGACTGGGGGGCGACACGGTTGCGTCGATCTGCAAGCCGGTCGGGCCCAGTTGCACGGTCACCTCATCGACGCGCGCTCCCGGCAGGGCCACCACCACGTGCACGTTGGAGCCGTCCACGAATATGTCGGTGGGTGGTTCCCAAACAGGCCGGGTGGGGGCGGCGATCAGGTCGAAGAATTGCCGATGCTTGCGCTCGGCCTGTTCGAGCAGCGCACAGGCCTCTGCCCACATCCAGGAGTGTCGACGGCTAATATTCATTGAAGACAAAATGCGGGCTGCCGCATCAAGTTCAAGGGGCTTGGGGGCATAGGAAGCTTCGAGGCCCCGAAGAACGCGGGCCTCGAAGCGTCCCAGCGCTCGAGTCTCAAGCCGGGCGCGGTGCCGGCCGGTCGATGACCTGTACGGTATAGCCGCCGGACTTCTCATCCGGCCGCAACGTCAGCAGTCCGCGCTTCTCGGCATCGCCCAGCATGTCGTTGAACGATCGAAAGCCATAGAAGCGCTCGTTGAAACCGGGTTGGCGCCGCTTGATCGCTTGTTTGATCATCGAGCCCCAAATCGGTTCGCTGCCACCACGTTCTTCAGTCAAGGCCTCCACCGTATCGAGTATCAGCTCCATGGCCTCGCCCAAATCCGGGCCCTTCTTTTCGGCCGGCGCGCCTCCCGCTGAACTGGGCGAGGGCGCAGCCGCGACGCCGCGCCGGCGCCCCTTGGGCTCCTTGCGCACCAGATCATCGTAATAAATGAATTCATCGCAGTTGTTGATGAATAGATCCGAGGTCGAGTTTTTAACGCCCACGCCGATGACGGTTTTCGCGTTCTCGCGCAGCTTGCTGACCAAGGGGGAGAAATCCGAGTCGCCGCTCAAAATGACAAAGGTATCGACATGCCCCTTGGTGTAGCACAGGTCCAGGGCGTCGACGACCATGCGGATGTCCGCGGAATTCTTGCCCGACTGTCTCACATGCGGGATCTCGATGAGTTCGAACGCCGCCTCATGCAAGCCGCGCTTGAAGTCCTTGTAGCGCTCGAAATCGCAATAGGCTTTCTTGACCACGATGTGGCCCTTGAGCAAGAGACGCTCGAGCACTTTCTCGATATCGAAACTCGGGTACTTGGCGTCGCGCGCACCCAGCGCGATGTTCTCCAGGTCCAGGAAAACCGCCATCGTGGCATCGGAGGCTTTGGCCGACATTGAAAAAATCCTTCGCTTTTAGAACCAGTTGTAATTGAAGCTTACGCTGATTCGCTCGGCCTGGACGGCATTGGGCGCGACTTCATGGCGCAGCCAACTTTCGAATAGCAGCAGGCTTCCGGCGGTAGCTTGATAGGTTACCCAGGGCCGCGATTCGCGCCGCGCGCGGGTTAGGCGCGGCGGCGCCGCCATGAATCGATCCAAGCGCGGATCTTCGAATTTGATGCCGGGGGATCCTTTTGGCACTTGTACATA
>Ga0070764_10000554_pt1 | contig 14716 bp, 11 predicted proteins | sample HubBroMetageWRM4_FD_67287 | JGI IMG/M metagenome (GOLD analysis project Ga0070764, IMG submission 67287) | Warmed soil microbial communities from the Hubbard Brook experimental Forest, New Hampshire - Hubbard Brook CCASE Soil Metagenome WRM 4 | ecosystem: Environmental > Terrestrial > Soil >... | reverse complement strand
CTTTCTTTGCGTGCGATGCCGCGAATGAACGCGATCGCCAATGCGATTCCTACCGATGCCGAGGCGAAGTTGTGATATGCGAGGCCGGCCATTTGCGTGAGATAGCTCATGGTGGATTCGCCCGAATAGTTCTGCCAGTTAGTATTGGTGGTGAAGGACGCGGCGGTGTTGAAGGCCAGCGCCTGACCGACTGCCCCGAATTTCTGCGGGTTCCACGGCAGGAACTGTTGGACTCGCTCGATCAGATAAAGCAGCAGCATGGAGGCGCCGCTGAACAGCAGCATGGTGAAAGCGTATTCCGTCCAAGGCATCTCATGCTTTTCATCGACCCCGGCCACGCGATAAAGCAGGCGCTCGATGGGCCGAAGCACGGGGTCGAGAAACGTGCGTTCACCGCTGAACACTCTTGCCATGAACACACCGAGCGGCTTGGTGATCGCCAGAATCAGAGCAAGAAATACGGTGATCTGTATCCAGCCATTGGTGGTCATTTCAGAATTTCTCCGGTCTCAGCAAGGCGTAGAGCAGATAAAGCATCAAACCGGCACTTACGATCAGCATGACGATCGATTCAGCATTCATAATTGACTTGGTCTCCGGCGATTGGTCCTCAGCGAATTCGATCGCAGAATTGCACGTAAGCCAGCGACAGCAGGAAGAACACGATCGTGACTGCAACAAAGATCAGGTCTTGCACACAATCTCCTTCAGTTCATACTCGGACTAATATTCTGGGCAGGAGCGCGGACCAGCTCTTTCCGCTCAATCAAAACTTCGCCCATATAGCGAAGTTAAACATGTCCTCGTCCCCAGGGATATCCGTCCCCTGCTTATGCGGCGGCCCAGTTCGGCTCACTGGTCCGCGAAGAGTGCGATTAGCTTTCCCCGAGTGTAGCGCGCTTCGTCGGCTCTCCCGCAGCAGCGCTACCAAGAACCACAGCATGAAGCTCTCGGCCAAAGCGCACAACATTAACAGGGAGTAGATCATTCCAGTCCGCTCGGAGGCGGCTTCCGCACTCTCGATTAAATGCGTGGCCCCATAAAAGGGGAGTAAGCAGTCCGTAAAGAAGTCATAAAGAAGGATCAATGCGCTGCGGCAAGCCCGGCCGGGTTCAACAACCCCACTCAGCCTCGCCGGGCTTCGCGAAATAGCGCCGTGGTTGGCGCTCGCTGGGAACGAGTTCGACTTCAAGGAGAGCGAGACGTGCGGCGGCAATCAATTTGCTTTTTTCCGACGGCGGCACATTCTCCCAGGCATCTTTCGTACGAAGCTTGGAGGACTCTCCGGAATCATCGGCCAGCGCCTGATGATAGTGGTGAAAGAGTTGTGCAAAACGTTCGGCGGATACTTCCGTGATTGACATGAAGTTCTTTCCTTTCCAGCAAGCCGGCTTTCACCGGCGTCCAATACATTGGATTCGAAAAGGCGTAAAGCCCGCATAAGTTGGAAATAGGGAAATCGTAAAGAGAGATAAGCCCCGGAACCGCATGGTTTTACGTCGGCTGCTAATCTCCGGGTTCAAAGCGGTAGCCGACCCAGGGATCAGTCACGATGTAGCGGGGGGAATTTGGCGAGGGCTCAATCTTCTTGCGGAGTTGGGCTACGAACACGCGCAAATATTCGACCTGTTCCGTGCTTTCGCCGCCCCAGACCGCGCCCAGCAAGGCGCGATGCGTTACCACTTTGCCGGCGTGGCGAACCAGATACATGAGCAAGTCAAATTCTTTCGGAGTGAGATGGACGGCACGGTCTTTGACAGAAACGCTACGGGCTCCCGGATCGATTTTGAAGTCACCAATCACCATTGGCGCCAGTTCCGATTCCTCCTTCCGCGTGCGGCGAAGATTGGCGCGGACGCGTGCCAGGAGTTCCTCCATACCGAACGGCTTGGTCACGTAGTCGTCGGCACCCGCATCCAGAGCCTTGTCCTTTGTCCGTGCCTCGCCGACCACCGAGAGCACGATGATCGGAATTTGCGTCTTAGTCCGCAGCTGTCGGCACAATTCCAGTCCGTCCATATTGGGCATGCTGAGGTCGGTGATAACCAAGTCCGGCGACCAGTCTTTCATGATCTCCAGCGCGGTCTCGCCGTCGTTGGCGACGCGAATGTCGTAGCCGTGGCTGGAAAGAGACGTCCGCAGCACCCGTGTGATCTGGGATTCGTCGTCCACCACCAGGATGTGTTTATGCTCTGACATTCTCGATCATCCCGGTTCCTGGGTCACGATGTGCACGTCTACCGCCGGGGCGTCGCGTAAGAACTGGTGGATCGCAGAAAGGTAGAAATATCGTTTCCAGCCCTGCGTCGCTGAGCGTCCGAAAACAACTTGCGTGATGTGTTTTTCGTTCACGAATTCCGCGACCGCCTCGGCCACACTCTTTCCTTCCAGCCGCACCACTCTTGCGCCAACATTTTCCGCGAAGCGAACGTTCGCGGCCAGGGTTCGTTGATTGGCTTCGCTCGAGTCCTGCCCCAGGTCGATATAAACGACGAACAGTTCGGCATTCATGGCCTGAGCCATGCGCGCCCCGCGGGCGATCAGATACTGCGCCGCCGGGTTCGAGCTGATGCAGACTGCGATGCGTTCGCGGATGGCAACCGCTCCCCGATCCTTCTCTTCCTCCACGCGGTGCTGTTCTAGACTTTGATCGACCTGTTGGGCCACCTGACGCAATGCCAGCTCCCGCAAAGCGATCAGGTTGGTCTCTCGGAAAAAATTGTCCAGCGCCCGCCCTACGCGTTCTTGAGGATACACGTCGCCGCGGCGCATCCGGTTCTGCAGTGCCTCCGGCGTCAAATCGATCATCACCACTTCGTTGACTCTTTGCAGCACCCAGTCGGGGACCGTCTCCCGCACCTGGATCCCAGTCACTCCCTGCACCATCGGGGTCACGCTCTCGAGGTGCTGGATGTTCATGGTCGAGAGAACATCAATCCCAGCATCCAGGAGTTCCAGTACGTCTTCGTAGCGCTTGCGGTGCTTGCTGCCTTCGATGTTGGTATGCGCCAGTTCGTCCACCAGCACCACGCAAGGCTTGCGCGCGAGTATGGCGTCCACGTCCATCTCTTCGAAGAGCGCGCCCTTATACTCGATCTCTTTGCGCGGCACAACTTCCAGATTCGTGACCAGCTCCGCCACCGCTTTCCGTCCGTGGGTTTCCACAACTCCGATGACCACATCCTCACCGCGGCTGTGACGGCGGATTGCCTCGGTGAGCATCGTGTGGGTCTTGCCCACGCCGGGAGCATATCCAAGAAAGAGTTTGAACCTTCCTCCCTTCTTGGTCGGCGAACATTCTTCCAGCCATTGGTCTGGGGTCTTGGGCATCGCGATCATTGTCGTTGAGATGTTGAAAGGTTTCAAGGTTGGGAACACCAAGGAGGGAAGGTCAGAGGTGAGAGATCAGATTGCATAGGTAAAGTCCTAGGATCGCCGATACCGTTTGAGCGACGGGGTTAACCTCTGCAATCTGACCTCTCACCTCTGACCGCGCTTTGTCATACAATCGCCTTCGTGAAAGCAGTGGCCAGATCCGGAACGGGATACCTCATCGCGGCGCTCGCGGTCGGCGGGATTACTCTCGTCGGCTACCGCTGGCTCCATCTGAATGCCACCACTGTCGCGCTCATGTTCCTGCTGGGTGTCCTGGGAGTCTCCGCTTCCTGGGGCTTGCGGCAAGCTGTGTTCATGTCGGTGATCGCTACTCTCGCTTTTAACTATTTTTTCTTGCCGCCGATTGGCACCTTTACCATCGCCGACCCGCAGAACTGGGTCGCACTGTTCGCCTTTCTGGTGACCGCAGTTACCGCCAGCGAACTGTCCGAGCGTGCTCGGCGCGGGACACGCTCGGCCATTGAGCGCCGGCAGGAACTGGAACGTCTTTATGCCTTTAGCCAGTTGCTGCTTTCGAGCGACAATCCGGCCGAGTTGTTGAACCTGATTCCTCGCTACATCGTGGAGTCGTTTGGCATCCGCTCGGCGGCGATTTCGTTGTCCAGCCGAAGCGATGTCTACCGCTCAGGCCCCACCATCGACGGATTGGAATCGCACGATCTGCAATTAATCTGCTTGCGCGGTGAACCGCGAATCGATGCTGTCCATCAACTGGCTTTCATGCCTCTACACATGGGCACGCGCGTGGTGGGTTGCATGGGCGTCGCCGGTTCGGTGCTTTCGCGGCAAACGCTGGAGGCCATCGGAAGCCTGGTAGCCATCTCCGTTGAGCGCGCAGGCGCCGTCGAAAAACTCAGCCGTGCAGAGGCTGCCCGCGAAAGCGAGCAATTGCGCTCTGTCCTGCTCGATTCAGTTACCCACGAATTTCGGTCTCCACTCACAGCCATCAAAGCGTCGGTGACGTCGCTGCTCGGCAGCCCGAATCATTCCTCGGAGGAGAGACAGGAACTGCTTACCATCATCAACGAGGAGAGTGACCGGCTGAATCGGCTGATCGGAGAAGCCGCCGAAATGGCGCAACTGGATGCCAACAAAGTGGAGTTTCGCTTTGAGTCCGCACCGATCAGCGGGCCGATCGAGGAATCGCTCAACGAGTTGAAGCAACTTTTAGTGCAGCATCCGGTGGAAGTCAGAATCCCCGTAGATCTTCCCAACGCGCACATGGATTCGTCTCATATCAAAGAAGTCCTGGTGCACCTGATCGAAAACGCTGCCAAATACTCGCTCGCAGGCGCTCCGATCCGCATCACCGCTGAAGCCAAGGACCAAACGATCACCATCAACATTGCGGATCGCGGTCCGGGCATCGATGATTTCGAGCAGTCTCTCGTCTTCGAAAAGTTTTATCGTGGACGGAACCAGCGGGTGCAAGTCCACGGCACCGGTATGGGACTGGCGATCTGCAAAGCTATAGTCGAAGCCCACGGCGGGCGGCTCGGCGTGACCAGCCAGCTCGGGCATGGGTCGGTTTTTTATTTCAGTTTGCGGGTAGGGTAATTTGACATCCTGCTTGACATCAAATGGTTCGGACAGCGGAATGCCCGAACCGGAGAACTCATGAAATTCAGAATTTTGTGCCTTTTGTCAGTCGCTGTTTTGTCTTCCACCTTCGTTTTGGCCCAGAGTTCGGGCTCGATGATGCGAGCGGCTCCTACCACCCGCCGCGGCGATGTACAAGAAACCCTGCATGGTGTGACAGTCGCTGATCCCTACCGCTGGCTCGAAGACCAGCAGTCGCCCGAGACACGGGCGTGGATCACGCAGCAAAACGAGTACACGCACAAGCTGCTCGACGGCTGGCCGGGCCGGGAGCGACTGGAAAAACGGCTGGCCGAGTTGAAGAAAGTGGAGCGCATCGGTTCGCCGATCGAGCGCAACGGAGCGTTCTTCTATCGCAAACGCGCGGCCGACCAGGAACAGTACGTCATCTACACCCGCCAGGGCGAAACGGGGAAGGAAGAGGTGCTGATCGATCCGAACCCGATGAGCGCCGACCACTCGACAAACGTCGAGATCATGGATGTGTCGAAGGATGGGAAGCTGCTGGCATATGGTATTCGCTCAGGCGGCAAGGACGAGACGGAATTGCACCTGCTCGACGTGAGCACCAAGAGCGACCTCGCGGACGTGCTGCCGGCGCAAGTCTACTTCGACGTTTCGTTCTTGCCCGACGCGAGTGGATTCTACTACGCCACCATGCTCGACGACGGGCCGCGGGTGCGCTTCCACAAAGTCGGCACGAAATCCGAAGCGGACACGGACGTGTTCGGAAAGGGTTACGCCAAGGACTCCATCGTTCTGGGCGATCTGTCGGAGGATGGTCGGCACTTGGTTATTCACGTGTTCCACGGTTCAGCGGCCGACAAAGTTGAAATCTGGGTGCAGGATCTGAAGACACAAGGGCCGATCGTACCGGTCATCAAGGATCTCGACGCTCGGTTCTTCGGATTTGCGGTGGGAGACGAGCTGTTCCTGCAGACGAACTACAAGGCCCCGAAGGGCAGGATTATGTTGCTGAACCTGGCGAAGCCGGCGCCGGAGAACTGGCGGGAAGTGATTCCGGAAGCGGAGAACGCGATTGACAGCGTGGCGTTCGCCGGAGGCAAGATCCTGGTGATCTACGTGAAGAATGCGACCTCGATGGTGAAAGCGTTTCAACCGGATGGGAAGTTGGCGTTCGAACTGACTCTTCCGGCGCTTGGATCGGTCGGCGATGTGCAGGGAAGGTGGGAGAACCATGCCGCCTACTTTAACTATGCATCGTTCGCGATTCCGTCCACGATCTATCGCTGCGACACGAGTAGTGGGAAACAGTCGGTGTGGGCGCAGACAAAAGTTCCGGTTGATGGATCGAAGTTCGAGGTCAAGCAGGTCTGGTACACGTCGAAAGACGGGACGAAGGTACCGATGTTTCTGGTGCACGCCCAGGGCATCAAGCTGGACGGATCGAATCCTGTGTTGCTGGAGGGATATGGCGGATTCCTAATCAACAACACGCCGTATTTCAACCCGGACGCGATCGTCTGGGCGGAGCGGGGCGGCGTTTACGCGCTCGCCAATCTACGAGGCGGGGGCGAATTCGGCGAGGCCTGGCATATCGCGGGAATGCGCGACAAAAAGCAAAATGTGTTCGACGACTTTATTGGCGCGTCCGAGTGGCTGATCCAAAATAAATATACAAATCCCTCGAAGCTGGCTATTCTCGGCGGGAGCAACGGCGGGTTGCTGGTGGGCGCGGCCTTGACGCAACGTCCGGATCTGTACCAGGCGGTGATCTGCTGGCATCCGCTGCTGGACATGTTGCGTTATGACCAGTTCATGGAGGCGCAGTTCTGGGTTTCGGAGTATGGGGCAGCCAAAGACCCCGAGCAATTCAAGTGGCTGTACGCATATTCGCCCTACCAGCATGTGAAGCCGGGCGTGAAGTATCCGGCCGTGCTGTTCATGACTGGCGACGGCGATACACGAGTGGCGCCGCTACACGCGCGAAAGATGGCGGCATTGCTTCAGGCCGACACCGGGTCAGATCGGCCGATCCTGCTGCGTTATGAACTCGAGGCGGGACATTCGCGCGGCCGGTCGTCGACGCAAGATATCGGCGACTCGGTGGATGAGCTGAGCTTTCTGTTCTGGCAGCTCGGAGTCGCGCCGTAGGTTTTGTATCCAAAGTTTTGGCAACGCGCGGCAGTTGGTGGGCCCGCCTGGATTCGAACCAGGAACCAACAGATTATGAGTCTGCTGCTCTAACCGTTGAGCTACGGGCCCGGCTCCAAATATCTTACACATTCGCTGCAAAGCCTGGCGCGCTAACTCTGAGGTGTGTGCAAATGCGAAGTCGTCGGCTCTGGTGAGGACGCGGTCCACTATAAATGTCGCCATGTAGAACCGCGCTGCTTCTAGTGCGCGCTGGGCGCCGCGGGTGGGACTGCAGGCGCAACTTCTACTGTCTTACTGTTGTTGACCAGATCCTTCAATTCTTTGCTTGGCTTGAAGAACGGGATCTTCTTTGCCGGAACTTCGACCCGGTCGCCGGTCTTTGGGTTCCGTCCCACGCGCGGCTTGCGCTGGCGCGTGCGGAAGCTGCCAAATCCTCGGATTTCGATTTTGTCGCCCACTCGCAGCGAGCGCACCACGCTGTCAAAGATCGTATCAACAATCACTTCGCTGTCTTTGCGGGTGAGTTCCGAAAGCCGGGAAACTTCTTCGATCAGGTCAGCCTTTGTCATAAGTCTCTATGCTCCGTGCCTATAACCTTCTCAAATTTAAGGGGTTCTGCGCAAGTACCCAGAAAGAGTTCTCAGTTCCCGGCTCTCAGTTCTCAGTAAAATCGGGTCGTATAACGGCCGGCTACTTCCAAAGATAGTAAAACCCGACCTGCTGCTCCAGGAGTTTCTCTCGCGTGGGCAAATAGTCGGAAACATCGCCAAACAACAGATCGAGCCCCGACCGTTTTTCTTTCGGGGGCCAGACCAGACTCGGTTCGCCGGAGATATTCACCGCACGCGCCGTATCTTTCACCGCGCCTTCAAAATCTGCAATCTGGTCCACCATCTTCATCGAAAGCGCCTGCTCACCAGTCCAAACCTTACCGTTCGCGATGGCGCGAATGTCGTCTTCTTTCGCATGCCTTCCGGCGGCCACCGCCTGGATGAACTGCGTATGCATATTGTCGATTAAGGCTTGCATATACTCACGTTCCGCCGGTGTCATTTCGCGGGTCGGGCTGCCCGTGTCCTTGAATTCTCCCGCCTTCATCGTGATCGGGTTCAGCTTCGCCCAGCGCATAAGCTCGCCATAGTTCACCCACTCGGCAATCACTCCAATCGATCCCACCACGCTGCCCTTGTCGGCATAAATCTTGTTGGTCGCCGACGCCACGTAATAGGCGCCACTCGCGCCTACGGTCTCGATCGAAGCCACAATCCGTTTCTTTTTTTCGTCCCGAATCCGCTTCACTTCCTTGTAGATCTCTTCTGACGCGGCCACGCCGCCACCCGGAGAGTTCACATGAATAATGATGGCCTTGACGGAGTCGTCGTCGGCAAACTTCTTAAGCTGGGGGACGATCTGCTTGGGCGAGAAAATCACGCCATCGAGTTCGACGACAGCAATCTTGGAGCCGAAGCCGGAAAACGACTCTTGATCCTGGCCGCCGAAACTCAGGTACACCAGAGTAAATACCGCCGCCACGAACAGCGCAAACAGGCCGCCGCCCACCAGGAACCATACCCAAATCCGCGAACGCCCTTCAGCCATAATCAGACGAGTGTAGCACCGGAGGTCAAAGGTAAGTGATCAGAACGCACGTTAGCTCCCCTCTGACACCTACCTCTGACCTCCGACATGCTTTGGCGTACACTTTTGTTTCCCATGCGTGATCCCGTCGAGCTCGAAGTCTTTAAGAACCTCTACCATTCCATCGCCGAAGAAATGGGAGCGGCCCTTCGCCGCACTTCGTTTTCCCCCAATATCAAGGAGCGCCGCGACTACTCCTGCGCGGTCTTCGATTCCGCAGGACAGGTTATCGCCATGGGCGATCACATGCCGGTGCACCTTGGCTCGATGCCAATGTCTGTCGCTGCGGCTGTCGAACAGTGCGAACTCGAACCCGGCGATGTCGTCATGCTCAACGATCCCTTTCGCGGCGGCACTCACCTTCCCGACATAACGCTAGTGATGCCGGTATATGTGAGTCGAGCGAAGGGCGGCGGGCGAGGACGCCTGCCCCATCCAACACCCGATTTCTACGTCGCCTCGCGCGCTCACCACGCTGATGTCGGAGGAACTTATCCGGGCTCCATGGGCCCTTGCCGCGAAATCTATCAGGAGGGTCTCCGCATCCCGCCCGTCAAAATCATGCGCGGAGGAAAAATCGTCGCCGACGTGCTGGCTCTCGTTCTCAATAACGTGCGCACGCCGGAGGAACGCGAGGGTGACCTCGGTGCTCAGATTGCGGCCTGCCAGACCGGCGCCCAGCGCCTCCGAGAAATCTGCGCCCGCTACGGAATCGCACGCGCGAAGAAAGCCGCCGCCGATCTGCTCGTCTACTCCGAAGAGATGATGCGAGTTTTCCTGCAAACCATCCCGCCCGGCTGCTATCAAGCCGAGGACTTTCTCGATGACGATGGCGTGGAAGATAAACCCGTGCGCATTGCCGTCACTATCGAAATCTCGAGCAAAAAGCCGCAGGTCATTGTCGACTTCACCGGCACCGATCCACAAGTTCAAGGCCCGATCAACGCGGTCGAGGCGATTACTTACTCCGCCTGCTTCTACGTCTTTCGTTGTCTGCTGCGCGAAGACGTGGCCGCCACCTCCGGCCTGATGCGCCCGATTCGCGTCATCGCTCCATCTGGAACCGTGGTCAACGCAAAACCTCCAGCCGCGGTCGCCGGAGGCAACGTTGAAACTTCGCAGCGGATAGTTGACGTACTGCTGAAAACGCTGGCGCAGGCAATTCCCGAGCGCATCCCTGCCGCCGCGTCCGGTACCATGAACAACCTCACGATCGGCGGGATGGATCTTCGTTTTGGCGATCCGGGTAGGGGCGAGCCTTTCGCTTATTACGAAACGATCGCCGGTGGCATGGGCGCGCGCCCTACCAAAGACGGAGTCTCCGGCGTCCACACCCACATGACCAATTCGCTCAACACGCCTGCCGAGGCCCTCGAGTACGCTTACCCGGTTCGCCTGCGACAGTATTCTCTTCGCCCTAACAGTGGAGGCGTCGGTCTGCGAACTGGCGGCGACGGAATCGTCCGCGAAATCGAAGTCTTAACCGACGCCCAAGTCACGCTGCTCGCCGACCGCCGTTCTCGCGGACCCTACGGCCTGAACGGCGGAGCCGACGGCGCTCCCGGCCGCACCCTGATCATCCGGCTCGACGGGTCCGAAGAAACGATTCCCAGCAAGACGAGCGTCCGGCTGCGTGCTGGGGAAGGAGTCCGCATAGAGTCCCCGGGGGGCGGTGGCTGGGGACGGCACGAGCATTGAACCGCGGAGAACGCTGAGCGCGCGGAGTTTCTTTGTTATGGGTTGAAAGGAATCCTCTTTGCGCGATGGGCGTGCTCTGCGGTAAAGAGCCTTTTTCGCTAGAATTCAAGCTGCAGGCTTTCAGTATTAACCTCAAGGATTAACAACAATGCGATTCTTGCGTACTCTTATCCTCGCGGTTGTTCTCGCGTCCGCTTTCTTCTACTTCACCACCTATCGCAACAGAGGTCTCCATTTCGCGGACTGGATCAGCCGTCCGCAGCACGTTGAAATCACCGAAGCCGCCGGCGCTGAGACGCTCGACGCCGAAGAGCAGAACAACATCGCCGTCTACCGCAAGAACATAGCGAGCGTCGTCAACATCACCTCACGCGTCATGACCTTCGATTTCTTCTACGGGCTTGTCCCGCAGGAAGGTCAGGGCTCAGGTTTCGTCATCGACAAGGACGGACATATCCTCACTAATTATCACGTGATCGCCAATGCCCGCCAGGTCGAAGTCACGCTCCACAACCGCAAGAAATACAAGGCCACCATCGTTGGCACCGACAAGTCCCATGACCTGGCCATAGTCCAGATCAAAGCTCCGGATCTGTTGCCGATGACCCTCGGCGACTCGACCAATCTGCAAGTCGGACAGAAGGTGTATGCCATCGGCAATCCCTTCGGACTCGCCGGGACGCTAACGCGCGGCATTGTCAGTTCTATCCGCCAGGTGCAGGAGCCCGACGGCTTGGTCATTGACGAAGCCATTCAGACAGACGCGGCGATCAACCCCGGCAACTCCGGCGGCCCGCTGCTTAACTGGCATGGCGAGGTTATCGGCATCAACACGATGATCGCCTCCAATGGCGTCGAACAAAGCGCTGGCATCGGTTTCGCCATTCCCATCAATACCGCCAAGGCCGTAGTCAATGATCTGGTTACGCTTGGACGCGTTCGCCGTCCCGCGCTCGGCGTCCGCACCATCCCCATCGATTCCGAAATCGCCGAAGAGCTTAGTCTGGCCGCCGACTACGGACTGCTTATCGTGCAAGCCGTTCCCGGAGGTTCCGCCGATCGCGCCGGATTGCGTGGCGGCACCGAACGCGCCTACCTCGGCAACATTCCCATCATGATCGGCGGAGATTTAATCGTCGCCATCGACGGAGAAAAGGTAGACAGCCAGCAAATCCTCGCTCAGGTCATGAACAAACACCGGGCAGGTGACACGGTGAAGGTGACCATCTTCCGCGGAAAGAAACAGCTGGAGGTGACGGTGGTGCTGGGCGAAGCTAGAGATCAGGTGTAGTTTATATGGCGCAGGCGCTCGCCTGCGTGCTTTTGCTGTAGCTACTGCTTGCAAAGTCACGTTACTTGCCTCGACTAGCCGGCGTGAACTAATATTCCGGCGATGCACATCGTAGACCTCACTAGGGAGTACAGCGGGAAGAGCGACGAGGAGCTCCTTCACTTGGTGAGTGAGTCAGAAGAACTGACGCAGGCAGCGCAGACGGCTTGGCAGGCGAGTTAGCGAAACGCCGGATCAATGTCGTCGAGCATTTGAAATTGCTTCGTGGCAAGGGCACCGAGCCCAGAGTTGAACAAACCGGAGGCCGCAGAACCCGGCCTAAGCGCGAATCGCCTCACATCACCAAATTTTTGGCCGACGTTCTAAGTCTTTATCACAGCCATTTCTGGCTTTTCTTGAAGCTGATCGCACCAGCAGTTGTTGTCGGCTACGTTGCAATTCTCATGGGTCGTCACGAGGGACGCGAGCTCGCACGACATATTCCTCGAGGAATAGAGGCGCAACAGCACAAGACTGAGATGCTGGAGATTTTCCTCGCAAACCAGCTCGGATATTGCGTTAGCTGGCTCGCAAGCTGCCTTTCATTTGCCGCGATTTGCTCAGCTGTTCAACAACTTAGAGCGCGGGTTGTCCCATCCTTTCACAACTCTTTCGCGGCAGTTCGCGGAAGAATTGGTTCTTTCCTACGCCTTGTCCTGTTGCTCTATTTTTTGCTGCTTACGCTTTTTGCAGTCGCTCTCGCTGCGTCCGTGGCCATCATCCGGATATTGGGCAAGAATCAAGGTCATCCGAACTTTCTCATGATCGAGTTCGTCTCCTTCGCTGTCGTGGGGCTGGCGCTCCTCGTTTTCTCTCGGTTTGCACTTGCGATTCCGGCTCTTATCCTCGACAATTTCGGCGTCGCCCGATCAATGTTCCGCAGCGACGAACTAACGGAAGGAACCTGGCTCACTCTTGCCGCCCTCTTAGCCAAGTCTCTAATTGCAGGCTATGTTGCCGGTATGTTTCCTTTCTGGATCGCCTCCCGCATTCCAGCGAGGATTCTTCTGCCCTCGTGGTTTCCATGGCTTCAGGACGCCGCATCCATTGCCGGAGTTATCGTCGTAGAACCCACGATGTTCATCGGTTTCGCCCTGCTTTACATCAGGATGTCAGGGCCGCTTACCCCTAGCGGTGATGGACTTGGCCGGTAGATAGCAGTAGAATCCCGCGCGTTATCATTTCCCCATGCCCGACGTCGAATGGATCCGCAAACTCTGTCTCTCCTTCCCCGACGTCACCGAGGAAATGCCGTGGGGCGACGACCTCTGCTTCAAAGTCCGCGGCAAAATCTTCACGGGCATGGTGCTCTCCGACGGCCGGTTCCCTCGCGTCACCCTTAAATGTGCGCCGGAAACATTCCACGAACTTCTCGAAATCGAAGGCATCTCTCCCGCGCCCTACGTGGGACGCTATAAGTGGATAACGCTCGCCAACTCGAGCGTCCTGCCGTCCGAGGAAATCAAGGCCCTCATCTGCAAGTCGTACGAGCTGGTTGCAGCCAAAGCGCCGAAGAAGAAAACCCGAACCAAACCCACTGGACGTAAGAGGTGAGCTGCGCGATGTCATAAGGTCTGATTTCACATCTGCAATCTGACCTCACACCTCTGACCTCGCTCTCGCCTCGGCGGTGAACCGGTTTGACTCCCCGCAACTCCCTCAGCTAGCCTCGTACTTCGTCCAATCCATGAGCGTTCAAAGTCGATTCCTGATCGTTTGCAGCTTGTGCACTCTCGCTACGGCCACGCCTCTGCGCCCGACACACGCTCCGCACGCCATCGTGACCAGCGTCCACGAACTCGCTTCTCGCGCCGGCGTCGAAATTCTGCACACCGGCGGTAATGCCGTGGATGCTGCAGTCGCGACCGGCTTTGCACTCGCCGTGGTCCATCCCCAGGCCGGGAATCTCGGGGGCGGTGGCTTCATGCTTCTCCGCTTTGCCGACGGCAAGACTCGCTTCATAGACTTCCGCGAGAAAGCTCCGTTCGCTGCCGCCGAAAACATGTATCTCGATGCGCAGGGCAACGTCATCCCAGAATCGAACAAGGAATCCAGCGTTGTGGGATACAGAGCCATCGGCGTCCCCGGCACCGTGGCTGGCCTCGTCTATGCGGAGAAACAATACGGCAAGCTGTCGATTGAAAAAGTAATGGCTCCCGCCATCAAGCTCGCCCGCGACGGCTTCGCCCTCGCCTATGAAGACACGCAGGATCTGAAAAAAGACAAGTATCTAGCCGAGTTTCCCGAATCCAAGCGGATTTTTTTGCGCGACGGAAACCTCTACGAACCCGGCGAAGTATTCAAGCAGCCCGAACTCGCCCATACTCTGGAACGCCTCGCCAAGGATCCCGACACGTTCTATCACGGTGCCATGGCCCACGAATTGGCCGCGGCCATCCAAAAGGGTGGGGGCCTGGTTACCGCCAAGGACCTCGCCGCCTACGAAGTCAAAGAGCGCGAGCCCATTCGCGGCTCCTATCGCGGATACGACATCATCAGCGCTCCGCCGCCATCTTCCGGCGGAGTGGCGCTCATCGAAATCCTCAATATCCTCGAAGGCTTCGACCTTGCGAAACTCGGCAATCGCTCGGCTGATGCCATCCACCTCGAAGTCGAAGCCTTTCGCCGGGCCTTCTACGACCGCGCCGACTTTCTGGGCGATCCCGATTTCACCAAAGTTCCAGTGGCGCAGCTCATCGACAAGAAATACGCCGCCGCTTGGCGCGATTCCATTGACCCGAATCACGCAACCCCAAGCAAAGATCTGAAGCGCCCGTCGTTCGGCGAACTCGAACGTGTTGCCCAGTCGTATCCCGCAGCCATTCGCGAGCCGCAAAACACCACGCACTATTCGGTCGTCGATGCCGACGGGAATGCCGTTTCCGTAACTACAACGCTCAACGACTCCTTTGGCTCGCGCGTCACAGCCGAAGGCCT
>Ga0070764_10000550_pt1 | contig 14753 bp, 16 predicted proteins | sample HubBroMetageWRM4_FD_67287 | JGI IMG/M metagenome (GOLD analysis project Ga0070764, IMG submission 67287) | Warmed soil microbial communities from the Hubbard Brook experimental Forest, New Hampshire - Hubbard Brook CCASE Soil Metagenome WRM 4 | ecosystem: Environmental > Terrestrial > Soil >... | reverse complement strand
CGGAACGTTGGCTGGAGGCCGACGACGGCGCGTTGCGCGAGGCGGGCATCTCGCGAAACAAAATCGCGCACCTTCGTTCGGCGGCAGCCGCGCTCGTCGACGGCGCACTGGATGAACGAGTGCTGGAGCGACTGCCGACGGTCGAGGCTGCGCAGCGGCTTCGTACCATCCGCGGCATCGGTGCCTGGAGTGCCTCGGTCGTGTTGCTCCGCGGGCTGGGTCGTCTCGACACCTTTCCGCTGCGCGATTCGGGAGTAGCGCGCTCGCTTGCGCTGGTCTCCGGTGACGCGCACATCGATCAAGCCGAGCTCTTGGATAAGCTCGGCCCAGTGCGCGGCATGCTCTACTACCATCTGCTGCTGGGTCGTCAGCGCAACCTGACGTCGCGAAGCTAACCTCCCTGAATGACGACTCGGCTGGAGGCGGCGCGCCAAACCAGGGACGAGGCCGCAGCGAAGAGCCCGAGCCACACGAGTTGCATTGCGATGCTCGATGCCCACTGCGTGGGCGCAATCACGCCAACGTAGATCAGCAACGGCGTCGAATAGATTGCCGCGAACGGAAGCGCGAAGACGATGCGGCCGAGGATTCCGGGGAAGAGCGTTAACGGGATGATCTGCCCCGAAAGCAGATCCGAAGTCCAGCGCACGATCAGCTGCGCCGCAAACGTTTCCAAAGTCCAAAACGCGATGCAATTCATCAGAAAGTTCAAGAAGAAATTGACGCCGTAGCCCACCGCAAAGGAGAGAAGAAAGGCTGCAAACGTCGCCGGAGGCGGCACGTCGATGTGCACGAGCAGCAGCGCGAAGAGCAGCGAGGGCACGACGAGCAGGACGTGGAGCAGTGTCTGTCCCAAACCGTCGCTGAAGAAGTAGAGCGGAACGCTGATCGGCTTCATGAGGTCGGTCGCAATCGTGCCTTCGCGGATCTTTTCGCGAATGAGGCGCGTGCCGTCAACCTCTAAAATGAGCGACATGAGCATCGCGACCGTTGCGTACGTGATCATGGCGTGCAGCGGGAGGTTGATCGGCGCAACGTTGCGCGCGTAGAGCGCCGTCCACAGCGCGCGCAGGATGTAGACGCGCAGCACCAGCGACGCGACTTCCATCAAGACCTCGACCCGGTAGGTCGCTTCGCGCGCGAACGCTTTCTTCGCGAACTCGATGTAGGGAAGCAAGGGCGCGGCGAGTGTCAGGACACTAGTCGCCTCTCTGTTTCTTGATGGCTTGTTGACGCCGATGCTCCATCTCTTCGAGCTCCAGCATCATGACGTCGACGACTTTGTCGACCTGCGTCGACTGGGTCTGCGGCGGCTCTTCGCCCGAACGGCGCGGTGGGGGCTTGACGTTGCGGTGCTCTTCGACCACCGAGTCCCCCGCGTGCGTCTTTCGCAAGAACGGGGCATACGTCTCCGCGCCTTCCGGCCGTAGCCGCTCGCCCGCAACGATCTCGTTTGGGGCGAGGCTCTTACCCTCTTCGAGTTCGGCGCCGGCGAAGATCTTCGCGCCCGCGCCGAGCGTGCAGCCGTTGCCGATCGTCGCGCCGACTACGTACGCGTGCGGCCCGACGATGCAGCGCTCGCCGATGGTCAGCGGACGCTGCACTGCGCTCCCACCGCCGGCCTTGAGCACCGCATTTTCCATGATCACGCAGTTGGCCCCGATCGTCACCGGCGCGCCTTCGGCGGAGATGACGGCACCATGCAGTACCGCGCACTCGGCTTCAATGGTGACCTCTCCGGCGATCGTCGAGGTCGGCGCGACGTACGCGGTGGAATGTATTTTCGGCCGTTTCGCACCGCTGGAAAGAATCATGACGCGTCCTCCTGCGATTGGCGGTTATACCCTTCGACGTAGATGCGCCGGATTATCGACTCCAGGCCAGGCTCTTCTAAGCTGACGTCCTCGACGCGATAGCGCTCACTCGCTTGTCGCACGAGGAGATCGGCGTGCTGCAGGTTCCGGTCGAACCGAAACCGCGCGGTGTGATCTTCAACCGCGGTAAGTTCCGCGCCGTCGAGCTGCGGTTGCGCGATCGGTTCGCTGAAGCGGACGATCAGCGTGCGAAACCGCCCGTACTTTCGCTTGATCCGTTCGATGTCGCCGTCATAGATGAGCGTTCCTTCGTCGATGAGAACGATGCGCCGGCAAAGGCGCTCCACGTCGGCCAAGTCGTGCGTCGTCAAGATGATGGTTGCACCGCGTTGGGCGTTGATGCGTGCGATAAACTCCCGAATCGCCTCCTTCGCGACCACGTCGAGACCGATCGTCGGTTCGTCGAGATAGACGATGGGCGGATCGTGCAACAGAGCCGCGGCGAAGTCGCCGCGCATGCGTTGGCCCAGGGATAGCTGGCGTACCGGCGTGCGCATGAAGTCGCCCATCTCCAGAATTTCGACGAACTCGCGCAGGTTGCGGCGGTACTGGTCGGCGGGAACCCCGTAGATCGCGCGCAGGAGCTCGAAGGATTCGACCAGGGGAAGATCCCAGTAGAGTTGGCTACGCTGTCCGAAGACGACACCGATGTTGCGCGCGTTCTCCTTCCTACGTTTCCAAGGTGTGAGCCCGGCGACACGCACCTCGCCCGAGGTGGGAACCAGGATGCCGGTAAGCATCTTGATCGTCGTCGATTTTCCCGCGCCGTTGGGGCCGATATAGCCAACCAGCTCGCCCGGTTCGATCGCGAAGGTGACGTTATCGACGGCGACCCGATCCTCGAATTGGGTGGAAAAAAGCGAACGCAGCGCGCCGAGGGCTCCCGGCGTGCGCTTGCGGCTGCGAAAAACTTTGCGCAGATCGCGCGTTTCTACTATCGGCAGGACCAAAGCGTTCGGCGCTGCGTACTCTTTCCCCGGTGATCGTAACGGTCTCGAACGAGTACGGATCCGGAGCCCTCGCAGTCGCGACGCGGGTAGCGGCGGCGCTCGGCTATGAATACGTCGACCAGCAACTTCCGGTAGTGGTCGCGAAGCGGTTGCAGGTATCGCCGGAGGCCGTCGAGGCGAACGAGGATATGGCGCGAACGCTGGGCGAGCGTTTGTTGAGCGGCCTCGAACGCGCGACGCCCGAGCTCGCGCAAGCGGTGGCGGCGAAGCCGTTCGACGACGAACTCTTTCGTGCGACCCAAGACGCGGTCCGCGAGTACGCCGCTCGCGGCAACGCCGTGATCGTCGGTCGCGGCGCATCCGTGATACTTGGAGCGCGCGAGGACGTCCTCCGAATCTTCATCTACGCGCCCCGCGTCTGGCGGATCGACCGGGTGGCAAAGGCAAGCGGCGTGCGGCGCGAAATCGCCGAGGCCGAGTTGGACCGCGTCGACCGCGCGCGCACCGCGTACATCCGCGAACGGTACGATCTGACCTTCGGCGATCCGCGCAACTACGACATCTGCCTCGATGCTTCGCGGCTCGACGTATCCCAATGCACCGCGCTGATCGTTGATGCCGTGCGAGCGCGCGGCGCGTGACGGAAAAAGGTTTCTTACCGCGTCCGTCGATTCTCACGGCGCTGCGCTACCGGGACTTCCGCCTGCTCTGGCTTGGCCTGCTCATTTCGAATCTCGGGACGTGGATGCAGTTTACGGCGATGGGATTCTTCGTGGCGCAGATGGCCGGCTCGCAACATCAAGCGGCACTCGATCTCGGCATCCTGGGCGCGGCGCGCGCGATTCCCGTCTTGGTCCTATCGCCGCTCGCCGGGGTCGTCGCCGATCGACTTCCACGCCGGCGGGTGCTCTTCGTTACGAATACCACGATGGCGTTCGCGGCGCTCCTCCTTGCGTCGCTTGCGACCGTTCACCGGCTGAACATGCCGGCGTTGGTACTGATATCGGCGCTGAACTCGGCGGCGAACGGATTCGATTCGCCGGTGCGTCAGAGCTGGGTGCCGCTGCTCGTCGATCGCGAGTACGTCGGCAACGCCGTCGGCCTCAACTCGGTCGCTTTCAACGCGCCCGCGGTGATCGGCCCGGCGTTTGCCGGTCTTCTCATCGTTTGGATCGGCGTCGCGGGCGCCTTTTACTTCAATGCTGCCGCGACGCTCGCGGTGGTGGTCGCCGTCATCCTCATGCGCCCGTCGCCCCCATCGGTGACGTATCGCGAGCCGACGCTGCGCGCGATGCAACAGGGGATCGTCTTCATCGCCCGCCATCCGGCCTTGCGTTGGATCGTGCTGGCGCAGCTCGTCACGTCGCTATTAACCCGTCCATACAGCCAACTCACCCCCGCGCTAACGGTCAACGTCTTGCACGCCGGCGCAGGGGGCTTGGGTTGGGCGGTTTCGGCGATCGGCGTCGGCGGTTTCGGCGGCGCGCTCATCACCGCGTACTTCGCGCAGCGCGAGCGGCGTTCGCGCTTGTGGATGCTCTCGAGCCTGCTAATGTCTTTCGGCGTCTGCACGCTGGGATTCGTTCCGACGCTGGGAGTTGCCGTGCCGTTGCTCTTTGTCATCGGCGTCGGCACCCTCGCATCGATGGGCGCAACGAATACGCTGATACAGGTGCTCTCGCCCGACGACGTGCGTGGCCGTACGCTCTCGATTTATACGATGATCGCGATCGGTGTGGTGCCGTTGGGTGCGCTGGTCAATGGCGCTATTGCGTCGAGTCTCGGACTGCGCCCGACCTTCGCGATCGCCGGCGCCATCTGCACGTTGCTCTTCCTTGCGATTTGGTTTCTTCGCCCCATCGTCAGGACGCTATAAATGAACAGCGAGCCGCAGTGCATGCGGCTCGCCTGATCGTAAATAACTCCGCTCGTTGCATCGAGCGGAGTTGTTCGTATCTCGGTTAGGCGGCTTTCTTCCGTCGCACCTTCCTGCGAACCACCTTGCGAACTGCCTTCTTGCGAACCGCCTTGCGGGCCACTTTCCGGCGAACTACCTTGCGGGCCACTTTCCGGCGAACTGCCTTGCGGGCGATTTTCCGGCGGACCTTCTTACGAACTATCTTACGAACTACCGCGCGGCGGATGACTTTGCGAGCGACCTTTCGTCGAACTCGCTTGCGAACCGCTTTGCGAACCAACGCTCCGACGACCGCTTTTTTCACGGCCGCCTTGCGAGCGGCTTTCTTTCGAACTGCCATCGTTGGTACGAGTCGTCCTTTCTCTGGTCGAGCAACCGACCAGGGGTGTTGCCTACCTTATACAGTATTACGCGCGTTAATGCAAGTTTTAGCCGACGACGGCGCACGCATCGATGCGCGCATCGCTGGCCGCCGACACGAGCGCGCTGTCGTATTGATCCACGGATTTCCGTTCACACATGCGATCTGGGATTCGCAAGCTAACGCACTCGCGCAGACGTTTTGCGTGCTGATGCCCGATTTGCGCGGCGCGGGAAAATCAAGTGCTCCCGAAGGTCCGTATCTCATGGAACGGCTTGCGGCGGACATCGCCGCACTGCTCGATGTACTCGGCATCGAAAGCGCGGCGGTGATCGGTCACTCGATGGGCGGATACGTCGCGCTCGCCTTTGCGCGAATGTTTACCGAGCGCGTGAAGCAACTCGGTTTGATCGCCAGCCGGCTGCGCGCCGACACGCCGGCCGAAGCGGCTGCGCGTCGCGAACTGGCGACGCGCTTGGATCGAGCGGGCAGCATCGAGCCGGTTATCGAGGCGTATCTGCCGCGCTTACTCGCTGCCCAAACGCTCGCGGGGGGTCCGGAGATCGTCGAGCGCGCTTACGCGATCGCGCGTCAAAACACTGCGGCGGGAGCGGCCGCGGCACTGCGCGGGATGGCGCTCCGCGCGCCATCGGACGACATCGCTGAAGATCTCGGCGTGCCGATGCTTATGGTGGCGGGAGGTAGCGATCAAACCCTACCGATCGCCGAAGCGCGCGCGGACGTCGGGCGTTTTGCGCGCGGGCAGCTAGCCGTTTGCAATGCAAGCGGCCACCTCCCGATGCTGGAGGAGGCGAGCTGCGTCGACGCCGCGCTCCAGGCGTGGCTTAGCGAATCGCCGGGAACTTAGCGCGGCGGCGGATCAGATTATAGAGGAAGAGCCCGCCGATCGCGATTGCGGCAATAATCGCCGCAACGAGCGCGATCTTCAAAAGGAAGGCGGCCAGGACGAGGACGACGATCGCGATTGCGACGACCAGGGTCAGCTTGAGAAAGAGCGTGAGCATATCTCCACCTACCGCGCCGGCCTGCGCCGGGTTTCACAGCCGCCGCAGGTAGTCAAGCGCGCGGTATCCGGCCGCAATCGAAGCGCCGGCATCGATCGTTCCGTCGCGCAGCATTGTACGGAAGCTATCGACTGAGGCGAGCTCGACTTCGAGGTACTCGGTCGGGTCGAGTTTCGGTGTGACGACGTTTCGCGCCCCGAGGCCGACGTACATATAAGCCCGGGCGGGCGAGCGGACCGGTTCGGGAAAGTATTCGCCGAGCAAATCGCAGCGCTCGACCCGATACCCCGTCTCCTCGGCTAGCTCGCGTAGCGCGCAGTCGCGCGGTGTCTCGTCATCGAGCAGCATTCCCGCCGGTAACTCCATGTGAATCGCGTCCGTGCCGTAGCGATATTGCCGCACCAAGATCACTCGCTCGTCGCCGGTAAGGGCGAAGATCGTGACGAATCCTCGCGACTCGCGGACGTAGTAGTCGCGTACGATCGTTCCGTCGGGAAGCTCGACTTCATCGGCGCGCAGTCGCATGTACGGCGAATCGACGACGTAACGCGACGCGCGGCGGCGCCATAGCGGTTTCTCCATGCCGCTCGATATCGGGCAAGCGTTTGCGGCTCCTTTTGCGAAAGCCCCAAAGATGGAGCGCTTGTTGGTAGTCGGCGGCGGAACGATGGGCTCGGGCATCGCCCTCGTCGCCGCACAAGCTGGATACGTCGTTGAGATTGCCGAACCGCAAGCCGCGGCGCGCGAGCAAGGAGCGGCATACCTCGAGCGTGAGGCGCAGCGAATCGGCGACCGGTCGGCCGTCGAGCGGATTCGCTGGAGCGATGTGATTCCGTCACAGAGCGATGCGGCGGTTGCTCTCGAAGCCGTTCCTGAGCGATTCGAGCTAAAGCGCGATGTCTTCGTTGCGCTCGCGAATGCGCTGGCACCGGACGCGCTGCTTGCGACGAACACGTCGTCGCTGAGTGTCGAAGAGCTCGCCGACGTCGTCCCGCACCCCGAGCGCGTGCTCGGTCTACATTTTTTCAATCCGGCGACACGGATGGAGCTGCTGGAAATCGTGCGCGCGCCGCAGACCAGCGACGAGGCGCTGGCGCGTGCCTACGACATCGCCGCACGCTTAGGCAAAACGCCGGTGCTCGCTGCCGATACGCCCGGCTTCATCGTCAATCGCATCGCCCGACCGTACTATCTTCAAGCGCTGCGCGCGCTGGAACGCGGCGTCGCCTCCGCCGAAGAGCTCGACGCGCTCGCGCGTGCGGCAGGCTTTCGAATGGGTCCCTTCGAGTTGATGGATTTAATCGGGCTCGATGTCAATCTCGCGACGACCGAGTCGATTTACGCCCGCACCGAGTTGGAGCGATTCGCGCCGGTCGAGCTGCAGCGTGAGATGGTCGCGCAAGGGTTGCTCGGGCGAAAGAGCGGCGCGGGGTTCTACACCTACCGCGACGGGAAGGCCGAGCGATTCGATGCCGCGGTTTTGCCGCCCGAGGGCGAGCCCGACACGCAAGAGCTCGTCGCCGTCGTGGGATTCGGCGGAGTCGCCGACGAGCTCGTCGAGCCACTCGAACGCCGGTACGCCAACGTCCTGCGCGTCGAACGCGACGATCTGCTCGACGACCTTTCGCCGGGCGTGACGATCGTCATCGACGTCGGAGACGGCACGAACGATCGCGGTGAGATCCTTGCCGAGCTCGACGCGCGGCTGGGAAGCGAAAGCGTCTTCTTCGTCGATGCGTATGCGACCGATCTCGCTGCGTGCGCTCGGCGTCTACGGCACCCCGAACGTTTGGTCGGATATGGCATCCTGGCGTCGCTCGAAGGACAGCGGACGGTGGAGATCGTCGACTCGGAGTCGGTTTCGGACGACGCGCTCGAGCTCGCACAAGAAATCTTCGCGACGCTCGGAAAGGGAAGCATTTTGGTCGAAGACGTGCCGGGTCTCTTTCTCGGACGAACGGTCGGTTCGATCGTCAACGAGGCGGTCGTCGCCGTCGGCGAGGACGTCGCGTCGGCGGAGGACGTAGATACTGCGATGCGTCTGGGCGCCAACTATCCGGTCGGCCCGATTGCGTGGGGGCGCGAGATCGGCGGCGCGCGGGTGAAACGTATCTTGGGGCGTCTCGCCGACGCCGAAGGCGAAGCGTTTGCACCGCATCGCTCGCTCTGGCTTCTTGACCTCCCCGAAGAGCCGGTACCCGACGAGATTCCGCAGTGAACCGTGACGTTTGGGTGATCGATGCGGTGCGCACGCCGATCGGACGCAACGGCGGACGGCTTGCGAGCGTCCGTCCGGACGACCTGGCCGCACTTGCGCTGAGCGCAATCGTGCAGCGCACCGGGGTTGCGCCTACCGCGATCGACGACGTCTATTTTGGCGCGGCCAACCAGAGCGGCGAAGATAACCGCAACGTCGCGCGCATGGCCGTTCTGCTCGCGGGATTGCCCGTCGAGGTTCCCGGTGCTACCGTGAATCGTCTCTGCGGTTCGAGTCTGCAGGCGCTCAATTCAGCGGCACAGGCGATCGCCTTTGGCACGTGCGACGTCGTCGTCGCCGGCGGAGTCGAATCGATGACGCGCGCGCCGTTCGTCTTGCCCAAGAGCGAGGCACCATTCGGTCGCAAACAACAGCTCTTCGATACGGTCCTGGGATGGCGCATGGTTAATCCAAAGATGCCGGCCGAGTGGACCATCTCGCTGGGTGAGACCGCCGAGAAGGTTGCCGAGCTCTACGGAATCTCGCGCGAAGAGCAAGACCGCTTTGCCTTCGAGTCACAGATGAAGTGCAAGGAGGCGATCGAACGCGGCGCTTTCGTCGAGGAGATCGTCAGCGTTGCCGTATCCGACGCGCGAGGGAACGCGACGAATGTTTCTGCCGACGAACATCCCCGGCCGCAGACGACGCTCGAGGGGCTGGCGAAGCTCGAGCCGATTTTCAAAAACGGTGGCACGGTAACTGCCGGTAACTCCTCGGGCATCAACGACGGTGCAGCGGCGCTGCTGCTCTGCGAGGCTGAGCGAGCGCGGAGTTTGGGACTCGCGCCGTTGGCGCGCGTGGTCGCGTGCGCCGCGTCCGGCGTCGCGCCCGACGTGATGGGACTCGGACCGATTCCGGCGACGCGGAAAGCGCTGGCGCTCGCGGGCATCGGCATCGCCGAACTCGATGTTGTGGAAATCAACGAAGCCTTTGCCGCCCAGGCCATCGCGTGCGTGCGTGAGCTCGAGATCGACCCGGCGAGGGTGAATCCTAACGGCGGAGCGATTGCGCTTGGTCATCCGCTCGGAGCGAGCGGCGCGCGCATCGCAACGACGCTGTTGCACGAGCTTGCGCGCCGGCGCCGGCGTTACGGTCTGGCGACGATGTGCATCGGCGTCGGCCAGGGTATCGCAACGGTATTCGAGCGCGTGGAGTAGAAGGCGCGCTAATGAGCACCACCTCGACGATGACAAAGACGCAACTGCTCGTTGGCGGTCAGTGGCGCGACGCTTCGGATGGCGGCACTTACGACGATTTCAATCCGGCGACCGGAACGAAGATCGCCGCCGTCGCCGATGCGACGCACGAGGATGTCGATGCGGCCGTTACTGCGGCGCGGCAAGCTTTCGATGCCGGAAAGTGGCCGACGATGGCGGCATCGCGTCGCGCGAAAATCGTTTATAAACTCGCGCAGCGCATAGCCGAGCGGGCGGCAGAGCTCGCGCTTATTGAGGTGCGCGATAACGGCAAGAGCATCGGCACCGCCAAGGGTGAACTCAGCGCCATCGTCGATACGTTTGAGTTCTACGCGGGCGCGGCAACCAAGAACTACGGCGAAACGCTGCCGCCGCCGATTCCGACCTACCTCGCGAACACGGTGCGCGAGCCGGTCGGCGTCGTCGGCGCGATCGTGCCTTGGAACTTTCCACTGCTGCTTGCGACGTGGAAGGTTGCGCCGGCGCTCGCCGCCGGATGCACGATCGTCCTCAAGCCGTCGTCGGTGACGCCGCTCACGGCGATCGAGTTAGGCAGGATCGCGTTGGAAGCCGGCGTCCCGGAGGGCGTGCTCAACGTCGTCACCGGGGCGACGCGGGCAATCGGCGCGTGGATGGTGGAGCACCCGGGTATCGATAAAATTTCGTTCACGGGTTCTACCGCCACTGGAAAGAGCGTGGCGGCAAACGCGGCAAAGACGCTCAAACGCGTTACCTTGGAGCTCGGCGGAAAATCACCGGCGGTCGTCTTTGACGACGCCGAACTCGAGGCTGCGGTGGCCGGAGCGCTGTACGGCGTTTTTTACAACGCCGGCCAATGCTGCGAAGCGCGCTCGCGGATTCTCTTACAATCGGGCATTTACGATCGCTTTATCGAACGCTTTACCGAGAAAGCGAAGCGATTGCGCGTCGGGGATCCCGAAGATCCGAAAACGCAGATCGGCGCGATCACGCTGGGCGAACAGTACGATAAGATCCGCCGCTACTGTGAGACCGCGGTTGCCGAAGGCGCGACGCCGCTCTTCGGTAACGAGCCGGCGGTTCTCGCCGGTGAATTTGCGGAGGGCACGTTCTGGAGTCCGACGGCATTTGCTGCGGAGAGTTCGCATACCATCGCGCGCGAGGAGATCTTTGGCCCGGTCGCGACCTTTGTCCGCTTTAGCGACGAAGCTGAAGCGGTCGCGCTTGCCAATGCGAGCGAGTACGGTCTCGCCGCAAGCGTATGGTCGACGAATCTCGGCCGCGCGAATCGCGTCGCGCGCGCGATCCGCAGCGGCTCGGTGGCGATCAACACGCCGTACGCCGTCTTTCCGGGTGTTCCGTTTGGAGGATACAAACAGTCGGGATACGGTCGCGAGCTTGGAATGGAGACGATGCGCCTCTACTCCGAGACCAAGAGCGTGCTCACGTATATTGGTGAGAAACCGATTGACCCATTCGGGGTATAGCAACGATATGGATGAACCGCTGAAGATCGGCGGCCGTTACAGCACCACGTACGGTACGCTCTGGAAAGACGGAACATACTTTCCGTGCGGCACGGAGGTCAGCGTCGTCGGTTTGCACCTCGATCAAGGTTTTTGCGTGCGATTTCCGGCGGCCGTCGACGGGGAACCGCTTGAGACGTGGGAGGATTGGAGCGAGGTAGACTTCCTGGCGGCGGAGGGCTCGGTGGATCCACCCAACCGTCCGTTATCGACCGCCGTGCTTGCCGAGGCGCGCGACGTGTTGTCGGACGCGGAAGATGGCTCTCACCTCCATCTCCACGACGACGAATAACCTTTTGTTAGGTTCCTAACAGGATCTGGCTGCTTTGCCAGGTTGGCCAGCCCGCACAGGTTGAGAGCTTAATCGTTCCGACGGTCGCGACCCAACAGTACGTTTGGCTCGGCTTTAAGTGGAAGAAATGCGCGACGCCTTTTTTGTTCGTGTACTCGGTGTCGATCGGCGTGCCCGGACGCGGGCTTGAGGTGTCCTTCGGGGTCGATTCTTGGACTGGGACGTGTGGCTGGGGCGTCCCCAGAATCGTAACGAGGACGGCCGCCTTGGTAACCGATGGGTTCGGCTTCGGCGAGCCGGGGGTACCTGAGGGTGACGGCGTCGGCGAGTTGGAATGGCACGCCGCAATTGCAAGCGCGGCCACGGCAAGAACGAGCAAGAGGCGTTTGGGCATGGGCGGCTCGCTTCGACGCCTCAGCGCGAGGCCCCGTTTCAAACCCGCGCGCAAAGATGAAAGTAGCGTTGTGATTTCCCGTCGAGCACGGCGTAGTATTCGCGAAAGAGCGCCGCGGCGGCGGTACCGGGCCAGTGTGCCGGCAAGAGTTCGCTTGGAAGTCCTGGATCGATATAGGCGAACTTCCGATAGTCGTGGACCAGCCAGAGACGCTCGATAAGGGCGGCCTCGTCGCTAAGATTTTCTCTATCCCGCTCGCGCGCAAGACGCGGCTCGTAGTGCTCGATAAAGCCCCGGTACGCGGAGGCAATTTCCTTAACGTTCCAACACCGCTCGAGCAACTCGCGATCGCTGAGCGGCCCGCGGTACTCGCTGCTGAAAAGGTTCACGGCGTCCAACGTGCCGGTCGCTCGAGCTGCTTCGCGGGCCGCGACCAGCGTGTCCGAGGGTGAAATCCAGGTGGAGGGCGAGAGCTGCGCCCAGCCCAGCGCGCTGAGTTCTTTCCGAAGCCGCTCGCGGCGCTGACGATGTGCCTCACCAATCGCGTAACTCAGCAGACGCCAGCGGCCGTCCCATTCGACAACCGGACCATAGATGCGCGGGCTCAGTTCCTCGATCCGCCGCCGGCCCCGTTCCGTCACCGAGTAGAACGCTCGATTACCGTGGCGCTGAGCGACTAGCCAACCCTGGCGAGCCATGCGCGAAACCGCTTGGCGCACCGCCGGGGCCGACAGCCCGAACGAGGCCATCAATCGAATGAGGGCTCCGATCCAGAGCGACCCGTCGCCCGCGCTACGATGCACCAAGTCGCCGTAAAGCGTAAAGATAAAGGAAATCGGCCGCGCGACCGTTCGCTCGTTCTGCCGCTCATCGGGCGAGCGATTCAGGCTTGACACCCTCCCATCATGCGTCTAGTATGACGGTATTCACGCTGGGCGACAAAAATCCGTCATATTTCAAAGGACCGAAACATGAGCCGAATTTCTACCTTTGACGACTGGATCGTCATGCTCGACGAGTGGAGGCACGACATCGGCCTCGACCGCGAGATCGTCGACCGCTTCATGCCGGGGTACAACTTCGAAGCAAAGTACGGTGAACTGCCGACCCCCGAGATCTACTTCGGCGATTTCAAGGGAGAGCGGCGCTGGGAGCGGATCCGCGATATCCCCGATCAGCGGATGCGCGATGCCGTCCTCAATATGGTCGTCTATCAGGGCGACACCGAGTTCGCCTCAAACGAGCAGCAGCGGTTTCTGGTTAACAACGCGCCGAGCGAATACGATCTCGCCTCGCTCGTCCGCATCATGGTCGAGGAGACGCGACACGGTTATCAGATGTGTCATCTGATGGTCGATCATTTCGGCAGCGAAGGCAAAATCGAAGCCCAGAAGATGCTCGAGCGCCGCGCCTTCGGCAAGAAGAATCGTCTACTCAATGCCTTCAACGACGACGTCACGCATTGGCTGGACTTCTTCGCGTACACCAATTTCATGGATCGCGACGGCAAATTCCAACTGACGATGCTTTCGCACTCGAGCTTTGTACCGCTTGCCGCATCGATGGGACCGATGCTGCGCGAGGAAGCCTTTCACATGGGGACCGGAATTACGGGTTTGCGCCGCATCGCGAAGGCCGGCGTGATTCCCGTCGAGATTCAGCAGAAATACTACAACAAGTGGTTCTCAGGCTCACTCGATCTCTTTGGCACCGATCACTCGGGTTCGGCTCAGTGGGCTTACACCTGGGGTATCAAGGGTCGTGTCGATGAAGACAAGGCCGGATCCGGCGTCGACAAGGAGCACCTCAACGAGCGGGCGCGCCAACAATTCTACGATGAAGCGGCCGCGACGGTGGCGCGCGTCAACGAGGTCAATGCAAGCGAAACGCAGCTGTTCGTTCCCGACATGCGCTTCAATCGCAAGATCGGCGATTACGGCGGAGCGCGTTACGCAGTCGACGGACGCAAGCTGACGGAACAGGAGTGGGAAACCTACGCCCCAACCGTGCTTCCCACTGCCGACGACGAAGTGAAACTGAAAGAACTTTTCAAAAACCCCAACTGGATCGCACCGAAAGGGAACCTGGCATGAGTACGACGGTTAATGGAGCGGCGCAAGCGACGCCGTTTGGGCGCGAGGTTCGCGCCTTCGATGGCAAGCGCGTCATCAACTATTGGAAAGACGGCCACGTCGCCTTCGTCGAGATGGACGACCCGCCGGCCAACACGTATACCCATGAGATGATGCGCCAGCTCGACGATGCGATTCTGGACGCGCGTTTCGACACGGATGTGGAAGTGATTGTCCTCACCGGAAAGGGCGAGAAGTTCTTCTCCGCGGGGGCCAACATCGGCATGCTTAATCAGGTGACGCCCGAATTCAAGTATATGTTCTGCCTGCACTCCAACGAAACGCTGCAGCGGTTCGAACAGACGCCGAAGCTCGTGATTGCCGCGCTGAACGGCCACTGCGTGGGCGGCGGACTCGAGATCGCGATGGCAGCCGACCTGCGCATCGCGCGCAAGGATGCGGGCAAGATCGGGCTTCCCGAGGTCGCGCTCGGCGTTTTGCCCGGTACGGGTGGAACGCAACGGCTCGCGCGGCTAATCGGCAAATCGCGCGCGATCGAGATGATGACGACCGGAAAGACCGTCAGCTACGAGCAAGCCCTCGAGTGGGGCATGATCAACGATCTTTTCGAAGGCTCCGCCCAAGAGTTTCGCGAGCAGATCACCAATTATGCTAAGCAGTTCTGTTCGCCGAATAAAGCACCGATGGCGGTGGGACACATCAAGCGCAGCGTCCAAACCGGCGCCGAACTGCCGCTCCAAGACGCACTCGCGCTCGAACGCGAACTGCAATCGCTGCTCTTCAAGAGCGAGGACGCCAAAGAAGGCCTCGCCGCCTACAACGAAAAGCGCGTCGCCCGATTTAAGAACAAATAAAACGGGCGCGTCTTGCGACGCGCCCGCCGGCAGG
>Ga0070764_10000545_pt1 | contig 14838 bp, 12 predicted proteins | sample HubBroMetageWRM4_FD_67287 | JGI IMG/M metagenome (GOLD analysis project Ga0070764, IMG submission 67287) | Warmed soil microbial communities from the Hubbard Brook experimental Forest, New Hampshire - Hubbard Brook CCASE Soil Metagenome WRM 4 | ecosystem: Environmental > Terrestrial > Soil >... | reverse complement strand
TGAAGCGCTTTCGATTCGAAGTATAAAGCACCACTCGTGAGAGTGTCCAGCGCGGCCAGCGCGTGCAGAAAAGTGCTCTTGCCGGAACCGGAAGGCCCGACGATGGCGATCATCTCGCCACGCAAAATTGTGAAGTCGATTCCGTCGAGTGGAGTGATCTGCTGCTCGCCGGAGCGGAAGGTCTTGGTGACGACCGCGCCGCGCACAAACTCGCCCGTCGCTGGCTTGCGGGAATCCGCGGGTGGGTCCATCACCGCGCTGGTCGAATTGGGGTGCGGTTGCATAATCCTGCCCACTACCCTTTCAATTTAGATGCCGAATCGCCCGCCGCGTATGTCCTTATCTTACAGTGGCCTAACCATTCCCGAACTGGGAGCGCACGGCTGCGACTCTAAAGCGTTTCCCTTTTTATCCCAGTACTGTTACCTCGAATCGCCGTGCGTCAGATTGGTGCTTACGCCCTGATTTCGCTACAACTTCGCCCTGCACAAATTCTAACACGTCATGTATCGAAATGGGGCGCACGAGGCGAGTAAAAACTGTGACAGAAACGGTGGGCGCGACTCGCGATTTCATCCACGGATTTTGCGGAGGTGGGACTCGCGTTTTGCTATTCGAAGCGCAAAATTTCGACGGGGAGAATACGCGAGGCGGAGCGTGCGGGAAGAAGCGTGGCGGCGAGGCTGATGATGGTGGCGGCGAGCGCGATCCAGATGGCATCGGTTGCGTTCGCGTGGAACGGGACGTACGGAATCGCGTAAACCTCGGGGTTGAGCGGAATCAATCGCAGGCGGTCCGCGACGATCGCGAATGCATAGCCGACGATCAGACCGGCCAGCGTGCCGACGACGCTGACGACGAGGCCCTGCAGGATGAAAATTTTTGAGATTTGTTTGCGGCGCGCACCCATTGACATCAAGACGGCGATGTCGCGCGAGCGGTCGGTGACTGTCATGGTGAGCACGACGAGAATATTGAGGCCTGCGACGAAGGTGATGAGGCCGATGAAAAGCGCGGTGACTAATTTTTCGAGGCTCAGCGCGCGGAACAGCGCCTGGTTTTCGTCCATCCATGTGGTGGTGGTGTAGCCTTCGCCGGCGCGCTGCAGTAGGTCCGCGGCGATTTTGTTCGCGTCGTCCATTTGATTCACGCGAATTTCGAGCAGGCTGACCACTTGGCCGACGCCCGCGAGATTTTGCGCGGAATCGAGCGTGACGAATCCCCAGTTCGCGTCGTAATCGTAGAAGCCGGAATTAAAAATTCCCGCGACGCGAAAGCGCCGCGAGCGCGGCACCATTCCGAAAGGCGTGAGGCTTCCCTGCGGGCTCGTGAGCGTAACAAAGTCACCCGCGGAAATTTGCATGTCTTCGCCGAGGATGCGTCCAACCATCACCGCGGGGATTCCGTCGGAATCTGGGGCGAAATTCGCGTCGCCCGCATCGAGGTGATTCAGCGCGTCGCTGGCTTTTTTCTCGAGGTCGGAATCGACGCCTTTGAGCACGACGCCGCGCGCGTGGCGGCCGGAGGAAAGTAGGACGGTGTTGTAGATCGCGGGCTCAATCGATTTCACACCGGGCGTTTCGCTGAGTTTCGACATTAGCGACTGGTAGTCGCGGATGCCATTCGGGCCGGTGGGTTTCAGATTGATGTGCGCGGTGACGCTGAGGAGCCGGTCGCGGATCGCTTGCCGGAAGCCGGTGTTCATCGCGAGCGCCACCACGAGCGTGGTGACGCCGGCGGCAATGCCGAGCATCGCCAGCAGCGTGACAATGCGCAGCACGGCCGGACGATTCGGCGATCGAAGGTATCGCCAGGCGACCAGCCACTCGAAGCTCATTTCTTAGCGCCGTCGGCCGGCTTCGGCAGTGCGCTTTGCGCGGGCGCGTTTGGATCGGCGGCGTCGGCTTGTGCTTCATCATCGCCCGAGGCTTCGCGGCGCAACAATGGGAAGAGGACCACTTCGCGAATTGCGTGCGAATCGGTGAGCAGCATTACGAGGCGATCGATGCCGATGCCTTCGCCGGCCGTCGGCGGCAGGCCGTGTGCGAGCGCGCGGATGTAATCGTTATCGACTTCCTTCGGCGCTTCGGTGCCGCCCTTCTCTACCTGCGCGCGGAATCGCGATTCCTGGTCGGCGGGATCGTTTAACTCCGAGAAGCCGTTCGCGATTTCCATTCCGGCGATGAACAGTTCGAAGCGCTCGGTCAGCTCCGGATCGTCAGGCTTGGATTTTGAGAGCGGCGAGATGGCCGTCGGGAAGTCGTATATAAATGTGGGCTGCAGCAGGTGCGATTCGGCTACGGCTTCGAACAGCTCGCCGGTCAACTCGCCGTCGGAATGCTTTTCGATTCCCACAATAGGATCGAGGTGCTTGGCGCGCGCGTAGGTGTTGTAACGCTCGGCAGCAGCGCGTGTTCCGCCCGCGGCGGCGAGGCCCGCAATCGTCGGCGCCTCACCCGCAGCGCTGGGCCAATACTTCACGATCGCTTCGCGCATCGAGAGCCGCTCGAATTTTCCGAAGTCGATTTCGTTCTCGCCGTACTTGAACTTCGTGCCGCCGGTCACTTTCTGCGCGAGGCCGCGGAACAATTCTTCCGTCATGTACATCAATTCGCGAAAGTCGCTGTAGGCCTGGTAGAACTCGAGCATCGTGAATTCCGGCTGGTGGATGGCGTCGATGCCTTCATTGCGGAAGTTGCGGTTGATTTCGTAAACGCGGTCGAGCCCGCCGACGATGAGACGCTTCAAGTAAAGTTCGGGCGCGATGCGCAGAAACAAATCCATGTCGAACGTGTTGTGGTGCGTCACGAATGGACGCGCCGTGGCCCCGCCCAGAATCGGATGCATCATCGGCGTTTCCACTTCGGAGTAGCCGCGCGCGTCGAAGTAATGACGGATCTCTCGGATGATCTGCGCGCGCTTCACGAAAATCTCGCGTGTGCGCTCCGTCACAATCAAGTCGAGATAACGCCGGCGGTAGCGCTGCTCCACGTCCGCGAGGCCGTGCCACTTCTCCGGCAGCGGCAGGAGCGATTTGGTGAGAATTTCGAGCGCGCGAACCTTGACGGTCAGTTCATTGGTCTTCGTCCGGAATAATTCGCCCGATACGCCGATGATGTCGCCAATATCCAGCAGGCGGAAAAGCTCGTAGGGTTTTTCGCCGATGACGTCGAGGCGCACGTAAATCTGCAGCTTTCCGCCGTCGCCCGCGAGGTGCGCGAAGGCCGCCTTGCCGTGTGGCCGCAAGGCCACAATTCGGCCCGCCACCCGCACACTCACCGGCTCGGTGGTCAGCTGTTCACCGGTCCGCTCGCCGAACTGCTCGATCACCTGCCTCGGCGTGTGGGACATGTCAAACTTAAAAGCGTATCCGGTGTGTCCGAGCGCCTGGATGTCCGCCAGGTTCTTCCGGCGCTGCTCAAACTGGTCTCGCGGTTCGAATTCCAAAGGGACTACCTTCCTTAAACGGTTAAGTCGCGGGTTTTTCTCGAAATGTGCTGCCGGAGGCGAAAACGCCGTGTTGGAGGCCGTTCCGGATGCCGCGCGGCAGTATAACGGTGGCGGGAAACGACCGTCAAGAAAACGGCCCCCCTCGGATTTCGGTGCTACAATTCGCTACCGACTTTTGGGGGCCCTCGTGTTCTTCGCTCGGAAACGGCGTTCCGCCACTGTGAAGCATACTGTCGCCGAAGATTGGGTTGCTGCCCTGCCCCGCGAAAAAAATAAGCTCTTTGAATCCATCGTTCGTGACTGGGAGTCGCACTACGCGATGATGAGCATCGCGCTAGACGATGCGATCTCCCAACGCGCTGCCGGCAAACTGGTTTCCGCCCGGCAGCAGGCCGCCGTTTCCTCGGAACTCCTTTCGCGTCTTGCTGCGGTGCTGGTCCATTCCTGTGAATCGACGGCGAAGCGCGGACGCCACCTGCACAGCCTGCCGGCCGTGAATCCGCTGAACGCCGAATTCTTCCGCGGCGACACCGGCCGCAGCGCCGCCACGCGAAGCGCGTTGCTACACAACGTTTTCTTTGCCGAGCGCCAACGCTTCTTCCAGAAAGTTCGAATCCTTTCGGAGACGATTCATCGCCTGTCGGAGGAATTCGTCGCGGCCGCAAGCGACGTAGCGGACGGCGTCTCCACACGGCCTGCCGGTTCCTGGGAAGATCTCGAAGCGCTTCACGACGACTTCACCACGTGCTTCCGCGAATCTGAAGTTTTGCTCAAGGGTTTTCTCCGCACACTGCCGTCGGAGCACCTACCCGCGTTTCAGAACCAGCTCGAAGAGGTGCCGGCCAGCCTTCGTACGAGGGCCCGCCCGCGAGTTCGCGCGCGGCGCGCTTCCGCTTAACGTAGATTTCTCCAGTTTTTGGAACACTGTACCCTCGCTCAGTAATTCTCTGTGTGGCTAAGTCCCGCATTTTCGTCGCCCCTGCCGATTTGCGTCGCGGCTGGACTCCAGCGCCGAAAACAACGAAAATGAAACTCGCTCGTCTAGTCACATAACGATCGAGCAACCGCGCGATGTCACTTTGTCCCCAGGTGTAACCGGGGCGAAACATTACATACGTTTTGCAGCACATCTATTGCGCGTGAAGCACCATGAAGTGCAACTCCGAAAGCAACGGACGCATCGCAGTGAAGGTAGCGTCCCCAACGGGTAGCGTGGCCCGCACGAGACGAACAGACGTATCCGGTGAAATGTCGGAATCGGAAGCGATCCGGCTGGCCCAACAGGGCGACGCAGCGGCTTTCGAGCGGCTGTATCGGATGCACAACCGGCGCGTTTATTCGCTCTGTTTGAGGATGCTGAATAACACGGCGGAGGCCGAAGATCTTACCCAGGAGGCCTTCCTCCAGCTTTTCCGGAAGATCGGCACATTCCGTGGCGAGTCGGCGTTTTCCACCTGGCTGCACCGGCTTTCGGTCAACGTCGTGCTGATGAAATTGCGCAAGAAGTCCGGCACCGAGAGTTCGCTGGACGAAATGACCGAGCCGGACGAGGATGGCGGTGGGCCGCGCAGGGATTTTGGAACGGTGGACCTGAGGCTCAGCGGTTCGATCGACCGGGTGAATTTGCAGCGTGCGGTGGAGCAGCTGCCTCCGGGTTACAAATCGGTTTTCGTGCTGCATGACGTGCAGGGCTACGAGCACAACGAGATCGCGGAAATCATGGACTGTTCGATCGGAAATTCGAAGTCGCAGCTCCACAAAGCGCGTATGCGCCTTCGCGAGTTGCTTCAGGAAGAGCTTCGAGATCAGGCCCGCAAAGATCGTAGAGCCGCGGCGGATGCCGTAGGCGAGGTTTGAAACCACATGGCTAGCATGACGTGCAGGCACTTTCACGAGGAACTCGAACGGTGGATGGACGGCGAACGCTCCGCTGGCGCGCAGGCGCACATTCGCAGCTGCCAGGCGTGCACCGGCCTGATCGCCGACCTGAAAGCCATTGAAGTGGAGGCGCACAGCTGGAGCGCTCCGCTGGTCGAGCCTCCCGAGCGCGTCTGGGTTTCGCTGCGCAATCAGTTGGAAGCGGAAGGCATCATCAAGACCGCTCCCGCCGAGGTTGTTGCTTCCGCGCCTGCCGCTGGTAGGTTCTCGCGACTTTTCCCGAGCGTAGCGCGTCCGATCCTGGCCGGCGCCTACCTTGCCGCGCTGGTGGCGTTCGTCACCGCTGGAGTCGCGACCACGCATCGCCCGCCAGTGCTTCGCGCCCAGCTGATCAATACCGACCGATTCCCGACCGCGCCGATAGTTTCGTCACCGGGATCTTCCAATCCGGCCGTATCCGACCTGAATCGGAGCCTCGTGATCGTTGACAACCAAATTGCGATGTGTGAAAAAAGCGTTAACGAAGAGCCCGACAACGAAGTGGCTAAGGATTTCTTGGCCAACGCCTATCAGCAAAAAGCAGAATTGATCTCGGAAATCTCGGAACGCGGAGCACTCGGACAATGAGCTCGACTCGCGCAGTCTCTACCTCCTGGCACGTGAAGACGACCGGCCTGATCGTTCCCGGCTTGCTGCTGTGCAGCGCCGTTTCGGCGGCCACGCCCAAGCGCTCGGAGCAACACTTCAAAGTGACTGCTCATCCTGTGATCACGATCCACAATCCAAACGGCATGATCACCGTGAAAGCCTGGGACCGCGCTGAAGTAATGGTGATTTCCTCGCCGGCCAGCGAGAAAGTGGACGTGGATGCCGAGCAGTTGGGCAATCGCGTGGATATCTCGACGCACGCCATGGCGGAAAACGTGAGCGCGGACGATATGCGTGCCGACTTTCAGATCAACGTTCCGAGCGACGCAGAACTCCAGATTCACGACGACTCCGGCAACGTGAACGTCACGAGCGTGCTGGGCGACATGAACGTTGAGACCATCGGCGCGGGCGTGGACCTCGAAGATACGGCCGGCTACCTGACCGTAAAGACGGTGGGCGGTTCGTTCCAGTGCCTGCGTTGCGCGGGCCAGATCGAAGTGAGCTCGATCAGCGGCAATTTCCGCCTCGTGGATATGCGCACCTATCGCGTCTCCGCGCAGACCAGCACCGGCAACATTCTTTTCGACGCGCAATTCATGCCCAACGGAACCTATCGTCTGAAGGACTACAGCGGCACGATCGAAGTCCGCTTCTCGCCGGGTGACTCGTTTGACATGAGCGCCACTTCGGTTCGCGGCGCCGTAAACAATCAAGCGACGCTCGTCCCCAAGCCGCACCCGCAACATTTCTACAGCCGCTTCGGCAACAGCCTGTTCGGCACGTTCAACGCCGGCCGCGCCAAAGTCGAACTCAGTTCGTTCGACGGCACAATCAACATCCTGAAGCGCGACTGAGCCTCAACTCCGCTTAGAATAAAAGCGTCATGACCGATTCCCGCTCTCACGGCGTCGTCTGCCTGTCCGGCTTTATGGGCAGCGGCAAATCCACTGTCGCGCGACTGCTCGCGCGCCAGGTGGGCTGGGTGCATGTCGATCTCGACCAACGCATCGTGGACTCCGCGCACCAGACGATTCCCGAGATTTTCTCCAAGCGCGGCGAAGCCGAATTCCGCAAAATGGAGCACGACCAGCTCTCGCGGATCTTTGGCGAAGCTACCGAACAGCGCAAGCCGCGCGTGGTATCTCTCGGCGGCGGCACCGTGGTGCAGCCGCGCAATCAGCCGCTCTTCAAGCTGCCGGGTGTCACGCTGATCTGGCTGCACTGCCCAGTGGATGTGCTCCTATCACGCATTGCGCACATTCAGGATCGCCCGTTGTTTCGCGACGAAGCCAGTTTTCGTAAGCTCTATGCGGAGCGGCTGCCGTACTACGAGGCCGCCGACTTCAAAGTCGATTCCAGCGTGGAACCTCTTCGCGTCGTCGAGCAGATCGTCGCGCTGGGAGTTTTTCCGAAGGTGAATGCATGAGATTCGTATCGCAGCATAGAGTGGGCGCGTCGCGCCGCTTGGTTATTTCGATCGCGGCCTTTTCTTTGTGCGCCGTGGCGGCTACAACGCATCTCTCCACTTCGCGCGCCGCCGCCCACTCCGGCTTCTTCGCCGATAAAAAAGTGGTTGGCATCGGGCCCGACAAAGGCAAATTCAAAATCCTTGTGAACGGCCAACCGATGGGCAAAGAGGAATTTGAGATTGGCTCTTCCGGTGGCGGATGGCTCGCGCATGGCAGCTCTGAAATCACCACGCCACAGGGCGTCACGAAAGTCACCGGTACGCTCACCGCGCGCCCGGACGGCTCGCCGCAGCACTACGATTGGTCGACGCAGGGCGTAAAGAAAGCTTCCGCGGCCATTTCTTTCGCGAATGACGTGGCGACGGCAGAGCTTCATGTGGAAGGCGCACGACCATACACGCAGCAGTTCACTTTCAATTCGCCGATGGTGGTGGTGCTGGACGACAACATGTACCATCAGTATCAAATCCTCGGAAATTTGTACGACGCGCAGAAAGGCGGCGCGCAGACCTTTACTGTGCTGGTGCCGCAGGAATTGACGCCCGGCACGGTGACCGTGGATTCGCTGGGCAAACAGGATGTGGACGGCAAGAAGGTAGAAGAGCTTCGCGTGAAGACCGAGGATAACGAGATCGATCTGTATCTCGATGGTCCGAAGTTGATGCGTCTCGTCGCGCCCGCGGCGAATGCCGAAGTGATCCGCGACAAAGACTAACTAGCGATCGTTATACGGCGGGATGCTGCACGACGAGGCGAATTCCGCCGTTGATCGTCCGCACTGAAATTGCGCCGCCGCCCGTTCCCAGCTTTCCATTGAACGAGTGCGCGACTGGCGCTCCGTGCGATTTCCCTGACGCAGGAAATTCCGAATACAGCTCGCCGTTCATGCTGAGCGCATTCACGTTTGCTTTGACGTCTTGCGGTAAGCCCAGGATCACCGAGCCGTTTACGGTTTCGAGTTTCATGGGCCCGCCGTCCAGCACACGGCTCAGTTCGAGGCGCAGGTTTCCGTTGGTGGTCTTCTCGCTGAAGCGGCCGGCGCTATCAAAAACTTCCACGTTGCCGTTCACTGTTTTTAGCTCGCCGCCACCTTCTACGCCGCGCACGATCACGCTGCCGTTGACGGTGTTGATTCCGCCGAGCAGCACTTTCGACGGCACGTGAATGCGATACTCCACGGCTACTTCCGCGCCTTCGCCCTTCGGATACAAAGTACGGACGGCGACCTGGCCGGGATGGCTCTGAAGATCGATCGTCACCTGCGAGAGGTCGATCAGGTCGTTCTTCGCGACTTTCACCGCAGTGACTTCCACCTCGTCGCGGTCCCAGCCTTCGACGCGCACCGATCCATTCACATTTTCGAGCACAAAGCTACCGCCGCTCGTGAGCGGCACGGTTTTTTGGAAGAGAGTGTCGTCTGCGGCGCGCGCAGCTCTGGCGCCTGCGACGGAAATGGCGAGCAGGCACGCGGCTCCGGCGATCTTCGCCGCGCGAAGTCTAAAATTGTGGCGGGTTCCTGTGATCTGCTTCACGGTACGCCCCCTTGTACTGCCCCGAATCTCCGTTTTGCTTGGCCCGAATCTTTTTCGCCTGGCGTCACGCGGCCCTAATTCCGCGCGACGGGCTAAAGGTTTTCATGCGGCGCTACGGCGTCGTAATCTTCGATTCTTCCGCTCGACCCTCGTACTGGCGCGTCACGTTCTGCAGGTTGTCCTGCATCTGTTTCATCTGATGCTTGTAAATCTCCACCTGCTTGGCCGCGTCGCTGGCGATCACTCGAATGTTGCCCGAGACGGTTCGCAAGTGAACGACTTCGCCGCCGCCATTGAGCGAGCCTACCGCGTGCAGCATCTCGCTGCCATTCGGGCCGGGATCGCGGGTGATCAGCAATCGAAACGCCGGATCGACGAAGAACTGGTGCTTGTCGTCGGACTGGATCATCGCGTCGATCGTCACCGGCAACTGGCGCGGAATGTACACCACGATGTCGCCTTCGCCAGACTGAAACTCGCAGGTCGATTCCGCTTTTGGTGGCGCCACAAACCACGCGGTGATCGCGCCGGTACCGGTGGAGGCTTTCACAGTGCCGTCCACCTGTGTGAGGTAGATGCTTCCGCCGCCGGTTTGGAGGTTCGAAGGCCCGATCATGTGAACCACGTGAATGCCGCCGCCATTGGTCTTTGCATTTACAAGGCCAGCCGCTTCACCGACTTCGATTTGGCCGCCGATCGTCTCTGCAATGAGCTGGCTGGCGGAGTGGCCCACGTAAACGTTGCCGCCACCCGTGCTGAGATGGCCTGGGCCGCCGATGCCAGCGATCTGAATATGGCCTCCATCCGTATGTAACGTCGCAATGCCCCCAATTGTTCCGGCGGTAATGTGGCCGCCGCCGGTGGTGGCCGCCCAATCGCCGCCGATATTGCGCGCGGTGATGTGGCCACCCTTGGTAACGAACCGTGCCGGGCCGTTCACGTTGCCTGAGGCGATGTTGCCGCCGGCCGTGGTGAGGAACGCGCGGCCATTCACGTCGTCGATTTGAATGTTGCCGCCGCCGGTGGATACGTCGAGGTTGTAGTTCATCGGCACGTTGACCTGCACGGTGATCCAGAGGCGACCTGCGTCTTGCTTATTCGCGGTGATGCCGCGAACCACGACGCCTTCGGCGTCTGTGCGGGAAGTTACGGTGAATGATTTCAGGAGTTGCTTCGCGTCGCGCGCCGAGCCATCGGCTTCGAGGTGCACGGTGTAATCGATCTTGCCGGAGTCTTGCGTCTTGATCACTACGTTTCCCAAATCAACATTTACGCGCAAGCGCTGCCCGTCGCGCGTGGGTGCGGTGCCGCGAATGTCGTAGGTGACACGCGTGCCTTGGCGCGATTGTTCCTTTTGCGTGCCAACGCCGTCGGCGAGCGCAACGCTGCCGCTTGCGAGGAACGCGGCGCAGATCGCCGCGACGAAAATCGCAAGCAGCATCGCGCGATATTCAGTGCGCTGCCGTTCGCTCACCGCGCGGCCGCGCTTCAGTGGAAGTTGTGGACGATTCATCGCTAAAACTTCGAGGAAGGCGCCAGGTCGCGCAACGTAGCTGCGCTCTGCAAACGGATGTACGTGTTCGGATCTTTCTGCATGCGGGTGCGCAGCACATCGAGCATTTTGCTGTCGGATTCGATGCGTCCCTGTTCAGCCAGCTCGCGCAGCGAATTCATTGCTTCCACGCGCACACCTGGATTCTGATCGTTCACCAGCGCATCCAGCAGCGCCTGCCGCACTTGATCGGGGCCGCCCGCAGATTCGCTCAGCGCCTGCAGCGCCTGCAAGCGAACCGCGGCGTTCTGGTCGGTGTGAACGGCCTGGCAGAGTGCCGCGCGAACTTCCGGATCGTCGCTGCGCGCGCGAAGCAGATCTACCGCATCAAGCCGGATGTCCGGATCAAAGCGGCGATTGTCGCGCAATGCGTTGATCAGCGCGTACTTCACGTCTGAATCGTTCACGCTGCCGCGAATCATCACCGGCTGCTGCGTGCTGATTTCCACTTGAGGAGGTTCGCTGGGCCCTGCCGGATACACATTGATGCCGACTGCGGTTGCGTTGTGAATGTCGAGCTTGCTGAACGTGCGGTCCGATTCCGCGTTCGCATCGCTCGCGGGCATGTTGGAGTCAAACGCCGCAGGCGCTGTGCCGCTCGAAGCTGTGAGCGGCGTGGAAGGAACCGCATTGCGTGCCGGCGAAGCAGCGGGCGACTTCAAAAGTTTCGGACCAAAAAGTCCGACGGAGAAACCGATCACCAGAAGTAGAGCCGCGCTGAATGCCGGCCGCGGCGAGAGCATCGACGATGGCACCGCCCATCCCAGCGCGCGCTTCAACCAGCTGCGCTCTTCCTGCTGATCGAGCGCATCCACGAGGCTTGCCCGGCACGACGCAAGCAACGCCGCGTCCGGTTCGAAGTGTCCTTCGCTCATCCTGCGCAGCATCTCAACGTCTTCGTTGAGCGCTTCGGTGCATGCTTCACAAGTTTGGAGATGTTCCGTGAGGTCTGCTGCTGCTTCGGGATCGAGATCGCCTGCTGCAAAAAGAATGCGGCGCTCTTCGAATTCTTCGCACGCTTCGAGTTTGTGGTCTTCGCTGCCCTGCTGCATCAAAATATTCCTTCGCCCCAACAGCGAATTTTTGCGCCGCTTCAATCTACAGAAACTAGCGCATGCATTCCAGGCTCGCGCGCAATTTTCGCGTCGCCCGGAACAATGAATTCTTCACAGTCTCTTCAGACGTACCAAGCACGTCTCCGATAGCTTTGAGTTTCAGCCCTTGATAGTGCTTCATCTCAAAAACCATCCGCTCGCGCGGTGAAAGGCGTTCGAGTGCGGTGGAGATCTGCGCGCCGAGCTCGTGACCGAGCAAGTTGCGCTCGGGGTTCGCTTCGGCTCGCTGCTCGGGCTGGCGATCGAAGAAATCGCGCGTCGCGCCTTCGGCGTCTTCGAGCGCGGGCGCCTGGTCTTCTTTGCGGCTGGTGCGGCGGCGCAAGTGATCGAGCGCTACGTTGGTGACGATGCGGTAAAGCCAGGTGTAAAAGCTGCACTCGAACCGGAATCGGTGCAGGTTCCGGTAAACGCGCATGAAGCTTTCTTGATAAATGTCGCGCGCGTCTTCCTGCCGTTTTACAAGATTCAGCGAGAGCCGCAGCACATCGCGGTCATAGCGGCGCACCAGCGATTCGAACGCCAGGCGGTCTCCCGCCTGCGCGCTGCGGACCAGTGCGTGTTCTTCCGCGAGCTTGGCTGCTGCCGCTGCGCGGGCATCGGCTTCTAATGCAACGCTGAGCCCCATCGTTTGTGTCGCCGGATCGCCTCCGAGGAGGTGATTCGCGGCATTCGACCCTTCAACGCTCATAGGAATAGACGGCCCGCCCGGCGGTTGGTGAGCATTTGCGGACTGATGTTTCCCGCTATCGGACAGAGGCCCCAATATCGCCCTTTAGTCAGATGCGCGAGCTCCCTATAACGTTGCAAGCTAAGGGCTTAAGCACCCAATGCGCAAGCCCGTCAGTCCTGCAATTCCGCACATCTACACCAAAGCGGTAATAGCACTCCGGCAGCCAGTCGGACGGCGCCCAAGCCCGTCCCCCCGCCTCGCCGGGTGCCGCACCCTTTTCACCTCAAAAGGGTGCGCTCCGAGCACTTGAGGACGGGGACACTTTACAGCCGTCCCCCGACCCAAATCAGCCCATACACGGCGACACAGACGGCAAAGTCCACCAAACTCCCAAGGTCGAGAAGGCGGCTATTGTGCTGCAGCGACGCCGGCAAGTGCGGCTCGAGCGAATAGAAATAAATCACATTTCCGATCACGGTCGCCGCGAGATACTCCAGCCACCGCCGAACCGAAAGCCCCAGGAATTTCTTGTCCACCGCCGCACGATAACTCGTTCGCGCAACTGGCGCAAATGCCGTCACCCGCAGAGCTGCCCGCCGACCAGTGGTATAACCGTATGTCTCCGCCCATGCGCGCGATACCCATTCAACTTTCCAACTCTGTGAAATATCTGAAGGGAGTCGGCCCGGCCCGCGCCGCGATCCTGGAAGAGCGCGGCATCGTCACCGTGGCCGATCTGCTCGCCTACCTTCCCTTCCGTTACGAAGATCGTCTCCACTTCACACACATCGCTGACGCCGCGCCCGGCCAGGTGCACACGATTTACGCCGAAGTCTCCACCGCAGGCAGCACCGTGCGCTTGGGGCGAAGTTCGCGTGCGGTTTTTCACGTGGCGGTGCGCGACGCGAGCGGCGTGCTTCACGTGAAGATTTTTCACGGCGGTTATCTTGAAGGACGTCTGAAAGTCGGCCAGCGCCTGGTGCTGCACGGCAAAGTGGACATCGACATCTATCACGGTGGCCGCCGCGAAATGGTGAATCCGCAAATGGAACTCACCGGAGCGGCCGACGGAGAATCCGCCGACTCCACCGAAATCGGCCGTATCGTTCCAATTTACGAGGCGCTCGGTGGCGTCAGCTCGCGCATGCTGCGCCGCATCATTTACCAAGTGCTCGAAAATTTCGACGGCGCAATTCCCGACGCGCTGCCTGTGGAACTTCGCGAGCGGTACGGTTTTCCGATGCGCCGCGACGCGATGCTCTTCGCGCATTTCCCGCCGAAGAACGAATCAATCGAGCTGCTCAACAACTACCGCAGCCCCGCGCAGATCCGGCTGATCTTCGAGGAATTTTTCTATTACCAGCTCGCGATTGCGCGCTCAAAACTCAGCGGCAAGCGCCACCGCGGCATCGCCATGCAGGTTCGCGACGACAAAGTGCGCGACGCGCTGAAGCGCATTCTTCCCTTCAAGCCCACCGCCGCGCAAAAGCGCGTGCTGCTGGAAATCGCTGCCGATCTGGAGCGCCCGTTCCCCATGCAGCGTCTGCTCGAAGGCGACGTTGGCAGCGGCAAGACGATCGTCGCGCTCGAAGCCGCCACGATCGTGATCGAAAACGGTTACCAGGTGGCGCTGATGGCGCCGACGGAAATTCTCGCCGCGCAGCACTATTTGTCTGCGCGCCGCGTCTTCGCGCCCGCCGGCTACGGGACCGACCTCATCGTCAGCGGCCAGAAAAAAGCGGATCGCGCCGCGAGGCTCGAGCGCCTGCACGAAGGCGAAACGAAACTCGTCGTCGGCACCCACGCGCTGATCGAAGATCCCGTGCTCTTCAAAAAACTCGGCCTCGTGATCGTCGATGAGCAGCACCGCTTCGGCGTGCTGCAGCGCAAACGCCTGATGGAAAAAGGCGCGTCGCCACACGTGCTGGTGATGACGGCCACGCCGATCCCGCGCACTCTCGCGCTCACTCTGTATGGCGATCTCGATCTCTCGGTGATCGACGAGCTCCCGCCGGGCCGCAGCCCCATCGAAACCACGTGGCGCGACGAATCCGAACTCGCGGGCGTGTGGGAATTCGTTCGCCGCGAAATCGCCGCGGGCAGGCAGGCCTTCGTCGTGTATCCCGTCATCGAAGAATCGAAGCAGGAATTGAAAGCCGCGATGGCCGAGCACGACCGGCTCGCGACGAAAGTTTTCCCGAAGCTGAAAATCGGGCTGCTCCACGGCCGACAGAAAACCGAAGAGAAGGACGCCGTGATGGAGCGGTTCCGCCGCAACGAAATTCAGCTGCTGGTTTCGACGACCGTGATCGAAGTGGGGGTGGACGTTCCGAATTCGACCATCATGATCGTCGAGCACGCAGACCGGTTCGGCCTCGCGCAGCTTCACCAATTGCGCGGAAGAATCGGTCGCGGCAAGGAAAAGTCGTACTGTATGCTCGTGGCCAGCAAAAAGATCACCGGCGAAGGCCGCGCGCGAATCGAAGCCATGGTTGCTACGTCTAACGGCTTTGAGATCGCC
>Ga0070764_10000544_pt1 | contig 14846 bp, 13 predicted proteins | sample HubBroMetageWRM4_FD_67287 | JGI IMG/M metagenome (GOLD analysis project Ga0070764, IMG submission 67287) | Warmed soil microbial communities from the Hubbard Brook experimental Forest, New Hampshire - Hubbard Brook CCASE Soil Metagenome WRM 4 | ecosystem: Environmental > Terrestrial > Soil >... | reverse complement strand
ACGGCGACGTGGCGCGCGTGGTCCCGGTGAGGGCAGGCATGGCTACGCCGCTGAAGACTACGTTCGCTTATCCCATCGCGCGGATCGATACAGCCGGCGGGCAAAGGCTCGCGGCCGGGTCCGGTCCTATCCTGCGGCGTTGGTGGCAGCTTGCAATCGCCGCCGAGTCGGTCGGGGCCATGCGGGCTGCGTTCTCGCTGACTTCCAGGTACCTGTCAGAGCGGAAGCAGTTCGGACGTGAGATTGGCTCGTTCCAGGCCATTCAGCACCGCCTCGCAGAGGCGTATATCTGGATCGAGGGTGCTACCTGGCTGACCCGTTACGCGGCCTCACTGGACGCTGATGCCGAAGCGGTGGCCGCTGCTGCGGGGTACGCGGCGGTCGCCGCACAGGTCGTCGGTTCTGACCTGCATCAGCTGACTGGCGCAATCGGATTTACCACCGAGTACGACCTGTGGCTGTGGACCATGCGGTTGCACGCGCTGAGGACCGAACTGGGCGGCGCCACTCAGCACCTGCGGACTGTGACCGCACTCCGCTGGCTGTCGGATTCTGAGGCAGAGGTACCTGACCAGATGCGGCGAAGTCTTGAAGCTGACGCGGCCATGACGGTTAAGGGAACAGGTTGATAGGCGAGATCTTGTGGCTGCAGAAGCTGTTGTAACGCCTGAGTCGGGACTGCTCTACGAGAAGCGGAACGGCATCGCAGTGGTGACGCTCAACCGGCCCGACCGAGGGAATGCCGTCAATGCCAGCATGGGGGCGGGGCTCGAGCGGATCTGGGCTGACGTCAGAGCCGACGATGACGTTCGGGCCGTGATCATGACGGGCGCCGGCAGCCGACACTTCAGCACCGGTGCGGACGTCCGCGACATTGCCGCAAGCGGCCGTGTATCGGCGGGTGACGGAACGATGGATGAGGAGAACCATCACACGGCACGCCAGAACGACGTGTGGAAGCCAGTCATAGCAGCAGTGAATGGGATAGCGGTAGGTATCGGGCTTAAACTGATCGTCGACTGCGACATCATTGTGGCGTCGAGGACCGCGGTCTTCATGGACTCGCACGTAAACATCGGTTTTGTCGGCGGAATCGAAAACGTCGGCCTAGCGAAGCGTTTGCCGCTGGGGACCGCCCTGCGGATGACGTTGCAAGGGCGTGACTTCAAGCTTACCGCGGAACGTGCCTACCAGCTCGGCATGGTCGACGAACTAGCCGAGCCGGGTGAGCTTCTCTCCACCGCTGAACAGATCGCGCGCTCGATCGCACGGAATTCGCCGCGTGCGGTCGCGCTTTCGCAGCAGGCCATTTGGGGATCGCTGGAGCGAGATTATCACAGCGCCCTTGAGTACGGTTGGGCGCTCATCCGTCTGCACCGGAGCCATCCTGACTTCCTCGAAGGCCCGCGGGCGTATGCGGAAGGCCGTGAGCCCGTGTGGACCGTCAATCAGCAGCGCAGGCTTCATGGCTGAGCTGGTGGTGCCAGGTCGGCTCCGTGTTGCGCGGGCTGGCGTGACCTGCCGCGCCCGGCGACCTCATCGACAGGCACGCCCGCGCAAGACGCGAGATTCACGAGGCGGTATCACAGCTCGCGGGGCGTCCGCGGGCCATCCAAGCCAGCAGCCACTCTGCGAGCCCACCACGCGAGGGCTGCCCCCGGCCCATCGCAGGACGGGCCTTAAGCAGAGCACGGTTTCGCACAACCTGACCGAGCCCGAAGAGGCATCGGACGGAGAGATGAGGACACCGACCAGCCGTAAGGAGAGGCAGCTAGCGTGATACCTTGCGCCTCCTCCCACAGTCCTGTAAAAGAGGTTACTCAATTTGGTCCTGACTCGTACAGACGCACGCCGCCGCCCGCAATGACCTCGGGGCTGCGCGGCTGTCGTTGGCGTACCTCGCCTCGGACTGCGGGGCCGACCCGCCCGCCCCCGGGGCCCCAGGGTGTTCTGCTCGCTGGCGAGCCTACGAACCTGACTGCGGGCCTTCAGCAGGTGAGGCGCTCGGCCAGCGCGACTTGGGAGTCGTGCACTTCCGTTAACCGTGAGACGCTGACGCTTTGGAATGGTAGCTGGACATATAGGAGGATGCCAAACCTGCGGTCGGCCGCCTGGGAGCTGGGAGGTGATCTTCACTTCCTGAAGGCGCAGCTGGCCGTCGGCTCGGCTTCCCGGCAAGCGCCTGCGGGGGCTAGGGTTAGTTCGGGCGCAGTAGTTGCGGTATGCGCGGGATGATATCCCGAAGGCTGGGATTGACTTTACTGGCCGGCGCTGGAGCACCGACGGGACAGGTCGACGAGCGATCCGGACGCCTACTGCCTTGGAATGGAAGTGCAGAGGGACGGCAGAGTACCGCTCGGCAGGACTGGCCGATATGAATGGTGTGCGTGCGCCGCGATGGCTGCTGGAATGGGATCTGACCAGCACGGCACTCGTTGTCGCTGGATCGCTGGTTACGGTTAGAGTGAGGTAATGGCTTGGGCGAGCGAGAGGCACGAAGTCAGGTGGGTGAGTCAAGGGTATGAGCCGCGATCAAGTGGGCGTTCTCCGTGAGAACGTGCTGAGCGACTCTGAAACAGCGTTGCGACGGCCAAGCCCGAAGTTGGCCGAAAAGGTGGCCAACGACATCGAGCGGGAGATCCTGGCGATGGGCTGGCAAGTCGGCACCGTGGTCGGCTCGGAGAAGGAGCTGCTTGAAAAGCACGGCGTATCGCGTGGCATCCTGCGCGAGGCGATCCGGCTGGTCGAACACCACATGGTCGCGACGATGCGCCGCGGTCCAGGTGGTGGCTTGATCGTTACCGCTCCTGATGCTGAAGTAGTCACCGGCTCAGTTGCCATGTTCCTGGAGTCCAGGCAGGTGACACCTCCGATCATCTTCGAAGCCCGCAAGGCACTTGAGCTGGTCGCGGTTGAGATGACGGCGCAACGTATCGATGAGACCAAGATCTCCCAACTGCGGGATCTGGTCCGTCGCGACGAGAGCCTGGCCGAGTATCCGCAAAGCGGGCTGCACTGGCACATCGTGGTGGCGGAGATGACCGGCAACCCAGCGCTCGCGTTGTTCGTCACCTCTTTGGTGCGCCTTACGGACGAGGCAGCCTCCCAGTTCCGGGTTTCGCGTGCTCGTAGCGGCAACCCCGAACTAGTCCATCATGCGCACTTCAGAATCACCGAAGCTATCATTGCCGGCGACATCGGGCTCGCGCGCCACCGCATGCTGCGGCACCTAGAGGCAGTTGAGGCCTTCATTAGCGAACGCTGGCCCGACCAGGGCCCCTGGCCTCGTGGTACGCCATCCTCGCCGCCGCGGTTGTGAGCACTTCACGTCGATCCTGGACAAGTGCTCACGGACCCGCCGAGCTGATGACCATCACACGCCCGCCAGTGTGAGAGTCGCGCCAGCGAGCTGGCCGCCCACACGGGTTCGAGCAGCCAGTTCCAATTCCGCAGCCCGCCGCCCTAGGCCAACCCGAATCTAAGCTTATCTCTCAGGCCCTTCCACTTTCAGGCGCTGTCGGACGAGCCTTAAGTTCGACGGCGCTGAGAAACGCGGTCAGATCCAGAGTCGGGCGTCCGGCGACAGTTTGTTAGCGGCCTTAAGGGAGATCTCCGGGGTGCTGTTGCCGGAGGAGGCAGGGGCCTTGCCACGGCGAAAGTGGGCGGTTATGTGTTTCGCCTTATGGATATTGGGTGTGGTGGGCTTACACAGACTGCCTGACAGGACGTGGACGGGTGTAACCCCGGTGGGGTTTCTCCGATATCCTGCGGTCTAGTTTAGTGGCGGTAGTTTCGGTTCCGCTGGCATCTGAGGGAAGCGTTTCGCTGGGTCCGCGGGTTTTGCGGTTGCGTCGTTCGCCGGGCGGGATTGGGCGGCGGGAGTGGTGGGCGCTTTCGGGTCGGTGAAGGTGAACCTCGAATCAGAGAGAGCGTTAGGCATTTGCTAAGGAGGCCAATGATGGTCCTGAGGCGGTATGGGCGAGCAGTTTTCTCGTGCCGGCGTATTGTCTGGCCGGTGCCGCTTGCGGCGCTGGCCCTGGTGGCGGCGGCGTGCGGGAGCAGCGGCAGCAGCGGCGGCGGCGGCGGGACGGCGGGTGGCTCGGACTCGGCGTACACGCTGGCGTGCCTGGGGGATTTCTCGGGCCCGCTCGGCTTCAGCGGCCTGCCGGTGCGGAATGGGTTCGAGACCTATGTCGCGTCGGTTAATAAGGCCGGGGGCGTCGACGGTCATAAGGTGAACGTGCTGGCCCTTGACGACACTGACAACGTGACGACTGGCAAGACTAATTACGAGCAGGCCGTGTCCAGTCACGCGCTCGGGTCGTTTTGCGAGAACGGCGGTATCTGGGCGAGCCTGGCTCCGTTTGCCGCTCCGGGCAAGGCGATGCAGATGGGCCTGGCGGTGACCGACAACTACACTGACCCGGTCCACCCCTACATCTACCGGGCGACGTTCGGCGCCATCGGCCTCGCGCAGGAGCAGATCGGCTTCGTCAAGTACCTCATCAGCCAGGGGAAGCTGCCGCCGGATCCGACGGTCGGCCTGATCTACTTCACCGACGTGGTGACGCAGGGCATGGACACCTACTTCCAGACGGCCCTGAAGCAGCTGGGCTGGAAGATCGTCGCCGATCAGCAGTTCCCGCTCACGGCGACGAGCGCCACGACTCAGTCGAGCGCGGTGGCCAGCGCCAAGCCGGACGTTGTCCTTTCCATGCTGACAGACCCCAGCGGCCTGTTCGTGGACAGGGAACTGCGCCAGCAGGGCTTCAAGGGGCCGGACATCGAGTTCACCGGCGCCAACGGGGTCTCCACGTTCCAGTCGCTTGATGACCCTGAGTACTTCTCGCAGTCGGTGTTCGCCTACCCGGGCGACACGGAGGTCCCGGCAGCGGTCACGGAGCTCCAGCAGTCGAAGACCTTCGGGTTCACGCAAAGCAACACCTCCTCGTTCTTCAGCGCTGGCTACGTCATGGCGATCGTGGCAATAGCCGCCCTGAAGAAGTGCGGCAACGGCTGCAACTCGGTCAGCTACAACGAGGCCCTGAACGACCTCGGCACCGTGAACGTGCTCGGGCTCGCACCGGGCGTCTCGATCACACCCAGCGACCACCAGATCGTCAACTCAGGTCAGTTCTACGTCTGGGACTCGGCCAAGAACGCCGTCGTCAAAGCCGGGCCGCCCATCACCGTCACCAGCAAGTAGATCGGATCGGCCAGGCGGATGACTGCTCCACCAGCGGCATCGGGCACAGACGGGCAAGCCAGCGCCCCCCGTCCGCTGGTGGAGCAGTTCCTAACCCGCGCAGAACATGAACCCCGGCGGGTTGTCATCCGGCGCCGCACCGCGGACCTTTGGTTCCAGATGACAGCGGCTGAGGTCGCCACCGCGATCGGCCGTACCTCACAGGCACTGCGCAAGGCAGGCGTCGCCGAATATGACTATGTGGCGTTGGTCGGCGCAGCCTCGACCGAGTGGCTCATCGCCGAGCTCGCGTGTCAGTACGTCGGAGTCGCCACGGTCGTGTTCGTCGGCGACGAGCGCAGTGCCGTTCCGCCTCCTGACGTCGCGAGTAAGATTCGCGCAGTCATACTCGTGGATTCTGACCGCGAAGTGCGCAGGAAGCGCCAGGACCGCCTCGCATCGATTGATGGACTCGCGGCTCGCGAAGTGTTGCATGCCGCCGACGTCATAGCAGACAATGCAGAGATATCGTCCGAGGACCGAACCCCGTCGGCAGCAGAATCAGCCGCCACCATAATTCGCACCCACGACGGCGGACACGCAGTGTACTCAGCAGTCACCTATGCGGCGCTTGGAGCTCTGTGGCGCGAAACCTTCACGAAGATGGCCGTCTCGCCCGCAGATCGAATCACTCCGGCGACTCGCGCCGATTTCTGGATAGGCCGGGTTCTCATGTTGGAGCTATTCGGCACGGTAGGTCCAACGTTCTATTTTGTATCCGAGGCCACAGCCGACGCGCAGGCCCTTCGCGAGATACGACCCACAATCTGGTGGTCAACAGCCCGCTCGTGGCTAAAGCTGACCGCTCGCGTGCGGGCGCAGATGCTCGCAAGCGGACGTGTGGCGCGGATGGCGTATGGCCGCGATCTCGGCGACCACAGCCGCAACGGGCGCGCGATACTCGCCTCGATCCGCAATTGGCTGATTGTCAAGCCTCTGCTGAATCAGTTGGGATTGCGGTCGGTACGAGTCTGCCTGGTTCTGGGAGACCGAGCGCCCAAGCTGGCCGAGCATACTCTTAATAAATGGGGATTGGAATTCATAGAGTTCGCATATGAGTCAGACGTCGCGGGGCCGTCCGCTTCTCGGGCTGGCGCTGAAACCGCCGCCAAGGTCGCGGTGGGAACGGTCGCCGATCCTTCGTGGGCTACAGAGCTGAGCCTAGAAACTTGTTTGCGACAAAGTGAATATATAAGCGACGCAGTGGCGACAATAGGCGACAACAGCGAAGTCGAGTTTATGCTGGAACCACAGACTGATTCCCTCGCAACGTGGGCTCGTACGACTGGAGTCCGATACTCCTCGTTGTCGTCCCTACTGGAGCATCCTGCTGTCGGAGAGCTGTTCGCGGGGGAGGCTGCTCGGCTATCGGCCGAGCACCTGGCGGACGGCTATATCAGTCGAATCGACCTAGTCGAGGACTTCTCCGAGCTCGAGACCGATGGTAACTACTTGTACACGGAATCAGGGAAACTTTCCACCGAGGTGGTCCGCCGACTTATTCGCGCAAATCAGATAACCCCTAGAAGGCGACCGATCCCAGCCGCAATGGTTGCGAAGACGCAAGCAGGAAAAGAGAAGCCGTGACGACAGCCGCCACTATATTTGTCCTCAGCGGTACCTACATTCTCCTTGCCCTTGGCTGGGTAATCATATTCCGGGCAACGCAGATCATGAATTTCGCGACCGGGGAGTTCATGGTACTCGGAGCCTACATCTTCTACCTGTTTCTGGTCATACGCCACCTCAATACCGTGCTGTCTGCAGTCCTGGCCCTCCTCCTAGCGGCTGTATTCGGCGCTGGCTGTTATGTGTTGCTTTTGCGCAGGATGGTCACCCAGCCGCTGTTCAGTGCGGTGGTCGTGACGCTGGGACTGTCGACGATAGCCAGCGGAATGATCGACATCATAGCTGGACCGAACGACATTACATTGCCATCCTCTCTAGCCAATGCCACGATCAGTCTGCCGGGCGGCGCCCGGGTCTCCGTGGAAGGTGTCGCTACGACGGGTGTGGCGCTCGTGGTTGTGGCATTGCTCATGCTCTTCTACCGTTTCAGCAGCCTTGGCGTCCAGATGCGGGCGGCCGCCGAGTCCCCAGCTCTGGCCGCTCGCTCAGGCATGAACGTGGCCCTAATTTTCGGCCTATCCTGGGCAATTGCAGGCGTGATCACGGCGATAGCCGGTATTACCTATGGATATACAAACGCAATAACACCGCAAGCGTCGCAGCTCGGCTTGGACGGGATTGCACCTGCTCTGATCGGCGGGTTCGTCAGTATCGGCGGGACGGTACCCGGAGCCATAATCATTGCCACCGTCCAGACGTTGGGAGTCACCTACCTCGGCGGAGCCTCCAGTGACGCTGTAGCGTTCGCGGTCTTGCTGCTGTTCATCATGGTAAGGCCCAGTGGTCTGTTCGGCGGCTCACGTGTCAGGAGCGTCTAGAGGTGACTCGGTGGCGGAGCCAAGAGGTCGCGCCGGAGGCGCTCCGGGCCGACCAGAAGCTAGAGCAGCAGGTGCTGGCTAGCGGCCTGGCGGCAGCGTTCTTGAGGCTACCTCGCAGCTATGCGCAACGGCGCGCAACGTTTGACACGCCGATGAAGCTCGCCGGCCTGCTGCTCCTGGTACTCGTAGCAGTGGCGCTACCGAGTCTGGTTTCGAGTTACTACGTCGGCGTCGCGTCAGTGATGCTTCTCGCCGTGCCGGGTGCGGCTGCGCTCAATGCCGTACAAGGTGTCGCCGGGCAAGTGTCGGCTGGCAATGCAGCGCTTATGGCAGTCGGCGTGTTCGCCGCCGCCTTCGTACTGCATGAGATGCCGGGCATGCCCTTCCTGCTCGTCCTAGTGTTCGGCGGCATCGCCGGAGGGCTGGTAGGTGCCTTGATCGGCATACCCGCCATGCGGACCCGCGGCCTGTACTTGCTCATCGCCACTCTGGCACTTCAGTTCATCGTGGAGTACGTGTTTGAGGTCTACCAGCAACACACAGTCGGTTCCGCTGGTTTCATCTTTCTGAACGCGACGATAGGCTCCTACGCTGTAGACACAACGGTGCGCTGGTACTACGTGCTTCTGGTCGCCGGAGTACTCGCAATCGTTGTACTCAAGAACTGGGTGGGCAGCCGCGCAGGAAGATCCTGGTTCGCCATACGTCACAGCGAGGCGACGGCATCGATTCTGGGAATCGACGTCGCGCGTACTAAGGTCGCGGTCTTTGTTGCCTCCTCGGCCCTGATCGGGATTCAAGGAGTCATATTTGCCTATTATACGGGCGTGGTGCAGTATAACACACTTACTTTCGATGTCGCTATCCAGTATATAGCGATCGTGATCATCGGGGGACAGGCGTCAGTTCTTGGCGTCGTATTCGGCGTGATATTTGTCGAGGGGCTGCCGTACCTGCTGCAGTACTTCGGCAGCCATATTCCGAGTTGGTTTCCCGATCAGAGCTTGTTCCAGCAGCATGTGTATGATCTGCAGGATGTGATATATGGCTTCTTCATCATTATCTTTCTGCTTTATGCTCCTCGCGGGCTTGTCGAGATCTGGGAGCGCCTAGGAATGCGGATTCGCCTGCGCGCGTTGCGGCAGGAACTGAGAATCGAGCCCGGTGAATCGCTACGCGGCCGTGAAGGTCGGGCGTAGCCAGCGAAGGCGGCGGCCGGAGAGAGGTTAGATGAAGAAGAGATTCAGCGAGGAAACGCAGAGTGGCAGTCGCCGCGACGAGTCTGCGTCGCCGCTCTTGCTGGAGGTCCGCGACGTAGAGGTCACTTACCAGGGCGTCATAACGGCGGTGCAAGGCATCTCACTGGAACTGCGTTCTTCTGAGATCGCTGTGATCTTGGGCGCGAATGGCGCGGGCAAGACAACCACGCTCACGGCGATCGCGGGTTTCAGTCCCGTTGATCGCGCGTCGATATCTCGCGGCTCGGTATGGTTCGACGGCGAGAAGATCTCAGGCAAGAGGCAAGACTCTATCGCCCGCCGGGGCATCCGCTTCATCCCGGAGAGGGACAAGGTCTTCCGGAGTCTTACGGTCGAGGAAAACCTGCGGTGCGTCGTTACTCGCAAAGGAGTCAGTCGCGAGGATATGGAGAGCTTCGTATACGAGCTCTTCCCGATTCTGCGCGACCGGCGGCAGCAGGTGGCCGGTCTTCTGAGCGGAGGCCAGATTCAGATGCTGGCAATATCGCGAGCGCTGGCGGCAGGACCAAAGCTTCTGCTGCCGGACGAAGTTTCGCTCGGCATCGCGCCGGCCCTCGCAGAGTCGATCATCGAAGCGCTTGGCCGTATAAACAAGGAGACAGGAGTAACCATCCTGATGGTCGAGCAAAATGCGGGCCTGGCGCTCGAGGTAGCGAGTCGCGCGTATGTCCTCGCAACCGGCCGTATGGTCTTTTCCGGCCTGACGAGCGAACTTGAGGCGAGTTCGCTGCTGTCGGAGTTCTACGTCGGCGGCTCGCGCCAATGAGTGACGATAGTGCACGTGACGTCGTATTGTCCGTAGCCAGACTGACACTTGCCTTCCGTGGCCTCGTTGCCCTTGACGACGTCTCTCTGGAGATTCGCCCTGGCCGGGTTACGGGAATCGTAGGGCCTAACGGCGCAGGCAAGAGCAGCCTGCTGAATTGCATCAATGGATTTTATCGCCCGCGGTCGGGGGATATAACTTGGCAGGGCCAGAGTATCGTACGAAAAGCGCCGCACGAGATCGCCCGCCTGGGGATTGCAAGGACTTTCCAGGGAGTCGAGCTCATACCGGAGCTAAGTGTGATGGATAACGTCCTGGTGGGTCTTCATACACTAATGCGGGCCGGAGTGGCTCGGTGCACGGTGAAGTCGCTCCGCGCACGCCGAGAAGAGGACTGGGCGTATGCACGCGCTGAGGAAGTGCTCGGCTTCCTGGGGATCTCTCGTTTCCGCGGTAAGCAGGCGGGCTCCTTGTCTTATGGCGATCAGAAGGTTGTGGCAATAGCAAGGGCGCTTGTCGCTGAGCCGCGACTGCTGTTGCTGGATGAGCCCACCTCGGGGATGAGCCAGGTGGAGAAGTCGGCGATGGCTGAGGTTATAACCCAGTTGCGCCGCGAGCGGGGTCTGACCCAGGTGCTGATTGAACACGATGTGCCGATGATCCGGTCGCTCGCTGACGACGTCGTTGTACTTGACTTCGGCTGCGTCCTGGCTACCGGAACGCCGGAGGAGGTCTTCTCGAGGCCGGACGTCATCGAGGCGTTCGTCGGCCGACGCGCGCTAGCCGGAAGCTAGCGCCGGAAGGTACTCGGGCCTGGGCTCGCCATCGTAGCTGAGTCACTGGGGGCAGTGACCATGACGCCGAGGCGGGCCGCGTGATAGCGGCGCGAGCGAGAGCATGCGGGACGCCCGACAGCCTCGGCCCGACGACGCATCATCGGCAAGCTGAAGCCCATGCCTGGCTCGAAGGAGGTATCGCGCTAGCTCGCCAAGTCGCCTAGCCGGGAGCGGAGCCGAAAGCAGTCGCTGGGGCTCCCGGGCACGTTCGCCATGGAACGCCGACTACCGACTACTCAACCCAGATCTCGTGTCCGAGCGACCTAGCCTCACAGGCCCATCAGGCTGATGCCGGACGTCGCATCGGCGTCCCAGTTTTCGTGGAACGTCATCGCAACGTTCGAGATCACGCCTCCATCAGCGGAACTCAAGGATGATCCGGTCATGTACCGCGACTCATCCGATGCAAGGAACAGGACGCCGTAGGCATTGTCGCGGATGCTTGGAGGCGTCGACAGCTTCAGCAGCATCGGACTCTCATCGTCTGGCCACTTATTCTTCAGCTCTTCATAGGACTTGCCCAGCACCTCGGCGTCGCGGGGCAGCAGGAAGTTCGCCGACATTCCGCTGAGGGGATTGAGACAATTTATTCTGATACCGTACTTACCTATCTCACGAGCAGCATTCAGCACCAAGCCGTTGACGCCGCCCTTGGTCGCGCCATATAGCACAGTCGAAGGGAAAGAACGCAGAGCTGCGGACGAGCCGGTTACAACGATGGCGCCGCCCCGCTCCTTCATGACGCGGACGGCGTGCTTAACGGACCAGATCACGCCAGTAAGGTTGGTGGAGCATATGTCATTCCACTCGTCCTCGGTGACCTCCTCAATAGGAATGTGGCCATAGCTCGGCGTCTGACACCCAGCATTCGCCAACATGATGTCCAGCTTGCCGTACTCACTGACGGCCGTATCGACTGCCCGACGAACATCTGCCTCGACTCCGACGTCGCCCACCACACCTATCGCATCTCCACCGCGATCGCGTATCAGCTGCACGGCCTCGGCCACCCGGGCAGCCACGCGGTCAAGCAGGACGACCCGAGCTCCCTCTTCAGTGAAGAGCAGGCCACACTCGCGGCCCAGTCCCGACCCGCCACCAGTAATGACCGCTACCCTGCCTTGCAGACGCATGTTATAATCTCCAGTTCAGTCGTTCCGTTTGTATTCCGACCCATTAAGAGCATCTTCAGCAGGCTGGCCGGAGTGCTCGCCGTCCGCAATTTCGCTCATCGCAAACCCGCTGAATTTGTCGCCGGTCAGCTCCGCGATCGCGCGCGAATAGTCGGTCTGTCCCCCTGGATAAAGGAGGAAACGTGTCGGTTTACCCGGCACGTTGGCCCCGAGAAACCACGAGCTGGCGGCAGTATTCACTTGCTTAGCGCGCTCATAGATTCCCGAAGTCCAGGCCCGCTCGGCCTCGGGCTCGGCCTCCACCCTGCCATAACCGTGCATGCGCACGTACCGCAGGAGTCTTGCAATGAAGTCCACCTGGATCTCGGTCGATCGGGGCAGATTCCCCAACCCGCCGCCGTGCGGCCCACCTGGGAAGTAGAAATTTGGGAACCCCGACGACTGAATGCCCAGATAGGTCTGGGGCCCGTCAGCCCAGTGGTCGCGGAGTGTACGGCCGTCTACCCCGACCAAGTTCAGCCGCAGCAGCGCGCCGGTGCCGGCATCAAATCCGGTGGCCCAGACAATGATATCAAAGACCCGTTTGCCCGCACGTGTAGCAATCCCGTCAGATATGATTTCAGCAATAGGGTCAGTCTTCAGGTCGACCAGCGACACGGAAGACTTGTTGAAGCACTCATAGTAGCCGTTAACGAACGGCGGCCGTTTCATGCCATATCCGTGATCCCTCGGGATAAGTGCCTCTGCAACATCCGGATCCTGCACGATCTCACGGATCTTATGCTCAAGGAAGGCGCAAAAGAGAGCATTAGCTCTAGCGTCCTTAATGTCATCGAAATTGCTCAGAGTCTTCGCGAATCCCGGTGAATTCCACAGCTTCTCATAAAGCTGCCAGCGTTCCTCGCTCGTCGCCTCGAAGGTCATCTTCCCAGATGGCCGGTGGAGAAACCCGCTCTCGCTCTGCCGCAGCGTCGCTCGCATTTCTGCGTAGCTCTCCCGCAATTTTGCGTGCTCGTCAGACGTGAGAAAAGAGTTGTTCAGGGGAGTGCACCAGTTTGCCGTCCGCTGATACACGGTGAGTTCCGCCGCCACTTCGGCTATGGGCGGGATGATCTGGACTCCACTTGACCCCGTACCTACGACTGCGACCCGCTTGCCGACGAAGTCGACTCCCTCAGCGGGCCACGACCCAGTGTGATACGAGAGGCCGGTGAAAGCCTCACGGCCCGGGACTGCCGGGTAGAACGGAACGGACAGCAGGCCGGTAGCGGCGACGACATGACGGGCATGCCGTACTTGCCCGTCGCTGGAGAGGATCTGCCAACGGCAGTCAGCTTCATCCCAGACAGCTGAAACGACGCGAAAGTTCAGTTCGATCCGGTCACGCAACTGAAACCTATCAACCACATAATTCAGGTACGACTCTGTCTCAGGCTGACCCGCGAATCGTTCCTTCCATTGCCATTCCTGAAAGAGTTCCTTCGAGAAGAAGTAGCCATAGGTGTAGCTCTCAGAATCGAAGCGCGCCATGGGATATCGATTCCAGTGCCACACGCCCCCGACTCCGCTACCGGCCTCGAGCAGTTTCACGTCGAAGCCCGCTTCGGTGAGACGGAAGAGCTGATAGATCCCGGTGACGCCGGCACCGATGATCAGAACCTCGGCGTCTCGCGTCCGGATGTCAGCCGGCTCAACCGAAGGCAACTAACAGACCCGCCTCTCGCACACTGACCTCCGGGAACTTGGAGGATCAGACGGACCAGCGTGTGGTCTCACGCTTCTGCCGATTGTTCTCGCGAATATGCTCGCAACTTCTCCGCCCTGTTGGTTCTGCACATGCGGTGCGTAAAGCCGTCAGAGGCATGCGATTACGCTAGCCGCCCGGGCATCTTGGCGTGAAGGGTCTGGGTCGCTCAAGTTCGCGGTGGCGGCAGGCTGTCCGGAAGTTCGTGTCCGCAGCAAGTGCGCGCGCGCTCCACTCGGCGCGCCGGTGCCAACAGAGGATTGCGGAGGCCGACGCACACGCAGAACCTGACATGCCGCATCGGCTCGCCGGCGGCTTGCGCCGATCGCAGCTAGATTCAGTAGGGTAGTGAGGCGGGCCGGACGAAAGGACTTTCGGGTCTTGGGAATGCCGGGCATTTGACATTCGGAGGTGCTGCCATGGCCGCGGAGGTTCAGCGTTTGTCGAGCCTGCTGGACGGTTCGCCGAAGAACTGGGGTCGATGGGGCGAGGACGATGAAGTCGGCGCGCTGAACTTCCTGACCAGTCAGGAGGTTATCGCTGCGGCAAGTTGTATTCGCCAGGGCGAGGTCCATACCTTGCAGGTGCCGATGGCAAACCCCGAGGGTGATCCGGTCTTCGGCGACGGCCGACTGGTAAGGCATGGCGCGCAGCGGTACGTGATCCGCGACAAGTCGTCGTATGATGCTGGCCGTATAAAGGAAACACCTGGGGGAATGCAGTCCGCCGACGATGTGATGTTCTGCTTCCTGCAAGGCTCGACACAGTATGACGCCCTGGGGCACGTCTGGTACGACGGCGAGCTCTGGAATGGCTATCCGGCGGAGACTACGATCGGCGGTCTAGCTCGGGTGAGTGTTCTGCCGATTGCTGAACGAGGCGTAGTTGGCCGGGGAGTCCTGCTTGACATGGCCCGGCATCGTGGCAAGGAGCGGCTGGACCCAGGTGAGCCATATTCGCACGAAGACTTGCTGGCGTGCGCGGCGGCGCAGGGCGTGGAAATCCGTAAGCGTGACATCATCCTGGTGCGGACCGGATACCTTTCGCTCTTTTACACTGACCGGGCCAAATTCGCTGAAGACGTTCGCATGCCTGGACTCGAATATAGCCGAGAGCTGGTGGAGTGGTTCCATGAAATGGAGATTCCCAGTATAGGAAACGATACTTTCGGTAATGAGGTCCTTACCGATCCGGATCGCGTCGACTGCCCTCTGCACTGTGCTCTCATGCGCAATCTAGGCGTCACCTTTGCCGAAGTGCTCTGGCTGGAGGGCCTTGCTGGCGGATGCCTAGAGCACTCCCAGTACGATTTTATGTATGTGGCCGCGCCACTCAAGGTCGTCGCGGCGGCGGGTTCGCCAGTGAACCCAGTCGCCATTCTCTGAACCCCAGCATTCTGGGCCTATTGCGCGAGGC
>Ga0070764_10000542_pt1 | contig 14880 bp, 12 predicted proteins | sample HubBroMetageWRM4_FD_67287 | JGI IMG/M metagenome (GOLD analysis project Ga0070764, IMG submission 67287) | Warmed soil microbial communities from the Hubbard Brook experimental Forest, New Hampshire - Hubbard Brook CCASE Soil Metagenome WRM 4 | ecosystem: Environmental > Terrestrial > Soil >... | reverse complement strand
GGTAGCCGGGCCCGCGGCCATTGTCGACAGCCGGGGCGTCGCCCTCGGGCAGGCCGACCGTGGTCTCGGTGACCGGTGTCTCGTCGGCGGTGGTAGAGGTCTCGCCCAGCAGGTCCTGGAACAGGGCGCGGTAATGGATCATCGCCTGCCGCAGGTCCTCGGTCGAGGCGGCGTTGTCGGCGGCGCGCTGGCTGATTTCGTACGCGGCGCGGTAGTGATCGAGGACGCTCGCGTGGTCAACCGACAGGTCAGCGACCATCTGGTCGCCGACCTCGGTCGGGTAACCGCGCTCCTGCATCACGGTCATGACCAGCCGCTGCGCGGCCATCGCGGCTTCCTGCGGCGAGTCGACGAACTGCTCCTGGACAGCTGCCCAGTTCTCCGTGTAGCGAGCCCGCGCCGCTGGATCCAGCGGCCGGATGTCCAGGCCGGCGACCCGGCGCTGCCGGCTGGTCAGTTCGGCCTCGGCCTTGGTCTTGCTGCCGGTCTCCTCGACCAGCCGGTCGTACTCCGGGCCGAAGCGCTCCTGGAGCCGGCGCCGGCGCTGATACATAACTCCAGCGACGATGGCCGCCACCACAATGATGGCGACGATGATGATGACGATGGTCCCGGTTGACATTGCCTTCCTCCCGGGTTCGGTATTCGAGTGCGACTACGCTGCCCAGGCAGGCGAATCTCAAACAGCCGCCGTCCGCGCGCCAGAAAAGGAAATAGGCCCGTCCGGCAGAAACCGGACGGGCCAAAACGATGTGATTTACCAGTAATACCAGCGGCGGCGCGGTGCCGACGGGCTGTACCAGCGCCGCCGCGGGGCCGCAACGGTCTCCCCGATGCGCACGACGAATCCGAGCAGCCAGATGACCAAGGCGGCAAGCGCCAGCCACCACAGAACAGGGAGCGCAAACCCGAGTGCGCCGAACATAATCACGATCAGCAGGGCCACAAGGATGATCGCCATTAGGGCTTCCTCTCAGAAACCTTACAAAGCGACCATTTCTTCTACCCTTGTGTCGGCCGTCAAACCTGTGCGGCCGGGAAACCGTGATGTACTGCGCGGTCGGCGCGGGACCGCTACGCTGAGCGCCAGCTACAGAGAGTTAGCGACAACTACGAATAGTAATCAACTGGTGTTTCAGCAGGGGCGAGCGGTACCGTTCCGCGCCGCCGGAAAGGACACCCATGTCTGGTCCGAGTCGTGGGGATGTTGACCTCGACCGCGCGCTCGTTCCCGATCCGCGGCCTGCTCCGTCGCGCCGCCGCGTGCTGCTGGGCGCCGCGGGCGCCGGAGCCGTCGGCCTTGCCGCGGCAGCAGTAGCCAGCGCGGGGCCCGCGTTCGCCGACACCAGCCGGACGGCGGCACCCTCGGCGCACGATGCCGGAGACACTAACCACGGCAGCGAAGTCTCCGAGCCGGTCGTGGTGCACCTGCGCGACGTCCGGTCCGGCGAGCTGGACATCTTCGCTGGAACCACGCACACCCGGCTCCGCGACCCTGACCTGGCCGCCCGGCTGGCCCGGGCAGCCAGGTGACCGTCCGACCCGCCCTGTCAGCCACGCCGATCAACCCATGAGGTAAGCCATGTCATCGCATCGCGAGGCGCCGGAAATCTCCAAAGACCCCGTCGCCGACAGCACCGACGTTTACGCGTTCGTCAGCCCGGACCGGCCGGACGCGGTCACGCTCATCGCCAACTACATCCCACTGCAGGGCCCCGCGGGCGGGCCGAACTTCTACGAGTTCGGCGACGACGTGCTTTACCAGATCCACGTCGACAACACCGGCGACGGCCAGGCGGACATCAGCTTCCAGTTCCGGTTCCGGACCGTGCTGCGCGACCCAGACACGTTCCTGTACAACACCGGGCCGATCCACTCGCTGGGCAGCCCGAACTGGAACAGCCGCCAGTTCTACAGCGTGACCTGCATCCGGCACGGCGGCAGCACCGCCCTCGGCAGCGGTCTCGCCTGCCCGCCCTGCAACATTGGGCCGCTGTCCACCCCGAACTACGCCGGCCTGGCAGACCAGGCGGTACACAGGCTCCCCGGCGGCATCAGGGTGTTCGCTGGCCAGCGCGCGGAAGGCTTCTACGTCGACCTGGGGTCGATCTTCGACCTGGCCAACCTGCGGCCGTTCCAGGAGTTGCACACGCAGTACGGGATGCACATCTTCGACAAGCCCGCACCGGGGGTCAACGCCACCGCCGCGCTGAACGTGCACTCGATCGCGATCCAGGTGCCGATTACGCAGCTCACCCGGCGCCGTCCGCACGGTGTCAACGATCCGGCCGCGGTGATCGGCGTGTGGACGACCGCGAGCCGCCAGCGGGTGCGGCTGTGGGATGCCGACCAGGCCGAGAGCGTCAACAGCGGCCCGTTCCGCCAGGTATCACGGCTGGGCAACCCGCTCGTCAACGAGGTCCTGATACCGCTGGGCAAGAAGGACCTGTGGAACACGCTGCCGCCGTCCGACGACAAGCAGTTCGCTTCCTACGTCACCAGCCCGGAGCTCGCCGCGTTGCTGCCGCCGCTCTACCCGGGCGTGTTCCCCAATCTCGCCGCGCTGGACAAGTCCGGTGCTGCCCGGTCCGACCTGGAGGCGATCCTGCTGACCGGGATACCGTCCGGCATCGTGCCCGGGTTCCAGAACTACACCGGCCCGGTGCTCGCGGACATGCTCCGGCTCAACACCGCGATCCCGCCCACAAGGAAGCCGAACGAGCTCGGCATCCTGGGCGGCGACCTCGCTGGGTACCCGGACGGCCGCCGGGTGTTCGACGATGTCGTCACCATCGAGCTCCGAGCGATCGCCGGGGCCACCTATCCGCTGGTGAATAAGCAGTACGTCCCGGACGCGGCGGCAACCAAGATCACCGACGGGCTGACGTCCCGCAGCGTCCCGTCCGGCTACCTGAAAAGGTTCCCCTACCTCGGCGTGCCGTACAGCGGCTTCGATACGCCGTCCTGACGGCCATGACCGAGCTTGCCTGGGGCCCGTCGAACGCTGGCAGCGTCGTCCTGGACCTTGGCGCTGACATCGGGGCGCTGATCCTGGACACGCCCGCCGAGCTGGCTGGCCGGGAGATAGAGATCAGCCCGGCCAGCGACGGCCGGGGCGCCCGCCGGACGCACGCGCTGGTCCGGGAGCGCAGGACCGGCGCTGGCACCGGCTACGCGGCGGTCTACCCGGGCCTGCCGGCCGCCGAGTACACCGTCTGGAAAGACGCTGTCACCCCGGTCGCCACCGTCACCGTGTGCGGCGGCCAGGTGGCCCGCTGCCACTGGCCGGCTAGATCTCGATGATCGGTGCGGGGTATCCGCGGCCCGGCCTGGTGTCGTTGCCGGTTCCCGCCGCCCACTGCCAGTTGCCGTAGTTGTTGCTGTTGCTGGCGCATGCCGGCATCCACGATCGGCACCCCGGTGCTGCTGTCTGGGGCGGCGCCCGGCTAACCCTTTCGCGCAGCCGGGCTCCGCACCTGGCCAGCCACCCACAACCACGGCGGCAAACATGGCGCACTCGAGTTGGCGGAGCGCCGCGTTCCGGCCCTCATGTTTCATGGCCCATGACGGGAAGAAGATCGCGATTCTGGCGGGGGCCGCCGGGCCACCGGTAAGTTGGGGGGCGGTGACCCCGCCAGCTGCTCGCGCGCCCGCCACGCTGCCGCCCCGCGGCCGGGCGTCCGGCTTGCTGCCATCGGTGCGGCTGGCGCTGGGGACCGCGGCCGCACTCGGGCTGGCTCGCTTTGCCTACGGGCTGCTCGTCCCGGCCATGCGCGATGAGCTGGGCTGGAGCCTCGCCAAGGCGGGCACGCTGACCACCGCGAACAGCCTCGGGTACCTGGTGGGTGCGGTGGCCGCGGGCCCGCTGGCGCGCCGGCTGAACGAAACGGCCACCTTCCGGCTCGGCATGGTCCTCACCGCGGCTGCGCTCGCCGCCAACGCGGCCACCGCCAGCTACCCGGTGCTGCTGCTGACCCGCGCGGCAGCCGGAGTGTCCGGAGCACTCGTATTCATCGCCGGAGGTGTGCTCGCCTCCCGTGCCGCAGCCAGCCGCGGGTCGGCCCTTCCGGTCTCCATCTACTTCGCCGGTGCGGGGCTCGGCATCGTAGTCAGCGGGACAGTCATCCCGCCGCTGCTCAGCCACGACCCCGGCCGCTGGCCGCTGGCCTGGGCTGGCCTGGCTGCAGGTGCCGGCCTGGCCACGGTCTTCAGCTGGACGGCGGCGGCGGACAGCACGAAGGCGGGCGCGGGCGGCGATGGCGCGGTTGGTGATGACGTGGACGGGGAGGAGGCGGGCGGGGGTGGTGTGGCCATTCCCCGAGCCGACTGGCGTGCGGTAGCGGCCATGTGGCGGGTCAGCGTCGCCTACCTGCTGTTCGCCGGCGGGTACATCGCCTACATCACGTTCCTGTCCGCCTACCTGACCGCGCACCACGCGAGCGTCACCCAGGTGGCCGTTACCTGGGCAGCGCTCGGCGTCGCCGCCATCGCCGGGCCCGTGTTGTGGAGCCGGCCGCTGCGTGCCTGGCCCGGCGCCAGGGCGCTTGCCGCCGCGCTGGCGGGGATCAGCGCCGCTGCCGCGGTCGCAATCATCGCCGATCCCGCCGTGGTCATCGTCTCGGCCATCGGCTACGGCGTCAGCTTCCTCGTTGTCCCCGCCGCAATCACCAGGATCGTGCACGCCGCCGTTCCCCGCCCCAACTGGACCGCCGCGCTGGCGGCATTCACCGTCGTGTTCGCGGTCGGCCAGATGGCCGGCCCCTACCTGGCCGGGGTGCTGGCTGACAGCTACGGCGCCGGCGCCACGCTGGTCTGGACCGCCGCCCTGTGCGCCGCGGGTTCCGCGGCGAGCCTGACGGTGCGGTCGGCGGGGAAGCCATGACCGGCGGTCAGGCGGCAGCCGGCCGGATGTTGGCGTTGAGGTGGAACACGTTATCCGGGTCGTACTCGGCCTTGATGCCGGCCAGCCGCTGGTATTTGGCCGCGCCGTAGCTGTTCCGGACCCGGTCTTCCTGGTAGTCGCTGGTGCCGTTGACATAGCCGTCGCCGCTGCCCATGGCGTGCGGCCGCAGCGCCTCCCAGAAGCCACGGACCCAGCCGCGCTCGGTTTCCAGCAGGTCGGCTTCGAGCGCGAGGCCGATGAGGAAGGCACCGTACCGGGGCGAGCGCCCGCCGCCGAACGCGGTTTCGTCGTCAGCCACCTGGCTGTACGCCCCGTCGAGCCGGTAGAACATGGCCCCCGACATGGGCGAGTTCTTGGCTGGCACGTGCTCGGTGATGACGTCGATGACCCCGTCGGACAGGTTCTCGATGTAACTGCCCTTCTCGTAGGCGTGCAGGCCCCACGCGTTGGCCTCGTCCAGCAGACGCTGCAGGCCGACGTAGGGCATCGGCGCGACCAAGTCGAACAGTGGTGGTACCGCGCGCCTTATCCGGCTGGCCAGCCAGTCGTGCTCCTGCTTGGCCCCGAACCCGGTCAGCAGCAGCGCGTACCCGGGTGCGAAGTGATACCGCTGCGGCACGAACGGCGCTGGCGGCGCGTTGACCGCGGCGATCACGGCGTTGATGCCCGGCGGCATCGCGGCCGTGATTTCACTGGCCAGCCGCAGTGCCTGCGGGCCCTGGTCGAGGCTCCAGAAAAACAGCCCGACCTGCACTTCGGGGTCGATCTCGTGCAGCCGGAACTCAAACGAGCTGACCACGCCGAAGTTGCCCCCGCCACCACGGATCGCCCAGAACAGATCGGTATTCTCCTCGCTGGACGCCCGCCGCAGCTGACCGTCGGCCGTGGCTACCTCGGCGGCGGCCAGGTTGTCGATGCTCAGCCCGAACTCGCGACTCAGCCACCCCATGCCCCCGCCCACGGTGAGCCCTCCGACGCCGGTGTGGCTGATCAGCCCGGCCGGGACGGCCAGACCGTGGGCCTGAGTCGCGGCGTCCAGGTCGGCGAGCAGGGCCCCGCCGCCGACCTTGGCCCGCTGCGCCGCCGGGTCCACGGTCACCGAGTTGAGCAGGCTCAGGTCGATCATCAGGCCGTCGTCGCACACGGCCGTGCCCGCGGTGTTGTGGGCGCCGCTGCGCACGGACATCTCCAGGTCATGCTCTTGCGCGTAGCGGATTGCCGCGGCCACGTCCGCAGCCGACGCGCAACGGGCGATCGCGGCCGGGCGGCGATCGATGCCCGCGTTCCACACCCGGCGCCTGTCGTCAAATCCTGTGTCGTCCGGCGTGAGGACGGGCCCGTCCAGCACGCTCCGAAGCGCGCCGATGCCCTGGCTGGCCGCCTGCTTCATTGGTGTCTCCCCCCGATGGATTACCTCACTCGAGGCGATCAGCCGTGCGTGCAGCGTGGCTGCCCGGCACGTGAAGGCCCTGTGAAGATCCGGACCTGCCATATCGCGAACGCTTTACGAACGGTGCGGTACTTAGCTTCGATCGTTCAGCGAGGCAACCGGGGGATCGGGATGAGCGCATCGGCAGAGGCTCCATTGGCAACGCCGGCGGGGTCGGCGGCACCAGCGCCGGAGGCCGTCGCGGACGGCAAGCCGACGTCCCGGCCCGTGCTGTTCGTGATCGACGATGAGGCTGGGGTCGTGCGGGCGCTCACCGACGATCTCACCCGGCGGTTCGGCGCGGACTTCCGCGTCGTCGGCGAGTCATCGGTCGGCGCGGGCCTGGCCGTGCTGCGTCGGCTGGCCGATTCCCGCGACCCGGTTGCGCTGCTGATCGTCGATCATGACATGGGCGATATGGGCGGCATCGAGTTCCTCGCGCACGCCCACGACCTGCACCCGCTGGCGAAGCGGGTGCTGCTGGTTGAGCGGGACTACTCGGCACGCAGCCCGGTCGTGCGGGCGATGACGCTCGGCGAGGCCGACTACCACCTCACCAAGCCGTGGCTGCTGGAACCGGATCTCTACCGAGTCATCAGCGAATTCCTGGCCGAGTGGGCTATGGACCGTCAGGCGGTGTTCGACCTGTTCCATGTGGTCGGAGGGCTCCACGACCGCCGCACCCACGAGCTGATGGAGTTGCTGACACGATTCAACGTGCCGTTCCGGTTCGACGCGGCCGACAGCGACCAGGGGCGTGCCCTGATCGGGCGGAAAGGCCTGGAAGAGTCTTGCCTGCCGGTCATGATCCGTCACGATGGCTACACGATGGCCGACCCGTCGCCCGCTCAAGTCGTCGAGGCGGTCGGCGGGAGCACCCGCAGCGACCTCGACGAATGCGATGTCGTCGTGGTCGGCGCCGGACCGGCGGGCCTGACCGCCGCTGTCTATGCGGCGTCCGAGGGCCTTCAGACGATCGTCCTTGAAGAGACCGTCTCTGGCGGGCAGGCGGGGAGCAGCCCGAAGATCCGGAATTACCCGGGATTCCCTTACGGCATCAGCGGCCATGAGCTCACCCGCCGGGCCTGCGAGCAGGCCTGGATGTTCGGCGCTCACATGGTGTTCTCACAGCCGGTGGCCGGCCTGCAGAGCTGCGGCGGTCGCCGCGTCGTCCATCTCGCCGGTGGCCGCGAGATCGCAGCCGGAGCGGTGATCGTCGCACCCGGCATCTCCTGGCGCCGTCTGGGTGTCCCGCGCCTCGAGGATCTCGTTGGCTCCGGCGTGTTCTACGGCGTGGCCGGCAGCGAGGCACGGGCGATGGAGGGCCGTGACGTCTTTGTCGTCGGCGCCGGAAACTCGGCAGGCCAGGCCGCACTGCATCTAGCGCGGCACGCCCGGCAGGTGACGCTGCTGGTGCGCGGGGACAGCCTCGAGCACTCGATGTCGGAGTACCTGGTCCGCGAGATCGGGGCGACCCCGGCGGTCACGGTCTGCCCGCATACCGAGGTCGCCGACGGTCACGGCGAGGACCGTCTCGAGTCGCTCACCCTGCGCGACCGGCCCACCGGCCAGGCCAGGCAAGTCGCAGCGGACGCGCTGTTCGTGCTCATCGGCGGAGATCCACGGACCGGGTGGCTGCCGGAGACCTTCCAGCTCATTGATGGCTACATACGAACCGGCCGGGATGTCCTGCGGGACGAAGCGGGCCCGTCGCGGTGGCCGCTCGATCGCCCGCCGCTGCCGCTGGAGACATCTGTCCCCGGCGTCTTCGCCGCCGGGGACGCCCGCTACCGCTCGATCAAGCGGGTCGCCTCCGCGGTCGGCGACGGCGCGACGGTGGTGCGCCTCGCGCATGAGTACCTCACCACACAGGCCGAGGTCCCCGTCTCGTTATCGCGGCTGGCCGACGGGTAGTGAGCTCGCATGGGCCCGAGCGGGCGCCTGGATGGCCGGCCACGCGCGGCCGCTCGCGGCCGCAACGGGCATAGTGGTGTCCGGCTGGCTGATCCGCCGCTGGCGCCGCCGCCGCTGACTGGCGGATGCTAGGAGGCTGGGAGGCCGGCGCTAACCGGATCAAGCGGCGAGGAGGCAGGGTGGCGGAAAAGACGAGGCAGGCTGACCTGCCCGGGTGGCTGGATCCCGAGCTTGCCACGCTCACCAGGGACCGGTTCTCCGACCCGGCGTGGATCTATGAGCGCAAGCTCGACGGGGAGCGCTGCGTGGCCTACGTCTCGGGCGGCGGCGGCCAGGTAAGGCTGATGACGCGCAACCAGCACCAGATCACCAGCACGTTCCCCGAGGTCGCCGACGCGCTCGCCACGCAGGCCACCGAGGAGTGCGTGGTCGACGGCGAGATCGTCGCCTTCATCGGCAGCGAGACCAAGTTCGAGCGGCTGCAGCAGCGGCTCGGCCTGGCGCGGCCGGGCAACGACCTGATCGCCAGCGTGCCGGTGTACTACTACGTGTTCGACGTCCTGCACGCGGGCGGCCGGGACGTACGCCCGCTGCCGCTCACCGAGCGCAAGCAGATCCTGCGCGCCGCGCTGGCGTTCTCCGATCCACTCCGGTTCACCGAGCACCGGGACACCGAGGGCGAGGCCTTCTACGCCGAAGCGTGCCGCGACGGCTGGGAGGGCCTCATCGCCAAGCGGGCCGACTCCCCATACCGCAGCGGGCGGACCAAGGACTGGCTGAAGTTCAAGTGCGAGAGCGGCCAGGAGTTCGTCATCGGCGGGTTCACCGACCCGCAGGGGTCGCGGTCCGGGTTCGGCGCGCTGCTGCTCGGTTACTACAACTCCGACGGCCAGCTCGTCTACGCGGGCAAGGTGGGGACCGGCTTCAACGAGAAGCTACTGCACAGCCTGCACGCGTCCATGGTCAAGCTGGAACGCACCACCCCGCCGTTCGGCGCGGGCCCGCTGCCGCGCCCGCGCGGCGTGCACTGGGTGGAGCCCAAGCTGGTCGGGGAAGTCGGATTCTCCGAGTGGACCGACGCCGGTGAGCTGCGCCACCCCAGATTCCAGGGCATGCGCGACGACAAGGATCCCGCGGATGTGGTGCGGGAGGTTCCGTCGAGCGGAGACGAGACGTGACCGCCAAGCGGGCCGAGGCGGTAAGGGTCTCGGGCATCACGGTCGAGCTGTCCAACACCGGCAAGACGCTTTTCCCCGACGACCAGGTCACCAAGGGGGACCTGGTCGGCTACTACCGGGACATAGCCGCCCGTATGCTGCCGTACTTGCGCGATCGCCCGCTCAGCATGGAGCGCTACCCGGACGGGATCACCGGCGAGCGCATCGTGCAGAAGAACGTGCCGCGCTACTTCCCCGACTGGATCGCGCGGACCAGGGTCAAGAAGCAGGGAGGCACGCTCGTCCAGGTGATCTGCGACAGGCCGGCCACGCTTGTCTACCTGGCCAACCAGGCGTGCATCGAGATGCACGCCTTTCTCAGCAGGACCGGGGCGCTTGACCGCGCTGACCAGCTGATTTTCGACCTCGACCCGCCCGATGACCACCGGTTTGACCAGGTCAAGCACCTGGCGCTGGGCTTGCGTCAGCTGCTCGAGGTGGAACTAGGGCTAACCGCCTTCGTCAAGACCACCGGGGGCCGGGGCCTGCACGTCCACGTGCCGCTGAACGCCAGGGACGACTTTGACACGGTACGCCGGTTCGCCCGCCAGGCCAGCGACGTGCTGGCGGCCAGGGAGCCGGACATCCTGACCACAGAGCAGCGCAAGGACAGCCGGGGTGACCGCGTCTACTCCGACGTCATGCGCAACGCCTACGCCCAGACCGCAGTCGCGCCCTACTCCGTGCGGGCGAGGCCAGGCGCGCCCGTGGCCACACCGCTGGACTGGGCGGAGCTGGAGGACGCCAGCCTGACCCCGCACCAGTTCACCTTGCGTACCGTGGGCGGCCGACTGGACCGGCTCGGCGCCTTCGACCCTTGGGCCGGAATGGCCAGGCGGCGTTACAGCCTCGGCAGGGCCGCCCAGCGGCTCGCGAAGCTGGCCGGTGTTTAGTCGCTGAGTTCACGGACAGTCCATGGCTATACGAGAGAGAGGACTCACGCCATGAGTGCCAAGGACAAGGCGGCCGACAAACTTCAGGCAGCCAAGGGCAAGGTCAAGAAGAACACCGGCGAGGCGGTCGGCAACCCGCGGCTGGAGGCCGAGGGCCACACCGACGAGACCGCGGGCAACCTCAAGCAGGCGGGCGAGAAGGTCAAGGACGCGTTCAAGAAGTAGCCCGGGGGCGAGCTCACCAGGCCGGTGCCGCATGGTGCGGTGCCGGCCCTCGTCGTCTGGCACCGGCCCTCGCCGTCTGGGTCAGAGCGTCCCTACCGGCCGTGCGCCCCCGGCGGCGGGCCGGCGCGAGGCCTTGGCTCCCGGCTCCGCCGCGTGTGCCTGCTGCAGCTGCGGCTGCGGCCGCTGCTCGTCCGGTTCGGTCTCAGCCGCGCCCGCTGACGGCGGGCTCTCGCCGTGCGCGCCCTTTCCGCCGCCGCGGCCTGGTACGACCGCATCTGGAATCACCGCGGACGGACGCAGCTGGCCAAGTCTCGGTGAACGAGCGACCAGGATTACGCCGAGCACAAGGGCCGTGATCCCGGCGGCCTGGAGGGCGAGCAATCCCGGAGATATGTTGATGCGGTCGCCGAAGACCACGACGCCGAGCAGGATTCCCGAGACCGGCTCGGCCGCCGTGATCCCGGGAAGCGACGCGTGCAACGGCGCGGCGTTGAACGAGTTCTGCATCAGCCACATGCCGATCAGAGCCGCGGCGAGCAGGCAGTACGGCGGCCAGGAGGTCAGCAGCCCGGCGAACGAGTGCGCGTCAAGGATCTGCACGGAGCGGCGGGTCAGCGCGTCGGATATGCCCATGACCAGGCCGGTGCCGATGCCGGTCAGGGTCGCACGGGCCTGGCCGGAGCGCAGGTGCCCGGCGTGAATAAAGCAGTAGGCCACCACGGCGATCCCGGCAGCCGCCGGCCAGTCGGAGAATGAGCCGAACGACGCCGACGGCGTGCCAGTGGAGCGCGACAGCGACAGCGCCGCCACGCCTCCGGCCAGGATGACGGCACCGATCATCTCGGCTGCCTTCAGGCGCTGGTGGGACAAGGGAACGGCGAGGGCGAGGGCGAAGATCAGGCTGCTGGCGAGCAGCGGCTCGTAGAGTGTCAGGTCCAGGTGACCGACCGACCACGCCGACAGCACCTGTCCGGAGATCATCACGGCCAGGCCCAGCAGCCACCGGCGCCGGTGCAGCAGGTCAACGATCAGCCGCAGCCGCAGGAAGTAGCAGCTCGGCGCTTGCGCGGCGGCGTACTGCTGCAGGACCCAGCCGACCCCAAGCAGCATCGCTGCCACCAGGGTGAGGGATACTGCAACAAGGTCCATGTCGCTCCGCTGCTCGCGCCGCCCGCGGTGCCTCTCGCCTGCGGCTCCTGTGCTGTCTGTGCTTTGCCCCCGCTGCTACGGGCTAAGCCCTTGCCTCCGCTGATCTCTCATTTTGATTGTGCACTGTCGTCAGCGCTGGCGGCTGACTCAGGACAGACACTTTTCGGCCACGAAAACCGCTGACAGCGCTCCGCCGAGCGTATCCCGGCGGCGGCCCCCTGGAGACCCGCCTGGGCGAAATGCCTGGTCAGCTCCCTTGATCGCTCGGCAGGCGGCGCGCGGGCTCACGCCCGTACGGCTGACTGGGCCGGGGCCGCGCCGGCGTCTGCTGCACCGGGCGAGTCTGCGGCTTTTCGGCTGATAGAGATAGCTTTTCGCCATAATGCAAGATCTCGAACGGCTCGCCGTCGGTAAGGGAATACGTGGCGGTCGAGTGGGTGATCTCGACCCGCAGCCGCCGCCCCCTGATCACAAGGCAGAACGCGATCCTGGCGAGACTGTCAGGCAGCCGCGGCGCGAAGCTGACCGTGCCGTCCTCGTGGCGCAGCCCCCCGAAACCGCTGACCAGCACGATCCAGGTGCCGGCCAGCGAGGCGATGTGCACGCCGTCGCGGGTGTTGTGCTCCAGGTCGCGCAGGTCCATGAGCGCGGCCTCGCCGAGGTAGTCGTAGGCCAGGTCGAGATGGCCGACCTCGGCGGCGATGACCGCCTGGGTGCACGCGGACAGCGAGGAGTCCCGCACCGTGAGCGCCTCGTAGTAGTCGAAGTTCTTCAGCTTCTGCTCGGGCGTGAACGCCTCGCCGCGCATGTGCATGGCGAGTACCAGGTCGGCCTGCTTCACGACCTGCTTGCGGTACAGGTCGAAGTAGGGGAAGTGCAGGAACAGCGGGTACTGGTCGGGTCCGGTGTGGGCGAAGTCCCAGATCTGGTGCTTGGTGAAGTCCTCGGCCTGTGGATGCACGCCGAGGGTCTCGTCGAACGGGATGAACATCTGCTCGGCGGCATCCCGCCAGCTCGCGGATTCCTCCGCGTCGACGCCCAGCTCCCTGGCCCGGTCCGGGTAGCGCTTGGCCGCATCGGCCGCGCGACGCAGGTTGTACCCGGCCATCAGGTTCGTGTAGATGTTGTTGTCCGCGATCGCGCTGTACTCGTCGGGGCCGGTTACCCCGTCAATGTGGAACCGCCCCTGGGCGTCGTGATGGCCAAGCGAGCGCCACAGCCGCGCGGTCTGCGTGAGCAGTTCCAGCCCCGGGCCCTTGCTGAACTCCTCGTCGTCGGCGGCATCCTCGTACCGGACCACGGCGGCGGCGACGTCGGCGTTTACATGGAAGGCGGCGGTGCCGGCCGGCCAGTAGCCCGAGCACTCCGCGCCGGTGATCGTCCGCCACGGGAACGCCCCGCCCTTCAGCCCGAGCTGGGTGGCCCGCTCGACGGCCGCAGGTATCGTGCTGTGCCGCCAGCGCAGCGCGTTGGCGGCGGCGTCTGGGGTGGTCAGCGTGAGCATCGGCAGCACGTACATCTCGGTGTCCCAGAACGCGTGCCCGTCGTAGCCAGTCCCGGTCAGCCCCTTGGCCGGGATGGCCCGGTTCTCCGCCCTCGCCCCGGCTTGCAGCACCTGGAACAGCGCGAAGCGCACCGCCTGCTGCACCTCCGCGTCCCCGTCCACCTCCACGTCGGCACGGTCCCAGAAGTCGTCCAGGTACTGGCGCTGCTCGGCGAGCAGCCCATCCCAGCCGGTCTGCCGGGCCGCGGTCAGCGCCGCCCACACCTGGTCCCTGACCCCGTTCAGTGACCGGCTGGCGGACCAGCCGTAGGAAACGAACTTGATCACGCGCAGCTTCTGCCCGGGCTGCAGCACCGTGGCGGCGGTCATGAGGCTGGTGTCCTCGACGCCCCTGGCGTCGATCCTGACGTCGGTCGGGCAGTCGATCGTGTGGTCCATGGCGGCGCCGATGCGCAGCTTGGACTGCTTGGTGACGTGCACCATGACCGCCGCCGCGTCGCGGGCGTTCTGCCATTCGTGCTGCAGCGGGTTGGCCAGTGCAGCGGACACCCGCGGATCGTTGCTGGGCGAGGGCAGCTGCTCGTTCGCCAGCAATTCGGACAGCACGGCGATCCGGGCCGACTCGCCCAGCGGCTCAACCTCGTAGCAGATGGCCGCGATCGCGCGCTGGGTGAACGACACCATCCGCCGCGACGTGACCCGGACCCGTTTCCTGGCCGGCGACTGCCACTCGGCGGTGCGGGTCAGCACCCCGGTGCGGAAGTCGAGCACGCGCTCGTGCGACTGCAGCTCGCCGTAGCGGACGTCGAAAGACTCGTCGTCGACGAACAACCGGATGAGCTTGCCGTTGGTCACGTTGATGATCTCTTGCCCGGTCTCGGGCAGGCCGTAGGCGGCCTCGGCGTAGGGCAGCGGCTTTACCTCATACACCCCGTTGAGGTAGCTGCCGGGCAGGCCGCGCGGCTCTCCCTCGTCCAGGTTGCCCCGCCATCCCACGTGGCCGTTGGCCAGCGCGAACACCGATTCCGTCTGCGCGAGCAGGTCCATGTCGAGCTTGGTCTCCCGCAGCGCCCACGGCTCGACCGTGAACGCCTCCTGCAGGATCACCCGTGCCCCAGCAGTTCGGACAGGTCCTTGACGACGACGTCGGCGCCGTCCTTCTTCAGTTGCTCGGCCTGGCCGACGCGATCGACACCGACCACGAACCCGAACTTGCCGGCCCGCCCGGCGGCCACGCCGGCCAGCGCGTCCTCGAACACGCTCGCGGCGGCCGGCTCGAGCCCGAGGGCCTTCGCCCCGGCCAGGTACGTGTCCGGGGCCGGCTTCCCGCGCAGGTGCTGCTGCTCGGCGACGACGCCGTCGATCCGCGCGTCGAACATGTCCTCGATGCCCGCCGCGATAAGCACGTCCTTGCAGTTGGCGCTCGACGACACCACCGCGCGGGGCAGCCCGGCTTCCTTGACCGCCCGCAGATATGCCACCGAGCCCGGGTACGCCTCCACGCCGTCCTTGCGGATCTTGCGCAGCACGATCTCGTTCTTGCGGTTGCCGAGACCGTGCACCGTTTCCGCGGTGGGCGGGTCGTCGTCGCTGCCCTCGGGCAGGTGGATGCCCCGGGACTCCAGGAACGACCGGGTGCCGTCGGC
>Ga0070764_10000541_pt1 | contig 14898 bp, 16 predicted proteins | sample HubBroMetageWRM4_FD_67287 | JGI IMG/M metagenome (GOLD analysis project Ga0070764, IMG submission 67287) | Warmed soil microbial communities from the Hubbard Brook experimental Forest, New Hampshire - Hubbard Brook CCASE Soil Metagenome WRM 4 | ecosystem: Environmental > Terrestrial > Soil >... | reverse complement strand
GGCCACCGTGCTCACGTTGGCCGCGATGGCCTTCTCGGCGGCCGCAAGCCACGCTGACTGAAGCTGCGCGTTGAGCTTCGTATACTCCTCCTGAAAGCTTGGTACCACCAGCACTGCGCTGGCACAAGTTTTCACAGCATCCGATCGCAACAAGCCGCGCAGCTTCTCGATGTCGCCGGTGGACCATAAATTTGCGCGCGTGCGCATGACGGGTAGTTGTGTTTCGAGTAGCCCGATCGTGGATCGCAGGCAATCGACTTCGCCGGCCGAGGGAATCGCACTCAAGTCCCGCACATATTGCTTGGGGTTGTCGATGGGGACTTCCAGGGTGACCGGTTGCACGGGTACGTGCTTGGCTCGCGCCGTCTCCTCAATGCGCTGCCACACATGAGAATCATGTGTCAGCCCGACTTGACTGATAGCGCGTCCGTACAAGTTGGCTGCCGCGAGCATGGGGCGCAACTTTTCGTCGTCGGCATGCCCCAAGTATTTCACGCGCAGCGCCAGCCAGCGCATATACAAATCGTGGGGTAGAGACTCTTCTAGCGTCTGGCCATTGGGAGCGTGGCGCGCGTGCAGCAGCGACGGCACCAAGGTCAGGGAGCGAAAGAATCCGACGTGCGCGGAGAGCTCCGGCGGTGATAACACCAGCTGCGAGGCGGCGATGCGCTCATCCACGCTCTTGGAGTGCCACACCATGTCCTTGGGTAAAGGCTCGAGCGTGGCCAGGATCCATAGAGTGTGGTCGCCCTTGTTGACGCGCCACATGGCGGGTCCGGGTTGTTCGCCGACAACCAGGATCTCCTCGAGCGGCGGCTGTGCGGCGCCCGTCTCATCGGCATTCGCAGGTTGATTGACTGCGATCGAGGAGAACACCAGCAACGACCATACAATGCCGAGCCACCGGTTAAGCACGGTGCTTCGCGCGGTGCGTCTCAAGCTTGGAAGGGGCCGCAACGAGGCGCAACATTCTAAAATCCATTCGCCCGGCGATCATATCTGCAAGCCTCCGTCTCCTGAAAGGACTGCCTCTCGCCACCAGTCGGTACTATCATGATCTCACCATTGACTCCGTCCATGCACCCATGACCGCCGACCCCCACAACCTGCAACGCTTCGTCGACGCCCAGCACCCCATCTACGGCCAAGTCCGCGATGAACTGCAGGCCGGCCTGAAAGAAACCCACTGGATGTGGTTCATTTTTCCCCAGATCAAAGGTCTCGGCAGGAGTGCGACGGCCCAAAAATACGCGATTCAAACTATTGACGAAGCGAAGGCCTATCTAGAGCATCCATTGCTCGGATTCAGGCTCCGCGAATGTACCCAACTGGTCAATGCCGTCATCGGCCGTTCAATTGAAGACATATTCGGCTACCCAGATCACCTAAAATTCCACTCCTGCATGACCTTATTTGCGAATGCCTCCGCAGCTGAAAAGGTATTCACCGCCGCGCTCGACAAATACTTCAATGGCGAAGATATCCAAACCCTCGAACAACTCTGATTTCTTCTATCAGGCACCCGATTTGCAAGGCAACGACAGAGCGAGTGCAGTGAGCATCGCCGGAGCCACCTGGTAGTCCGAGGGCGTCATTGCGTAATGCGGCAGTAGCAGTTCCGGCAAAGGTTGGTCAGAATGTGTCGAGCGGAGCACACAAAACAGGGGTTTTGTCCGCAGCCGCCGGCGCTGCCTTTACGGCGAAACGCACAGCACACATTCTGACCAACGGTTTCGATCCCACGTTCCGGAGCTTTAAAATGACCGACTCATCCAATTACACCCCTCCGAAGATTTGGGAATGGAACAAGGAAAGCGGCGGCCGATTCGCGAGCATCAATCGCCCGATCGCCGGTCCCACCCACGATAAAGAGCTTCCGGTCGGCCGCCATCCCCTGCAGCTCTATTCGCTCGCCACACCGAACGGTGTGAAAGTCACCGTGATGCTCGAGGAATTGTTGGCGCTTAAAAAAAGCGGCGCCGAGTATGACGCCTGGCTCATCAGGATCACCGAAGGCGATCAATTTGGCAGCGGCTTCGTCGCAGTCAACCCCAACTCCAAGATCCCAGCGCTCTTGGATCGCAGTGGTCCGACACCCATCCGCGTATTCGAGTCAGGCGCAATTTTGTTGTACCTCGCCGAAAAATTTGGCGCCTTCTTGCCCACCGACATCGCCACGCGTGCGGAGTGCTTGTCCTGGCTGTTCTGGCAGATGGGCAGTGCTCCTTACCTCGGCGGCGGATTTGGTCACTTCTACGCCTACGCTCCAACAAAGATCGAGTACGCCATCGATCGCTTTGCGATGGAAGTGAAGCGTCAGCTCGATGTTCTCGATCGCCGCCTAGGCGAGTCCAAGTATCTCGCAGGCCCCGAGTACACCATCGCCGATATCGCCGTTTGGCCGTGGTATGGCGCCCTCGCGAAGGGGTTACTGTACTCATCAGGCGAATTTCTGCAGGTGCAGAGTTATCTGAATGTGCAACGCTGGAGCGACGCAATCGCCCAGCGCCCGGCCGTTCAGCGCGGACGCAAGGTCAACCGCGCTTTCGGCGAACTATCGGACCAGTTGCACGAACGCCACGATGCGAGCGATTTCGAAACAAAGACCCAAGACAAATTCGCGGATCCGAAAACAGCAGCCAACGGATAACTCAACTAAGCACCTGCACAATAGTCATGCCAGCCATTACGTCTGTCACGCGCGTTGGATAATCCGCGATGGCCACACCACGCTATGTCAGCGCCGAGGAAATCCGAAAGACCTTGAGCTTTCCGACGCTGATTGCCGCCTTGGAGGCCGCGCATCGACGCCCGAAAATGGAACTGCAAAACGGCTTACTCGGAAACGAGAGAGAGCAGTACTTCGTGCGTCACGCGGTTGATCGCGGCCGATACATGGCCAGCAAACTGGTCACCAGCTTTCCCGCAAACCTCCAAACCGGTGCGCTGCCAGCCGTCCAAGCCCTCTGTATTCTCTTCGACGGCCGCAATGGCGAGCCCCTCGTCATTATTGACGGCACCGAACTGACCTATTGGCGAACCGCCGCCGATTCCGCTCTGGGCGCCAAGATTCTTGCGCAACCTGAGCCCGCTACACTCCTTATGGTCGGTGCCGGAGCGATGTCAGCTCCCCTCATTCGGGCACACCGCACGGTCCGATCCTCGCTTAGGCGGATCATCATTTGGAACCGTACTGTTGAGCGCGCGGCCAGATTGGTGGCCCGGTTGCTCGAAGAGGGCATTCATGCTGAATGGACCCAAGATCTCGCCGCAGCAACCCAAATGGCCGACGTTATCAGCACCTGCACGCGCTCAAATGAACCCCTCATTTTGGGGACTAATTTAAAGCCCGGAGTCCATCTCGACCTCGTCGGCGGCTATACGCCGGCGACCCGCGAAGCCGATGACGACGCCGCGCGCCGTTCATTGGTCTTTGTCGATTGCCGCGAGTCCGCCTTCGACGGCGTAGGCGACATCGCCTTGGCGGTAGCGCACGGTGCAATCAAAGAGTCGGACGTGCTTGGAGATCTATATGACCTGATCGGCGGCCGTGTCGCCGGCCGTCGATCGCCATCCGACATCACCTTCTTCAAGAACGCCGGAGGTGGCCATCTGGACTTGATGACAGCAGAGCTGATTTTCCGCGGCTTGGTCTAACTCGCCGGTCGGTCGGCGTTGCGGATCCCGCCGCTGAGCTGAACGAGGAACGGAAGCCGTAAACGCCCGGAATTTAGTTCTGTGTGCGCTCCCCGCGCTCCTTGAGCCAGCGCGCTGAGTGGGCAGCCCACCCTTCCCCCGCCAGAATTCCCGCCGACGTGCCGAGAAAAGCTCCCGCGATGATATCGCTCAAGAAATGCCAATCCCCAACGAGCAATAAACCCGCGGCAATCAGCAGCAGCGCGGCAAAAAGCCAAATGCTGGCTTTATAGAGTCTCATGAAAAAGCCGGCAAAAGCCCCCGCCAAAACCATGTGGCCGGACGGAAAGCTGCTGCTCTCGGAACCCATCCACAAGTTGAAACTATGTCCGGCGCCCTGCATGACATCCGCAGGATTGGGAACCCCGAAAAATACTTTCACAATATGATCGTTAACCACGTAAGCGCACATCGAGACGAGGCAGGCCACCGCCAACCTTTCTCCGACTACGGAAATATGGCCTCTTAGTAAGCGTTTAAAAACCGCGATCAAGATCACCGCCGCCTCCGCGGATAGTATGACGGTACTTCCGAATGCTGTATTCAAAGGGCTGCGAAGATGATCGACGTTCCAGAAGTACAGCGCGACCGGCATGTCCACGCGCAGAAATGCAAAGGCCACGATGGCTGCACAGGCCACCAACGACGCTGACCAGATCCGTATGACAACAGAAAAGTGATTCAAGATCAGGAACTTCCCTTCGCAACAGCCGACGTTGCAGATCGAATGGCTCTCGACAGTGGGTCTCTCGGCAGAACCCAACGATATATCACCAATCTGGCGTGGCATAGATACAATAGTTCTCTACAACAAGCTCGGGGAGAATTATATGAACCGGCGACCAATCATTATTCTTGGACTGCTGCTGGGCCTGCCCGTCTTCGCCGCGCCGCAGAACGACAGCGGCCCTCCCGCGGACATCCTGGCGGTCCGCAATATCGAGATCATATTCCACACCGCCGGCAGCGTCCTCCCAACGAAGGACCTCGATCTGATGATGAGCTTATTTACCGATGACGCCGTGCTCACCGACACCGCGCACGACAACAAGGTGTATCAGGGCAAAGAGCAGGTCCGCACTTACTGGGCGGACGTCAGCGGCCCATTCCGTCCCGAGCATCACTGGATCGGCTACACACCGGCGATGCGGATCAAAAGTCACGTCACAGGAAACACGGGCACGCTTGACTTCGAATGCCTGTGGATGAACGTGGACGACAACACCATCGGCGCACACGCCTTCTCCTCAATGAACCTCGCGCGTGTCAACGGACACTGGCTGGTAAAGACCATCAAGGTTGGCAAGGTCGAAAAGCTCTAGCGGTCACGCGCGGACTGTGGTCGGTTCCGCGCCGTATGAAAGGTGATCGCGTAGCCATCCGGATCACCGGCAACGAAGAAGCGGCCGAAGGGACCGTCAGTAAGCGGGCTGAGGATCGCGCCGCCCCGCTTGACGATCAGGTCGTGCAGCGCGTTAGCGTCATCGCACGCGACCCAGAGCACCATGCCCGTACCGAGCGGCCCCGCGTCGGGAAGCGGACGGAGAGGCTCTCGCAACGCCAGCGGGATCGGCGCGGTCTTGAGAACGACCGCGCCAGGCGGACTCTGCGCCGCGGCTTCGAAACCGAAGACCTCGGTGTAGAACTTACTGGATGTGGCAAGGCTGCGCACTTGTAAGGCAATGAAGTCGGGGCCGACTGGCGTTGTCATGCGAGCTCCTCTCGAATAATATCAGTTACCTGATACTAATATAAGGGCCCTGACATGTCAACGGCGAAAGCGGTGCCTCGCAGCGGAGCCGACTGGGTAGGCTACAACCTGAAGATCACGCAACATCGTTTACGGCAACGCCTGGATGCCGAACTCGCGCGGCTCGGCATCACCGCGCCGCAGAACGCCGTGCTGCTCGCCGTCGCCGGCAACCCGCGAATCTCGAATGCCGAGTTGGCTCGCGCGGCGTTCGTGACGCCGCAGACCATGCAGGCCATCCTCGTCAATCTTGAACGCGGAGGCCTGATCGTGCGCAGCCCGCATCCGGGGCATGGCCGGGTCATCATGACCGAGCTGACGAAGGCGGGCCAGAAGGCCGTTGCCGAGGGCGCGAAAGCGGCTGATGTGGTGGAGCGACAAATGCTCTCCCTGCTGTCAGCAGAAGAAGCCAGGCTTCTTCGTGAGCTGCTCAAGCGCTGTGCTGCCGCCCTGGACGACGAGCCGTCGGACAGCTAGCGGAGTGTCTACGGCGGCCAGGCGGCTCATTCTCATGCTAAAAACCGCTATTCAATCGCGCAATTCAAGTCCGATCAAGTCTAGACTCAGTCCATCGTGAGACCACATCGCCCCCAATGGACATTGGCCGCATGCCTGCTTTTTCTAGGCTTGGGAGCCTTGGCGCAAACACCAACGAATCCACCCACCGCAAGCGCCGACGACACCCGCCCAGCGACTGGCGCGGGCAAAGACGAGTCCCTGTTCTACATCCGATCGTCCGGCCTCATCGCCGACAGCACCTTCATCGCCGCCTCACTCAACAGCGGCGGCTCCGCCGTGTCCGAACGATTGGCCTTAATTCTTCTTCAGGCCCGCGACCACACAACCCAAATCACCGTCGCCGGCGGGAATGAGACCAAGACACTGCGAGTCATCAAAGACGCGTTCGACAGCGCCGGCCTCGTCGACCTGACCCTGCTCAACTTCACCTTCATCGGCACCCCCAAAGCCGCTGCGCGCGTTGAGAAGTGGGTGACAGCGGTCAACGGCACCTTCCACACCCGGGTCAGGCTCGACCCATAAGCCCAAATTGGTGTCGGTCTCCCCGCGGCCCCCAAGGCTTGCCGCTACTGCTTGTCGTACACCGACACGTTGTCGTACTTGGCGCCGTTTGCATGCGTGCCCTTCTGCGCGAACGTCAGTGTCTTGCCGTCTTTCGACACAGTTCGGACGGCGGTACCGACGGTCGCGCCCGCTTTCGTCTGGGTGCTGTGAATGGTCAACGCATCGACGCGCGTGATGGTCACCATATCGAGATCGGGGCTGCCGCTCTCAGGATAGGATTTGCCGTCTTCCTTGTAGGTGAGGGTGGTCGTTGAATCCTTACCATCCGCAGCCGTCGTCTTGACCGTCACCGTCATTCCCTGCGCCGACTCGACGTAGGTACGAGTCTGGCTCTTTGGCGCCGGGCCCGGAGAGAACGTCGATTTTGCGAGATTGAGTTTCCAGGTCCCGACCGCGGCATCCGCCGCGAGCACCGTACCCGTCCCGATCGCAAGAATCGCTCCGACAGCGAGAGTTTTGAATATCGTTTGCATGTGTTTCCCCCAATTTGAATTTGTCGTGCACGCCTGGTGAGGCGTTTCTTATTTTCGCCGCGGACGGCATGTCAATCAGCATGCGCGTCTCCCATAAAGACCGCAACCGATGGACGTTCTTGGGCTGTTGACCCCCGGCCATGACCGTGTGCAAACTGAGCTCAAGGCATGACTGTTCGGGCTGACAGGCATCAGGATCAATCATGAAACTCTGGCCATGGCGCCCCGGGGTGGTCTTCGCGTTATTCTGCGCCGCAGTCCTCGTGGCGCTGCCTTCCGTCGCGCATCATTCGTACGCCGCATACGACCTCAATCAAACACGCACGCTCAAAGGGACGGTGGAGAGTTTCCACTGGAGCAATCCGCATTCGACATTCACGCTGGTGCTTGAACCCGATGGGCGCGGTGAACCCGTCAAATGGAACATCATCACCAGCGGCCCTGCGGTCCTGAAGCGTTTCGGTTGGACGCAAGGTTCGCTCAAACCGGGGGACCGTGTCAGTGTCATTTGCAATCCGATGACCGATGGCTCTCATGCCGGCCGTTTGCACACCGTGGTTTTGCTCGACACGGGTCAAGAGTTGCGGACCAAATTCTCGCCTGATCCGCAGTCGAAGACCGAATAAAGCCCGACGCTCAATCCCCAAGGGCCGGAAGAATTCGTCGTCCACGCCGACAACCGCGGCTTTCCGGAGCGTCGCACCTATACAGTCCCGCCGGTCAGTTGCAACTGGATGGACGCAACCTCATCCGGCGGCAACAATCCCGGGCATGCACTCGGGCTTTCACATCGACAAATTGAGCGACGAGTTCGGCCAGTACACCTTGGTTCTGAAATGTGCCGAGTGCGGCCACGAACGCAAAGCGGAGCCGCTGACGCTGGGCCGCTTGTGCGGCTGGGATGCGCGGCTCGAGGATGTCGCCAAACGCATGCGTTGTTCCAAGTGCGGCAAAAAGCGCTGTACGCTCAAGGCGTTCCCCCCCAAGAAGCCGCGAGGCTATTCGGCGCTGCCGAGATAAGATACGTTGTCGCGGACGGCGACTCTTTTGTGAGAACCCTCATGCCCACCAAGACGGACATCATCGATTTCCTGGCGCGCGAATTTCCGCAAAACCAATGCGTGGTGGAGCAGGTGGGTGAGTGCTCGGCGACGGTCTCTCATCCAGTGGGGCCTGCGCAATTGCGTCCGGGCGGTACGGTGTCGGGGCCGTTGCTGATGGCCGTCGCCGACGTGGCGCTATACGTCGCGATTCTCGCCACTATCGGTCTGGTACCGTTGGCCGTGACGACCAGCCTGAACATCAATTTCCTGCGCAAGCCGTCGCCCCGTAATCCCATCGTGGGCGTATGCAAGCTGATCAAGGTTGGGCGAATTCTAGTGATCGGCGAAGTTGCCCTGTATTCCGACCGCAACGAGCAAATGGTCGCGCACGCGGTCGGCACCTATTCGATTCCGCCAAAACGCTAAGCGCAACAATCCATGCGACTCAGCGCAGATCCCACCTGGGTGTCCTTGCCGCGAAGTTTCCGCGAGCAGGCGGCACGAAGTCCTAATGCCGTGCTATTGGAGACCTCGCGTTTTGATCCGGCGAACCGGCACAGTTATCTCTTTTTGGATCCGACTCGTTGCATCATTGCCGACCGACTCGAGGACATTCCGAAACTTTTCCGCGAGATTGAAATTGCGTTGGATCGAGGCCTGTGGGTGACGGGTTACCTTTCATATGAGTGCGGCTATCACTTCGAACGAGTCGCGGACGTCGCCGTGCCAGAACCGTTGGCTTGGTTTGGCCTATACGAACAAGTCGAGATCTTTGATCATTTTCGCGCGGTGTGGGACCTTGATAAGGCATCGGACCCCGATGAGAGCGCACTCGCCCCTCGATGCGAGCCGATAGCGGCGAGCATTGAGCTCGAGATCTCGAAAGAATCCTACGTCGCGGCAATCGCCAGGATCAAAGAACAGCTGGCAGCGGGAAACACCTACCAGGTGAATTTCACCGACAGACTGGCGTTTAACTCGCCGCTCTCTCCTGCGGAAGTGTTTTCGACCTTGTCTGCACAGCAACACGTGGCTTACAGCGCCTTTCTAAATATCGAAGGTCAAGCAATCGTCTCCCTCTCTCCGGAGCTTTTTTTCGAAACCCAAGGCGATCGCATTGTCACTCGGCCGATGAAGGGCACCATGCCGCGCGGTCTCGACCTGGCGGACGACGAGCGCATGGCCAATCTTCTTCGCAACGACGAAAAAAACCGCAGCGAGCACGTGATGATCGTGGATCTGCTGCGCAATGACCTCGGCCGAATTTGCCGCTCAGGCAGTGTCGAGGTCAAAGACCCATTTTCCGTCGAGCGCTATGACACGCTGCATCAAATGACCTCCACGGTAGTCGGTAACCTCCGCCCCGGAACGACCTTCTACGACATCTTCCGCGGCCTGTTCCCCAGCGGTTCGATCACGGGCGCGCCAAAACATCGAACCATGCAAATCATTCAGGAGCTCGAACGCCGGTGTCGAGGGGTTTATACCGGCGCCATCGGTTTCATTGGCCCAAATCGCTCGTCCGCATTCAACGTGGCCATTCGAACACTGGTCATGCAAGGCGGCGAGGTCAGCATGGGCGTCGGCGGCGGAATAGTCGCCGATTCGAAGCCTGAGGACGAATATCGGGAGTGTCTCTTGAAGGCCTCCTTTCTCACCCGTCGAATGGAACCGTTTCAGTTGATCGAAACCATGCTTTGGGACGGCGAATTCAGGCTGCTCAATCTCCATCTCGACCGTATGGAATCGTCCGCCCGCTACTTCGGATTTCCGTTCGATCGCGCGCGAATCACCTCAACTCTATTCGACCTGTGCAAGTCCCCCGCGTTCGACGGCGGCAGCCGACATCGCATTCGACTGACATTGACGGCAAACGGCCGGGCGGCGACCGAGGTCTCTGACTGCCCGCATGAACCTTCCCAGATCAGTATTTGGCTGGCTGACGAGCGCATCTCATCGAGCGACCCATTCCGACGCCACAAAACCACGCGCCGGGTCGCCTTTGACAGACTCTACAAAAAAGCCCGCGAACACGGTTTCGACGAGGTGATATTCGCCAATGAAAAGGGCGATATGACGGAAGGCGCCATCAGCAATATCTTTATCGAGAGAAGCGGGAAACTGTTGACCCCGCCCGTCACGAGTGGCGTTCTACCGGGCGTCCTCCGCCGCCACATCTTGGAGACCCGCGAGGGTTCGCAAGAAGCGGTGCTGAAGGCGGACGACCTCAAATCAGCCGATGGCATCTATCTTTGCAGTTCGCTCCGAGGACTGCGTCGAGTGACGTCCTTCTCGACGACGCTTGGTGAGCGAATTGCATTGTGACCAGATGGCCCCGAGCCCGCTAGCTTGCGCCCGTGCCACCTCCGCTAGCGCCGATCTCGCACGCGCACCGCCTTGCCGGCCGAGCGCGGCAGCGAGCCGCAGGCTGCGATGTGAATCTGTGCCGAGATGCCCACGTGATCTTTGAGCTTAGCCGCCAACAGCGCCGCCTCCGCGGCCTGGGCCGCCTCGCTCAGTTCAGCCCGCGCCTCCACCACAATGCGAATTTCATCGAGGCGATTCGGCCGTGTAATTTCGATTTCGTAGTGCGGCGCCAATCCGGCGCAGCGCAAAATCATCTCTTCGATTTGCGTCGGAAACACATTGACGCCGCGGATGATGAGCATGTCGTCCGAGCGGCCGGTAATCTTTGATATGCGGCGCATCGTAGTGACGCTTCCCGGCAGCAGCCTGGTCAAGTCGCGCGTGCGGTAGCGGATCACCGGCATGGCTTCCTTGGTCAGCGACGTGAATACCAATTCGCCTTCCTCGCCGTCGGCCACGCGCTCGCCGGTGCGCGGATTGACGATCTCGGGCAGGAAATGATCCTCCCAGATTGTCGGACCGTCCTTGGTGGCCGCAAATTCTTGCGCAACGCCGGGTCCCATCACCTCCGACAGGCCGTAAATGTCGCAGGCGTCAATCCGAAAGGCGCTTTCGATTTCGGCGCGCAGGCCTTCGCCCCAAGGTTCGGCGCCGAAGAGGCCCACCTTCAAGTTGGTCGAGCGCGGATCCACGCCTTGACGCCGGAACTCATCCAGAATGGCGAGCATGTAGCTCGGCGTCACCATGATGATCTCGGGCGCGAAATCACGGATCAGCTGTACCTGCCTTTCCGTCTGTCCCCCCGACATGGGAATCACAGTGCACCCCAGTGCTTCGGCGCCGTAGTGCGCGCCTAAGCCGCCGGTAAACAATCCATAGCCATAGGCGATGTGCACCTTCATGCCGGCGCGGCCGCCCGCCGCCCGGATCGATCGCGCCACGAGCCCACTCCAGGCGTTAAGATCATTCTGCGTGTATCCGACCACGGTCGGCTTGCCGGTGGTGCCGGAGGAGGCGTGAATTCGCGCCACCCGTTCCATCGGTACGCAGAAAAATCCGAACGGATAGGCCTCTCTTAAATCCGCCTTGGTGGTAAAGGGAAACCGCGCGAGATCATCGAGACCCCGCAACTCGTCCGGATGCACACCGGCGGCGTCGAATTTCCGCCGGTAATTCGCGTTATTCGCATACGCGTGATGCAACGTCGCTTGCAAGCGCTCGAGTTGCAATGATTCCAATTCCGCGCGCGACGCACTCAAGATCGGCTCCGTGCCGGCCATGGCTTGAGCGCCTGTCATGCTGTCACGCGTGCCGCGCCGACGCCCGTCACGACTCTTTCGGCGCGTCGAAGCTCGGCCGCCGCTTCTCGCGCGCCGCGGCGATTCCCTCGCGCACATCCTTCAGCCTGAATCCCAAAAATTCCAGCGCGAGCGAGGTATCGAAACTCGGTCCCGCCAAGCGCAGCCAGTTGTTGAGCGCATGCTTGGTCCAGCGCATCGCAGTGGCGCTGCCGGCGCTCAAAGTGCGCGCGATCTCGAACGCCGTTTCAATCACCTTGGCGTCAGGCGCGACCACCGAAACCAGTCCGATGCGCTCCGCTTCGGCGCCCGACAAGGATTTGTTGGTCAGCAGGTGGTAGCGCGCCTTGGCCAAGCCGCACAGCAACGGCCAGATAATGACGGCGTGATCACCCGCCGCAACGCCGAGCTTGGTGTGGCCATCGAGAATTCGCGCGTTGTCCGCGGCCACCGAGACATCCGCGAGCAGGGCGATGGCCAGTCCCGCGCCCACCGCGCTGCCGCGGATCGCCGACACCACCGGCTTGGAGCAATTGATGAGGTTGTAGACCAAGTCGCTGGCCTCCTTCCACACCCGGATCAGCGTCGCTTCATCCTCGATCATCCGCTCGATCATGTCGAAATCGCCGCCGGAGGAGAAATTCGCCCCGTCCCCGCGGATCACGACCACGCGCACGGTCTCATCGAGGTCGACGCTGCGCCACACCTGCGCCAGGTCCCGGTGCATGTCCTCGGTGGCGGCGTTCAAGCGGCCTTGGTTCGACATCACCAGTTCGAGAATGCCCGGCTCCCCGCTAAAGAATTGCAGGCTCGGAAATTCTGCCGCATAGCGCTGAAGATCGATGGTCCGCGTGTGCTCGTTGGGCACGCTCAATTCCCCTTCACGGAATCCGGCACCGCATGAATGCTGACCATGGTCAGCACAAAGTACGAGGCCACGGTCTCGCCGTTCTGGTTGGTGATTTCCGTGTCCCAGGCCACTTCGCCCCATCCCTTGTCGGCGCGCAGGCTCTTGCGCGCGCAGGTCAGTCTCACTTTGATGCGGTCGCCGGGTTTTACCGGCTTCACGAAGCGCAGTTCGTCGAGGCCGTAATTGCCCAGCACCGGACCGTACTCAGGATCGACGAACAGCCCGGCCGCCGCCGATATCAAAAAGTACCCGTGCGCGACCCGGCCGCCGAACAAGGGATTGCGCGCCGCCTCGGTGTCGCTCATGTGCGCATAAAAGTTGTCGCCCGTCAGGGCCGCGAATTGCTCGATGTCGGCCACCGTCACCTCGCGTTCGGCCGAGTTGAGCGTGTCGCCCAACTTGAGATCGTTGAAGGGAATACGGAACGGGTGGCGTCCCGGATCGAGTTGCCGGCTACCCCGGACCCAGCGCCCGCTGATGGCCGTGATGGCATCGGGCGAGCCCTGCACCGCGCTGCGCTGCATGTAGTGCAGTACGCCGCGCATGCCGCCCATCTCCTCGCCGCCGCCCGCGCGTCCCGGTCCGCCGTGAATCAGCGGTGCCAGCGGTGAGCCGTGTCCCGTGGATTCCTTGGCGCACGCCTGATTAACCACCAGGATGCGGCCGTGATACGGGGCCAATCCCAGCACGATCTGGGCGGCGAGGGCGTTATCACCGGTAAATACCGAGGCGGCGAGACTGCCGGCGCTGCGCCGCGCCAGTGCGATCGCCTCGGCCGTGTCCCGATACGGCAGCACCGTCGCCACGGGTCCGAAAGCCTCCACCTCATGAATGGCGCGCGCGCTCTTGATGTCGTTGCAGAGCAGGAGCAGCGGCGGCACGAAAGCGCCGCGCTCGCGATCGGCGTCTTTCACCTCGAAGCGGCCTAGATCGCCGATCACCAGTTCCGCCTCGCGGTGTAGTTCCTCGACGCGCTCCAGGACATCAGTGCGTTGTTCCTGGCTCACCAGCGGGCCCATGCGTACACCCTCGGCGCGCGGATCGCCCACGACGATTTTTTGCAGCGCCGCCTGCAGAGCCGCGACCACCGCGCCGCTCGCTGCCGCCGGCACCAACGCCTTGCGGATGGCGGTGCACTTCTGCCCGGTCTTGACCGTCATTTCACGCGCCACTTCTTTGATGAACAGATCGAACTCAGGCGTCCCTGGTTTTGCATCCAATCCTAAGATGCTGGAGTTGAGCGAATCGGTCTCCGCAATGAAGGGCACCGCGTGCCGCACAATGGCCGGATGCGTGCGCAGACGCTCGGCGGTGTGCGCGGACCCGGTGAAGGACACCGCGTCCTGGCAATTCAAGTGCTGGAACAGGTCCCCCAAGCTTCCGCACACCAGCTGCAGTGCGCCCTCCGGTAAAATTTTCGAGTCAACGATGCGGCGGACCACGAGTTCAGTGAGGTACGCGGTCGCGGTGGCCGGTTTGACGATGGCCGGCATCCCGGCGAGCAAGGTGGGTGCCAGTTTTTCGAGCATTCCCCACACCGGAAAATTAAACGCATTGATGTGAACCGCCGCACCCTCGCGCGACACGTAGAGATGCTGGCCGACGAAGGTTCCGCCCTTGGACAGGCCTTCGACGTCGCCATCGACAAAGACATGGGAATTCGGCAGCTCTTTGGCACCTTTGCCGGCGAAGGCGAACACCGTGCCGATTCCGCCGTCGATATCGATCAGCGCGTCGTTCTTGGTCGCGCCGGTGCGGTAGGAGAGGGCGTAGAACTCTTCTTTGAGCTCGGACAGTTTTTTGGCGAGCGCCCTGAGCATCGTGGCGCGTTGATGGAAGGTGAGTGCGCGCAGCGCAGGACCGCCTTGGCTGCGCGCATGATCGAGGACCGCGGCAAAATCAATGCCGCTCGAGGTTGCCAGCGCGATGATCTCCCCGGTGGTCGCATCGCGCATGGCAATGCCCTCACCTTCGCCGCTCTGCCAGTGTCCGCAGACATAACTCTGTAGATTCATGAAGTCGTCCCGTTGGGTGTAGGTGGACGCAGTCGCGCGCTGCGTCCGCGGAAAAGCGCGACAGTTTCGCCGGAACTTAAGCTGACACGCACATCGTAAACGCCATGACGTGCGCCGCGCGAGACTTCCGTGGCGGTCGCGGTCAGCAGTTCGCCGGCCGGTGTCGGGGCCAGAAATTCGATACTGGCGCCGGCCGCGACCATCGGTTCGCCATGCGAGTTGCAGGCAAAGGCAAAGGCGCTGTCGGCGAGTGTAAAAATAAT
>Ga0070764_10000539_pt1 | contig 14916 bp, 10 predicted proteins | sample HubBroMetageWRM4_FD_67287 | JGI IMG/M metagenome (GOLD analysis project Ga0070764, IMG submission 67287) | Warmed soil microbial communities from the Hubbard Brook experimental Forest, New Hampshire - Hubbard Brook CCASE Soil Metagenome WRM 4 | ecosystem: Environmental > Terrestrial > Soil >... | reverse complement strand
TACCGTCAAAGTCGTAAATCTTCTTGAAAACACCAGCCGTCGAAATACGGAAGAGCGTGCCCATGTTGTTGGCTCCCCCGGAATAGCACGTGCCGTAAAGGTTGCCGTCGCTCGCCTGGACCAACGCTCCCAAAGGCTGAGCGCCGTTAGGATCATATTGCGCGAAAGACTGCAGAATTGTGACGGTACCTGCGAGATTCATTCTGAAAACCGTGCCGAAGCCCGAAGATCCGCCAAATTCAGTGGTCCCATAGAAATTCCCGTCCGACGCCAAAGTGAGGCCGGCCGCGGGGTTTTCTCCATCGCCAGTCCCGGCAGCTCCGCTGAAAATATGCACGATCTCATAGGCCCCGGAAAGTGAAACGCGGAAGACAGTGCCGGAATTGTAGAGTCCGTTATAGATGCCGCCGACCTGGGTTGTGCCATACAGGTTGGCATCGGGTCCGATCGCCAATCGCCCAAGCGGGGTGGCGCCGTCCGTGGACAACGATCCGCAGCCATTGCCCCCACAAAAACTGTGAAGCACGGTGAGCGTCCCTCCCGGGGTCAACTTAAAGGCCGTGCCGCAGCCGGTGATCCCGACCGGAACCACGCAGAAATCTCCGCCCGTGCCGCCACTGGCCGTAACTCCGTAGAAATTTCCGTCTGGCCCTTGCAGAAGCCCAGCCGCAGGGTTCAAGCCGTTGGGAGCACCGTTATTGCTGGCATCATAAGGGAAGCTATAAAGCACGCTGAATACTCCAGCGGGCGTTATCTCGACGACCGCGCCACAGCCCGGAATCGCGGCGGACTCCCCTGGACATGCCCCTGATCCACCCGACTGCGTAGTAGTGTAGTAGTTGCCGTCAGCCCCTTCAATCAACTCAGCGAGGGGATTTTCACCATCCGGATAGTTGCTGGTCGTGCTGGCGTCGTACTGGAAGGCATACAACTGCGTGAGCTGAGCACGAGCAGGTCGCGCCTGCACAAGGCCGATCAAAACCAGAGCGCAGCCCAAAGCCAGCACCATTCGATTCTGCTTTCGTTGAAACCATCTCATGTTCATTTTCATTCCTCTTCCTAAACAATCTGCTTCTGAGTAGCGATTCAACCACGAGGTGCATTTCACGGAACCGCCACAAAGCCGTGCTCATAGCCTGCAACATCGTTGTAGCCCCCGAGAATCAGGCCTCGGTCGTTGATCGCTCCCAATGCGGTGCCGGTGGCGCCGGCGATCGTGAAGGTCGTGAACGTTCCGTGGCTCCAGAGGAATCCCTGTAGCCCGTTCAAGGTGTCCATACATGCATTTGTGGTGCAGTAGCCTCCGACCACGTCACCGGCGTCGTTGATCCCTTGGGGAATCGTCCACACTGAACCCGGCGGATCGATAGAAGTGCAAGTTCCTCCGCTCAGCACAAAACCGTGAAAGACGCCGTCCGTAAGTATGTAATATCCGACGATGTCTCCCTTGTTGTTGAGCGACCAGGCCCAGGTCGCGACCGCGCTGAAACAATCGAACGAGGTATACGTTCCACCAATCAGAGTGAAGCCGTGCTGAGTAACCCCGCTGCCGTCCCAGCCGCCGGCAATTTCACCCGAGTCATTGATGCCGTTCGCTCCGGTGGCGGTAGCGCCCGCAAAGGGCACATCGATAGTGGTGAACGTGCCGCCGCTCAACTCCCAACCGTGTTGGACCCCAGAGCTGTCAGCGTATTCGCCCACGATCTGGCCTGCATCGTTGACCCCGAACGCAGATTGTTCCGTGGCACCGGGGAAGGTGACACTCTGATAGGTTTCAGTCACAACTCCCTTGCTCTCCGACCCGTACATAAGGAAGCTTTCATTCCCCAGCACCGGGGAGTTGCCGTAGCCACCGACAATCTCCACTTTAGGGCTAGTCGCGCCCACGTTGAGCGCAACTCCGAAGGTGTAGAACGTTCCCGGATAGTCAAAAAGCGTGTAGGTGTAAGACGAGCCGCTGGGCTGCGCCGGTTGAATCTTCGCCGCTGGTGAAGACGATGAAGGCTGGCGGTGCAGCGGATGCATTGCAGACGTGCCTTGCGCCATGGTCGCGGATGCGGTCAACAGCAGCGCCAGGCAGACCAGTAACAATGCGAAATGTGTTGAAGTGTTCTTCATAAAAGATCTCCTTTATTTCTTGGTTGAAACAAGTTGACTACGGAACTGCAACGAAGGTATGGGCAAGATTCGCGCCATCGATGTAAATGGCGACGATCATGCCCCGGTTATTAATGCCGAAAGCTTGGGATGCGGTGATGCCCGGCACCGGAACGTTTAGAGCGGCGTACGTTCCCCCACTTAGCAAGAATGCCTGATAGCCAACGTCCGTCTGCTGGCACGCAATGGTCGGACAGTAAACTCCAACAATGTCGCCTTTGTCATTTATGCCCTGGGCAATCGTGTCAGTTGAGCCCGGGGGATCAATGGTGGTGAAGGTCCCACCGCTCAGCAAGAAGCCGTGTTGCACCCCCGCTGTGTCGACGTACCAACCTACGATGTCACCATTGTTGTTCAGCCCATCGGCGAACGTCTGAATCGCGCTCGGATAATCGAATGAAGTATACGTTCCACCGATAAGGGTGAAAGCGTGTTGCGAGCTTCCGCTTCCATTCCACCCACCGACAATTTCGCCAGAATTGTTGATGCCGCCTGCCTCGGTCTGAGTAGCGCCACTAAATGGAACGTTAATGGCCGTATAGGTCACCCCGCTCAACTCGTACCCGTGGAAGACGCCCGCGCTGTCGACGTACTCGCCAACAATCTGGCCGGCATCGTTGACCCCGAACGGCGATTGTTGCGAGCTCCCGGGAAAGTTCACTGCGTCGTAGCCTTCGTTTACCATTCCCTTGGACTTCGAGAGATGCGTTCGAAAGCCTCCCTGTGAGATCTCGACCAGTTCACCATAGCCGCCAACGACTTCAACCTGCGACTCAGCGGCGCCCAAATTCAGGGCAGACCCCACCGTCTGGAACGTGCCCGGGTAATCAAGCACTACGAAGGTGTATGAAGGTGAGCCGGGCGCGTTCGGCGGGCGGGTCGCCGCTGCGGCAGCCGGCGATGATTGGGAATGAACACCGAGACCTCGCCCCGATTTGTTCTGCGCCTCACTTGCCGCAGTGAACAATAATGGCGATATGCAGGCCAGCCATAGTGCGAAATTCCTCGCGGTTTGCTTCGTCATAAAAATCTCCTTTGTAAAATGTCACGGTTATAATCCCTACGGATTCGCGATGAAAGCGTGCGCGAGTCCAGCGCCGGTGTCGCAATTCCCGTAACTCCCCGCGATCACGCCGCTATCGTTTATGCCTTCGATGATTGTCGAGGTCGAGCCGGGAACGCTTATCGTCGTGTAGATTCCCTTACTGAGCAGAAATCCCTGGATCGTGTTCTGATCCTGAGTGCATTGGGCGGTTGTGCAGTAGGCTCCGACGATGTCGCCGGCATCATTGATGCCGACCGCATAGGTTTCAACCGAGCCTGGGGGATCGATGGACGTGTAGGTCCCGCCGCTCAGCACAAATCCATGGGTGACGTCCTCAGCGTCGTCGTAGTACCCGACGATGTCGCCGCTGTTACTGATTCCGTAGGCAAAAGTCTGGGACGCGCCTGGGAAATCAAACGAGGTGTACACACCTCCACTGAGTTCGAAGCCGTGCGTAAACAAGTCGCTCAGCCACCACCCGCCGACGATTACCTCAGAGCGGTTGATCCCGCTGGCATTGGTGCCGAAAGCGCCGGGATAGCCGACGGGTGTGAATGTTCCTTTATTCCACAAATAGCTGCGGAAAACACCGGAAGCATCGGTATATTCTCCGACAATCTGCCCGGCATCGTTAATGCCGTTCGCAAATTGTCCGGTGCCTCCGGGAACATTTACAGTTTGGTAGCTTTCGCTGATGACACCTTTCTTCTCCCCCACCTGCAAGAGAAATCCGTTGCCCCCTTCGAACAACGGAACCGTAGGACCGTAAGCCCCCACCATTTCCAGCTTGTTGTTAATGCCAGAAGCTGCCGTATTCGGCGATTGAGGAAAATCAAACAAGCTGAAGGTATACGTGGGCGAGTTGGGTGGAGGTGTGTGAACCTGGTGACTGGCCGACGCCGACGCTTGCAATGACCAGCGATGCGGATGGCGTAATCCAGCCGGACTTTGCGCCATGCTTCGGGATGCGCCCAGCGCCAGCCCTAAGCAGGTCAGTGATAGTGCAAAGTGTTTAGAGATTTGTCTCGTCATAATTGCTCCTTTTCGAAAATTTGTCTTACAACTTTCATGGGACGATTTTGGCCGTGTAGCCGTAGACTCTGCCCGCAGTATCGATGTACTGGCCCGTGATCTGGCCGAAGTTGTTGATGCCGGAAGTCCAGGTTGCACCAGCCCCCACAAATGGAACATCCATACTCAGGAATTTGCCTGCCCGCGAGGCAAAACCGTGCTCGAAGCCATCGTAAAAAGAATTGCCGTCTCCATAGGCACCGACCATCACGCCCTTGTCATTGATACCGAAGACGAATGTGTAGGGAGCGCTGGGATAATCGATGGTTGTGAAGACGCCACTCGCCCAGGAAAAGCCGTGATAATTACCGGAAGCGTCGACGTAAGCGCCCACGATTTCCCCTGCGGCGTTGACGTCATCGGGGTAAGTGAAAACCGCGCCGGGATAATCGATGGTGGTGTAGACGCCTCCGGCCAGCATGAATCCGTTTCCCGGACTGCCGGCATCGTCGTACACACCCACGATTTCGCCCGCATTGCTGAGGCCGTTCACTGAAGTGTCCACCGCCCCGGGAAAGTCGATGCTGGTGTAGGTGCCCTTGATCAGTTGGAAGCCGTGATTGATACCGGCTGCGTCAAGATAGATTCCGACGACTTCTCCTGCATTATTCAGCGCTGCCGTCGTGGTTTGAATCGCACCCGGATAGTTGATGATCTTGAACGCGTTGTCCGCCAGGATGAAACCCGAGTCCCCGAAATTCACCTCGAGATCAGGTCCATAACCGCCTGCGAATTGCCCGTGATCATTCACCGTATAGGCTGCGCTGTCCGACGACCCAGGGAAGTCGATCGTTCCGAAATCGACGACGGTGGCTCCCGAAGCGTGCGGCTGTTCCGCGAAGAAACCTGCCGCAAGCGTGTCTGCGGGTTGTGCGCGCTGCGTCGTCAAACGACCGCGCGGTCCGGCGAATTTGCCTTGTGCCATGCTCAACGATGCACTGAACAAAAACCCGGAGCATGCCAGTAGTAATGCGGGATATCTCAAAGTCTGCTTCGTCATAAAGTCTCCTCTCAAGTTAAGTGGATCAGTTCGGTGAGAGAACTCGTTTATGCGTCTTGCAGTTACATGAACGAGTTCCTCGTTGTGTTATTTCGTCGCCTGCTGCGTCGCCTTCAGTCTCTGCGGCACCACTGGCGGTCGCGGAAGAGCGATCCGTCGAGGCCGGATCATTGGTCGAATTGCCGGCGACCCGCTGCCCTGCGGCAGGTTCCTGGCAAATTTGGGATGTCCCGACGGCGGCGCGTCCGGCATCATCTGTACATAGCCGATACGAGCGGTAGCGGGCGCTCCGTAGAGTTCTGGCGCCAGGTAGTGGCCGCGATTCACGCCCTTGTCTTCCTCAACCACCAGAGGATGCGCTTTTTCATACGCATCGTTTCTCACTCCAGCGAGTTGCCAGGAAACCTTTCCGCCGGGTGCGCCTCCGGCGATCTTGAAGTGGCCGCCCGAAACCTCTTCCGCGATGTACAGATCCCTCCCGGGTGCGCCGACGGGAGTGAGTTGGTAGCGGAAGTCTTTATTGATGACCTCAAACCAATCGGGAAGCTGAATTACTGCCTCGCCCGAGCCGTTGAGCACGACATTTCCGGTATAGAGATTCAGCACTTCCGAAGACTCGATGGCCGCGTGATACAAGTACTTGTTGGCCGGGTCGAGGGGATGGTCAATTATGAAATTCTTATTTCCTAACACCTTCAGCGCGCCGGTGACAGTGAGATTGCCGCCGGTGGTGACCGAACTGTCGGTGTTAACGGCAAGCGCGTTGGTATGACTTGATCCACCGTTATTAATGCGTAAGACGATCCCCTGCGAGGTGCTATTGGCGTTGATGTACGTCCCGCCATTGGTATCGCCCAATAACGTGTAGTTGTTGCACGCTGACATCCCATCCTGTCCGAGCTGCAAACCCAGGAAGCTGCTGCCACAGCCTGATCCGCCGATGATCGCGAATCCACCAGTGTTTTCGCTTCCCGCGTAGAAAACCTGCGCAGTTTCCGAGGTGCTGCCATTGAAGACATTTAATGAAGGAAGGCTACCGCTGTTGTTAACTGCTGTAACACCAATACCGTTGTCCGCGGTGCCCAGCACGCCAACTGCGGATGTGACTGAGTTATCACCCCAAACTCCGAGGCCATACCCGACCCACCCATTGCCCGTACCGCTCAAGCTCGCACCATCCCCGCCGAAGGTGCCCGGACCGGTGCCGTTTGAATTTCCCTCGACACCCGCAACGACAGTCGTGGTGGTGACTGGCCCATTCCCGGCCAGTCCAACCACACCAGATCCGCCAACTCCGCTCGGGGAATTGCCTCCAGTAAAAGCGCCTCCGCTTCCGCCTGGTCCGGTGCTGTTGGCGTCCCCACCCAACGCAGACGCGCCGGGCCCAGAAGCTCCACCGACAAAAGCCCCACCGATCCCACTGGTGCCAAAAGATTCTCCGTACACCGCGTATCCAACGCCGTTATTGATTCCCGTAACGCCTAGGTTGAACGCGCCGGTGTTACTCACAATCCCATAAACGCCGAACTGCCCCTCCGAATTAATGCCATTATTGGTCCCGTAAACACCGATTGCGTTGCCGCCGCCCATAACCCCGGTTCCGGTAGTCGAAGAGATGCTGCCCCCACTCCCATACACGCCGACGTTGGCGCTGACTCCCTCGACTCCGTTGCCCGTCGGATTACTCGTAAATCCATACACTCCAGTTCCACCAATCGAACTACTCGAGGTAGAGTTCGAAATGCCCTCTACGCCAATTCCGTTGGGGCTGGCCGTGGAGCCATAAACGCCCGCATAGCTTCCCGCGGTCGCGGTTACATTGCCGGATATGCCATAGCCGGTAGAGCTGTTGGTATTTGCGACAATGCCGCTGCCGCTCCCGCCGGATTGATTCACATCCAACGCTTCGGTGCTGCTGTTGGCGGTAATATTTTCCTGATTGGTGATGGTCTGAACTCCGGTGAGCGTATTGTTGGCTCCCAGTTGCGCATAGCGGAGATCGGTTGCTCCTGTGTTCAGGCTGAGGGTCGTGCTGCTACCCAATGCAACCGTTCCGCCGCCGCTCAGGTCCGTGCCCGCCGTGATGGTCACCGAAGAATTCGCCAGCATGGCATTGCTTACGCCACCGGTGGCGATGCTCAGCGTCCCGCTCGAACTGATAGGTCCGCCCGTCAGTCCAGCGCCACTGCCTACGCTCGTGACCGTGCCCGCACCGGTGCCGGGGAACTTCTGTCCTGTGGCAAAGGTGATTTGCCCATTACTGGCAATGTTCAGTCCAGTCTCGGTCGGCGAACCCGAGCCAGTGCCGTACAGCAGATTCAATGTTCCTGCTGGATTCGATGTGTTATTGCCACTGGGTTCGGTCTGCCACTGGAACAAAGGACCGACCGCGTTTCCTGTGCCGCTGTTGAACGACGATCCCTGTAGCAAGAAAGGCTGCGAGTTGAATCCCCGCGAAGCGTTCGCCGTGCCTGTGCTGGGCAGTTGCATGGTCCCGCGCGCGATCACGCCGCCGTTCACGTCGAGCGTCGCTGCCGGAGTCGCCGTATTAATGCCGACCGTCGCGCTATTGCCCGAGCCCGACTGGAACAGCGCCGAATCACCGAGGATAGAACTGCTGGTCCACAGTGGAACGAAGCCAGCCGTGCCGCTGCCGAAGATGAACGGGCCCCCGCTTGCTCCAGGCTGGGCAGTGCCGTTGCTACTCGGGGCGTTCGCCGACGTTGATGCGGCCAGCATGAAAGCCGATGGCGGCAGTCCGCCAATGGTTTCGGCATCGGCGGCTTTCAGCGCATAGGGAGCGCTGACCAGCAGCACGCGTGGCCGTGCTTCTTCTCCTTGCACCTGCACGCCGAGCCAGTGAGCTTCACCGGAAGCAAAGATGCTGGCCGGCAAACCCTCACTGGTCGTGGAACCGAGCATGACCGAATAATGTCCGGTCTTGTCCGGCTGAACGTTCTGGGTCTCAAGCCACAGCGGTGACCCTCCTTGTTGCTCTTTATAAAGATAAAAAGTGACGCCTACAGTGCCACTCAATGGCCTGCCATTGTCGTCGTTCAAGATTCCGCTGAAACTCACCAGCGGTGGAACGATCGCATTAGTTGCCGTCGCTATCGTTTGCGCCTGGCTGCACAGATTGGCCAGCAGCGTTAGCATCAATCCCAACACCACATGAACACGCTTCATAACGCCTCCCTAGTGTGTGCAACGACCTGATGCACAAAGCCACCTCTTACATCGCCCTCAACACCGACTCCAAGCAAATGAGTGATGTCCCGTCCTCACCTTCGAGCCGGTGCCATTTCGTCGCTTCGTCGTCATTGCGAACCCGAGGCTTTGCCATTCCTCTTAAGGCCTCAGCCTGCACCAGATCCACCACCTCGACCACTTCGCCACAATCCGGGCACCAGGCCCGCAGCGTGCGGTGTCGCCGGATGATCAGGACCTGCTCGGTTTCAATCGTGATCCGTATCCTTTTATGGGCCGCCATCCCTTGCCCTAAACCTTTACCTCGCCCTGATCTCGTGGTAGAGTGCGACCCACGTCTGTACTTTTGCTGGCTGCTCTGGCCTGACGGGAAGCACACTGCCACGGACCAACATCGAAAGTCTTTAGGAAGCCCTCAGAAGTTCTTAGAACTTATTTTAATTGGCTATGACTAACGAAACAAAACACTTATACGAGTTCGGCCCCTTCCGGGTGGATCCTGACCGACGCCTCTTGTTGAGGGATCTTCATCCGGTACCACTCCAGCCCAAGGCTTTTGACACGCTCTTGGTATTGATCCGCAACAGCGAAACCGTCGTCTTGAAGGACGATCTGATGAAGTCCGTCTGGCCGGACACCTTCGTCGAAGAGTCCAACCTGGCGCAGAACATTTTTGTATTGCGGAAGACTCTAGGAGAAACGGTCGGAGATCATCGATACATCGTCACCGTCCCCGGACGGGGGTACCGCTTCACAGAGAAGGTGCGATCCGTCCCGCAAGGGGGCGACTTGGTATTGGAGAGCCGCTCCATCACCCGCATGGTGATTGACGAACAAACTGTACCAAGCAGATGGTGGCGTTGGGTGGGACTGGGAGCAGCCTTTGTCGCGATTGTCCTGCTTGCGGGGACCTGGTACTGGCGCTCCCATCGCAACTCGACTCTGAGCGAAAAAGACACCATCGTCGTCGCTGATTTTGCTAACACGACGGGTGATTCCGTTTTCGATGGCACGCTGCGGCAGGCACTTTCCGCACAATTGGAGCAGTCGCCATTTCTCAATCTGCTCTCCGAGCAACGCATTGGACAGACTCTATCTCTGATGGGCCAGCCCAGGGACGCACGCCTGACCCACGACGTGGCACGGGAAGTCTGCCAGCGAACCGCCGGCGCAGCGGTTCTGGATGGCTCGATCGCCCAAGTCGGTTCCAGCTACCTTGTGACCCTGCGGGCTTTGGATTGCTCAACTGGAGATACACTGACCACCGCGACCGAGCAGACCAGCGACAAGAATCACGTTCTTGATGCCTTGGGGAAGATAGCTTCAGGAATCCGCGGCAAACTGGGCGAGTCGCTCGCCTCGGTCCAGAAATATGACGTCCCGCCTGAGAGCGTAACCACCCCATCGCTCGAAGCGCTGCGCTCTTACACTCTTGCCATGAAAGCGCGAAAGAGCGATCTTGTGCAACCCATTCCATTGTTTCAGCGGGCCATTGACTTGGATCCCAATTTCGCTATGGCGCATGCGCAACTAGGCGTGGATTATTACAACCTTGGAGAATCCGCGCAGGCCGCCGCAGAACTCCGTCAGGCCTATGCCCTCCGTGGGCGGCTAAGCGAACGGGAGAAGTTCTACATCGCCGCACATTATGACGACATGGTCACGGGAAATCTTGAGGCTGCGTCCAAGGAATACGAGGTGTGGGCGCAGATCTATCCGCACGACGGCGTTCCACGAGGAAACCTGGGAATTATCTATCTTCTATTAGGACGTTATGACGATGCCCTGGTTATGGCTCAAAAGGATGTTGCGCTAAGAACACCCAGCAGGCCCGACCCTAATCTCGCGGCCGCCTACTTATACGTCAACCGCCTGAACGAAGCCAGGGCCACGGCACTCGAAGGAATACGAAATCAGGACTCTCCTCATTACCACTCGGTCCTTTATTCAATAGATTTCCTTCAGCACGACCAGGCAGGGATGGAACAGGAGTCGGCAGCATTAACGGGCAAACCGGGATGGGAGGATGTGCTTCTCTACAAGCAAGCTGCGACTGCCGCCTTCAGTGGAAGATTTGTGGAAGCGCGTGCCCTCGCAACGCGCGCGTCTGAATCTGCGCAACGGGCGTCTGAGAAGCAGGCTGCGGCGGACTACGAAGCGCAAGCGGCTATGAATGAGGCCTTGGTAGACAATATGGATCGCGCAAAACAACGGGCTCAAGCCGCGCTCGCGCTCTCGCATGGCCGAGAGGTCGAAGGTAGATCGGCGATCGCCCTGGGAATTGCGGGCGATTTAGCCCAAGCCACGCGTCTGGCCGATGATCTAAACAACAGCTACCCGGAGAATACCATTGTGCTCGTGGATTTTCTGCCCACCATCCGCGCCGCTGTCGCAATTCAGGGTAGAAACAGCTCCAAGGCCCTGGTGGAGCTTGAGGCGGCCGCGCCGTACGAATTGAGCTTTACTCTCTACCCGGTTTACTTGCGCGGTCAAGCTTACCTATACAACAAGCAGGGATCCGCTGCCATCGCCGAATTCCAGAAGATTCTCGACCATCCGGGCGTGGTTCAGAACGAACCGATCGGCGCCCTGGCGCATTTGGAACTGGGCCGGGCCTATGCTCTCACCGGAGATCAGAGCAAAGCCAAAGCCGCGTATCTGGATTTCCTCAAACTCTGGAAAGATGCCGATCCCGACATCCCCGTCCTGAAGCAAGCCAAGGCGGAGTACGCGAAGTTGCAGTAGTCAACATCGCATAGTTCAATGACTCTCTCTTTGGCGGGGACAGTTGAAAAACGGTACCGCACCCACCGCCGCCCACACCACACAGATCCCCTCCCCCGGCGCCGGTTGTCCCGTAAAGGTTGCCCGCTGAATCCATAACTAATCCCGCCACTGGGGCTTCCCCGTCCAAACAAATGCTTCCGTCAAAATCTTGGCAAAAGTTGTGAAGAATAGTCTCGATCCACGCGCCGTTGGAGCCAGGAGATAGCTCAAAGATTGTGCCGCATCCTACGCAAGTAAAGTTCGTGCTATTCCCCCCTAACTCTGTGGTTCCGTAAAAGTTTCCAGCTGAATCGGAGACGAGGTTGTCGACCGGTTGTGCCCCATCGTCGGGATAGCCCGAGAAACTCCGCAATACTTTTTCATTTGCTTGCCCTAACGCTAGAACGGACCCTAAGAGCGTAACAACGAGCCAATGCGCGCGAGCCCCCATAAAGCATTTCTCCTCAAAAGAACCTGCAATAACCTAACGCTGAGGCTCCAGGCGATAGCTGCTCCGACAATGAGCGTAACGGGGCAACAACAATCCTGAAAGATGCTAAGTCTCCCTTGACGACTATCAAAAACGAATGGTTTCGACTCGCGGTTTTAAGGGCCTTTACCGGGTATTGGGGTATATCACGAACGAATCCAAAGCGCCCGCGTTGCTATCGATCACGGTGTTGAGTAGAGTCAGCGAGCCATCAGGGTTGATCCGATAGACCCCCAGGCTATTGAAAAGCTCGGCGATGATCATGGTGTTCCCGGCAACGCCAGCTTGAGCGTCAATAAAGTTCGGTGACTGGATCAGGGTCGTCGTGACGGCTTGCAGGTTGAGCGGTGACTCGGTGAAATCAATGGTAGTAACTTGGGGGTCTTCTCCTGGCAGATCTGGCCCGAAGGTACTTGCGTACAAATAGCCTGAACCGGCGTATGCGCCGGCACCGAGAATGGCCAAGACAGGCTCGTCAAACTGCTCATTGAGGACGGACCAAACCTGCGGGTTGGTGAGGCCAGTTGCCATGAGATTTGCTGAGAGTAGCGGTTCCCCGAGGTTTCCGAAGACAGCTACTTTGCTATCCTTTGTGAAATCCACTCCAAGCGGAGAACAGTACTGTTGGGAACAAGTGGGATTCGCTGCCCAGCTCACAGAATTGATGTCCGAGAGACTGCCGTTCGCATTGATCTTAAACAATTCGGCGGCTCCATGGTCAGGTAACGCAACCACCAAGCCAAGCCCATTTGGCGTGACCCCAGGGGTTGCGAACCCATCCGCGCCGGCCCCAGGAACATAAGCTGCAATGAACGTCATCGAGCAATCTGAATTGATCTGCCAAGCTCCAACGTTCTTAGAATCATTGTAAGTGCCGTACAACCACTTTCCATTGGGAGTCAAGGCTATGCTGCCGCCGTATGTCGTGCTAACCAGGAGCTGGTTTGAATAGTTTCCAACTTTGGAGTAGCCGGTCGCTTGAGAAAAGGCCGCAATATCGTCTGTTTGCGCATCCATCACAAAGAAACACTTTGCAGTTCTCTCCACCGCCACCATAAACCCATTAAACGTGGCGCCATTGCCCTCTCCGCCAGTGGGTAGCACCTTTAGAAGTGTGAGCTGCCCAGTGGCAGTGTCGAGTGAATAAATGGAGGCACTATTGGGTGCATTGTCATCATTGGTGATCACATACGTTGTAGCTCCGAAAGCTGCGGGGTACAACATCAGAGCTAGAGCAAAGCAAACGAAAATCTTGGGCCACACTTTCATATAGTTGCCTCTCAGAAGAACCAACTGGTTAGCGCAGGTATATTAGTACCGCTCTCATGAGCGTGGCAACAGAGAAGATCGTCCCCTCTCGGGCGTACCCTTGAATTCATCAGGGACCTAACCACCCCGGATCACGCCCGAGAGTCAAAAGACGCGTTTTCCGGCAATCCCCGGTCCTGGAGGATTCCAGGGAGCATAGCCGGGCAGGACTTTGAGAGCCTCCGAGGTGCAAACTCCTTCAATCTTGACCGGGAGTTAAAGCAGGAGGAGAATGGCAAGTCTGGACGGCAGGGGCAGTTGATGGAGGTCACTCGCATGAGGCGAACGAGCCACTATGTCACTATTGCTATTCTGATGCTTTCCGTGGGCCTGTCCTCGGCGCAGGCGCAGATGTATTCTGTCTTGTACAACTTCGGGACCAGCGCGGGAGATCCACTAAACCCAGGCACGCCGGGTGTTATCGCGCAAGGTCGAGATGGAAACCTGTATAGCACCTCGTCCAATGGTGGGTCGCAAGGACTCGGTTCAGTATTCAGAATCACGCCGACCGGAAGCCTTACCGTACTCTATAACTTCGACGGACCGCACGGGCAAGCTCCGTTAGGTGGGCTCACTCTGGGCACTGACGGGAGCTTCTACGGGACGACCTGGTATGGAGGGGCTACGGGCAACGGTACAATTTTTAGAATAACTCCTAAGGGGCAGTTAACCACGCTTTACAGCTTCACTGGCGGAAATGACGGATTTCAACCCTACGCACCTCCTATCGAAGGCATAGACGGGAACTTCTATGGAACTGCGGGATTTGGGGGGGCAGGAGGGTTCGGGACCGCCTACAAGGTCACACCATCTGGCACTTTTACCGTTCTTCACGCCTTTGACTCGACTGACGGGTCCATTCCCATTGCCCCGTTAGTGCAAGACATTGATGGCGCTTTCTATGGAACCACACAATTGGGCGGAAGTAACGGTAACGGTGGAGTCGTCTTTAGAATTTCATCGCAGGGAGCATTCACGGATATCGTGGCATTCACCGTCGCCGACGGCGCGAACCCTTATTCTCCAGTGATTCAGGCAACCGACAAGAACTTCTACGGAACACTTTCGGGGTGGGGTGCGTTTGGTTGGGGTAGTATCTACAAGCTAACTCCTCAAGGTAGTCTGACCGTGTTGTATGACTTCAACGGGAATTCGGACGGCGGTGGTCCAGACGCGGGTCTAGTCCAGGCGACTGACGGAAACTTGTACGGCGTAGCCTCAGGCGGAAACTTTAATCCCGGTACGATCTACAGGATTACCAGCGCAGGCAATTTCTCTGTGCTTTACGACTTCGATGGGGCTTCCGGCTCGTCCCCAACCGTCACTCCATTGCAACACACCAATGGGCTCTTTTATGGAGACACCACGTGTGGCGGCTCTGGCGTAAATGGCGGCTGCATTAGCGCAACGGGAGGCGGTGGTGTCTTCTACAGCTTGAACGAAGGTTTGGAACCCTTCGTGAGCCCGCTCCCGGGCGGGGGGGCGGTCGGTAATGTTATCCAGTTCCTCGGTCAAGGCTTCATGGGCACAACCACAGTTTCCTTCAATGGGGTTCCCGCGAAGTTCAGGGTCTTGACGGATACCTTTCTAGGTGCAGAAGTCCCTCGCGGAGCGAAGACCGGGTTCGTCACGGTCACCACACCGAGCGGTACATTGAAGAGCAACAGACAGTTCTTCGTCCATCCGTGATCCCAGACGTTCGATCCTGGTGCACCAAATGTCTGTTCTAGGTTGTTGAAACCACGGCAGATGCATGCTTTCTCGCGTCGGTCTTCGGGTTGCTTTCTCAAGACTGGGATGTCTTGAGTAACCGGCAGTTTCAGTAAGGCGGAGTACGCGAAGTTGCAGTAGTCAACATCGCATAGTTCAATG
>Ga0070764_10000536_pt1 | contig 15006 bp, 11 predicted proteins | sample HubBroMetageWRM4_FD_67287 | JGI IMG/M metagenome (GOLD analysis project Ga0070764, IMG submission 67287) | Warmed soil microbial communities from the Hubbard Brook experimental Forest, New Hampshire - Hubbard Brook CCASE Soil Metagenome WRM 4 | ecosystem: Environmental > Terrestrial > Soil >... | reverse complement strand
GCGATCCGGATGGAGACGTCTGGATGCCGGTGGAGGTGGATGTCTCTATCCGGCGTCCCGACTGGTTCTGGAGCACAACCAACGCCAAGAATGTGCTGACCCGGGACCAATTGCTCTCCACCTATTACTGCTCCGTCGGCCGTGGAGCCCAATTATTGCTCAATATCCCCGCAAACCGCCAAGGTCTTCTACCGGATCCCGACTGCGCCTCGGCGCGGGCCTTCGGTCTGGAGATTCGACGACGCTTCGCAAAGCCGCTAGCCGAGACCACGGGGCAAGGTACTCAAGTGACATTAAGGCTCGGCACCCCCGTGCGGATTGACACCGTCATCCTTCAAGAAGACATTGCCGCAGGCGAGCGCGTGCGTGCGTTCCATGTCGAAGGGCTTGCCGGGGGTGTGTGGCAGAAACTCGGCGAAGGCACCTCCATTGGCCACAAGCGCATTCAACCGGTCGACCCGATCACTGTGGATTCGCTGCGCATCGTGACAACTAAGAGTGTAGGAATACCGATCTTTCGCAACGTGGCGGTCTACTATACGGGCTATCCTCCACCGAGCGACTGGAATGCCGCGCCGCAAATCTGGGCGGCTAACCTGGTCGGTCATTGGAGCGACCATGCTTTCTCCATTGACTTGACCTCTAAGATCGACGTCGCAAAGCAGTATCGTCTCCGCTTTGTGCCACGCGCTGGAACCGTTACCGGTTTCGCGAACGTTGTGCTCAAACTGGACGATGTCGCGGAGCCGAACTTTGTCAAACCAGCCAACGGAAAAGTAGATGAGCTGATTCTCGACATTACCGGCGTCGCAGAAAAAGTTCGAGTGTCAGGACAGATTGAGGGAGCCTCCAGTGGAGACATTTTGCTGCAAAAGCTTTAGCGTCTGCTTACATTCATGTCATTCCATCCGTCGGAGTTCGATGAAAAAGTGCTGGCTGATCGTCTTTGTTTTTATCTTCGCGGTTCTCTCGCCACAGAGCGCAACACCGCAGCATACCTTTGGGTTGCAAAACGGCAAATTCATATTGGATGGGCATCCGTTTCAGATTCGTGCCGGCGAGATGCACTACGCGCGCATCCCGCGTGCACGTTGGCGATATGCTATGCGCCTGGCCCGCGCCATGGGGCTTAACACAGTTACCACCTACGTCTTCTGGAATCTCAATGAGCCGCAGTCAGGCCGCTTCAATTTCACAGGGCAGAATGACCTTGCCGCCTTTCTCAAAATCGCTCAGGAAGAGCACCTATATGTCGTTTTGCGTCCTGGCCCCTATGTCTGCGCCGAGTGGGAATTCGGAGGCTTTCCCGCATGGCTCATGAAGGATCGCACCACCGTCGTTCGCTCTCTCGACCCCAAATTTATGAAACCTGCAGCGGACTGGTTCCAGGATCTGGGGACTGTCGTCAAGCCCTACCTGCTCGCCAACGGTGGCCCCATTATCGCGGTCCAGGTGGAGAACGAATACGGTTCCTTCGGCAAGGACACCAAGTACATGCAGGCCGTTCGCCAGATCGTTATGGACAGCGGGATGGGTGGAACCAAGGAACATCCCACTTTGCTCTACACCGCCGACGGCGGCGACCAGCTGCCCAACGGTTCGCTTCCCGATCTTCCTGCCGCAGTCAACTTTGACCCAGGATCTGCAAGCCAGGGGACTTCCCGTCTTCGCGCCTTCCGCCCCAATGGGCCACTCTGGGTCGGCGAATACTGGTCCGGATGGTTCGACCACTGGGGTCGCAATCACGTGTCGACCAACACGGATCGACAGGTAGCCGAGTATGAGTTGCTGCTTCGACAAGGTTTCTCCATCAACCTGTATATGCTGTGGGGGGGCACCAGCTTCGGCTGGATGAACGGCGCGAACAGTGATGGCACCGACTACCAGCCCGACGTTACCAGCTACGACTATGACGCCCCGATCAGCGAACGCGGTGAGCCCCGCGAGAAGTACTTCAGGCTCCGCGACGCCATCACTCGTGTCACAGGTGTCGAGCCTCCGCCCGTGCCAACCATTCCTCCCTCCACAACATACCCGATTCAACCTGTAGAGGAGTCGGCATCGCTGTGGGATAACCTGCCACAACCAATCTTCTCGCCGCGGCTCATGACGATGGAGGAGATCGGCCAGTCCTACGGGTACATTCTATACACCACTCATCTTGACGCCTCGCCAGCAGGGCAACTTGTGCTGGATGGCCTGCACGACTACGCTTGCGTCTATCTTGACCGCAAACTCGTAGGCGTCCTTGACCGCAGGCTGAATCAGGCATCTCTCGACATTCCCGCATCTTCCACAGGCCGGGAGCTAGCCATCCTGGTTGAAAATTCGGGTCGAATCAACTACAACGTCGTACTGCGCAACGAGAGCAAGGGCATTCTCAACCACGTTATGCTCGCGAATAAAGAACTGACCGGATGGTCCATCTTTTCGCTTCCGATGGACCACCCCGAGAAGCTTCACTACCGCAGATCGTCATGCACCGGACCCTGCTTCTTCCGTACCTCGCTGGTTTCTTCTTCCCTGGCGGAAGATACGTTTCTCGATACCACTCCGATTCAGAAAGGGGTTGTCTGGGTCAACGGTGTGCCCCTCGGCCGTGCGTGGAGCGTCGGTCCACAGGCCAGCCTCTTGCTACCCGGAAGCTGGCTGAAGAAAGGGCAGAATTCGCTTGTGATCTTTGATCTGCAGGCAAACAGACTGCCTGCACTGCAGACGATCAACCACGCACTTTGGATTCCTGGTAAAGACGAGCCAAGTAAGGAACAGCCGCGCTGAATTCAGCAATAATTTCGCATGATCAGGAGATTGCTTTGAAAATATTCAGATTCAGTGCGATCTCAGTTCTCGCGGCTGCCATCTGCTACGGATCGGCAACTGCACAAAATCAATTCCAGAACTACCTCATGCCTCAGCCCGCAGAGATGTCGATCGGGTCATGTAGTAGACGGGGTATATTCTCCTGGCCCTGGGGCGCAAAAGTCTCCTCGTCTCTTGCGCCTCCGCCAAAGGTAACTACCACTACTTTGCGCTGATCGGATGCGCGCGCCCAGGCCCGCTGTGGAAGCATGCCGGAGATGGTTGTCGCCAGGGCAGAACCGCACAAGCCGCACACAAACTCGCGCCGGTTCACGCTTCGCAACGCTGCGCCGCGGTTGAATTCGTTTCCGTGACCCATCGTTGTCCGTCCGGCTTAAAGGGAAAAGAGCCGCCTCATCAGTGTAATGGTGATGCGGCTCAGAGTGAGAGCGATTTTAGAAAGTGAGTCGCCCTGCAACCTCAATGACGCGAGCATCGGGCAGGAACTGGTTCCCGCTGTACCGAACTGAATTGATGCTACCTGCACTCCCTCCGGTAATACTGGTGCTGGGATCGCCGAAGGATGGAGTGTTCATGACATTGACCCCATCTGCGCGCAACTCAAAAGCCGTCTCGCGGTAAGGGATTTTGAAGCTTTTGAAAAGAGACATGTCAAGCCGGTTGAAGCCCGGTCCACCCACCGTTATGCGGCCCGGCTGACCATATGGCAATGTTCCTGCTTGGCTGAGGAGAACCGCATTGCCGCCCGCAGCGACAGCAGCGTTGTAATCCGCCACAGTCGCATATGCTATCGGTGCCTGAGAAAAGGCACAAGGGTTGAACCAGTGAGCGAGGGTTTTGGTCTGCGTCGCGCAAGTTTCTCCCACCTGCGTCACAGGGTTGGGCGTACCGCCGGCGCGAAAGGGATCGCCGACCCGGAACCGTTGCGGGAATGCGATGGGTGTGCCGGTCTGGACCTGAAAGATGGCAGATGCCTTCCAACCCCCGATCACTTCGTCCACCGCGCCGCCATGATTCAGGAATTGCTTCCCCTTGCCAAACGGCAGATCGTATTGCGGCGCGAAGGTAAACCGACTGCGCACATCGGTGTTACTGGAGCCATATTCGAATTTCAAACCGAGAAATGCGGGATTGCCCGCCTCGCCTCCGTCGGTTCCCTGGATCGGCTGTACGGCGTCGTCGAGACTGTGCGACCAGGTGTAGCCGCCCAGGAAAGACAGACCATTTGAATATCGTTTTTCAATCTTTGCCTGGAGCGAGTTGTAATTGGCCATGCCCTCGTTGGTCACGCGAATGATGTTGCCGAAGTCGTAGAACGGTTGATAAAGCTGGCTATTCGCTTCCTGTGGAATAACGCCTGGATATTGGTTCGCCCCATAGCTGACCCGCAGGTGACGCGAGACATTGCCCTCATAGCCGATCGTGTAGGAGATGGTTGACGTGAGTGCTTGCTGCACCGACAGGTTGTACGCTTCCGTGTAGCTGCTCGCCCCGTTCTGGTCTTGCTGGAAGAGCGTCGGCAACTGCGCGTTGGCTTCAAGGCCGGCGTTGGAAGTGGCCGCTGCCCCAAACCCGGTCTCGAGCGTCTGCCCGTTCGTGGGACACACGACACCGGTGGCGGTGGTGTTGTAACACTGGTTTGGAGTCGGCTGATAGTAGCTGCTCAGGAAGAATGGCGGATTGTTATACAGATTCAAACCCAGCCCGATGTTTTCCTGGCCGCCGTAGAAAAATCCGAAACCCCCGCGAATCGCAATCTTGGCTATGGGTTGATAGGCAAACCCGATGCGCGGCGCAATCTCGTGACGGTCGGGATTAATCAGCGACCGATTCGAAGTGTACTTGATCGCGACGTTGTCCTTGCTGAAGTCAGTCAAAAGAAAGGCGGGAATTGGATAGCTACTCTGCGACTGGGGGATGAGGAACGTTCCACTCCCCTGGTTCATGCCGGCATAGTTGCCATCGAAGTTCGCCTCGTAGTCGTGCAGTGCGACGAACGGTTGAGTATACTCCCAGCGTAACCCCAGATTGACGGTGAGGTTCGGCCGGACCTTCCAGTCGTCCTGAACATAGGCTGCGTCGTACCAGCGGAGATCGGTGATAGCCGTGGTGCTGTTCAGCGAGGCGTAATTTTCCAGGTCGAGCGCAAAGTCTGCAAAGCCCAGACCTGTCCTGGCGCCGCTGGTGTCCCCAGGGTCACTGGTGTAGGTGCCTTTGAACCCCTGGTATCCGGTAGAGTTGGGCGACTGCAACCCGTAAAAACGCACATGCTGGAAGTTAGCGCCCATGGTCAGGGTGTGCTGCCGCCAGACCTTCGACACATTGTCGATGAACTCAATCACGTCCTGCTTTTCATCGGAAGGCTCGTACCCTGGGATACCGATTCCGACGTTGGACCCATCGAGACCGTTGAAGTAAAGATCTGGGAAACCGCCCAGCGAGGGGCCGAATGGGATACCGCCCAAACCATACTTCGCTGCCACATCCACCTGGGCATTTTGCGGCAAATAGGATGCCTGCAACAGGTTGTACCCAACGCGGAACTCGTTGGAGAGATTAGGGGAAAAGAAATGGGTCTCGCTGAACAAACCGCTCTTGGTGTAATTGGTGTCTGCGCCGTCAGAACCGTAACCGCCGCCATCCAACACGCCCAGGGGCGGAGTAAAGAGCGACGGATTGTTGGCATAGCTGAAGCGTCCGAATGCCTGGTCCTTGGGACTGAAGTTGTAGTCTACGCGGATATCGTACTGAGCCGTGTTGTTCTGTGATGCTGTCGCCGGAGCAGTGTAGTTCTGCAGCACCTGGCCGGTCACGCCCTGGTTCGGAAGCGGAAACAGATTCATGACAGTCTTTGCGACGGAGTCTACGCTGGCCGGGCAGATGACATTCTGCCCAGGGATCGAAGTCGTATAGGCCGGAGTTGCCGACGGGCATGTAAGGTAGCGGGTCGGGTCCTTGCCCGCTTCCGTTCCGCCAACGTTCGCCGTCACATTGCCGCCAGTCTTATATAAGGTTGCAATGGGATTCCCATTGGTAAGCGCGGGATTGAGGAATTGCGAAAAATCTCCGGTCCGCTCAGCCGCAGTTGGAACGGTGAGGTTCGTCTGTTGTGGTTCGTAGATGTCAACGCGAATCCCTTGGCCATCGGCAAAAATGAAGAGCTTGTTCTTGAGAATGGGGCCACCCAAGGTCGCGCCAAAGATATTCGAGTGGTAGGATGTGCGGGACTCCGGGGTTGGAGCCGCGAAGTTGTAGGGCAGGGCAGCAAGGCGGTCGCTGCGGAAATACTCCCACATGGAGCCGTGGACGGTGTTGGTTCCCGATTTGATCGACGCATTGACCGCGGCTCCGGTTCCGCGGCCCAGTTCGGCGCTGTAGTTGCTGCTTTCCACCTTGAACTCCGCAAGGGCGTCAGGAGGCGGAGCGGCAGCATAAGTCGCGCCATTCAGGAAGTCCTGCATGTTGGAGTTGTTGTCGACACCGTCGAGAATGAAGTTGTTTTGCGAGACGCGGCTGCCATTCGATGAAAATCCACCCGCGCCGGATGTCTGCGAATTGCCCTGGTTCGGGGGGTTGACGCCCGTTGTAAGCTGGGCCAGAAACACATAATTGCGGTTCAGCAGCGGAAGGTCTTCAAGTTGGGACGTGGTGAAGACCTGGCCCGTCGATGCGTCCTGTGTCTGGAGTTCCGTAGACGACGCAACTGTGATGGATTCCGTCACGTTTCCGGGCTTGAGGGAGAGATTCAAGCCAACCGTCTGGCTGACGTCAACGTGAATGTTCTCCTGCTTCTTCGTTTCAAAGCCGGGTGCCGTGACCGTCAGGCTGTAAAGCCCGATCTTGATCGGCGCAAACCTGTAGGAACCATCGTTATTTGTAGTGCGCTGGAAAGAAATGCCCGTGTCCTGGTCGACCAGGCTGACGGATGCTCCTGAGATTATCTTGCCCTGGCTATCGGTGATTGTGCCGGTGATCGCGCCTTGATCGATTTGCGCCAGCGCCCCGCGCAAGCCCACCAGGCAATACAGTGCGACGAAAGCTAGCCAAGTAAACATTTTCAACCGTACTCGAAGCACGTGAGCGTCAATCAGAAACGTAAACCCAAGTCTCTGGCGGCTGTCGTCACGAACCGGCTGCGGAAAGGTCTTGAATTGCAGTTGTCTCACTGTATCCTCCTAGAGTGACTGTGCTCTCTTCGCTTATCCTAGTGTCACCGAATTGAAAAATGGATTCAGCTACCCGGTTAACCAGGATTAAACGTTATCGCCTTGATGAGGAAACAGTGAATCCGACATTTGAGCGCAAAAGACCGGAACATCCTATCCAGTGACACATGAGCCTTATGGGCCTGTCCCATATGGCACATATAGGCCATAGTGGAAAAGTGCGTCACGAGAGAGCAAAAAATGCCGGTCTTCGACTGTAACCAAAGGAGTTGCTATTTCCCGTTTGCAATGAGGGTTTTATGGCATGTTTTCGCCGTGTTACCCGGGGGGCACAGGTGACTCTTGGTCCGCTCCAGGGTGGGGTTCGGTAACGATTCCGGTGGCGATTCCGGTAACAATCTTGGCCGCAGTCAAAGAGCCCTTGCCTGCTGGACTGAAAAACAGACACGGTCAAAAGCTAGAACCCGGCAAGACATTCACGATTCAAATTGCGCCCTGAACCAGTTGTAGACCTTTTCCGGCGCCATGGAACGGTCGGCACTCCAACTCAAATTCTGCCCTGCCGGTGGAATCACATAGACAGATGGTCTGCCCAGTGTTTTGCGCCGGTGAAGAGTTAGTGTAGCGCAGCTTGTTACATGCGCCATGAGCCTTGACGCCCGTCGAGACGGACACCGAGGCGGGACAACAGATGGGTTATGCCAGCCACCTTCTGGATGAAATCGTCGGCGCCAGCTTCGCGTGACATCGTTTCATACACTTCGCCCTCCATCGCGGTGAACACAACCAGAGCCGCTTTCGTGCCCGAGGCGCGCAGCCTGCAAATTAGCTCAAGCCCCATCCCAGCTGAGGTCGAATCCTTACTTTCCGACCGTAAGTTGAACTCGACGAGGATGGCATCGTATGGGGACTGCTGTGCCAGTTGCAGGGCCTTTTCCAGGGAGTTGGCCGTCTGGACATGGAGTCCGCATTGCTGCAGAACTCGGCTGATTTCCGAGCAAATTTCAGACTCGCTGTCTACCAACAGTATCGAGATCATACTCCACCGAAAGCAGACGGCGGGCCAACAAAGAGGGCCTCACGGGTGGTTGGGATCAAGATGTAGGTAAGTAAAGAGGAGAGGCTTACTGCTTGGCTTGGCACTGCCGCCCTGCGGCTCAATCGTGATAAACAGGGCATCCAGCTGGGAGATTGTTTTCGCGTCGTTGAATTTCAGCACCCAGCGCTTCCGATTGGAGTCATCCTGATAGAGCAGACCCAGATTGATGTCGCCCTTGGGGTCCGATCCGCGACGCCCCCATGCCTGAAAGGAGACATCTTTCGGAACGCCTTTTTGCTGGTCAAGGTCATATCCGTAAAAGATCAGCGACTTGTCCTTGGTATAGAAGACACGGCCAAAGGGCTTTTCGGTAACATCGTTCTTGTCCACATCGTATATCTCGGCAATGTAGAGATTGCGAGCGCTGATCAGATTCCGAATGTCGCTGTCTCGCTGTAATAGTTCCTGCTGATGTGCAATCTCACTGTCTTTGCCCGCAATCGCGGTAGTCAAATCGTCGATCTGAGCTTTGAGGGCAAGTGATTGAACGGTGTCCTGGGCAGTCTGATTGCCAATCGCCGCTAGTTTGCTCTCGAGGGCCTGGGTAATTGCCTGCGCTTGAGCCAGCTGTTGATTCAGATTTGTGCGATCATCCCTGAGCTGATCGAGATCGGCGTCTCGCTGGGCCAGTTCACTCTGAAGCTCCCTGAGCTGATCCTGAACCTCCTCCGATTCCAGGTGGCTCCGCTGAATTTCGGCCTCCAGCTTGGTTTTGCGATCATCCGGAACTTGAACCGCTGCAGATGCATGGGCATTGGGCATGAAAGACTGCCGCGCAGAGCCTGATGCAGCCTGTTGCACCGAGACTACGCGTGGAGCCTTGGGATTTGCGGGTTCATGTCCCTTGAGCATTCCAAGCCGATACCCTCCTGCGCCGATTCCCAGTACGACCAGAGCAGCGACTGCGCAACGCCGGACGTAATGCCATTTGGAAGCAGCCGTTGTCTCTGGAGACGGATGCATTCGGGAGGGCGCCGGCTCATTTTCAAGGGATTTCATCAGCCGGGCTTCGGCATCGACGATCGACCAGGAAACTGAAGTCGGGGCGTTTTCGGAGTCATCCGCGGTACTGCTGTGGGCCTCTGAAGCCAAAACCGGAATCATCACTTCGGCAACCCGTTCGTACTGCGCCCTGACCCTGCGGCAGTCGGCGCAACCAGCCAGGTGTTCCGTCAGTCGATACCAGTCCTCTGCCGTCAGCTCGCCGGTCGTCGAAAGCGCGCACAGCTCTCGAAATTCCTGATGAGGATCGGTTGGCAAAGTCCAAGCTCCCTGGCTGGAGCCATTGTGCACCATTCTATTCACTTTGAACGCAGTTTTTCTGGCAGAACGTATTTACGCAGCCGTTCCAGCCCGCGATAGAAATGACTTCGAACGTTCGATATGGATCGTCCCGTAAGTTCGGAGATCTCTTTGAGGGCGTAACCGTCGAAAAACAATTGAATTGTTTCTCGCTGTTCGGATGTCAGGCGGGAATTGAATTTGGCCATCGACGGTTTGCCGATCATGCCTTCCAGAGTTGGGTCCTGAAAACAGGCTTCCTGTCTTGGGTCGGCGAGTTGCAGTCCGGCGTCATTCAATTCGTGGGTGGCGTAAAACCTTCTAGCATTGAGGTATCGCCGTCGATCAAATGCGCGGTGATATGCCACATGAATGATCCATGTGGCGGCTTTTCCATGGGCGGCGTCGTACTGTCCTGACTTGCGGTAGATGAAGAGGAAGACCTCCTGGACGAGGTCATCTGCTTCGGACTCATCCCGCAATATTCGGTAGGCAACATTGCGCACCGCACGGGCATAGCGACGGAATAGAACACCCAAAGCCTCCTTGGCTCCGTCGCCAACCTGTTCCATCAACTCTTCATCGGAAATGCCTGACAACGGATCGGTCACCGGAAGTCCGGCGACATTGAGAACGACCTCCGACACAACGTCCGGCGAGCTCGTTGATTCGTCGCACACTTCCCCTGCTCCAGCCAGTGCGTTCGGGAAATAGGCGGCTTCGGAACTCATGTACGCCTTCCGTGAAATTGGTCCTTGAAGAAGATCCGTATCACGTGCTTAACAGAATGACTTTGAATGCTTGCGTACGGGATGGTCAGGCAACGCGGAACTGTCGGACGTGAGTGGACCAACTTTCCGATTCCGCCGCCGTCGTCAGTTTCATCAATCAATCCCTACTATAGTAGGGATTTAAGGTTGAGGCTACACCCACTATAGTGGGAATGGCAAGGGACATTTGCATCGCTCTCGGAAATCGAATTCGCAGCCTCAGAAAGGCGCGAAAATGGCGACAAATTGACCTCGCAATGGAGGCGGAGATAAACGAGAATTACGTTTCCGACCTTGAAAACGGTCGAAAAGAGGTGTGCCTGCGAACTCTGCAAACACTAGCTCAAGCATTCGAAATGAAGACCTCGGAGCTCCTGAAGGGAATCGATTGATTTAGGTCATTCGTGATCGCAGCATAAAATCAAGATACTTTCAATATTTATTTATTCAATGTTTCGTCATCTTCTACGGCGGTAGGCCCCAGTATTATCATCCCTCGTACCCTGAACAAATGTCGCATCCTGCGAATCGCTTTTTCTTGCGGATTGAAGCGGGCCGGTACAGACTGTCTTCGAACACGGCCGGTGCCCGAGTGTGTAGCTCAATGCTGAACGCACGCGCTGTGCCCGTTCGAGCACGCTGTCGCGAACATCGTATTTGCCACGCTAATTCAATCGGCACTGGAGTATACGGATTAGCTTCCGGCACCTCGCTGACCTCCAGACTCGCGTATGCGCCGAAGCACCCGCAGCTGGTGTGTACATTCTGCGCACTTAAACACGTGGAGAAATTTCGAATCACTGAGGTTGAGCTGTTCGGGTGTCTCAACAAGACATCTGAGTAGCTCCTGATCCAGGCACCCAACTCGGTTGGGATTCGGATAGTGTTCGATGATGTAGTCCTGCAAAGTGTCAAACAGACGCGTATCGTTCGCATCGTCGCGCGCCGCGATGTGGAATCTCTTCACTTGGTGCCTTCTCAACTGCTCGGACTCGATCAACCGAACAGACTGTAATTCGTTCAAATCTCCAGCTTTTTGCGGATCCTTTTCAGTTCACGTTCACACAGTTTGCGGGTAGCTTCTTTTGACTTCGACAGGACCTCAGCCACTTCGCTCCATTGGCTGCGAGACCCATATCGTAAAAGCATAGCGTGGCGAAGCTCGTCGGGAGCTCCGTTCAGAAGCGCCTCCAAGTCAAGCTCGGCTTCTACGCAAGCGTAGGAATGATGGCAAGACGACGAGAGCCGTTCGATATCCATCGCACTACCGTGATAGATAAGCTTGCGGCTCGCGCGCCGGCGGCGGCGCACCTCATTACGATAAAAACGCATGAGGATTACACGGGTCTCCTCGACGTTAACCGCAGCGAGACAAGCTAAATGATCTGCTGTTCGCTGGATAGCCAACTCCATCATCTCCCAGGCCAGTTGCTCATCCCCCAGATGGATTTTGGCAGTTTCCCGCGCCTTCTCAATTTCCATTCCGACCGCGGCGCACACAGTTGGCACGATCTCTTTCGGCGTGACCCCAATGACCCAGCAGAGATCCGAAGCGGAAGGTGATGTCATCTGTCAGCTCGCTCAAAAGGCGTCAGGCGTCCCGCGACCTTGCAGGCAGCCTGCGAATGTCGCCACTTTGGCAGAAAGAATCGCTTATTTCCACATTTTCTGCCGGTATTTGCTCATTGACATGTCCGCTTCGTTCATGCAACGAGGCTCTATAGGTAAAGGGCAACGTTCGTGCCCCGAATTTCGACCCCGATGCGAGGTGAACATGAGCGATCAGACCCCAACTAGTGTTAAGCGTCATCAGTGGAGCGCCGAAGCCCGAGCACTCGCTGTCCAGGCCAAGGTGCTGTCAGGCAATAAGCTCGAACAGCTTGTGACGCGGATACAGCGCCACACCGGCCGATCAAAGGAATCTTGCTGGCGCTTCGTCATCCAGTATGGGATCAAAGGTAAAGTTGATCACCGGCGCTGGACCGAGGAAGAGATTGAGACGGTGCGAGAGGAACTTGTTAAGCACTCGGTTGAAGAAATTGCTCGCAAGCTAGGCCGTACAGCCCTATCTGTTCGCAACATGCTCCGGAGAAATGGACTGCTCGTTCGAGCAATTCGCTGCGATCTGTTCTCACTGGAAGGTCTCGCGCGAGCGCTGCATGTCCGGAAGAGCGAAATTCTGTTGTGGATCGAAAAAGGCTGGCTTCAGGCATCCGTCCAGACGCAAGGCAAAAGACGGTCGTACAGCATTATTGCCGAATCTCTGGCCCAGATGTACAAGCACCGTCTCCCCGAACTCTTGAAGAGGGGCATTCCGAATCAGACTCTCTTTGAGGCGTATGTTCAATACATTCACTCCCCCAAACACACAGTTGGAGAACAGCTTCTCGAAGTCAGGCGCGACAAAAGAGAGCGAGTGGCATTCGCGGCTACCAAAGAGCGCAAATTGCTCGATGTGCCTGATGAAGACGATGAAGAAAGCGATTTTGGAGAAGAGAATCACATCAGCTTCAGTTAAGATAAAGGTATTCACGGTGCCTGGACTTGATTCCTCGACTGGTGGTTTGGATATGATCGATGCCCCGTCGTGATATCCGGTTGCTTCTGGAATGCGCCACATCCCGTAAGGTCGGAACCATTTTTACAGCTGTAACCATGGTTGCACTCGCAGGTGATCCCGGCGTTGATCTTCTTTGAACGATCACTCAGGTTCGGACTCGGATTCTTTGGAAATTGTTCGGCTCTCGAATCTTGGCCACTGCAGTCCTTGATTCATTCCCTGGACCTCGTCTCATCTTGGTGCTTTTCCGATGGACCGTTGCCATCAGATAAGAGCTTCTTTGGGAATTGGGGGGTGTGGATGCTACAGATTGGGGCCCGACTTCGAGAAGCAAGACTGCGATGGGGTCTCACACTGCGCGAAGTAGAAGAGCGGAGCACCAACCTCGCTCAGAAATGGGGAAAAGACACCTTCCGCATTTCCGCAAGTTGGCTGGACCGCGTTGAGCGGGAAGGGCGAGGTCTTTCATTTCCGAAATTCATTGTTCTTGCGGTAATTTACGGAATTCCACCGGAAGAACTGCTGACTTTTGCTCCTGGCCCCGAGAGTGAGTTGCGATCTGCCGAATATCCTTCAAGTCCCAATGCAACTGTTCTCTTAACGAAGGGGCCGCTTGAGGCTCACGCTCGAATGTGGCTACCGGACAATGTCGCGATTGGGCCGGTTCCAGACGACACCACGCTCCTTCCTCCTCAGGGACATCTACCCCGCCACTATCGCCGCGGGATCATCGGGCGGATGGATAAGACGCTCGATCCGATGATCCGACCCGGATCCATCGTTTTGATTGATACCCAGCGTCGCGCAATTGCTCAAAGAAAAGAATGGACGAACGAATTTGACCGCCCCGTCTACTTTCTTCAAACCCGCTCCGGCTACGTTTGTGGCTGGTGTGAGCTTGATAGAGAATCGGAATGGCTGACGCTTGTCCCGCATTCCCTGTCGTTTTCTTTGGCCCAGCGTTGGCGGTATCGAAAAGAGGTCGAGGTAATCGGCCGGCTTGCCGCCGTACTTTTGCGCCTGGAGGCGAGTCCGGAGACCTGAGAACCAACATCAGCGCCCCAACGAAATCTTCGTCCGACGATCTTCCGGTCACGGAGTTTCCGTGTCTCACCCATCGGGGAACTTTTTCTATATTGGCAGCTCTGCACGTTCTTGATCGCATGTGCATTCGTGCCCTACACCGTATACTTTTGGAAGCTTGTGATTAGGCTTGGAGAGACTAGATGTTTGCTTCATGCCGTCATCATGCATTGCTTCTGGGCATTTTCCTCATTACTGGTTAGCTTGCCCTTGGTCTGGACATGGTATTGGAGCAATAGCACAAGGGAATCCACCGTCTCATCAGGTGAGGTCTCGGCCAAGGCCGGTGAAAAGACTGACTCAAGTGCTGTTCCCTTCGGCCCGTGGAACGTGATTGCGTCTTTGATCACTGGGGTAGTCACATTCGTGTTTCCCTTATTAAAAGAGTCGCTTGCAAAATGGTGACAGACCGTATTTGCTCCATTGTGATTTTCCCGTGCAATTAGAATCCGGTCATGTGCGGACGCTACACACGCTTTGCAGCAACGGAGCTGATCTACAAACATTTCGGGATTCCGGTCCCAGCTCCGGAATCGCCCACGGCCGATGCGCAGCCCTCATGGAATGTCGCGCCGCAAAGCTGGCAGCCGGTGATCCGTCTCAATATCGTGACCGGACAACGCGAGATGGCAATCATGCGCTGGGGCCTCGTGCCGTTCTGGTCGAAGGAGCCGACACACGCTTGGTCCACGATCAACGCGCGTGCCGAGGACATTCTGACCAAGCCGGCGTTCCGCGAGCCCGTTCGTAAGCGACGCTGCATCGTGCCGATTGATTCCTACTTCGAGTGGCAGGTAGAAGATCCCAATTCTAAGAAGAAACAGCCTTGGGCGATTGGACTGAAAAGTGGCGAGCCGTTCGCGCTCGCCGGCATCTGGGATCATTGGGAGAATGACCCGCCGACCATCGTGCTCGAGACTTACGCAATTGTGACCTGTGTGCCTAATACGCTCCTCCGGCCTCTCCATGACCGCATGCCGGTAATCCTGCATCCCGACGAATACCACCGATGGCTGGAGCCGGGCGATCCTAAGAATCCGCCCGTCGATCTTTTAAAGCCATATCCGGATGAACTGATGAAGGCGTGGCGCGTGAAAAATGACGTCGGCAATCCCCGTAACAACCGGCCGGACTTAATTGATCCCTTCGATCCCCCTGCGGACCCTGGCGATAAACCAAGTCTCTTCTGAATCAGAATTCCCCTGCGATCTCTTGGCGTTGATTTGC
>Ga0070764_10000535_pt1 | contig 15023 bp, 10 predicted proteins | sample HubBroMetageWRM4_FD_67287 | JGI IMG/M metagenome (GOLD analysis project Ga0070764, IMG submission 67287) | Warmed soil microbial communities from the Hubbard Brook experimental Forest, New Hampshire - Hubbard Brook CCASE Soil Metagenome WRM 4 | ecosystem: Environmental > Terrestrial > Soil >... | reverse complement strand
CAGGGAATTAAGGAAACGGCCGCTTTGCCCGCCCCGGAATCGATTTCTTTCTAGTATGAATTCAGCACGTGGGCGAGCGCCCTCACCGCTGCCGCGCTTTCGCCAAATCTTTCCAGGTCACGAGCGCGAAACCCTGCTCTTTGAGAAACTGGCGGAACTCCGGGCTCTTCACCATCTCCAGGTCGCGTTGCCGCCAGGCCGCGCCCCAATCAGGATGGTCCCACGTAGCTCCGCGCATTTCTTCGTCGTCATAGGCGAGATGCACGACAAGTTGATAAACACCCGGCGGCAGCGGTGCAAGTTGCTTCTCGTACCAGTCGAGCCAGGATTTACTGTCGGACGCGACACCCGGCTCCATGGTGATGACGCGTTGCACGGTGATCTCATCCGCAGGGACAGAAATCCCCACGGGCGGGCCATGAGTCCCAGAGGGCTCCAACAGAATCGGGAGCTTGTATTCGTCGCCTAGTTTTCGATAAACGCCGAAGAGTTCGACAGAAGACACCATGCCCGCCATGTGCATATCGAGATGTGTGACGGGAATGCCCGCGTTCTTCGCGCGCTCGATCTGCAGGCGCAGTTCATATTCCACATCGGGCATCTTGGCGTTTTGATCAACGTCAGGCGTGTCGAGCGGAAAGTATCCGTGGGTGTCGATTAGGCTCGGGACACGGCTCGCGCCGCTCACCGGCCCCCAGCGCAGGTCGGTCCACTCGCTGGTCAGGTCCAAATGGATCCCGAGATCGGCGTTCGGATGCTCTTTGGCCCAGCGCGCGACTTCGGGGAACCACGGGCAGGGAACCAGAATGCTGGCCGAAGTAATCCATCCCTTTTCGAGGGCCTCGAAAGTGGCCCGGTTGACGGAGTGGTTCATGCCGAGGTCGTCGGCGTGAATCACCAGCAGGCGTGTGGAGGACGGATGGCCGAGGGGCTCTTGAACGGTTGCCTGCACAGTCTTTTCTTTCGTCGTCTGGCCGAGGCCCTCCGCCAAACAGACAAAGAGTAAAAAGAACAGGAGTAGAAAACGCATTCCGTGCTTGATGACCATGACTCACGCTCCGTGCCGTTTTGCCGACTATTGACTTAGCTGAAGCTTTCTATAATCGTTTTAATACAGGTGTTTTTTCGTTGACAGAATATCTCTTCCGTATAGAATTCGAGAGGATTTTGTGGAACTGCGGCAGGAGAGCACTACCTGCAATCCCGTAAGCCACGAACATCCTTCCCCCGAACCCCGTTATCTCTGCAGGATAATGGGGTTTTGTTTTTAGCAACGAAAAATGAGCTCGACTGCCAACCCGCCGACTAGCGCTCCCCGCCTGAGACGCTCACTCACGCTCTGGGACCTGATTATGTATGGCATCATCGTGATCCAGCCGACCGCGCCCATGCCCGCCTACGGAGTCTTCAGCGAAGCCGGCCAGGGCCATGTGGTCACTTCCATCCTTATCGCGATGGTCGCCATGGTCTTTACGGCTATGAGCTACGGACGCATGGCGCGCGTGTATCCGAGCGCGGGTTCGGCCTATACCTATGTGGGCCGCGAGTTGCATCCATCTCTCGGCTATGTGACGGGATGGAGCATGACCATGGACTACATTCTGAATCCGCTGATCTGCACCATCTGGTGCGCTAAAGCGATGGCTGATCTGTTGAGCGGAACACCCTTTCAGATCCCTTATCCCGGCCTGATCTGGCCGCTATTCTTCGCCGTCTTGTTTACCGCGCTCAACCTGAGAGGGGTGCAGACCTCGGCGCGCATCAACAACACTCTGTGCGCCATTATGGGCGCCGTCATCCTGGCGTTTTTCTGGTACACGATCCGCTACATCTTCCATCTTCCGCAATTTCCGGAAGCCTTCTTCCTGCGCCCGTTCTATAACCCCGCAACCTTCACCGTGAACCGCGTGTTTCATGGCACATCAGTTGCCGTGCTCACCTACATTGGTTTTGACGGCATTTCAACTTTGTCGGAAGAAGTCGACAATCCGAAGCGGAACATTTTTCTGGCGACGGTTCTGGTCTGTGTAATTACGGGATTCCTGGCGGCCGCCGAAGTTTACGGCGCTCAATTGTTGAGTTTGCAGCATTTCGGCAGGGACTTTGGTGTCTTCCAGCAATTTGGAGACGAGAACGTATTCAGCCACGTCGCTGGTATCGCAGGTGGCCCGTTGATGACGAAGGCGATCAGTATCACGCTTCTGATTGCCACCATCGGTTCTGGCATGGGGTCGCAACTCGGTGCGGCGCGGCTGCTTTACGGCATGGGACGCAGCGACGCCATTCCGAAGAAATTCTTTGGAGCGATTCATCCCCGGACCCGCATTCCCGCCAACAACGTACTTTTCGTGGGCGTGATTGCGCTGATTGGGGCTTTCCTCATCACTTACGACAACGGTGCGGAGTTACTCAATTTCGGCGCGCTGATCGCTTTTATGGGTGTCAATCTGGCGGCGCTCACGCATTACTACATCCGCGGAAACGATCGAACCGTGGGGCAATTGATTCCACCGGTTCTCGGTTTTCTCATATGCCTCTTTATTTGGGTCCATCTGTCGAATCTCGCGCTGATCGTCGGTTCCATCTGGATGGCCGCCGGAATCGCCTACGGCGCAGTAAAGACGCGTGGCTTCCGCGGAGACCTGGTGAACTTTGATATTCCAGCTGAAGAATAGCAAGGTTTTGTCATCCCTCGCATCGCTCAGGACGACAATTACTTGGAATTCACTCCACGTTCCAACCGCTGATTTCGATTTCAGGCGTCGCCGCTCCTAAGTCACTGGCGCGATAGGTTGCGGTGATCTCCCGCTTCTCACCGGGCAATAGCGAGATGTAATTGTCCTGCCAGACCACCGGCAAAATCTCCTCGCCGCCTTTGCCCTTGTCGAGTTTCAAACGCACAAAAAACGCTAGGGACTTGCTGGGATTCTCGATGACGACATGCGTCATCGCGTCGCTCGCCATCTGCTCCGTGCGGCTCGATACGTTCAGCTTTACCTTCGGCAACTGCGCGAGCGAAGTGTAGTCCGCATACGACGCGGTCGGAGTCGTATACCAGTTTGACTTTGCCCAGTCGAGAGTTTCAGGCTTCGTCGAGAACCAATAGAAGTTCGATCCGACCAGATGGCCGCTGCTATCTGTGACGCGAAGATCGAGGAAGTATGCCGGAGACAATCCCTCAATCTTCGGCAGCTCAAACGCCTTGGCGGTGCTATCGGCCGGAGCATCGAGTGCAATCTCTTTGGAAAACTTCTGCGTTCCGTCCACATCGAACACCCGCGCCACCAGCTTCAATCCCTTGGAATCCACATATTGGCTGCTCACCAACCACACTGAGTGATCGTCGTATCCATAGACGGGGTCGAGCGGCTGCATCCCCTTCTTTGCGCCAAAATATCCGCCGCCCGGCCGCAAATAGTAGTCGTAGAGATGCCAGATCATCGAAGGCCAACCGTTATTCAGCATCCACTGGATCACACCCGTCGAAGAGTACTTGTTGCGACTGTAGGCCTCGAACATGGCGCGCACGCCTTCGTAAGTCATGAGCTGCGATTTGTAAGTAAAGTCCTGTGCGCTATGCGCCTCCCCGTAGCGCGTATTCAGAGCGTCGGTGAATACCCGTATGGTCTTGAAGGCCCCGCCGCCCGCATGAAAATTCCAATACTCATCTATCGGCCAGAGATGGTCTTTAGGGACCATCCGTTCCACGCTCTCGATCGGCGGTACCGCCGGCCCCATGCTGGTTTCGCTATTAAAGCCGTAAGCTCCGCCGCACTCCCCCTCCTTGCATTCCCATTTCGGCGGACGATGTTCATCCGCCTCCCAATACGAAGGCGCCACGTATTCGTAGGGCCCGGTCATCTTCACGCCACTTTCGTTCGCCGCCGACGCCGAAGACACGACCGGATTTGGCCACAGCAGCTCGCCCTCGACTTTTAGATACATTTCATCCACATCCGGCGGAGGTGGATTGTCGCTGCCATTCAGCCACGTCAACATGCTGGGATGGCTTCGTAGCCTGTAGATCTGATCGCGCAGAGACAATTTTGCGATCTCGAAATCGGCATCCCGCCAGCTTCCCCAGTGTTCCCAAAAATCGCAGCAGCACCATCCCGCCATGATCAGGATGCCCTCGCGGTCGGCGGCCTCAAGAAATTCTCCGGTTTCAAGCTTGCCTTCCAGACGAATCGTGTTCAGTCCCATGTCGCGCACGTAGCGCAGCTCGTCGGCCATCCTCTGGGAGTCCTCGCGCAGTAACATGTCCGGGCCCCAGCCACCGCCGCGAATCAGAATGTTCTTGCCGTTGATTTTGAACAGGCGTTTCCGGAAACCTGAGGCCGACCGGCTGACTTCAGACGTAATTTCGCGAATGCCGAACTTCGTCTCAGAGACATCAGAAATCTCGCTGCCCGTGTCTTTGCTCACCTCAAACGACAGCTTCAGGTCGTACAGGCTCGGCACCCCCATCTGCGCCGGCCACCACAGCCGCGGACGGCTCATATTGAGCTGTGGATACTGGTCCGGCGAGAAGACTACGTCCTTCGATTTTCCTGCTTTCAGTTCCACCGGTTGCGCGAACTCGAAGTTCTCGATTCTGCCTTTTAACGTACCTCGTAGCGAATGCTCGCTGCCATTTTTCACCTGCGCCGTTACCGTGAGGTGGGCTGCGTTGTTCGCGGGTGAATCCACTTTCGAAAGCACTGCCGGATTTCGCAACGCGACCGGCCCACTAGCCGTTAGATACACCCGTCGCCACAGGCCCATGTTCTTGTCGGGCGGCGACGGATACCAGTCCACAAATGTGATTCCGAGGCTATCTCGCGTCTGCGCCCACACCTGCACCGCGAGCACATTCGTTCCTCCGTCTTGCTTGACCGCGGAAGTGATGTTGAATTCATAGGTCCGCCAGGCGCCCGCGACCTCGTTTGAGTCGGCGATCTGCTTTCCGTTGAGAAAAATGTTGGCGCGGTAGTTGATGCCCCGAAAGTTTAGCCACACGGTTTTACCCGCATAGCCGTTGGGCAGCATGAACTCTTTGCGATACCACCAAGAAACCGCATAGGGACTGTCCGGCGGCATTTCCATGTTGGCAAAACTGGAGCCGATGGGATAGCTGAGCCCGGGGTACTGGCGCAGATTCATACCGTAGAAAGGATCCGGCAGCAGCCCGTTCTTCAGTTGCGCTGCGACCACGGTGGTTGGGACATCCACCTTGAGCCAGTCACTGGTCTGAAACGACGTGCTGGAAATTGCTTCGCCCGTCCCGGTGATTTTCGAGGAAGACTGCAGCGTCCATCCCTCTCGCAAAGGAAGGGTCGGCGCTGGGGCCGGCTGGGCAGCACAGATCGTGATCGGCAAGATCGTCAGTGAACAGAACGGGATCAAAAATCGAAATGTCTTCATGAACATTCTTTGTTGAAAGCCAAAAGGCGAAGATTGGCAGCCAGAACGCCCTACGTTCATAACACCTTTATTAATTCGATTCAATAGGCCATTGTTCTGACGGGTGTCTCTACCGTCAGCGAAATCAAGCCCGGGCCCGCGGCTCGCGCGCCAAGCCTGGTTTATAATCAAAGATTCTCGTTTTGAGCGTGGAGTATTCCGACTGAGACGGGGAGCACGGAGTTATCTAAACACGGAGTTATTTAAGATATGATTCGTACTCTTCAGAATGCAGGGCCAACGGTAAAGATCATTCTCGGTGGCCTACTCGTCCTCATCTGCGCCTCGATGGCAATCACGTTGATTCCTGGCGGCCTCGGCTCCAGCCTTGGTATTGGCGCGCCCCCGGCCGGCGTTCTGGCTACAGTTGGCGACCAAACCGTTACTGTCGCCGAGGTGCAACGCGAGGCTAGGGCCATGATCCGGCAGCAGGTGCCTCGCGGAGGCCCCCAGGCCGCCATGTTGCTGCCTTATTTTTCCAGCCAGGCTGCCCAACAACTCATCAACGAGAAGGCTCTGGTTGCCGAGGCGCATCGTGTGGGCCTGCGCGTCAGCGACGACGAACTTCGCGATGAGTTGCAACATGGGCAGTATGCCAATGCGTTTTTCCCCGAGGGCAAGTTTGTCGGTCAGGAAGCATACGAAGACATGCTCCAGCGCGCCGACCTGACCGTCCCTCAGTTTGAAGCGCAGGTGAAGGAAGATATTCTCGTCCGCAAGCTGCGTGCCCTGGTCGCCAGCAGTGCCTTCGTGGGTGAACCCGAGATCCGCGACGAATTCGATCGCCGCAACACCAAGGTGAAGTTCGAATATGCCGTGATCACACAGGCTGACATTCTGAAGGGGTTGCATCCTACCGACGAAGAGCTTAAGGCCTTCTACGAACGTAACAAGGCGACATACAACAATTCCATCCCCGAAAAGCGGCAGATTAAGTACGTCGTTGTTGACACCGCGAAAATAGCAGCGGGGACGACCGTTACCGATCAGGATCTGCAGGCCTACTATGATCAACACCGCGACGAATACCGGTTCCCCGAGAGAGTGAAGGTCAGCCAGATTCTCTTCAAGACTCCCCTGCCTGCGCCCGGTGCCAAAGAAGATGAGAAGGCCGTCGCCGACGTGCGTATGAAAGCCGAGGGCGTCTTGAAGGAACTCAAAGCGGGCGGAGATTTTGCCAAGCTCGCGGAAAAATATTCGGACGATACCGAGAGCGCCAAGAACGGAGGCGATCTAGGTTGGATCGAACGCGGACGTTCCGGCGTACCGGAATTTGACAAAGCCGCCTTCTCACTTGCAAAAGGACAGACGAGCGATCTGGTCAAGAGTATTTTCGGATTCCAAATCATCCGTGTCGAAGACAAGCAGCAGGCTCATCTCAAGACTCTTGCCGAGGTTAAGAGCGAGATCGAGGAGAAGGTGAAGCAGCAGAAAACCGCGCATGCCGCCGAAACAGCAGCGAACTCCCTGCTCAGCCATGCGCGTACTGACGGTTTCGACGCGGCCGCCGCCGCTAAGGGCGAGACTGCGGTCACCACTGACTTTTTCATCCGGACCGATAACCTACCCGGATTGGCTGCGAACCCCCAATTCATGGATGCCGTCTTCAATGAATCAGAGAAGGCCCCGCCCGATGTGGTGCAGATTCCGCAAGGCTACGTGGTCTTCCAGTTGCTCGCCATAAAGCCACCAGCCACGCCCACGTTCGAGGAGATTCGTGCAAAGGTCGAGGCTCAGTTCAAGAATGAGCGCGCCGGGTTCCTCCTGCAACAGAAGACGCAGGAACTCTCCGACCGCGCCAAGGCTGGGCACGATTTAAAAAAGGCCGCCAAAGAGCTAGGCGCGACGGTAAAGACGAGTGACTTGGTTGCGCCCGATGGTCAGGTTCCCGACATCGGTTCAATGGCTGGCGCGAGTGCGATCTTCGCGCTGAAACCCGGCGAAATCAGCGGCCCGATCACCGCCGGCGGCAATGGCGTTGTCGCTCAGCTTCTCGATAAGCAGGCGCCGACGGATCAGGAATTCGCCGAAAAGAAAGACGGGATCCGCGAGTCGCTCCTCGAAGCCAAACAGAACGATTTGTTTGGGCTGTTCGTTACCAACCTGCGTAAGGACATGGAGAATTCCCACCGGCTCAAGGTCAATCAGGACGAGATGAAAAACCTGACCCACCAGGCTGGTCAAGAAGGCGAGTAGAAGACTGAAGTTCTCAGTTCCGCGAGTTCTCAGTCAACTCCCGAGACCTCGGAACCGCTCACTGAGAAACGAGAACCTCGATCTGAGAACTGATTTTGAATGTCATTCCCGCGCGCCAGCGGTATTCTGCTTCATCCCACCTCGTTGCCATCGCGCGGCGGGATTGGCGACTTTGGCCCCTCCGCATACGCCTTCGCGGATTTTCTAGCCTCCGCACGCCAAGGCCTGTGGCAGGTGCTGCCTCTCGGTCCGCTCGGCTACGGAGACTCGCCCTATTCCTCCACTTCGGCCTTTGCCGGCAATCCGCTGCTGATCAGCCTCGACCGGCTTGCCGATCGCGGCTGGCTTGACCGCACCAAGCTTGACCACACCAAGCTTGACCACACTAAGTCCGATGCCCTGGTCAACGGTGCCGACCCAGTCGATTACCCGGCGGTCTTCCATCAGAAGCTGCCCTTGCTGTTTGAAGCGGCGCGCAACTTCGTGCTCCGCGCCGCACCCAGCGCCCGCTCACGTTATGAAAGCTTCTGCCGCGAAAATAAATGGTGGCTCGATGACTTCGTGCTCTTCGATGGTTTGCGGTCGCGTTTCAAGCTGGAAAGCTGGAACCGCTGGCCGCGTGAACTGACGCGTCGCGATCCGGCGGCGATTGTGAAGGCGCACGCTGAAATGCGCGATGACCTCGACCTCCGCCGCACCGTCCAGTTTTTTTTCTTCGAACAGTGGCGTGCGCTTAGAACTTACTGCTCGCAACGTTCGATTCGCATCGTGGGCGACATCGCTATCTTCGTAAATTTCGACAGCGCTGATGTATGGACCCACCCCGATCTGTTTCGCCTGAATTCCCAACTTGATCCAGAAGTCGTCTCCGGCGTGCCCCCAGACGCTTTCAGCAGCGACGGCCAACGCTGGGGCAATCCTCTTTATCGCTGGGACGTGATGAAAGAACAGGGATATGGCTGGTGGATCGACCGGATGCGCTGGGTCATTCACAATTTCGATTACATCCGCCTCGATCATTTTCGTGGATTTTCGCAATTCTGGGAGATTCCGGCGAGCGAACCCACCGCGATTCACGGCCGCTGGGTTGATGGTCCCAAGGATGATCTATTTGTGAAGTTGCACGAAGCTCTGGGCGGCCTGCCCTTCTTTGCCGAGGATCTCGGATACATCACGCCCGACGTGCACGCTCTCCGCGAACGCCTCAAGATTCCCGGCATGGCCGTGCTTCAGTTTGGTTTTGGAGATGCCGGTGCGCACGCTCATCTGCCGCACGCTTTCACGACCGAGAAGGTCGTTTACACCGGAACCCACGACAACGACACATTATTTGGCTGGTGGGCGTCGGGCGCCACGGAACATGAACGTCAGCAAGTCGGCGCGTATCTCGGCCGATGCGATGACGGCGTCAATTGGGCAATGATTCGCTCCGCGTCCAATTCTGTTGCCAGCCTTTGCGTGATGCCGATGCAGGATGCGCTCGGCCTCGGCAGCGATGCGCGGATGAATGTCCCCAGCCGCCAGACTGGGAACTGGCAGTGGCGTTTTGGCGTCGAGTTGCTGCGTCCTGAGTTGGCAAAGAAACTGGCTACGCTCGCCGAAGTTTCCGATCGTCTTCCTCAGCCGTTGCCGGACTCAGTTGGCGCCAATGACAATGAAGAATGGGCAGCCTGAGTAGTGTATTCTCGCTGGCGAAGCAAATTGGATCAACCTTCTGGAGTGCGATTCTGTGACCGAGCACGTCGACCCCATCATTCGCGCCCAAGCTGTCGAAAAGTTCTACGTGCAGCCGGATGGGAATCGCATAGAAGTCATCGCCCCCGTCGATCTCGACGTAGAGCCGGGGAAAATCATCACTCTGCTCGGTCCCTCCGGCTGCGGCAAGTCCACGCTGCTGCGGATTCTGACCGGACTCAGCAAGCCTTCGTCGGGCGAAGTCCTCTGGCATGGGACGCCAATCACTTCGCAGAACGCCGGCGTGGCCATCGTCTTCCAGAGCTTCGCATTGTTCCCGTGGCTGACCGTCCTCGACAACGTCGAAGCTCCACTCGAAGCTCGCGGCGTGCCCGCCATGGAGCGCCACAAACGCGCCTTGCGCATTCTCGATACTGTCGGCCTCGATGGATTCGAAAGCGCCTATCCGAAGGAGCTGTCCGGTGGCATGAAACAGCGCGTCGGATTCGCCCGCGCCCTGGTGGTTGAGCCCGAAGTCCTGTTCATGGATGAGCCCTTTTCAGCGCTCGATGTGTTGACGGCAGAGAGCCTGCGCAACGAATTGCTCGAACTCTGGCTCAACAAGAAGATGCCCACCAAAGCCATCTTCATCGTCACCCACAATATCGAAGAAGCCGTGCTCCTGGCCGATCGCGTCATCGTGCTGGGAAGAAATCCGGCGCGAGTGCGAGCGGATTTTCCGGTTGAGCTAGCTCGTCCCCGCGATCGCAAATCGCCGCGCTTTGTCGAGTTGGTGGATTACATCTACAAAATCATGACACAGCCGGATCTCGCGCTGGCGGTGCCCGGTTCCAGCGCAGCCGCGCAGAAGCCGGCGCGCCAGAAATATCAGATGATTCCGCACGCGCGCGTTGGCGGCATTACCGGCCTGCTTGAACTGCTGCAGGACCACGGCGGGAAAGAAGATCTATATCGTCTCGCCGAAGTCCTGATCATGGACGCCGAGGATTTGCTCCCCATCGTAGAGGCCTCGGTGCTGCTGGGTTTTGCCACCCTGAAAGAGGGCGACGTTGAAATTAGCGCGGAGGGTACGCGCTTCGCGGAAGCCGACATCCTCACTCGCAAGACTCTTTTCCGCCAGGCCGCGTTAAAACACATCGTGATTCTGCAGCAGATCGACAGCATCCTGCACGCCAAGACAGACCACTCCATTTCGCAGGAATTCTTCTACGACATTCTCGACGAGCACTTCAGCCAGGATGAAGTAGAACGCCAATTCGAAACCGCCATGAACTGGGGACGCTATGCCGAGATTTTCGATTTCGATCGCGAATTGCACCGCCTCGTGCTCGCCGAGCCCATATCCGAGCCGCATGCGCCAACTACCACCCCGGTGCAGCAGTGAAGCGTCCGCAACGGATCGCTTTTCGTCCCTTGGTCCGCATCTGGTCCGTGATGCCGCGCCCAAGTGCGGCCGCCCTGCCCGACCTCATCATGTTTTCCGGCGGTCTGGCGCTCTTCTATGGCATCGTGCAGGTCAGCCGCAACTGGCTCGGCCCGTTCAAGCCGCAAGTGGAGATCAGCCGCAGCCTCGGCGCCCTTCCGGTTTATGCTGGATACTCCCTGCTGCGCATCGCATTCGCCTATGTGCTGAGCCTGCTCTTCGCGGTCACCTACGGATACATCGCCGCCTATCGCCCCCGCGCCGAACGTTTCATGATTCCGCTGCTCGACGTTCTCCAATCGATTCCGGTGTTGAGCTTCCTTCCGGGCGTGATGCTGGCCATGGCCGCGCTTTTTCCAGGACGTCAACTGGGCGTCGAGATGGGTGCTGTCCTGCTCATTTTTACCGGACAAGTCTGGAACATGGCCTTCAGCTTTTATGCATCGCTGAAAAGCATTCCGCGCGAGATGCGAGAAGCGGCCACGATTTACCGCTTCAACTGGTGGCAGCGTTTCCTTCAGATCGAATTGCCCTTCGCGACAATCGGTCTGGTCTGGAATTCGATGATGTCGGTCGCTGGCGCGTGGTTTTTCCTGATGGCCTGCGAACAATTCAGCGACTTCAAACTTCCCGGCCTTGGCTCATATCTTCAGACTGCCGCCGACAACGGCGATACGCGCTCCATTATCCTCGGCATTCTCACCATGATCGCTGTGATTGTCTTGATCGACCAGTTTGTATGGCGTCCAGTGATTGCCTGGGCTGAAAAATTCAAGATGGAGCAAGTCGAGAGCGCGAGTACGCCAACTTCGTGGGTCCTCGATGTTCTCCGTCACTCACGCGGCGTTGCGCTCTTTCGCAAGCGGGCCGTGCGTCCCCTCCGCGAACAGATGGTGCACTATTTCGCAGGCCGAAACGAGGCGCGCACCGAATCAGAAGGCGAGAGCTCAGCGGCTCTGTGGCTTTGGCGAGTCGTAGGAGTTGCGGCTCTCAGCGCGATCGGCTACGCCGTAGTTCGCGTGGTCATGATCCTGACCAGCCTGCCCGGCTCCGAATTCCAGCAAATCGGCATCGGCTTGGCTGCAACCTTTCTACGCGTCAACATCACGCTCGTGCTCGGCGCCCTCTGGACGATCCCGGTCGGCGTCGCGATCGGATTCAACCCCCGCCTAGCGCGCATCGCGCAACCGCTGGCGCAAATCGCTGCCTCGGTTCCAGCGACGGCATTATTCCCGGTTGTGCTCCTCGTCCTGATTCGCCTTGGTGGAGGCCTCGGAGTCGGCTCTATCGTTCTTCTTCTGCTTGGCACGCAGTGGTACATTTTGTTCAACGTGATTGCCGGTGCCATCGCCATTCCCACCGACCTCAAAGAAGCCGCCGATGTTTTCGGCATTCGCGGCTGGGAGCGTTGGCGCAAACTGATCCTGCCCGGAATCTTTCCTTTTCTCGTCACCGGGATGATCACAGCCTCGGGCGGCGCCTGGAACGCCAGCATCGTCGCCGAATATTTCCACTTCAAAGGCCAGATTTATTCGACCGTTGGCATCGGCTCCATGATTTCAGCAGCCACCGATGCCAAGAATTTCAATCTTCTTCTCGCCAGCACTATCGCCTTGGCTGCCGTCGTCGTCACCACCAACCGCCTGCTCTGGAGGCGTCTCTATCGACTCGCCGAGACGCGCTTCAAACTCGAAAGTTAGCGTGCTGTCCCGGGCTTTAGCCGGCATACCTGCACCGCATCCTCCAGCGCGCGCGCCAACTCGCCTCCCAAAGTTTTCATCTCTTCCGGTGCCATCCGCTTCTGCAGAGCCTCGAATAGCTGACGTTCTTCTTTGCGAATGTGCTCGGAAAGCAACTTTGCGAACGCTTGCAGCTCGCCTTCATTCATCGTGCCCTGCTCCGCACGACCAAAATATTCCCGCAATCGGTCGTGATCGCCGCAGAGCTCCTCGACCAGCGCTGCGAGCTCGGGAAAACGCCGGGCCGCAGGAAACAAAGCTTGTTCCTCCGCCACAAAATGGAACTGAACTTCGTTGGCATATTGCTGGTGCACTTCCGGTAGCCATGTATCGAGATCCACGGCGCCGGCTCGCAACGCCCGCTCCAGTTGCACGCAGAGCGCCAGCGCGTGCTGGTGCTGACGCGAAAGCGGGATTAAGCTCGGATCACGAAGCATGGCCCATTATCGCCTATCTATCGGCATATCATTATTTACCCCCGCCGTTTCAATTAATTCTTCCGGAACAATTCCCTCGGATCGAACGTACCTCAACCACAGGGAGACGCTTGTCCCAGAATCCAAAGTGCTTCAATCACGAGTCTCTCCAGGATCGGGCGGTGCCTTTATGCGCAAATGGATGCTCGCTATGCTGGTTGTCAGCGGCGTACTTTGCCTAGGTGAGGAGCCCATACGGGTCAACGTCAAGCTGGTGAACGTGGCTTTTTCTGCGCGCGATCCTCGCGGCGCGCTGGTGAACAGTCTCACCAAAGACGACGTCGAGGTTTTCGAAGATGCCGTCCCGCAAAAGATATCGTTCTTTGCGCACAGCGTCGATGTCCCTCTCACGCTCGGATTGATTGTCGATTTCAGCGGAAGCCAGGATCAGTTCTCGGAGCAGCATCAGCACGATCTGGAAGTGTTTCTCAAGGACATTCTCGGGCCCAAAGATCGCGTGTTTCTGATCGGGTTTGGCAATCACCTCCGACTAGTCAGCGACTTCTCGCAATCCGGCCCGGAGATCATGGACCGGCTGAAGCGGTATCAGCATAGCAACAAACATTTTCCCGAGATTGGCCCGAAGGAAGATCGCGAGCTGGGCACCGCTTTCTATGATTCCATTTATTACTCGGTCACCGAAAAGCTTGCGGGCGAGAGTGGACGGCGCGCACTGCTCGTGTTCAGCGACGGAGAGGACAACTCCAGTTCGCACGACATGATGACCGCCATCGAGGCAGCGCAGGCCGCCAACGTGCTCGTTTACACGATTCGCTACACCGAGAAAGAACACGGCCACCTCACCGCACGAAACCAATACGGCATCCGGGTGATGGACCGCATCGCGAAAGAGACTGGCGGCCAGGCGATTGACGCCGAGGCCACCGACCCGAAAACCTACTTTCAGCAAATTGCAGAAGAACTGCGCACATCGTATGAACTCGCTTACTATCCCACGAACCCGTTCCCGGACGACACCTTCCGCAAGATCGTAATCCGCCCCAAACAACCCGCCCTGACGGTCCGCTCCAAGACCGGATACTTTTCGCGCTAGAATCACCAGTCTTAGCACGGTTGGCTGCCTTTGCTAAATCCGCTCGCATATTAAACAATGAATGACGAACAATGAATAGTATTGCTGGCCGCGGCGGCCGATTCCGCTGACGTGCCAGAAAATGCGTAAGGAGCCTTCATGCCCGCAACTGGAGAAGTTATCCGCCTCATGAATTACATCGACGACATCGCCACTACTCTCCGCCGCATCAGCGCCAGCATCCCGGCGATGACCAAGGAGGAGTGTGCTCGCCTGGGCGAATATATCCGCAAGTCCGAACCGAGCTATGAGAGCGTGGTTCAGCATCTCGAATCGGTGGGCAGAGAGAAAGAGAAAGCGCCGGCGGGCAAGGAGTAAGAACTAGGGAATAAGGAGTGACTCGTGACTGAAGTCCGCACCGTTGCGGTCATCGGCGCCGGCATCATGGGCCGCGGCATCGCGCATGCTGCCGCTCTAGGCGGCTATCGCACCATTCTCGAAGACCTGCTTCCCAACGCGCTACGCAAGGCCGAGACCGAAATCCGCGCCAATCTCGACAAAGCCGTCGAACTCGGCAAGGTTAACGCCGGCGAAGCAGACGCCGCTTTTTCCCGCCTGGAGTACGCCGACTCGGTCGATCAAGCCGCGCGCGACGCCGATCTAGTCATCGAAGCGGTTCCCGAAGAAATGGAATCAAAGATCGAAATCTTCACCATGCTCGACAAGGTCTGCCGTCCAACGACCATTCTCGCCTCGAACACTTCATCACTAAGCGTCACCGAGATTGCCAGCGTTACCTATCGCGCCCAAAAATGCGTCGGCATGCACTTTTTCAATCCCGTTCACAAAATGAAGCTGCTCGAAATCGTGCGCGCGCTCGAAACCGATGACGATACTCTCGCCGCCGTGGTCGAAGTCGGCAAGCGCATGCGCAAGGAAGTTGTGGTAATCAGAGAATCTCCCGGCTTCATCACCAGCCGCGTCAACGCCATGATCGGCAACGAAGCGTTTTACATGCT
>Ga0070764_10000533_pt1 | contig 15062 bp, 11 predicted proteins | sample HubBroMetageWRM4_FD_67287 | JGI IMG/M metagenome (GOLD analysis project Ga0070764, IMG submission 67287) | Warmed soil microbial communities from the Hubbard Brook experimental Forest, New Hampshire - Hubbard Brook CCASE Soil Metagenome WRM 4 | ecosystem: Environmental > Terrestrial > Soil >... | reverse complement strand
GCGGTCATTTTTGCCATGGCCACTTCCTTGGCGTGTGGGCGGCCGGTGTCGTGGAGCCACGCGGCCCGGTAGGTGAGCAGCCGGGCGGCATCCATTTCCGTCGCCATGTTGGCGAGTGCCGCCTGGGTGAGTTGAAAGTCGGCGAGGGTTTTCCCAAACATCGGGCGGTTGACGGCGTGGTCGAGCGCTTCGTCGAGGGCACGTTGCCCGAACCCGAGTGCCGCGCCGGCGACCGAGGTGCGAAACACGTTCAACGTGCGCATCGCCAGCTTGAATCCGTCGCCTTCCGTTCCCAGCAGGTGCGACGCCGGAATACGGCAGCCGTCGAAGGAGAGTGTGGCGAGCGGGTGCGGGGAGATTACGTCGATACGCCGCGAGATCGAAAAGCCCGGTGTGTCGGCGTCGACGACAAACGCACTGATGCCGCGCGCGGCGACGGTTCCGTCAGCGCGCACTTCTGCATCTGCGGTACGGGCAAACACGCAATAGAACTCGGCGATACCGCCGTTGGATATCCACGTTTTCTCGCCATCGAGGACGTAGGAGTCGCCATCGCGTCGCGCGCGACAGCGGATCGCGGCGACATCAGACCCGGCGGCGGCTTCGGAAAGCGCGAAAGCGGCAATGGCTTCGCCTGAGGCCACGCGAGGGAGATAGCGCTCTTTGATCGCGGGCGAGCCAGCGAGTGAGATAGCGCCGCTGCCGAGTCCTTGCATGGCGAAGGCGAAATCAGCGAGCGCGTCGTGGCGGGCGAGAGTCTCGCGGATTAACGCGAGGGAGCGGACGTCGAAAGCAGGCGGCGCGCTGCCCGAGCCTGCGTGCCCGATCGAACCTGTCCTACCCGATCCACCGTGGCCAGTCGAAATCGCGGGCCCGACCGGGCGCCCATGCGCAGGGGATGCGGCAGCGGCAGTCCCCGCCGTAGTGCGGCGCGCGTCGGTGTGTCCGGGGACGCTCGAGCCCGCTGTGGAAGTCGGTTGCGCGGCAGTGGGCGCCGATTGTCCGTGTATCCCTGGCACCGAATACCGAGTCCAACCCGCCCGCCCCAGCTCGCTCACGAGCTGCCGACACGCGTGATCTACAGAGTCGCGGTCCTCAGAAATCTTTCTGCCTGAGAAATAGCCCGTCGCCCAAGCGTCAACGCGCTTTACGAGCTCGCCATGCTCGGGCGTGAAGAACGGCCATTCCAGGTAACTACTGACATCCACCGTTCAGTCCCCCTCGAACTTCGGCTTCTGTTTTGCCACGAAGGCGTGGTAGGCGCGGTGGAAGTCCTGCGTTTCCATGCAAACCGCCTGGGCTTCTGCTTCCGCGTCTATGGCGGCATCGACTGTCATCGACCATTCCGCATGCAACATCTTCTTGGTCATGGCATGCGCGAACGTCGGGCCCTGCGCGATCTCGGCAGCCAGCGCGACCGACTCGGCCAACACCGCTTCCGGAGCGATCAGGCGGTTGAAGAATCCCCAGGCCAGCCCTTCGTCGGCCAACAGGGAACGACCGGTGAAGAGCAACTCCGACGCGCGCCCCTGCCCAATGATTCGCGGGAGAATCGCGCAAGCTCCCATGTCGCATCCGGCCAAGCCAACTCGCGTGAAGAGAAAGGCTGTCTTGGCGCGGGGTGTGCCGAAGCGAAAGTCGGAAGCCATGGCGAGAATCGCGCCGGCACCGGCGCAAACACCATCCACCGCCGCCACGATGGGCTGCGGACAGGCGCGCATGGCCTTCACCAGGTCGCCGGTCATTTGCGTGAAGTTCCGCAGGCCGGCGGCGTCCATGCGGGTGAGAGGGCCGATGATCTCGTGTACATCGCCGCCGGAACAGAAATTCCCACCAGCACCGGTGATGACTAGCGCGCGGACCTCCCGCACGCCCACGAGGGCGCGGAAGAAATCCCGCAGCTCCGCGTACGATTCGAAGGTGAGGGGATTCTTACGCTCAGGCCGGTTCAGCGTGATAATCCCAACGCGCCCTTCGAGCTGCCATTGGAAATGTTGGGGCTCGAACCGCGCCAGGTCAAAGTCGGGTGTTGCAGTCATGCGTGCTCAGCTGCCGCCCTGGACGCCGCAGATGTGCGACTTCAGCTCACCCAGCAGATCGACGAGCTGTTTCTTCTGTTTCTGAGTCAGTCCACCAAACAGGTCGACGACCCATTGTTCGTGCTCAGCGGCCATGCGTTGGAATTGCCGCTGCCCTTCGGGCGTGAGCTTTACCCGGAACACTCTCCGGTCGGCGGCATCGACTTCACGCACCACCAGGCCTTCTTTCTCCAGGCCGTCGGTAATGCCAGTGACATTGCCTCCGGTCACCATCATCCGCTGCGACAACTCACTCATCTTCAACCCTTCGGGCGCGCGCTCCAACTGCGCCATCAGGTCGAAGCGCGGCAGCGTCGTGTCGAAGCGGGATTGCAGGTTCTGGCGGATGCGATTTTCGATCTGGTTGGTACAGGACAGAATCCGCAACCACAACCGCAACGAAACGTGATGATCGTCGTGTACGCGCGTCTCGGCATCCACCGGTGGACCCGCGATGACTTTGAGCGTTGCTCGTTCCTTGGGCACTTCTTTTCCCATTACGTTACCTCTCCGCCGGCAACCACGATACTTTGACCCGTTATGCTCTCTGCGCCCGGTCCGCATAGCCATAACACGCTGTGCGCAACCTCCTCGGGCGTAATCAACCGGCGCTGCGGATTCGTCGCGACCAGGGAGGCCAGTGCGTCGGCTTCACTGCGCCCGGTCTTGCGCACGATGTTGGCAATCGCCTCTCTGACGATGTCGGTATCCGTGTAACCCGGGCAGACCGCATTGACAGTGATGTTCTTGGTCGCAAACTCCAGGGCCAGCGAGCGTGTGAGACCGATGACGGCATGTTTCGAAGCCACGTACGCCGAGATGTAGGCGCCGCCACGAAGTCCGGCGATACTGGCGACATTGACGATGCGACCGAAACCAACCTGGAGCATGTCCGGAATGGCCTGCCGGGTGCACAGGTAGGTGCCGTTAACGTTCACGGCCATGATCCGGTTCCACAGCGCCTCGTCCGTATCCGTGAATTTCGCGCTCGCCGCCTGGCCCGCATTGTTGACCAGGATCTGGACGGGGCCGAAGTTCTCGCGCGCCTTCTCGAAAGCAGCGTGCACGGATGCACTGTCTGTTACGTCTGTGACGATCGGGGCTGCAACCGCCGCGCCGCCCAATGCTTTCGAGACGGTGTGCAGGCTCGCAGCATCGCGGCCGAACAGGGACACTCGAGCGCCGCGACCGGCCAGGGCGGCTGCGATGGTGCTCCCGATACCTCTGCTGGCGCCGGTAACAACGGCGTGCCGATTGGCAAAAAACGCGTCTTCCGGCCTCATTGCTGTACTTCGTCCGTTGTAACGGGGGCGGCGGCTAGTTGGGCGGCGCGCTGTAGATTGCGCTCGAGTTGACTCTTACCCGACAGGTACTGTGGTGGCCACCACTGCTCGACATAACCCTGCTTTGCCGCGGCCTCCAGAGTCCAGGCGGGGTTGGCCAGGTGCGGGCGTGCGATCGCGCACAGGTCCGCGCGCCCGGCGGCGATAATCGAGTTGACGTGATCCGGATCGTAGATGTTGCCCACGGCGAGGGTGGCGATACCGATTTCGTTGCGCACCTTATCCGCGAACGGGGCCTGCCACATGCGGCCGTAGACGGGCTTCTGCCAGGGAACGGTCTGTCCGGTCGAGACGTCGATGAGATCAACTCCTGCCGTTTTGAACTCGCGCGCCATGACCAGCAGGTCCTCGTCGGTGAGTCCGCCGTCGGCCCAGTCGGTCGCCGAGATGCGCACGGACAGGGGCTTTTCCGCTGGCCACTCGGCGCGAACCGCTTGCAACACCTCCAGCGGGAAGCGTAGTCGGCCGTGTACGTCGCCACCATACTCGTCCGTGCGCTGGTTGGTGAGTGGAGATAGGAACGACGCCAGAAGATAACCGTGCGCCATGTGCAGCTCGAGCATGTCGAAGCCGGCTTCTTGTCCAAGGCGGGTTGCACGCACGAAGTCGGCGCGGACCTTGTCCATATCCGCCCGGGTCAGGGCATGCGGAGTCTGGCTGATGCCCTCGAAGTAAGGAATCGGGGAAGCGGCGGCGATGGGCCAGTTGCCGGCGGGCAGGGGATAGTCCATTTCCTCCCAGCCTAATTGCGTGGAGCCCTTGCGTCCGGAGTGCCCGAGCTGCAGGCAGAATTTGGCCGGCGTGCGCTCGTGTACGAACTTCACTATCGGGCGCCAGGCGTCCCGTTGCGTTTCATTCCACAGCCCGGTGCATCCCGGAGTGATGCGCCCTTCAGGGGAAACACAGGTCATTTCGGTGTACACCAGGCCTGCGCCACCCATGGCGCGGTGGCCGTAGTGAACGAGGTGCCAATCGTCCGGAATACCGTCTTTAGCGCAATACTGCGCCATCGGGGATACCACGACGCGGTTGGGCAGCTCGAGGCCGCGGAGCTTGAACGGCAGGAACATTGGCGGACGGGTTTTTTCGGTACCGCTGTGAGTTGCCAGCCAGCGCTCGTAGTCCGCGACAAATCGCGGGTCGCGCAACTTCAGATTTTCATGGCCGATGCGCTGACTGCCGGTGAGCAGGCTGTAGGCAAATTGTTCCGGCGGCAGGTGGGCGTAACGCGCGACGTTTTCGAACCATTCCATTCGGTTGCGCGCGGCGCTCTGCAGCTTGAGCACCTCGATGTGGCGCTCCCGGTGATATGAGCTGAGCGCGCTGTCCAGGCCCGCATTGCCGGTGACGTGATGCGTCAGCGAGATCGCGTCCTCCATGGCGAGCTTGGTGCCTGAGCCGATAGAAAAGTGGGCCGTATGAGCGGCGTCGCCAATGAGGACGAGCTTGTCGTGGTGCCAGCGCTTGCAGATTACCCGAGGAAAGTTCAGCCACGCCGAGCCACGCAAGTGCGCGGCGTTGCTTTGCAGTCGATGCCCGTCCAGGTAGCGGCCAAAGAGTTGCTCGCAGAACGCCACCGACTGCGGGGTGTCGAACTTATCGAGGCCGTGCGCCAGCCAGGTTTCCTCGCGGGTCTCGACGATGACGGTCGAGAGGTCCTTGCTGAACTGGTAGGCGTGGATCTGAAACCAGCCGTGCTCGGTCCGCTCGAAGGCGAAGGTAAAGGCAGAGAAAGACTGTGTGGTGCCCAGCCAGATAAAGCGGCATTTACGCTTGTCGATGTCGGGCTGAAAGATGTCCGCGTGCTGGTTGCGGGTGCGGCTGTTCAGGCCATCGGCGGCGATGATCAGGTCCGCGTCGGCGAACTGGCTCTCGTCCTCGACTTCGTGCCGGAAACTCTCGTGCACGCCCAGCTCATGGGCGCGCTCCTGCAGGATCTGCAGCAGTTTCTTACGGCCGATGCCGCAGAAGCCATGGCCACCGCTGACGAGCTTGCGGCCACCGAAATGAATGGCAATATCGTCCCAGTGATGGAAGTTCGCCAGGATCGCGCGGTGCGTCTCCGGATCGGCGGTGCGGAAATTCCCCATGGTCTGATCGGAGAACACCACTCCCCAGCCGAACGTGTCGTCCGGCCGGTTGCGCTCGTAGACCTCAATCCGCGCGGCCGGTAGGGCCTTGCGCAGGAGGATGGCAGAGTAAAGTCCCGCGGGGCCGCCGCCCAGACAAACGATTCGCTTCATTGCGGCAGCACCCCTCATAGACGTATCGCGAGCTGCGTGCGTATGTTATATTGCCGATTACTTGAAGTGTCAATTATCTTCGCTCCACGAGCACGGCCCCACGAGGACGGATAGATGGCCACACAAACTGCCCCTAAAGTTTCCGAAGCACTCGCCCAGCTGGTCAGCGGTATCGTCGGCGGGGGTATCCGCGTCGTCGATTTGACAGTTCCGCTGGAATCCTCGACGCAGACCATCCAGCTACCGCCCCCGTTCGCGCCCTCAAAACCGTTCTCGCTCGAGGAGATCTCGCGTTATGACGAACGCGGACCGGCCTGGTACTGGAACAACATCGCCTGCGGCGAGCACACCGGCACGCACTTTGACGCACCGGTGCATTGGGTAACCGGTAAGGACTACCCGAACAACGCGACCCACAACATTCCGGTCGACCGCTTCATCGGGCCGGCCTGTGTCATCGATGTGGCGCAGCAGGCCGCAGCCAACCCCGATTTCCTGGTGACCCAGGCGGTGATCGAGGCGTGGGAGGGCAAGCACGGGCGCATTCCCGCGCATGCTTGGGTGCTCATTCGCACGGACTGGTCGAAGCACGGCACGAGCAAGAAGTTCCTCAATGCCGGCCCCGACGGATCGCATACCCCGGGTTTCGACCCCAAGTGCGTGCCGTTCCTGGCCCGCGAGCGGGACATCCTCGGTGTCGGTGTGGAGACGGTGGGAACGGACGCCGGGCAGGCGCACAGCTTCGATCCGATGTTTCCGTGCCATACCATCATGCACGGATCGAACAAGTTCGGTCTGGCCAGCCTGACGAACCTGGATCAGCTGCCGCCGACGGGTGCGGTGGTCATTGCGCCGCCGTTGAAGATCGTAAACGGCTCGGGAAGCCCGCTGCGCGTCCTCGCGTTGGTTCCAGCCTAAGCTAAGAGAGAAGACCTTGGCCGAGCGCTCGTTTGCGAAAGAAGTTAAGTCGCTACGCCTCGGCGAAGGCGTTGAGTTCCGTGGCGAAGGTATCCTCGCCGTCACCAAGGCGCTCCTGCAGTCTGGAGTAGGTTACGTTGGTGGCTATCAGGGGGCGCCGATCTCGCACCTGATGGATGTGTTGGCCGACGCCGAGGAAATCCTCAACGAGCTCGGGGTTCACTTCGAGGCGAGTGCTTCCGAGGCCACCGCGGCCGCGATGCTCTCGGCTTCAATCAACTACCCGATCCGCGGTGCCGTCACCTGGAAGTCCACGGTAGGTACGAACGTGGCCTCCGATGCCCTGGCGAATCTCGCCTCTGCAGGAGTGCTCGGCGGCGCTCTCATCGTAGTCGGCGAGGACTACGGCGAAGGCGCCAGCATCATGCAGGAGCGTACCCACGCTTTTGCGATGAAGTCGCAGATGTGGCTGCTGGATCCCCGGCCGCATCTTCCCGACATCGTGCGAGCGGTCGAGAAGGGCTTCGAGCTCTCGGAGGCCAGCAACACTCCGGTGATGTTGATGCTCCGCATCCGGGCCTGCCATGTGTATGGCCGGTTCACGACCAAGGCCAACAAGCGGCCCGCCTTTTCGGCCGCCGATGCATTGGCGACGCCCTCGCGCGATTACAGCAAGATCATCCTGCCGCCTTCCACGTATGCGCAGGAGAAAGAGAAGATCGAGAAGCGCTTTCCGGCCGCGGTGCGCTTTGTCGCCGAGCAGGGGCTGAATGATTTCATCCCTGGCGACGGGACTGCCGACGACATCGGTATCGTTCTCCAGGGCGGCCTGTACAACAGCACTCTGCGGGCGCTGGAGCTTTTGGGTTGCGCCGATACGTTCGGTAACACGAAGGTCCCGCTCTACTGCCTGAATGTCACTTATCCGCTCGTGCCTGAGGAGTGGGTGAAGTTCTGCGCCGGGAAGAAGGCTATCCTGGTGGTGGAGGAGGGGCAGCCGGAGTTTATCGAGCAGGCCGCGGCGCAGATCATGCGCAGGCACGACGTGCAGGCTCGCTTGTTGGGTAAGGATGTGTTGCCGTCGACGGGAGAATACAACGTCGACGTGTTGCGGAAGGGGTTCACGGAGTTTATTGGGAAGTGGGCACCGCAGTTGCGTGATGCGGGAGCTCGAGGAGCGACCAGCGGTCAGTCGGCTGCGGGAATGCACGGGGCGACACAAGGTCGCAGCTCGTCGGGCCTTGGTACGGGGGGCAGAGGGGCCGCGAACGGTGACGGCTTGTCGGACGTGGATGTAGGCGCGGGTGACAGCATCGTCTCGGCGCCAGCGATGGTTGAAACTCCTCTCTTCCCAGCGGCTCGCCTCGCCGCCTTGATTCCGCCTCGCCCGTCGGGCTTGTGCACCGGCTGTCCGGAGCGACCCTTCTTCGCGGCGATGAAGATATTGCAGCGGGAAACAGGCCCACTACACATCAGCGCCGACATCGGGTGCCACTCTTTTGCGACGCTGCCGCCCTTTAATATGGGCAACAGCATCATGGGATATGGGTTGGGGTCTGCCGCGGCTTCTGCATTCGGTACCGACGGCGGCAAGCGTGCGGTTTCTGTCATGGGCGATGGAGGCTTCTGGCACAACGGCCTGACCAGCGGCATCGGCAACGCCGTATTCAACAAGCACGATGACCTGACTGTCATTGTCGACAATGGCTATTCCGCTGCCACGGGCGGTCAGGACATTCTCTCCTCGCGTGCGCCTAACGCGCATCGAGAGGGTAATCACACAATCGAAACCGCCGTGAAGGGCGTGGGCGTGAAGTGGGTGAAGCGCACTCATACGTTCGACATGCAGGGGACTTTGAAGGTCCTGCGCGAGGCACTCAGCACTGGATTCCGCGGCCCGAAGGTCATCATCGCCGAAGGTGAGTGTCAGCTAAACCGCCAGCGGCGTGTTAAGCCTCTCATGAAGAAGGCAATCAAGGACGGGCAGCGCGTGGTGCGGGAGCGGTTCGGCGTCGATCCTGACACTTGCACGGGCGATCACTCTTGCATTCGGCTGTCGGGTTGTCCGTCTCTGACGGTGAAGAAAAATCCCGATCCGCTGCGCACCGACCCGGTCGCGCACGTCGACAACAGTTGTGTGGGTTGTGGAGTGTGCGGCGAAGTCGCGCACGCGGCGGTGTTATGCCCTTCTTTCTACCGAGCCGAGCTCGTCTATAACCCGTCGGGTTGGGACCGCTTCCTGGCGAAGGTGCGTGGCGCGGTCATCGGTTTTCTGCAACGACGAAGCGAGCGCAAGCGATTGCAATATGCCCTCTGAGCGACCGATCAAACTGACTATTGCGGCCCTGGGTGGCCAGGGCGGCGGGGTACTTGCGAACTGGCTGATCGGGATTGCCGAGTCTGAGGGCTTTCTCGCGCAAACGACTTCCGTGCCGGGTGTGGCCCAGCGCACGGGCGCGACTATCTATTATCTGGAGTTTTTTCCGCAGGCTGTCGCTACTGCCGCGGGCCGTGATCCGGTCATGGCGCTCATGCCCGTATCGGGCGATGTCGACTGTGTGCTGGCGTCGGAGCTTGCCGAGGCGGCGCGCGCGATTCAGCGTGGGCTGGTTACCCGGGATAGGACCACGCTCATTGCGTCGTCACATCGCTCTTATGCGATCAGCGAGAAAAGCGCGATGGGTGATGGCGCGGCGGATGAGAAGGAGCTCATCGAGCTCGTTCGCAGCCAGGCCAAGCGGGTGGTTCTGTTTGATATGGACGCTATGGCGGAAAGTCACCATAGCGTCATCAGCTCGGTGATGTTGGGCGCGCTCGGCGGCAGCGGGGTGCTGCCGTTCCGCAAGGCGGCTTTCGAGGCTGCCATCAAGAAGGGCGGGATTGCGGTTACTACGAATCTCGCGGCGTTCGAGGATGCCTGGCAGTGCGCGGAGCGGGGTGGGGAGGCGGCGCCTGGCGGGGCAGGCGCGCAGTCCTCGGAGGCGCGAGCTGCTGACGACGGCGATTCGAATCTTGGGCCGCCGGCCGCTCTATCTCTCGGCGGGACGCTTGCCCGCGACACTGTTGGCACGCCGGGGGAGCCCTTGGATGGCCTGCCAGCTCAAGCGCGCTCGCCTAAGCTGCAGCCGCTGTTGGATCGGGTGCGGCGATTCGCGACCCCGGTACAGAAGATTGTGTTGGAAGGCGTGCGCCGGGCGATCGATTACCAGGATCCCGTGTACGCGAAGTTATATCTGGATCGGCTGGAACGGATTGCCGGGCTGGACGGCGCGCAAGGCGTGCGCGCAGGTGTCACTGGCTACGGCGAGTGGTCGCTCGCGGAGGCGACGGCTCGAAGCCTGGCGTTGTGGATGACCTTCGAGGACACCATCCGTGTAGCCGACCTGAAGACTCGCCCGACACGGTTCGCGCGCGTGCGCGATGAAATCCGCGCGGATCCAGGGCAGCTATTTGGCATCACCGAGTTCATGAAGCCGCGGGTGACGGAGATCGCAGGAACATTGCCCTTGGGGTTGGGGCGTTGGCTTTTGCGGTCACAAGGCGCGTCGCAATTGCTCACTCGCTGGACGGGTGGGAAACAAATTCGCACCGGCACAGTGACCGGCTTCCTCATGCTCCACATTCTGGGCGGTTTGAAGCGCTGGCGCCGCGGCACCTTGCGATTCCACGAAGAGAACGAGCGCATTGAAAAGTGGCTCGGGCGGATTGGGGGCCTTGCCGCGACCAACTATGCGTTAGCTGTCGAGCTGGCACGGGCGCAACGGCTCGTGAAGGGCTACGGCGATACGCACGAGCGGGGCTGGCGGAATTTCTCCTTTCTCGTAGACAAGCTCGATGAGTTGGCCCCACGTCCGGATGGCGCGGCTGTATTCGCGCGCCTGCAGGCGGCGGCGCTCGCCGACGAAGAAGGCAAGGCGCTGGCCCGCGAGCTGGCCGAGATCAGCAGCGTGGCGGTCGTGAAGGTGGCGTTGGAGCGGGCGCGGGCGTGAAGCAGTAGGTTCGTGAGTGTCCCGCGCGGCATCGAACCTATGCGAGCGAGCGCGCTGCGAGGCTGTTCAGAAGCGCCGTCAACTACCGGCGGATTTTAACCTTGAGCGAGCGAGATCCCTTCCGGTTCGTCCAGTACAAATAGCGCGCCCATCTCGCTAGCCCGCCGGCGCCGAGGAGCGAGATGCCCCATTCACGCTTGTACGACAAGGACAGGGGGTAGGCATGGGCTAGTTTTGCAATTCCAACTGAAACGATCAAAACGATGCCGCTACCCAGCAGCAGTGGGATCAAGGCATTCAACAGGAGGGCGATCGTCGAGTTGTTGACGAACAGCGGCGGGTTGGTCCTCCCTCCCCGCAGTCTGCGTTCTGCTTCTGTCCCAATGCAGGCGCCCAGGATCGCGCCCGATAGGCCACCCGACAGTATCGCCGCGAGGGAAAGGTGGGGAAGTTCCAACATTGAGCGCGCTCGAGCCGACTGAAGCCAGTTTAGCCGGCGGCGCTACTGAAAGAGTGCCCGACAACTCAGATTCGAGGCGGGCAAGGGGCGTGGCGGGCGGGGGCTCGTTTCAAGCCCCCGCGCCTAGCAGACCTTAGTCGGTGGATTACCGCTGTGTTAGAACGCGTTCAACCCCGTCAACGCGCGCCCGATCGTGAGCTGATGGATCGTCTCGGTGCCCTCGTAAGTGATGACGCTTTCGAGGTTGAGCATGTGTCGGATCGGTACGAACTCAGCGCTGATGCCAGCGCCACCTAACAGGTCGCGGCAGTCGCGGGCGACGTCCAGCGCCATGCGGCAGTTGTTCCACTTGGCCATCGAGACGTGGGTGGGCTGCATCGTGCCGGCGTCTTTGAGGCGTCCGAGTTGCAACGCCAGGACTTGGGCGGTGGTGATGCCACGGGCCATTTCCGCGAGGCGGATTTGGGTGGCCTGATTTTGCGCGAGCGGCCGGCCGAACAGGATGCGGGTCTTGGTGTAGTCGATCAACTGCGCGAGACACGCCTGCGCGGCGCCGATGACGCCCCAGGCGATGCCGTAGCGAGCCTGCGTGAGACACGACAGGGGGCCTTTGAGGCCAACTACGCCGGGGAGGACGTTCTCTTCGGGGACCACGACGTTGTCGAAGAAGAGTCCGGCGGTGATCGAGGCGCGTAGAGAGAACTTGTTCTCGATCTCCGTCGCTGCGAAGCCGGCCGTGCCCTTGTCCACGAGGAAGCCACGGATGCCTTCCTCCGTCATCGCCCACACGATCGCCACGTCGGCGATCGCGCCGTTGGTGATCCACATCTTCGCGCCATTGATGACCCAGTCTTTGCCGCGTTTTTTGGCGTGGGTCTTCATGTTCGCCGGATCGGAGCCGCCATGAGGCTCGGTGAGGCCGAAGCAGCCGATGACTTCGCCGCGTGCCATGCGAGGCAGGTATTTCTGCTTCTGTGCCTCGGAGCCGAATGCGTAGATCGGGTACATGCACAGGGATGACTGCACGGATACGAAGCTGCGGATACCTGAGTCGCCGCGCTCGAGCTCCTGGCAAATCAGGCCGTAGCTGATGCCGTTGAGGCCGGCGCAGTCATAGCCCTTGATCGAGGATCCCAGCAGGCCCAGCGCGGCCAACTCGGGGACCAGCTCCTTCGGGAACCGGTGCTGCTCGAAGCACTTTTGGATAATCGGAAGCACCTTCTCGTCGACCAGGCGGCCGACCGAGTCCTGCACCATGCGCTCCTCTTCAGTGAGGGAGCCGGCAATGTCGTATAGATCGAGTGGGTTCATGTCGGCACTATAGAGTTTATTACTTTAAGCCTCAAGTGTTTTGCGACGGTGGCGTCGCGACCGGGGCGGCCCGTAATGTTATGGGCAAACAACCGCGCACGCCATGCCCGGGCCGTTTTCCATTGCGCTGCTCGGCTATTCCGCTGGTCAGAATTACTTCGCCGTCGGCATGATGAATTCAGCGCCTTTGGCCGTGCTTTCCGGCCAACGTTGCATAATCGATTTCTGGCGTGTGTAGAAACGCACGCCTTCCTCGCCGTACGCGTGCATGTCGCCGAACAGGCTCTTCTTCCAGCCGCCGAAGCCGTGCCAGGCCATCGGGACCGGGATGGGCACGTTGATTCCAACCATGCCGACCTGGATGCGGCGGCCGAATTCGCGGGCAACGTTGCCGTCGCGGGTATAACAAGCAACACCGTTGCCGAACTCATGCGAGTTCACGAGGTCGATCGCGGCTGCGAAGTCCTTCACACGGACACAGACCAGCACCGGGCCGAAGATTTCCTCCTTGTAGATGCGCATCTGCGGTGTCGCGTGGTCAAACAGGCTGCCGCCGAGCCAGAAGCCGTTCTCGTGACCCGCGACCGTGAAGGGGCGGCCCGTTTTGGTGTCGACCCTGCCATCCACGACGAGTTGCGCGCCGGTTGCGACACCATCATCGATATAACCCCGGATCTTATCCAACGCCTGTCGGGTTACGATGGGTCCCATCTCGGCGTCGGCCTCCATGCCGTTCTTGATTTTTAACTGGCGTGCGCGTTCGGCGAGTTGGGGCATGATCTTGTCAGCGACGTCGCCCACGAGTACGGCTACGGAGATGGCCATGCAACGCTCGCCCGCAGAGCCGTAAGCTGCGCCGATCAGAGCGTCGACGGCCTGCTCGAGGTCGGCGTCGGGCATCACGACCATGTGATTTTTGGCGCCACCGAGCGCTTGCACGCGTTTGCCGAGCTGCGCGCCGCGTTGATAGATGTATTGCGCGATGGGTGTTGAGCCGACGAAGCTCAGTGCTTTCACGTCAGGATGCTCGAGAAGGGTGTCGACGGCGACTTTGTCGCCTTGTACGACGTTGAAGACGCCCTTTGGGAGGCCGGCTTCGTGAAGGAGGCGTGCCATGTAGACAGACGCGGACGGGTCGCGTTCGCTGGGTTTCAACACGAAGGTGTTGCCGCAGGCAATGGCGACGGGAAACATCCAGGAGGGCACCATGCACGGGAAGTTGAAAGGTGTGATGCCGGCGACGACGCCGAGTGGTTGGCGCAGGGTCCAGTTATCGAGGCCCGTGGAGACCTGGTCCGTGAAACCGCCTTTGAGAAGCTGTGGGATGCCGCACGCGAATTCGACGATCTCGATTCCGCGCGTGACTTCGCCCTGTGCGTCGGAGAACACCTTGCCGTGCTCACTGGTGATGATTTTCGCGATGTCGTCGCGGTGTTCATTCAGGAGCTGGAGATACCGGTTCAGAACGCGCGCGCGGCGGACCGGGGGCGTGTCGGCCCAGGCGGGGAAGGCCGCGGCGGCGCTCGCTACGGCGGCGTCGACGTCCTCTTTGGTCGCCAGTGCGACCTGACGGGTGACCGCGCCTGTGGCCGGATTGAAAACGTCGAGCGCACGACCGTGGCCGCGGAAGGGGCGCCCGTCGATCCAGTGGTCGACCGCGTCGGCCGGGGCGGAGGAACGGGAGATCGGGTTTGGGCTGGCCATGGGGTACTCATCCAGACAATTTTTAGTAGTGCAGTCTGTCCGATAATAGGGCCCTCAGCCACGGTATCCACCCTGAGGAGCTTCGCCATGTCACGCCCACCCTTGCCGCCCTTCACCGCCGAAACCGCCGCGCAGAAGGTTCGGGCGGCGGAGGACGGCTGGAACAGCCGCAATCCGAGCGCCGTCTCGCTCGCCTACACCGAGGACAGCGTCTGGCGAAATCGGGCCGAGTTCGTCAAAGGGCGCGACCAGATCGTGGCGTTCCTCACCCGGAAGTGGAGCCGGGAGCTGGACTACCGCCTGATCAAGGAGCTCTGGGCGTTCACAGGTAATCGGATCGCGGTTCGCTTCGCTTATGAGTGGCACGACGACAGCGGGCAGCATTTTCGCTCCTACGGGAACGAAAACTGGGAGTTCGATGAGCAGGGGCTGATGCGTTGGCGTATCGCGAGCATCAATGATTTGCCGATCGCGGCGGCCGACCGCAAGTATCACTGGCCGTTGGGACGGCGCCCGGACGACCACCCGGGATTGAGTGCGTTGGGTTTTTGAAGTTACATAGATATTATCAACGGCCTCATTTTGATAATGTCTTTGTTATCTGAGGGGTGGTTTCTGAGGTAATATAGAGTTGACCAAAATGGGCTTATTTGGTAAACTCTTTGTTATATGACGGCTATTTCGCGTCGTCGCCGGGATGCATGCATGCCGAAGAGCCCCGTTGCCTTGACCGTGATGCCGCCCGCCGCGGAACAGGCGCTGCGCGCCCTGGGCGAGAACCTGGCTATTGCCCGGGTGCGGCGGCGGGAGTCGCAGCGTACGTGGGCGAAGCGCGTGGGGTGCTCGGTGCCGACGCTTATTCGGATGGAGCGGGGCGACGCCGGGGTAGGGGTGGGGATTTACGCTACCGCATTATGGTTAATCGGGCGGGTGGTGGCGCTCCCCGAGCTGGCTGCCCCGGGAAATGACCGTGGTGCGTTAGAGAACGACGTGCGCGATGCTTTGAAGCGTCGCGC
>Ga0070764_10000530_pt1 | contig 15093 bp, 15 predicted proteins | sample HubBroMetageWRM4_FD_67287 | JGI IMG/M metagenome (GOLD analysis project Ga0070764, IMG submission 67287) | Warmed soil microbial communities from the Hubbard Brook experimental Forest, New Hampshire - Hubbard Brook CCASE Soil Metagenome WRM 4 | ecosystem: Environmental > Terrestrial > Soil >... | reverse complement strand
GGCGTCTCGATCGCGCGTTCGCGCTACGCCTTCAACAGCACCAACGTTGAAGGCTGGGGATTGTATTCGGAATATATCGTCCGGCCGTACATGCCACTGGAGGGGCAGTTGATCTCGCTTGACTACCGCCTGTTGCGGGCGGCGCGAGCATTCCTCGATCCGGAGTTGCAATCGGGCAAGATTCAGCCCGCCGATGCCAAGCACGTGCTCGAGCAGGACGTGGTGCAATCGCCGGCGTTTGCTGAAGAGGAAGTGGAGCGCTACACCTATCGTGCCCCGGGCCAGGCGAACAGTTACTACTACGGCTTTACCAAGCTGCTGGCGTTGCGGAAAGATACTGAAACGGCGATGGGTGCGAAGTTCAACCAGAAGAAGTTCCACGACTTCATTCTTGCTCAAGGTTTGCTTCCGCCGGACTTAATGCGCAAGGCGGTGATGGAGGACTTCGTTCCAGCACAATGGACGGAGGCAGGGCAGTAAGCGGGTTTCGATCGCGGCCAGCTAGAAAAACTGGGTCACGCCTTCTTCCATCACCCGCACGCGATCTTCAATGCCCGCAGCCCTGGCCTCCCGCGCCAGCAACTGCAAAGGCTCATCCACGGGTTCGTGCGACAAGCGAAATGTTCCGTAATGCATCGGCACCATCCAGCGTGCGTGCAGATCGAGGAACGCTTGGGTGGCATCGGAGGGATCGGCGTGGACATTTCTGAACGCGGGAGGGTTATAAGCCCCAATCGGCAACAGGGCGAGCTCTGGAGCGAGTCTTCGCCCAATCTCGTGAAATCCGGGAAAATAAGCGGTGTCTCCGGCGTGGTATACGGAGTGCCTGTGGTCGCGGAGCACATAGCCACCATAGCCACGGTACGAATCCTTAAGCACACGGGCTCCCCAGTGCCGGGAGGGAACGTGCGTTACCGTCAGCCCCTGCTGGCGGTAGTTGTCCCACCACTCAAGTTCCACGACTTCGCGGAATCCCAGGTCTGATACCAAGTCCACAACATGATGAGGAACGACGATCACAGGAGGTAGCGCCCGCCGCCGCCGGGCCTGCTGCACGATCGCACGCAACGATGGACGGTGCAAATGATCGAAATGCGCATGCGTCACCAGCACCAGGTCAATCGCTGGCAGATCGCGCAGTTGTACACCCGGCTTCCGCAACCGCTTCAAGACAAACAACCAGCGGGCAAAGTTCGGATCAATCATTACATTCTGTCTGCCCATCTGGATGAAGAAGCTGGCATGGCCAATAAAGGTCACTCCCAGCTCTCCGTTGACGATCAATCTGGGTTTATAGGTTTGTCCGGTGCGTGGAGTCACCGCGGAATGTTGCACCAACCGCCCGAACGCCCGGGCACGTTTGCGAAGCACAGGATTCTGGAGACTGGCTTTTAACATCAGTACACTTCAAATCTGGCCCGAGCCAGCCGCTTCGCTATTCGGGCGGGGTCCCGAATGCACGAATGGCTCCCGGTTTCACGTAAGAATCTCAATTGGACTCTATTTTGGCCATTCTATGACAAATCCCAAGCAGATTGCTTGACCGTTGCTTCTCCGTCAGTTCTAATTCTTGTTCCGGTGTTTCTCTACTTCTTGGAGCGGACATGCGTATCGCATTCTTTGGCTTGGGAATCATGGGACGCCCAATGGCGTCAAACCTGGTGAAGGCAGGTCACGAGGTAACGGTGTGGAACCGTTCCACCGGCAAGGACGTTGAAGGCGCCAGGACGGCTGCATCGCCGGCCGATGCCGCCCGCGGCGCGGAAGTGATCTGGCTGTGCGTGGCCGACACCAAAGCAGTGGAGAATGTCCTGTTCGGGCCCCAGGGGGTGCACGAAGCTTTGGCCGCCGGACAAATTATTGTGGATTCCAGCACGATTTCGCCCTCTGCCACACGGCGCTTTGCCGAGCGCGTAGGCGCCCACGGTGTCCAATATGTGGACGCGCCGGTCACAGGCTCTAAAATTGCGGCCGAGGCTGGCACTCTGATTTTCATTGTCGGAGGCGAAGAGCCTACCATCGAGCGGCTCAAACCGCTGTTCGCAGCCACCGGCAAGAAGATTTTCCGGATGGGTGAAACCGGCAAAGGCGAAGCTGCCAAGCTGGCGATGAACCTGCAAATCGCCATGATCTACGAGGGATTCGCCGAAGGTCTGACCTTGGCCGCCAAACTCGGAGTCAACGCCGAAACTCTCATGCCCTTGATCGAGGCTTCGATGGTTCGTTCGGGCGTCGTGGATTATAAGGCGCCTTTTGTCCTGAAACGGGACTTCTCCGCCAATTTCCCACTGCGGTTGATGCGCAAGGACATTCGTCTTGCCTTAGAGGCCGCCAAAGAGGCCCGCGTCAAGCTGCCCGGCCTTGAAACTGTTGAAGAAATTTACGATTTGGCTACTGAAGAGGGGCATGAGAACCTGGACTATGCCGCCACCATTACCCTGCTCGAAAAGTGGGCTGGAATCGAGGTAAAAGGCACAGCCGCTTGATGGGCTTGTCCTCTCGTAACCCCCACTATTACATAACTATTACACGGGAAACTTACCCCTCCTGTTACCTTAAATCTAGATTCCAGCTGACTCTACATTCCAGCTACAACCGGGGAAACGCGCCATGGAACTCGAAGCTCTCGACCGTAAGGCCGCCGCCGACAATGAAATCAACTGGGTGACTGCAACCTTCATGGGCCTGTTTCATGTGGGAGCCATTGCGGCCCTGTTTTTCTTCACCTGGAAGGCCCTGTTCGTCTCCCTGTTCCTGTGGTGGGTTTCGGGAAGCCTGGGCATCGGCATGGCTTATCACCGGCTGCTCACTCATCGCGGCTACAAAACCCCGAAGTGGGTCGAGTACTTCCTGACCACTTGCGCCACACTGGCGCTCGAAGGTGGCCCGATTTTCTGGGTGGCGACGCACCGCATTCATCATCAGTATTCTGACGAAGTCGGCGACCCGCATTCGCCTATCGACGGCAAATGGTGGGCCCACATGGGCTGGATTCTGATGGGCAAGTCGATGCACCATGACACCACCACCTTGGCCCGTTACGTCCCGGATCTAGCCAAAGACAAGTTCCATGTCTGGATTACGAAATATCACTACGTTCCCATGATTGTGCTGGGAGTAATCTTGTTCGCTATCGGCGGACTTCCGTTCTTGTTGTGGGGCGTGTTCATGCGCACCGTGGTCGGGTTGCATACTACCTGGCTGGTCAACTCCGCAACCCACAGCTGGGGCACGCGCCGCTTCATCACCAAAGATCTTTCCACCAATAGCTGGTGGGTGGCTCTTCTCACCTTCGGCGAGGGCTGGCACAACAACCATCATGCTCATCCGGTTTCCGCCCAGCACGGTCTGCGATGGTATGAAATCGACATGAACTGGTACGGCATCTGGGCGCTGAAAAAACTGGGTTTGGCTCGCCACATCTACCGGGTGAAAATGTCGAATCTTCCCGCGATCCCTCCGGTGGCGTCTTCCATCACCACGCTGCATCTGACTGCACCGACATCTTCGGCCGCTTCCGCCGACTAGGCGGTTCAGCCTTGCAGGGGCACGGCATCAGCCGTGCCTAATGCTCCCGCCGATCCTCCTCGTAACGCGCTAGAATCCTGCTATGCGCATCACCAGCCGGCGCAAAGCTACTGTCACATTTCTTGTCCTGGGCGTGAGCCTGGCGGGCATTGCCGTTGCTGTCGGCTCCGGGTGGATCATTCTCAATTGGCGCCTCGACATCAAAGTTTTCCTGGGATTCATCTTCTTCGGAGCCATTACTGCCGGCCTGGTTCTCAACACAATTTTCTTGTTGCGAGAAATTCGCCGCAACGAGCAGCATGACAGTTTTATCAATGCCGTTACTCACGAACTCAAGACTCCTATCGCCTCCATTCGCCTATACCTGCAGACGTTGCAACATCGCGACGTCGACGAAGCCCAGCGCCGTGAGTTCTACCGCCTTATGCTGGACGACTCCGATCGCCTCCTGACCACGGTCGAGCAGGTTTTGAAGGCGGGAATGATGGGGCACAAGCGCGGCTCTCGCGGCCGGGTTGCGGTGGACTTCGCGGGGTTGGTGCAGGAATGTGTCCAGATCGCGCGCAACGGCCGCCATCTTCAACCCCAAGCCCTGCGCTTCGAGCCCGTGGTCAACGGAGCCGGAGCCACGGTGAACGGCGACCCCGAAGAACTTCGTACTGCTGTTTCCAATGTGCTCGACAACGCCATCAAGTATTCTGGCGACCAGGTGGACATTTCTGTGCGCCTCGACGCACCCGATGAAAAGCGCGTAGCCCTGAGCGTCCACGATCACGGCATGGGCATTCCACCGGCGGAATTGAAGCGCGTGTTCAAACGCTTCTATCGTGTCCACAACCGTTCCTCAGCGCATGTGAAAGGGACCGGGCTCGGCCTGTTCATCGTACGCGCCATTGCCAAGAAACACGGTGGACGGGTATTCGCTCAGAGCGAAGGCGAGGGTCGCGGCACGACCGTAATTCTGGAGTTGCCGCGCAGCGCCCCGGAGAAGCTGGCATGAGCCGCGTGCTCATCGTGGAAGATGAAGCCCATCTCGCCAACGGGCTGCGTTTCAATCTGGAGGCGGAAGGACATACGGTCGAGGTCGCTGGCGATGGCGAAACCGCACTCGAGCGTCTCTTGGGAACTTCCCGGAACGGCAGGAAAAACAAGCCCGCCGAGTTCGATGCGGTTGTCCTCGATGTGATGCTTCCCGGTAAAGACGGTTTTGCCGTGGCGGCCGAGCTGCGCGCCGCCCAGAACTTTGTCCCGGTGTTGATGCTGACCGCGCGCGGACGCCCGGAAGACGTTCTCAAGGGATTCGCGTCCGGCGCCGACGACTATCTTCCCAAGCCCTTCGAGTTGTCCATCCTGTTAGCCCGGCTGCAGGGATTGCTGCGGCGCCGCGAATGGTCTCGCATGGGTCAGAGCATGGCCGCCAGCCCGACCTCTGCGGCTAGCCCGCAGGCAGACGACATCTTCTCCTTCGACGGGCGGACGCTTGACTTCCGCACGCTGGAATTGCGAGTCAACGCGAACACCATCCAACTCACGCTGATGGAAGCCGAACTCTTGCGCCACTTAGTGCGCAACGCCGGGCGAGTGGTCTCTCGCAAGTCAATTCTTGAAGAGGTGTGGGGACTTCACGAAGACACCGACACTCGCGCCATCGACAACTTTATTGTGCGCTTGCGCCGCTACATTGAAGATGACCCGGCAGAGCCCACTCATCTGCTCACCGTGCGGGGCGTGGGGTATCGCTTTATGCCGGAGCCGGAAGACTGATTTAGAACTCAAAGTATCCTTCGCCGCCCGCCCGACGGGGGATGCCATCGGTTCCAGTGGCCGGCAGCAAGCCAACCACTCCGCTGAGATTCTCCCAAGCTGCCTGGTTCAGCGCCGGGTCCGAACCTACGAGATCGCGGATCATGTTCCACGCCGCCATATTGAGCGCGCCGTCCGGCGGCGGCCCCATCGCCAGCGAGACCGAGCACTGCGGACAGAAACATATCCGCTGCGCTGACGACTTCTGTCGTGGGCGAATTCCCACCGTCTGGGCGAACATATACACCGCAACCGATTTGTGTCCCGCTTCCAGTTCCCGATTGCAGCGCAGACAGTACAAGTTTTCCAAAATTTCCCCCTTCGGCGCGCCTGCGGCCAAAACAGAATAGTGTCTCCATCCTAGCGCTGGCGCAAGTATGTAAGAGGATTCCGCAGGCTGATCGAAGATTCTCTCCGTGTAACCCTGTGTCCCCTGTGGTTTGTGTTTTAGTACCTTGATACTGTCCGCCTCGCTAGAAATGCCGGCGCAAATCCGCGAAGTTTTCCACCACCAGGAGTTGACTCGGGGGCAGGGCTTCAGCCACGTCATCATGCTCTAAAATCCAGGTATTGCCGTGAGGCACGAACACCGCATTCAGCCCTGCTGCCAGCGCGGGGTTGATGTCCGACTTCGGGCTATTGCCCACCATCCAGGTCGAGCTGGGCGAGAGCCCGTATTTGGAAACCACCGCGCGATATGTCGGCACATCTTTTTCTGCCACGACCTCAACGGCAGTAAAATATTCTTTCAGTCCTGACCGCTCAACTTTGCCCGACTGCTCCACCACCGCCCCTTTGGTCATCAGCATGACGTGATGCCGAGCCGACAGATACTGCAAAGTTTCCGGCACCCCCTGCAAAATCTCCATCGGATGCTCCGCAATGGTATGGGCAAATCCGTTGATGGTTTCTTGCAGCGCCGGGGTTAACGGTTCCACTGCCAGCCGTTCGAAGGTTTGTACCAGCGCGTGCACAAAGCTGTGCAGCCCGTAACCGTGACTGACGATGCACTCCCGCTCCACGTCATTCAAAACCTCGCGCACCTGTTCGGGGGAGTACTCGTGATGGTTGAGGAATGAAATGAAACTGGCAATCGCCCTTTCAAAGTAAATATTATTTTCCCAGAGCGTGTCATCGGCATCGATCAGCAGTGTCTGCGATTCGCGCGAGTTGTTCGCCGCACTCATTCCCTAACATCATAACGGTGTTATTGTTGATGGCGCGATGAAGAAGAATGTTGGTCGGAAGCTTCTGCTAGAATCACCAACGAATGACATCGGCTCCCTGGGTTTTTCTGTTCCTGGCGTTTGCGTTTTGTTTCCCTACTCCTCAAAAGGAAGGCCGACCCATGACGGGATCTGCCGCGAAGGGCGCTGAAACCGCCAGCCTGCATGTGGTGGCCGATCTTGACCGCCGCGTGGCACAGTTTGCTCGCGTCGAGATGCCATTCCACACCGCGGGGCTGACGCCGCGAGAAGTGAAAATGGTTGAGAAGTTGGTGGATGCCTCGCGCTACCTCGAGGAGATCTACTGGCGCCAGGTCGATCCCGACGGCCTCACGCTCTATCAGTCGCTCGCGGAGAGCAAAGGTCCGCGTGACGTAAATCTCCGGCGCTATCTTCACATCAATGCCTCGCGGTTTGATCTGCTCGACGACAATCGGCCCTTCGTCGGAACCACCCCCATGCCTCCCGGACGCGGCTTTTATCCCGTGGATCTGACCCGCGAGAAGATTGAGCAATACGTCAAGGCTCATCCCGAAAAGAAAGAAGAAATCTACAGCTCCACCAGCATCGTGCGCTGGCATGACGGTCAATTGGAGGGATTGCCGTATCACATCGCTTTTCGTTCCTTCCTTGAGCCTGCCGCCCGCGACCTGCGTGAGGCGTCTGCGCTCAGTGATGAGCCGGCCTTCGCCAAGTTTCTACAGCTTCGCGCTGACGCTTTACTTACCGATGACTACTACCAGAGCGACTTGGCGTGGGTGGACTTGGACCATCCCAAAATCGACGTGATTTTTGCTCCCTACGAGACCTACGACGATCAACTCCTGGGCGTCAAGGCCACTTATGGCGTCGCGGTGATGGTGCGCAATGCTCCCGAAAGCCGCAAGCTCGAAATGTTCCGGAAGTATGTGGCGGACATTCAGGATGCGCTGCCCCTGCCGGAGCAGGATCGGCCATCCAAACGCGGTCTGAAAACTCCGATGGAAGTTATGGATGCGCCCTACCGGGCCGGCGATCTGGCGCACGGCTACCAGGCCGTGGCCGACAATCTGCCGAACGATCCTCGAGTGCATGAGCAAAAGGGAAGCAAGAAGATTTTCTTCAAGAATTTCATGGATGCTCGGGTGAATTATGTCATCATCCCGGTTGCCCGCCATGTCATGCTGCCTGCACAGGCGGCGAAAGTCACCAGCGAAGGTTACGTCCTGGGCGTCATCATGCACGAAATTTCCCACGGGCTCGGGCCAGCCTACGCCCGCACCCCAGCCGGCAAGGTGGACATTCGCGAAGCCATTGGGCCCGCCTTCAGCGGCCTGGAAGAAGCCAAAGCCGATGTGGTTGGCCTGTTCGGTCTGAACTGGATGGTGGAACACGGTTTCCTGCCCAAGAGCAGCCTGGAAGAGTGTTATGCCTCCCACGTTGGCGGCCTGTTTCGTACCGTGCGGTTCGGAGTCGCCGAAGCTCATTCCCAGGCGGAAATGATGGAGTTCAACTATCTCGTCGAACAGGGTGCCATCCAGCGGCAATCCTCAGGCCGCTACGCCATCGAGTACGCGAAAATGCCGGGAAGCTTGAGCGATCTGGCGAAAGAACTCCTGACCATGGAAGCGACCGGCGATCGCGAGCGCGTCGAGAACTGGTTCAAGAAGTACGGCACTATGCCAATGGAATTGAAAGCAACCTTGAAGTCCGCGGCCAGCGTCCCCGTCGATATCGACCCGGTGTTCTCGTTCAAAGAAACAGTGCGATGATGTGGGGCGCTACCTGCGCAGGAACCACATCACCCATCCCGCCACGAACACCCCGCCGACGAACATGGCGAAGCAGTACAGGCCGTAGCGGATCTGTTCCCGCGACGTGCTGCGCTGGGTGATGCCGAACACAATCGAGGCGAAAACGGCAAACAGGATGGCCGCGCTGAAGTGCGAGAGAGCCAGGGTCACGGTTTTTTCCCCACCGCAATGTGATAAGCATCAGCCACGCTGATGAAGTTCAGCAGTCCGGCCACGATCAGATACTTGGTTCCATAATCGGCCGTGGCGTGGGAGATCGCCCCCTGTCCCCAGTTCATCGCCTGAGTCAGAATGTACAAACCTCCGGCGCCCACGTCGCCGACAAATCCCAGCATGTCGAGAATGTCGCCACCATTAGGCTGATAAATGTGACCCTGCATGAGCAGGCCGAGTACAAACATCGTCGCCACCGATCCCATCAGCAGTAACCCGCGGATCCAGCGTCGCTGAATCAAATGTCCGGCGCCGGGGATCAACCATCCCACCGCCGGAGCCAGCACCGCCATGGTGCTGCTGGGGGTCGCAGACTTATTCTCGATGGCTTCTGACGATTTCTTGCTGCTTGAGGGGTTTGCCATTCAGATCAGCACAATCTCGCGTTGGATTTTACCGGTTACTTCTGCCAGCTTCGGATGCACCAGCACATTCACCTCGCTGCGCACTCCAAATTCCGGCAGGTAAATGCCGGGTTCAATCGAGAAACATGAATTAGGCAGGATGCGGCGTTCGTCGTGAGTTTCCAGATCGTCCATGTTGGCGCCGTTGGCGTGCACATCGGTGCCAATCGAGTGCCCGGTACGGTGGATAAAATAGTCGCCGAACCCCGCCTTCCGGATGTGCTCTCGCGTTGCCCGGTCCACTTCCCATCCCGCTATGGCTCGGCCGCCGGCAATCGCATCCTGCACGGTTTTAACACCCGCGTCCCTCGCGCCACTCACAACGGTAAAGACCTCGCGCATGCGGTCGGAAGGAGCCTTGCCCACGAACCCCGTCCACGTGATGTCATAATAGACGGCCCCGGGTGTGTCTTTCTTTGCCCAAACGTCCAGCAATACAAAATCGCCTTCGCGAATCGGCGCCGAACCCTGCGCATGGGGCTCGTAGTGCGGGTTTCCGCTGTTCGCGTTTACGCCCACAATCGGAGGGTCATCCGTTAACAGGTGCTCGCGGCCAAACGCCTCCATGAACCACTGCTGAATCTGGTATTCATTGGTGCCGCCGCTGCGCACCCGTCGCCCGATTTCCTTGAAGGCTTCCGCGGTGATCGCGTCTACCGAATCTCGCGCCGCGTAATGACTCTTTATTTGTTCTTCCGTCCACGTTGCTTCAAATTGCGCCACTAAATCGCCCGAGCTCACCACGTTCTTGCCTAAGCCACGAATCATCTCGATGGTCCCAGCATCCACCAAAGAAATGGTAAAGACCACGTTGTTCGGAGAATACTGCATGGCTACATCCCGGTACGCCGCCAGCATTCCCTTAAGCTGTTCGAACAATTCCTGCCAAGCCGCATACTGAAGTTTCTTACCGGGCAACGCATCCAGGTGCCCGGATTCGATCTTGTGCACCAGTTTGACCGGTTCGCCATGCGCCGGAATCAAGTAATACCACCGCCGCGTGACCATTGTATTCGCGGGCAATCCCAGCACCCGGTACGCAATGGGATCACGATGATGGTGATCGTAGAAAAGCCATGCGCCGATATTGCGTTCGCGCAAGGCAGACTGGATGGCGGCCAGGTTCATGGGTAAACCACCATTCTAAACAAGAGAAGGGATTTGAGCGAATCGGGGATGGCAGGAACTACCTGGGGAAGTCGTCCCTCGTTTGCCCTGGTGAGCGCTTGTCAGCCTGGTTCATGATTTCACCAGAATCTTCTTTCGTGCGCCTATCGGCAGCGTCTCGCAAGCCGTCCGCAGCACCAATCGCGGCGCACGTTTCCGAATCATCGTGAGAAACGGCACTGTCCGCTTGGCGTCGTGTTTGGCTGTCTCGCGCAACAGCCATCCGAGGCCTTTCTGCACCATGTCGTCTTCGTCTGAAAGAAGCATCGCAGTCAGTCGTTTGATTTGCGAGAAAAACATCTTCTGTCGTGCGCCACGAATCAAAGCCACACAAGCCGCCCGCCGCAGCCAGCGATCCCGCGACTTCGCCCAGCGAAAGACATTCTTCGTCCGAATCGGCTTAGCCACAACCATCGGTGAGATCAAGGAATGCACCACCGCATCGTGATCCGCCCAACTGCTAATCCGCAGCAGCCACGATTCAAACAATCTGAACTCGTCGTCCCCAAACTCATCCGTCAAGTTCTCGAGCAAAAACACTGCAAAGATTTTCTCCTCGAGGTTCCTTCCAGAGAACAGCTGATCGGCGACCTGCAACACAAAGGGATGACCAAATTCTTTAATAATCGCCCGCCGGCACTTGACCGCGGCCCGGCGCAGATCAGCCGTATACCACCCATGCGATTTGATCTCTTCCTTGAAGAACCACTGCACGCCCGCAGCATGTTCGGCTGTGCCGCCATCCTTCAGCAATCTGCGAATATCTGTGGCGACCTTGGTAGGAGTGGCTTTGCGTTCTGACATTGGAAGACTCTATTGCCGGGCCGTCCTCACCACCCTGTCATAGACCCACAACGCAGCCGCTGTCGCCAATCCGACTCCAGTCACCACCCACCACATGCGCTCCGGCTGATTTTTAACCTCGCCAAAGTGATGCATCAATGACCCGCCGAACCATCCTCCAATGAGCGACCCAATCCCAAGCGGCAAGAACGCGAACCCCATATACGTCCCCTGCTGCCCCGGCGGTGCCAGCCGCGAAATATAGTCGTAGTACGGAGGCTGTTGCGTGATCTCGCCCAGCGCCAGCACAAACAGCGCCAGTACCGCGCCCCAAACCGTCGGGCGCAACGCCAGAATCAACCATGAAAGCGATGAGATCACCGTCCCCAGAATTACCGCCTGAAATGCCGGGATCTTGCGCGTCAAAAGACTCACGGCCATGGTCAGACAGATCACCGTGATCGCGTCGGTTGCCAGAATCTTCTCCACGTCAGCTTGCGCGCTGACGTAGCGGTGAAGGTATCCGGGCAGACTCACGAACTCCTGCCAGAAGACAACCCAGTATCCGGTGAAGATCACCAGAAACCACATGAATTTGCTGATGCCCGCGAGTACCAGCAGCAGAAGCCCTACCCAAACCCACCAGGGAACGCCGAAACCTGGATATACCCACAACCCAATTCGCAGCAGCAGCGCAATCATGAGCACCGGCAATACCAGCCGGTAGTTGCCCACTACTATGCAGAAATTCCGCGCGACCGTCGCGATCGAAGGGGGAGGTGCATCTCCGGCCTTGCGTGGCTCCCGAAAAAACAGCAGCACCACAAAGAACATCGCGAACACGCTCAGCGCCGAAACTTTGTATACCTTTTCCACGCCCAGATGACGGTGAGTCCATGACGCCACCAGCGGCCCCGCCGCGCCCCCGATATTCACCATGGTGTAATAAATCGAGTAGCCGATGGTGCGAACGTTGGGTTTCGAAGCCCGCGCCGTCGTTCCCACTACGCAAGGTTTCACCATCGAAATACCCAGCGCGGGAAGGATGAGAATGAATCCGACAAACAAACTAAGGGGCACGGCATTGCGTACGGGCGCCAACCACGGCGCGGCGATCGACCCAATCAAGAAGTACGCCAACGCCAGTATCAAATACGCAGTCGCCAGCGCGCGCCGGAAGCCCAAGCGGTCCGCGATAGCCCCGCCAAAGATGGCAAGAAACCAAACCATGCCGCCGAAGATGCCAGTCAGCGTCCCCGTCTGTTCGGTGGAGAAATTCAACTTCTCTTGCAGATAAAGCGCCAGCGAAGCAAACGCCCCATAGTAAGAAAGCCGCTCGAAGATCTCGCTGATGTTCGCGATCCAGAATGGCCGCTCAAACCCGGTGCGAATTTCCTCGAAGCGTTCGGAAAAAGACAAGGTCATTGAATTGCTCTCAAAGTGCAGCTCTACATCCCAAGCCGTTTTCGCAACTGCTCCGCCGACAACCCAACCACCCGAATCACCTTCTGACGGCTGCTCTCGCCGGACGCAATACTAACGGACGATCGCGGAACCTCCAAAAGATTTGCAAGGAATTCAATACAGGCTTCATTGGCGCGTCCTTCGACCGGCGGCGCAGTAAGGTTGAGCTTGAGGGCATCGCCCAATTCGCCGACGATGGCATTCCTCTTCGCACGCGGCTGCACTTTCACCGCAAAACTGACGCTCGCGGCACCCTCGTGGATTGGGATCATGCCATCTCAAAGAGCATAAAATTATAGATTTCTCTGTGTCTCTGTGGTGAATCAGTATTTCGCTCTCTCCCCAAAAATCGCCGTCCCCACCCGCACACAGGTTGATCCCTCCGCAATCGCCACTCCGAAATCATGCGACATCCCCATCGAGAGCTCCTGCATTCGAACCCCGGGCAAAGCCCGCGCAGCAATCTGATCACGCAATTCCCGCAGCTTGCGGAAATATGGCCGCGCCTGCTGCGGATCTTCGGTAAACGGCGGAACCGTCATAAGTCCGCGAAACTGGAGATGCTCCAGCGCCGCCGCACCCTCCAGGAGTTCTTGCAACTCTTCCGACTCAGCCGCGATTCCGCTCTTCGCAGCCTCTCCGCCGACATTGATCTCGATGAGCACCGCCAGCTTCTTCCCAAGCCCTCTCGCCGACACATTCAGCCGTTCCGCCAACCGCAGAGAATCCACCGAATCCACGCCGGTGAACAATTCCCCCGCCTTTACCGCCTTATTCGTCTGCAAGTGGCCAATCATGCGCCATTCCGCACCGGCCAAGTCCCGCAACGCCTCAGCTTTCCCGGCAAACTCCTGCACCCGATTCTCGCCAAATAGCCGCACCCCCGCGTCATAAGCTTCGCGAATATACTCCGCGGGCTGCGTCTTGCTCACCGCCATTAGCGAAATCTCAGATGCATCCCTGCCTGCGCGCTGCGCCGCCTCGGCGATTCGTTCCCGCACTGCCGCCACACTGTCAGAGATCAACACTCCGAGCTTTCCTCCGTGAACCTCTGTGTCCTCTGTGGTTGAGAGTTAGAAAGCCTGAACTATAAAGACACGAGGCCCCACAAAAGAAAACGATCCGTTTGAAGGATTTCCTTTGTGAACCTTCGTGTCCTTTGTGGTTAAGATTCTTATCGCCGCCAGATCCTTCGCTGCGCTTAGGATGACGGCGCGCGGCTCCCGCTTCGCTCACGCCGCGCAAACTCCGTCACATAATCGCCGTCGGCGGCGCCGGTTCATCCGGACTGCCCGCATTTGCCAGCGGCAGCCTCATCATCACAAAGATCAACACTGCCAAGCCAATCAACCCAGAGAAAGCGAAGTCGCCAATATCAATATGCCAAAGCTGGTGATTACTTCCCACCACACCTGCGATCACCAACCCGCAAAGCGCCTCACCTGCGATCAAGCCCGATGCCGTCAGCACCCCCGCATTGTCCACGCGCGCTTTCTGCGCGTCGTTGTACCCGCGGCGGTCACGCAGTTTGTCGGTGAACCAGCGAATCACTCCGCCCACAAAAATGGCCGACGTAGTCTCAAGCGGTAAATACATGCCCACCGAAAACAACATGGGACTCTTTACTTCCACCAGGATCATCGCGAATCCCATCAAAATTCCCACAATCACCAGCGGCCACGCCATGTTTCCGCCGACGATCCCCTGCGACAGCATCGCCATAAGCCCCGCCTGCGGAGCCGGCAGTGCAGCGCTCCCGAAGTGATAAGCCTTATCGAGAATCATGAGCGGGAAGAACAAAACCAAAGACGCCACAATGGTGCCCAAAATGTCGCCAATCTGCATCTTCGACGGCGTGCCACCCAAAATGTGGCCAGCCTTCAAATCCTGCAGCATCTCGCCTGCGACCGCTGACGACACGCATACCACGGCAGCGACACCCAAGACCGCAGCCACTCCGCCGATGCCGGAGACTCCCAACGCCACCATCAGCAGCGCCGCCACCACCAGCGTGCACAGCGTCAGTCCGGAGACCGGATTATTCGACGATCCAATCATGCCCACCAAATTCCCCGACACCGCGGCAAAGAAAAATCCCAAAACGATCATCACTGCCGCCGCCACCACCGCACCCGCGATCACCTTGCTACCCGACAGATTGTGCGCCGCAGAAATAAAGTAGTAGTACAGCCCAATCATCGCAATGAACACCAGCCCCACTCCCGCAAAAACTACTTTCGCGTTCAGGTCACGATCGATGCGGCTCGTCGCCTGGTGTGCTTCTGCTGATTTCTTCAGATCGGAAACTGCGCGCTTCATGCCCGCGCCCAGTTGCTTGCGCATGCGGAAAAGTGTGAATCCCGCGCCCACTAGCATGCCGCCTACCGCGATCGGTCGCACAATCGAATACCATACGCTGAACGCGATCCCTCCCCAGTAAGCCGCGGGACTCGCTCCTTCCGGCATCGCGGGCAAATTCGGTCCGAGGAAATAAATTAGGAGTGGAACCAGCAGACCCCACGCCACCACCCCGCCGGCAAAATTCAGCGATGCCAGCCGCGGGCCAATGATGTAGCCCACGCCAAGGTAGGCCGGGCTCACCGCCGGCGACGTGAACTGCGTCATGCCTCCGGTGGCCAGCAGGGGGGCGTTCGTCCCACGACCCAGCCGCAACCCGGTTGCCATCTTCGGAATATCGATCAGAATGTTGCG
>Ga0070764_10000529_pt1 | contig 15098 bp, 10 predicted proteins | sample HubBroMetageWRM4_FD_67287 | JGI IMG/M metagenome (GOLD analysis project Ga0070764, IMG submission 67287) | Warmed soil microbial communities from the Hubbard Brook experimental Forest, New Hampshire - Hubbard Brook CCASE Soil Metagenome WRM 4 | ecosystem: Environmental > Terrestrial > Soil >... | reverse complement strand
GCATGCTGGATCAGGTGAATGCCTGCCGGCGCGAACCTCAATCTTTGTCTCATCTGAAGGTGGGATTACAGTGCGGCGGGTCGGACGGATATTCGGGAATCTCGGCCAACCCGGCGCTTGGCCGTGCCGTAGATGAGTTGGTCTCGCAGGGGGCCACGGCTGTTCTGAGCGAAACTCCGGAAATCTATGGCGCCGAGCATCTCCTCACGAGTCGCGCGGCCACTCCTCAAATTGCGCAGAAACTGCTCGAGCGGATCCAGTGGTGGCGCGCCTACACTGCGCAAAACGACGCGGAGATGAATAACAATCCCTCACACGGCAACAAGGTGGGCGGACTCACCACCATCCTGGAAAAATCTCTCGGCGCGGTGGCCAAAGGCGGTTCGACCTCGCTGAACGCCGTGTATGAGTATGCTGAGCAAATCGAGGCGGCGGGACTAGTGTTCATGGATACGCCCGGCTACGACCCCGTCTCCGTGACCGGACAGGTGGCGGGCGGCTGCAACTTGATCTGCTTTACGACCGGTCGCGGTTCCGTCTCGGGGTTCAAGCCCGCGCCATGCATCAAGATCGCAACCAACACCGAGATGTACGAGCACATGCAGGAGGACATGGATTTGGATTGCGGGACCATCATCTCCGGCCGCCAAAACGTGGAACAGTCGGGTCGCGACATATTTGAACGAATGGTGGCGGCGGCGTCAGGGGAGAAAACCAAGAGCGAGATTTGTGATTACGGCGACAACGAGTTTGTCCCCTGGCAAATCGGTGCTGTGACGTGATTTATGCGCGTGGCATGCGTTGGCCCAGTGTTGTCGGGTGCGCGTAATGTTGGCGACTGAACGACGCCGTATCCCCAAGACCGATCTGCAACTGACCGCACTCGGGTTAGGGACGGCTCCTTTGGGCGGAATGTATGCCGCAGTATCTCTGGGGGATGGCGAGGCGACGGTGGCTGCCAGCATCAACCTCGGACTTCGCTACTTTGACACCGCCCCGATGTACGGCCTGGGAAAGGCAGAGCATGTGCTCGGCCATACGTTGCTCAAGCGGGCGGAGACCGATCCGAACTTTGAATTTGTCTTGAGCACGAAGGTCGGCCGGCTGCTCGTTTCTGATCGCCCCGGCCGTCACCTGCGGGAAGCGGCTCCTAAAAACGACCTCGATGCCGGCTGGCACGGAGCCCTTCTGTTCCAGGAATACTTTGACTACAGTTACGACGCCCTGATGCGGAGCTTCGATGATAGTCAGCATCGACTGGGGACGCCGAAAATCGATATCCTGTATGTCCACGATATCGGCCGCGCCACACACGGTGTTCGACATGAACGTCACTGGAGCGCTTTGACGTCGGGGGGTGGATTTCGTGCCTTGAGCGAGTTGCGCGCGGCGGGTCTAATCAAAGCCGTCGGTTTGGGGGTCAATGAGTGGGGGGTCGTGCACGAGGCCCTAGACTACGTCGATTTGGATTGCTGTCTGCTCGCAGGCCGCTACAGCTTGCTGGAACAAACCGCACTCACGTCACTCCTCTCCCTGTGCGAACGCCGACAGATCGGCGTCATTATCGGAGGGGCGTTCAACTCAGGAATTCTAGTTGCCCATGCGGGCGGCCACCGCAAATTCAATTATGGTGACGCCCCGAATGAAGTTGTCGAGAGAGTCGAGCGGCTGCGCCGGGTGTGCGACACCTTTGATGCTGAGCTCGGCGCAGCGGCACTCCAGTTTCCCCTCGCTCACCCTGCAGTTGTTTCGGTGGTCGTAGGCAGTCGATCTGCCACGGAGATCAATCAAGCCGTTCGCTGGCTCGAACAACCGCTGGCGGATGACTTGTGGGGGGAATTGAAACGCCAAGATCTCATCGAGGTCGAGGCCCCAGTTCCTCAATCCTTGCGCGCACCCGTGCGACATTTCGTGGAGCACCTGTGAAAAGGATCAAACCCGATCAACCCGCCTACGCTGTGATTGCCCAGACGCTTCGCACTCGGATCAAGCGAAAGAAGCTCCTGCCGGGCACAGTTTTACTTGAAGGCTCGCTCGCGTCGATTTTCGGGCTGGGCAGTCGATCGCCCGTCAAGCAGGCACTTCAGCAACTTCAGGAAGAAGGCATTCTGTCGCGATTCGACGGCCGAGGTGTGGTCGTCGGGTCAGGGAAGGGCCCTATCCTTCGACTCAAACTCACCCGAGCCCTGTTGGGCCTGCATGAGAACACCCCCGACATCTCTCGAGTGCCTACATGGCAAAAGATCTATCACCCGATCGAGCGGGAACTCATTTTTCGCTCCGCGTTCGGGCGTTTCCGGGTCAATGAGTTGGAACTCTCTCATCATTACAAGATCGGGCGAACTGTGGCTCATGAAGTTTTGACTCAAATTCAGTCGACCGGAATCTTAATGAAGGGCGGAAATACCCAGTGGTTCACGGTTCCTCTGGACGCGAAACGCCTCGATGACCTGTACGCATTGCGGGAGGTGATCGAACCCGTGCTGGTGGGTCATGCCGCACTGAAGATCCCGCCGGACACGCTCAATGCCATGAAACAACGATTGCTGAACGCAATGAAGCGCTATCCCAAAGTCGAACCGTCGGATCTGGACGCGCTTGAAAATGACATCCACATCACCTGCCTCGAATACGGTCAGAACGTCGAGATGCTCGAGGCCTTGAAGCGTACACGCTGCATTTTGATCGTGGGCAAACATATATATGGGACGGAGATGCCATATCCTAAAATCGATCCCTTTTTCGAGGAACATCTCCGGATCATCGAGGTCCTTGCCAAGCGCGATTCGGAACGTGCTCGGCGTGCGATGTTGACGCACTTGCAGACGGCGAGAAAGAAAGTTGCGAATCGCCTGGTAGCCTTTCGGAAGAGCCATTCGATGGCGCCAATATCGTTTGTTACCGAGGCGTGATCTCGTTTGCCGGCCTATCGTAGGGACAGCTAGTGATCGTCGACGCCCATCACCATCTCTGGAAAGTTTCCCGAGGCGATTATCATTGGATGACGCCCGACATGCGTGTGCTGGCACGCGATTACCTGATCGAGGATTTACAGCCGCATTTGCGAAAGTCATCTGTCGTGCGCACGGTGCTCGTTCAGGCCGCCCAGACCGAGGCGGAAACCGATTTTTTGCTCGAGCTGGCGTACCGTTCAGACTTGATCGCCGGTGTAACGGGTTGGCTTGACCTGGCCGATCCGAGCTTCCCCAAACGCCTTGCGCGCTTCCGCCTGCATCCAAAGTTTGTCGCCGTTCGTCCCATGCTGCAGGACATAGCGGATGACGCTTGGATCCTCCAGCCCGTAGTGCTGCGAAATCTCAGGCATCTCGCTGAGCTGGGATTTCCGTTCGAGTTCCTCACCTTCCCGCGCCACCTACCTCATGTCTTGCGAGCGCTTGGGGAGACGCCCGGACTGCATGCCGTGATTGACCATCTGTCCAAGCCCCCTATCGCCTCGGGTGAGATCGAACCGTGGGCCTCACTCATCAGGCGCGTCGCGGACTTCCCTAACGTGCAATGCAAGCTCTCCGGGATGGTGACCGAGGCAGATCATGCTCACTGGTCCCCAGACTCCCTGGCGCCGTATGTCCACCATGTCGTCGACGTGTTTGGGGTCGACAGGCTGATGTTCGGCAGCGACTGGCCCGTGTGTCTGCTGGCTGCCGAGTACGGAGAGGTTGTAAACGCTCTGCGCACCATCCTCGGCGCACGTCTGGGGCCGCAAGAGATCGAAAAGGTATTCCGCATCAATGCGGAACGATTCTACGGTCTGGAAAAGAGCCCATGAGCGTTCGCCCATCGATCTAGTCGAAAGTCATGCGGGGCGGGTGGCCGCTGTAAGTGGCCGGCGAATCAGCGTACGGAAAAAAAGAAGGGCGCCCTTGCGACGCCCTTCCGATCTTCCAACTTCAGATTAACTTTGCGGCTAGAAGAACTTATAGTCCACTGCGAGCTGCAAATTGCGCCCGAGAATTCCCTCGAAATAGGTCGATGTCCCGGGTGCGTAATTGCCGGCGACGCCCGCAGTCGCCGGGAACGGCGGTAGCTTGTTGAACACGTTGTTGACGATGAACCGCGCCTGAAACTGTGGCGTGAATTTCATGCTAACGGTCGAATTGATGAGCCACCACGAACCCACGCCCAGAATGTTCAGCGAAGTGGGCGTGTCCTGATTGTTGAAATTCGCCGGGCCGATGAAAATACCCTGCCAATCCCACGAGAAGCCCCTATTCGCATAAATCAAATCAAGCGAACCCTTGCTCTTGCTGTAACCGATCTGTCCCGCAATGTCGTTCGGGGCGGCAGTCGCAATCTGCGACTTCAGCCTCTGCGTATCGAGATAGTGAGCGCTGGTTTCCAAGCTTCCCAAAGCCCACGGCAGGTCGAACGTATAGTCCAGGGCCGCCTGAATACCGGTGAATTCCAGCGTACCTGCATTGACGTAGCCGGCATGGAAGTTCGTGATCTGGCCGGCCGCGTTGCGCGTGAATGAAGTACAAGACGGATTGTCCGGGTAATTCGACGAGTCGTAGCACGCGTCGAGATTGTCCGTGAGCGTCAGCGATTGGATCGCATTCTTCAATGCGATATCTATGTAGTCCACCGATATATTGAGTTTCGGCGCAAAGCGCGGACGCAGCACGACACCGAATGTCTTGGAGAATGCGGTTTCGCTCTCCAAACTGGTGTTACCCGAGGTGGTGCCGGCAACGGTCGCATTGACGACGTTTGAGGCAAAGGTCGCGGGGTTGTAGCCGGGAATTGCGGCGGCGCAATTTGCTTCACGCGTTGCGGGCACGGCACCCTGACCCACGAAGTTCTTGTCGCAGGGATCGTTGGCAAACGAAAACGACGTCGCCGACGGGAGGAACAACTCCGTGATCGACGGCGCGCGAATCGACTTAGTCTTATTCCCGCGGAACTGCACATCCTCGATCGGCGACCACCGCAAACCGTAGGTGTAGGTCGTGGCATCGCCTGCCAGCGAATTATCGACACGTCGCGCGGCGCCTTCGAGCTCGAGGCGATTCAAAACCGGTATGTCCTGCATCGGCGCGAAGATCGGGAACAAGGTCTCCAAATAGACTTCGTTCGTTATGTAGGAGCCCGCAATGGCCGTAACCGCCGCCTGTCCGAGATCTTCAGTATAGAAAGTATCCGGCGTGAAACTCGCCGCTTCACGGCGATTCTCGAATCCGGCCGAGAACTTCCAGTCGCCGGCTGGGACCTTCAGGATGTCGCCACCGATGAAGGCATTGGTGTCGCGCTGCGTGTTGAAGGAATTAACCTGCGCCAAGTGCGTGATGTACTGCTGCGCGGCCAAGCTCGGGGAGCCATTGCCGAAGATGTTCAGCGGGGCGCAGGTGCTCGATGCCGTCGTGGTTGGGCCGTTCACGGGCGTGCCCGCGCAAACAATCTGACCGGCCGCGTTGGTCGTGGCATTGAGTGCGTTGGCCACGTTCTGGAACACATAAGACGGGGTATCTTGCGTGTTACTGGAGGTGCCGTAGCTGACCGACACTTCCCAGTTGAAGTTTCTCGATGCAAACGAGAAATCGCCGTTCAAACCCACCACACCGCGCACGACGTCCTGCGTATCGGTGGCGCTCCCTCCTTCAAAGTCCAAGCTGGTGCGCGAGACGTAGAACTGACTGGTATTCCACGCCGGGTAGGCCACTGGCTGCCCGGGTCCAACCGAGACGCCCTGATACAGAGGCGCCCCGAACGGCAATGTGGCCGCATAGTTATTCAGCGCGGTCTGAATCAGCTGGCGATCGCCCGCGGTCAGGAACGGATTGTTGACGCTGACGACGAAATTGCCTGCGACCGTGCCGCCGGTGCCGAACAGGGCGGTGTTGTAGTTAGTCTGGTTAATCAAACTCGTCGCATGTGTTTCAGAGAAGTAGCCTTCGCCGAAGGCGTTTATGTGGTCATTGATTTGAAAGTGCATCAAGGTGGCGACATTGATGCGCTCGGTGGGAGACAACAAGTTGGTGACCTGCGAGAGCCGCAGACCGTCGCCGCCGCTGTTAAAAATCGGATTTCCTGTGACCGTGCCCGTGTTGTAGGGAATCAAATTGCCGCCCGGACCGAAAGCCAACGTTTGACCGGCAGCATTGGTCACACCAACGAGGCTTCCAGGAAGGCCTGCGCCCGGCGAGAGAAAAATGTCGTCCACCAGCGGCACACCGCCAAAGCTCACGGCGGGTACGGAGAGTCCCGGAGTCAACACAGCGCTGTACTTGCCCGGCGTCGCGGGTGCCAGGAAAGCCAAGTCGGACGCGACAATCGGACGCTGTGTGCCGACCAGACCGTCGGTCTTGGTGAACTCAGCGTCGCCGGTGATGTTTGCACGGCCGTCGAACAGGTTTTGGCCGGCCAATATACGGGTGCGGTAGTTCCATGCATCGCCCTGACCCGATGCGCCTACCTGCCCGTCGATATCGAGACCCTGGTAATCCTTCTTCAAGATGATGTTGACCACGCCGGCGATTGCGTCGGCGCCATAGATGGGCGCACCACCCACTTTGACGACTTCCACATGATCGATCAGCTTGGTCGGAATGACGTTGAGGTCAACTTGGGTGCCGTTGCCGCCGTTGCTGGTGTTGGCATTGGCGTTGTTCAACGTCGCCGAACTCTCCGAGACGAAGCGTCGGCTATTGACCAGTGTCAGGGTGCGCTGCGAACCCAATCCATATAGGTCGACAAAGCTCTGTGCAATGCCAAAGCCGGACTGCTGATTGGCGGCACTCGACGGTGCCACACCGAATTCGGGCAGAGCGTCGAGTGCCTGGCCGACATCCAGATAACCGCGTTGATCGAAAGTCTTCGCATCGACGGTGGTCGTGGGCTCGAGATTGTCGAATTCGGGGCGCGCAATGCGCGAACCGGTGACCACTACTTCCTGTAGGGCTGTATCTTCGGGCGCGGCCGCTTTCGGGGTCACTTGAGCATGGGCGCTCATCCCTAAGGCAAGCAATACGGGCGGCGCCAATGTTTCGCGCCACAAACGAAATCTAACGAGTCGAGTCGTGGTCATTGGTATTCATCCCCTGCAGCGTTATATTTTGCCGAACTAATAATCAACAAATCCCTGCGGAACTGCGACCCTCCCTTGCTGTAGTTGGATTCAGTCATGAAAAACCGAATTCCGGTAACGTTTCCAGTTTTGCCCAAGGACCGCTTTGTGTCAAGCCTGCGACAAGACTTGGCAACGCTTCATTGGTACATCCATGCGGCGGGCCCGCGTTCATTGCGTTGACACGGCCACATGCGCGAAGATATCGGCGCGGTAACGATTCCAAATGCATCTCGAGTCCGCGGGGAAGGAACTTGGCAAGGAACGACAATGACGACGGCGGAACTAGGATGCTATCTCAGCACGGCCAGTCGTTCGGGCTCATCGCTATTCGCGAATGCCGATGAAGGTCAAGGTTCGCGCTGATATCCGCGAAGTCGCGAAGGCCGCAGGGGTGGCCGTTTCTTCGGTCTCCCGCGTGATGTCGAACCATCCGGATGTAAGTCCCGCCATGAAAAAGCGGGTAAATGATGCTGCACGGACTCTCGGCTACGAACCCGATATCGTCGCGCAGAGCATGCGCAAGGGCTCTACTCGAACGGTAGGCTTTCTGGTTTCCGACATATCGAATCCACTGTTTTCGCAGGTCGCTTTGGGGGTAGAGATGACTCTCAATGACGAAGGTTATGCGATGCTGATTGCCAATTCACAGGGCAATTCTTATCAGGATGCCAGGCGGATTCGACTGCTTCGGCAGCGTCGGGTGGATGGTTTCATCTTGTCCCTTGCCGATGAAGAAGATTCGGCCGGCATTGCTCAACTAAAGGCATTGGATCGTCCACTTGTTCTGTTGGATCGCGAAGTTCAGGGCCTGAATGTGCCTGCTGTTGTGTCGGATCACGCAGCAGGAATGCGCGCTGCGATTGAACATCTTGTGTATCTGGGACACAGGAGTGTTGGCCTGATCTGCACAGCCGACCACATCCGCCCAAGTAAAATACGCATAGACGCGGTCTTGGCTGCCTGCCGGGCGCATCGTGGTGTAAGTGCCCTTGTGGAAGCTGGTTCCTCCACCCCTGGACACGGAGAGGCGGCAACGGAAATGCTGCTATCAAGAAGGACTCCACCGACGGCGATCATTGCGACGTCAAATCAGATCTTGATCGGGGTCCTGCGATCGCTTCGACGGCATGAGATTGACATACCACGAGAAATGTCACTTGTAACTTGCGACCCTCTCCCCTTGTCGGAATTTCTGCAGCCGTGGCTGGCCGCCATTGACCGCGATCACGTTCTGATGGGTCGCGCGGCGGCGGAACTGATCTTGGAGACTCTACGAGGCAACTCTACGGCGAAAGTTACTCTTCCGGTCATGTTCGATCCAAATGAAAGCTGCGGTCCGGCTCGAGCCAAGTCAATTCCTAGGTCCCAGCGCGTACGATGATGGTTTCCAGCAAGCGCCGCCATAAGTAAAAGTGCCGCAATAACGCCCCATGTAGGCGTTTTTCCCGTTGCCCTACCGTACTGCACAGCACCACGAGACTGCTTTAATCAGAGGTAACTTAATGTCGAGACTTTCAATCGCATCGCTCATCGGCCTCGCACTCTTTGCACTTGGCGCGCACGCCGCCGATCGCGGCGCGCCGAAGATCTACATCTCGGTCGACATGGAGGGCATCGCTGGAGTCGTAACGTCGGATCAATTGCAGCCGGGCGGCTTCGAATACGAGCGATTCCGCCGCTTTATGACCGATGAGACGCTAGCGGCAGTGCGGGCAGCGCAGCACGCCGGCTCCGCCGAGATCATAGTTAGCGACTCGCATGGTAATGGCGAAAATCTCCTCATCGAAGCGTTTCCGAATGGCGTGCACATCGTCCGCTCCTGGCCGCGGCACGGGCTGATGGCGGCAGGGCTCGACTCGAGCTTCAAAGCGGTATTGCTGATCGGCTACCACGCCTCTACCTCGAGTTCCACGGGCGTGCGCGCGCACACCATCTCAAGCGCGAGTTACGCACGGGTCGCGCTCAACGGTCAGGACGTCTCGGAAGGCGAATGGGTTGCGGCACAAGCGGGTGCAGTCGGCGTGCCGGTGATATTTGCCTCCGGCGACGATGCCGCGACGCGCGAGCTGAGGCAGAGGCTCGGCGATATCGTGACCGTCGAGACCAAGCGCAGCCTGGGATTTCATTCGGCGTTGACGCTCACGCCGCAGGAGTCCGTCGCGCGTATCGAAGCAGGGGTGAGTACGGCATTGGCACACCTGGACCACTTCAAGCCTTACGTGCTCAGCACGCCGATCCGCCTTGAGGTCACATTCAAGAACTATATGCCGGCCGAAGTGCTGAGCTATCTGCGTTCGGTCGAACGCGTGAACTCACACTCAATCCGCTTCGTTGGCCGCGACATGGACGAAGTCACCGATTTCATGGAAATGGTGGGCAGCTACAAGCCGGATCTCAGCCCTTGAGCATCTCCTTCCGGGCGTCGTCGTCAAGCGTCAGCTTGAGGTGCGCCAGGGACTCCCACTCTGTCCGGCGTTTCAGTTTGTGAAACGACCCCAATACAACCGCCATGCCAGATGGACATCCCAAAGTCGCCACTACATTTCAAACGCAACTAACTGAATTGTAGAAGAATAAAGTTTGTAAAATCCTTCGGTACCCGCATCGATGCCCCTGCGGACAAGGTGACTGCGGGCAGGATCACGCAGGCCATGATGCGATGGCGGAATTCTCGAAATGGCTGGAGACACGCGAGAAAAGCGTCTTTTCTTTGAGAGAAACCTGCCGGCAGTTGGACAAGCAGTTTGAGGTGAAAGGCAGAGCGGATTCCCGTTTCGATACACGCAGTACGCATCGCGGGGAATCGCGACCATTCGATCTGCATATCAATCCCCATGTCCCGTGTTCACGGGACATGGGCGGGGAAATGCACTATTTGAGTGGGGAGGATGGCTTAGACTCCTCGGGTCATGTCCCACTCGGTGCTTATCGTCGAAGACGACTTGCGTTTGCGAGCCTCGTTGGCGCATGCGATTCGCGGCGCAGCCGACTTGAAATTGGTGGGCGAAGCCGATGATCTGCCGGAGGGGCTGCGCTTGCTGGACGCCTTGCTACCCGAGGTGTTGCTGGTGGACATCGGCCTGCCCAGCGGCTCCGGGTTGGAGCTGATTCGCCACGCGGCCAAGCAGTCTCCCCAATGCAACATCATGGTAATCACGGTGTTCGCCGAGGAACAAGTGGTGCTGGATTGCATCGAAGCAGGTGCCACCGGCTATCTGCTGAAAGGCAGCACTCCCCAGGATATCGCCGCACAGATTCGTTCGCTCGTTGCCGGCGGCAGCCCGATTAGTCCCACAATTGCGCGCCGCCTGTTGAGTCGATTCACCGCGCAGCCCAATGCCGACGCCGACGCGCCAACTCTATCGACTCAGGAACAGGCGGTCTTGTCGATGAGCGCCAAAGGCTACAGCTACGATGAAATCTCAGGGCTACTGAAGTTGTCGCGGCACACGGTCGAAACCTACGTCAAACGCATCTATCGCAAGTTGCACGTGCACTCCAAGACCGCCGCTGTCTATGAGGGACGCAAACTGGGTTTGGTTGATGATTAGTGTGTCGCTGATGATGAACCGCCTATTGGCGGTGACTGGGGTGGCGCTGCTCATCACATTGATAATCGTCTTGTCGGTGCCGGTCGATACCTCGATTCAGGCAACCCGCTTCGACCGCGCAAGCCTCTGCACGGATCTGCCCGTCGACACCCCATTCAGTCAGGCAGGCCTCAATCACTTGCTGTCGTCCGCACCCACACCGGATTGCAGTCACACCGTCTCGCTCCCGTATCGGTCTGAGGCCGATGGCATCCAATTGACGCGATCCAGCGTCGGACACATGGCGCGAGCTTGGTATCGGGTACGGTACGACGTTCCGGCCAAGTGGAAGACTGACGATCAGCTGATGATCTACAGCCCCCGAGTTCTGGGTGTAGCGTGGCAGGCCCGCGTCAACGATCAGGTTGTTGGGGATAACCTCGACGATTGGCGCATGACATGGAATCGCCCCTTGGCGGTGCGGCTGGACAGCGCCCATTTTCGTCCCGGCGATCAGCTGGTCATCGCGGTAGGAATCGCCTACGAGCCACAACTCGGTCATGCACTGGCGCGCGTCAGCGTAGGTCCCGCACCGGCGCTCGCGCAGCGTCTTGCGATCAGAGAGTTTTTGCAGTTCATCATGCCCGTGGCGTGCAGCGTCACGTTATTGGCGATGGGCGTCTTCTTTCTGCTTTTTTGGTGGTCGCGGCGCGCCGAACGCACCCACCTCTTCTTAGCGCTATCCTGCATTGCCTGGTGTGTCTGCAACTTGCAGTACGTACTACCGCGGCGCGACGACCCCGTCCTCAATGCCTGGTATTCGGCGGTAGCCGGCCCCTCGATTGCCTGGGTCATGTGGCTGATGTATTTATTCGTATTGCAACTGGACAAGCGGTTTTCGCGCGTCATTGCGCTTGTCATGCCGCCGTTCGTGTTCATCATGACTTTTCTTGCGCTGCCCATCGTCCCGCTGAATGAAAACGTGGGTACCTATTATCAAGGCACCAATCTTATTGTCGCTGCGCTGGTGGCAACACGTATCGGTTGGATCGCAATTCACGGCGGCAGCATCGAACTGCGCGTTGTCGCCGCTGCATTGGCCATAACCATCGTCGGCGGGGCGCACGATGTGGGACTGGTCGCGCAACGAATCGATCAAGAAGGCATCTATCTGCTGCCTTATTGCAGCATGTTGCTATTCGGATCTTTCTTGTTCGCCGTACAGCGCCGCTACGTGCACGCGATAAATGAGTACGATGCTTTGAGCAGCAGTCTGGCGCGGCGTCTCAGTGAACGTGAGCGCGAACTGGAGGCCAATCACGCTCGCCTGCTCGAATTGGAGCGTGCCCACACTCTGACCGCCGAACGGCATCGCCTTATGCATGACATGCACGACGGGTTAGGTTCCGCGCTCACCACATCGCTTGCCATGCTCGAGCAGGGCAATGTCGACGCCGCCGAGCTCAAGAGCCTGTTGTTGGACAGTGTCGACGACCTGCGGGCGGTCATTGACTCGCTCGAACCGTTGGACGGCGACTTGACCTCAGTGCTGGCGACGCTGCGATTCCGGCTGGGAAAGCGCTTGGAACTCGCCGGGATCGCACTGGAGTGGGACATGCAGGATCTGCCGGCGCTCAGTTGGCTTGGACCGCCGCAAGCGCTGCAGCTGATACGCATCGTTCAGGAGGCGCTGACCAATGTCCTTAAACACGCACACGCGACGCACTTGGGTATCTCGGCACGCAGCAGCGGATTCTTTATCGAAGTGTGCATAACGGACAATGGCTGCGGCTTCGACACAGCAACCGCGCCGACCGGCCGCGGCCTGCGTCATCTTGCGCAGCGCGCAGCGAGCTTGAACGGAAGCGTCGTCATCGAGTCGCGGCCGGGGAGCGGCACCACGGTTCGATTGCTGCTGCCGATTGCGATCCGAGGAGCGCTGGGTCGATGCAGTAACTAAGGGCAGCTGCTCAACGCAATCGCGGTACTTTCCGCGACGCGAATCTTCGCATCGCAGCCTCACTATGATTTCGCAGTCATGCGTTACAGGTCTATGCGCGCCACTTACGAGCGCGGCGAATGTTAGCTGCGGCGAATTTTCGCGCGTATGCCGTGGCGATTGTGCCTGGCGTGTACCGTGTTTCCGGGACGTGCCATTGCCAACGGTCCTACCTCACAGCTTAATCGGGACTAGGGAGAAAAACCATGCGATCAAACCTAGTTCAAATCGTTACCAGAGCCATCGTGGTTATGGGCGCCCTGCTCATCGGAGCCTGCAGCGGAGGCGGTAGCAATGCCGGTGGCGGTCCCGACACGCACACGGTCGGCGGATCGGTCTCCGGCCTGCAGGGCACAGGCCTCGTACTGCAGGACAATCTAGGGAACGATTTGCCAATCGTCAGGGGCGGCACTTTCGTATTCACCACAGCGATCGCTGCAGGCGGCGCCTACAGCGTAACAGTAAAGACACAGCCCACCAATGCCTGGCAGACCTGCACCGTGTCCGGCGGTTCTGGAACGGTTGCCGCGGCGAATATCACCGGGGTGGTCGTCACCTGCGTCACCAACACCTACTCGGTAGGCGGTGCCATCAGTGGTTTGGCGGGAGTCGGTTTAGTACTACAAGACAATGCTACCGATGATATCGGCGCGGGTGCGTCGAGTGCGTTTACATTCCCCACAAAAATCGCGAGCGGCAAGGCGTACGCGGTCACAGTGAAATCGCAACCGACTTCGCCCAGCCAGACGTGCACGCCGACGACCGCGTCGGGGACGATCACCAATGCCGCCGTCACGAATGTGGCCGTCACCTGCATAACCAACACCTATTCCGTCGGCGGCACCGTCACCGGCTTGGTGGGGACCGGCATGATCCTGGAGGATAACTCGGCCGATGATCTCACCATTTCCGGCAATGGCGGCTTTACCTTCGCGACCGCCATAGCCAGCGGTTCAACATACAATGTCACAGTCCTCACGCAACCGGGCGGCCCGACACAAGCCTGCAGCGTCAGCAGCGCCAGCGGCACTGTGACCAACGGAGCTGTCACGACCGTGGCGGTCAACTGCGCGCCTCCGGTCACGGCTTGCGGCACCCCCAACGGCACGGTGGTGCAGCACGCGAGCAATGTCGTTGCAGATGAAACCTGGGCGGGAGCGGGCACCGTGCACATCGTCGCCTCCACCATCAGCGTGCTAGCGCCGGCCACCCTGACCATTCAAAAGTGCGCCATTGTCCGGCTCGGAGCGGGTGCGCAGATCGTTGTGCGGGGCGGCACTGCGGCAGGCTCCATTGCCACGCTGCTCGCCGATGGCGACGATCCCGCGACCGGCGTGGTGTATTTCGCCAGCAATGACGCCAATCAGCGTTGGGGTTCATTGGAGGGCTCCAACGCAAATTCGTACATTCAATTGAACAACGCACAGCTCGCCGGCGGCGGCGCCACCACCGCGGGCACGCGCAACGCCACCATCGAGATGCATGGCACGTCCAACTCGACGCTCCCCGACCCCGTGCTCAAGGTCAACACAGTGATAATCAGCGACATGCAAGGAGCCGGGGTTTATTTGGATAACGCAGCTTTCACGACGGATTCGCAGTTTCTGGCAATCAGCAACTCTCCGGACTACGCCATGGCCATGTCCGCAATGGCGCTAGGATCGATACCGAGCTATATCGGTACCGCCAATGCGCACGACGAAGCATTGGTGGTGGGCAATGCCAACATCTTCGCCGACATGACCGTTCACAAGCGTCTGCCGATCCATTTTCACACCACGGGCGTCAGGGTCGCCGGCGGACCGCCGTCCTTCGTGCCCACCGTCACGCTGACGTTGGATGCGGGCGTGGTGTTTCGATTCGAAAACATAGCGGGGACCCCGACGATGATGACTTTCGGGACAAACGGTCAGTCTCAGGATCAAAACGGGGTGTTGATTGCCAACGGTAATCCGTTCGACCCCGTGATTTTCACCACCGGCTTGGACACACCGCCGGCCTTGGATACGGATTATTGGGCGGGCATATGGCTGCTCACCAGCAACGGTTCACAATTGCAGAATGTGGTGTTCGAATACGCCGGCGGAGACGCCTCTATTGGTCCCGTCAATTGTGGGCCGTTCGACCCGAGCATCAACCAACAGGCGCGGCACACGGCGCCTCTGCTGGTGGGTGATGGAACCGATCAGCAATACATTCCCCCGGCGAGTTTGATCACGGGCAGCACGTTTCGCAACAACATCGGCAATTTTGCGATCGACTCGGTCTGGGAGAATTCGACCAGAACCTTTGGACCTAGTCTGCACAACGACAATACTTTCACCAGTCCGGGAAAGTTCTGTCCTCAGAGCAAGAATCTCATTCCCTTGGGCTGCACGATCGCCGGCGTGGACCAATCAGGGTGTCAGTGAGCGGCTGAAGTCCCCAGGGACCCCAATCGACACGACTGCAAGGAATATCCGCTACTTATAGTGAATTGCTGAAT
>Ga0070764_10000527_pt1 | contig 15112 bp, 9 predicted proteins | sample HubBroMetageWRM4_FD_67287 | JGI IMG/M metagenome (GOLD analysis project Ga0070764, IMG submission 67287) | Warmed soil microbial communities from the Hubbard Brook experimental Forest, New Hampshire - Hubbard Brook CCASE Soil Metagenome WRM 4 | ecosystem: Environmental > Terrestrial > Soil >... | reverse complement strand
ACTGAGAATAGCAGCAGACTCCAGCGCGCTTTGACCGGCCCCCACGACTGCAACTCGCTTGCCGAGTTCACCGAACTTGCGGCCCTCGTAGCAATGCGAGGCACGAGAAGATTGCAGCTCGGCGAACTCTCTGGGGCTTTTCCTGAAAGGACTGATGCCTGCCGCTACAATCACGCGACGGCAACTGACAGCCGTGCCATCCGCTAACATGAGCCGGAAGCCCTTTCCATCCCGCTGCACCTCGCTGACGTTGCGCAGGTCCGTCTTGACGCTGAGTTGCTTCCCGAACCATTTGCCGTAATCGACAAAGGTCTCCCAAGCCACGCGCTTGACCGGCTCCGTGCTGGTGGCTGCCTCATACGCCTCGAGCGTGAACATAGACTGAGGATCAGAGATTGTCGACGCCTCTCTCGGGGAACGCAAGAGCATTCCCGCAGGCATCCCATTGGCCCAGAATTCCATCGGTTCGCCAAAAACTCGTACGTCGATCCCTGCCGCGCTCAAATGCGCAGCGGAAGAAAGTCCGTAGGGGCCTGCGCCGATGATTGCAACATCACATGTGCTCATTGAATATATTCTGCCTCATTCTCCAATTTAAGCTCCACAGAAGGAGCGCGTCGGCCCGTATTGTCAAAACAACGGAGCAGCATCTCCGAGCTCTGCACTCAACCGTGGACCGGCCGGAAACAAATAGTTCGCCTGGCGATTTCCGCTGTTTCGTTGAACAAAAAACACTTTTCATAAAATGGCGACGCGTACTCGCCGTGGTGCCCGATACTGTCTGCAATAGCTATGGTGCAATCAGGATAAGATACGTTTCGCCGACAATTGCAAAATCGCGATTCATAGCTCCGGGCACAGCCGGCTTTCTCTTTCGCCCTCCAGGCTATACGTCACGTCGCCATCGCCAAGGCAGGCATATGCGACGCGTGCACGCTCCTTCCCCGGCCCCTCCACGCGCCACTGCCCGTCTTCACAGACGAGTTCCATCGCGTTTCGCTGTTGCCACCACTCGGCTACCTCGCGGGGCAGCGGAGCCCAGATGTTATTGGCATCACGCAGCTCGGCAAGATAGCTCAAAAGAGACTTGTACAAATCCTGTTCGCGCGGCTCGATCACGTAGTCAGGATGCACCAGAACACTGAGGAGACCATGGTGCGCCATAATCACGTCGAACTGTTTCTTCCATAAGTCGAGCGAATAGTCCCTCAAAATATGAAAGAGAGTGTAATCCTGGGTGCAGGTTACAGGAATCTCAACCATATCGCCGATGAAATAAGGCATGACGGTGCAACATCCGCCCCGCTGTGGATCGAGGTGCGCCACATTGGGAATCGACATGTCGTATTGAAAGTCCAGTGCGTCGTACCAGTCCGCGTTGCGATATAAAGCTCCCGACCGGAATCCGGAAGCACCAAACTCGCGCCCGTATTGGTTGATACGCTGTGCCCGGCGCCGGAACTCGTCATGTTCCGCAAATAGACGCCCGTCGTGATTCAGATCGTGGACGTTAACCTCAAAGCCGCGATTGGCGATGAGATCGAGATAGTTCTTTGAGACCGGATATCGATCCTCCGGCACGACCTGGAAGGAGGTACGGAATCCGAATGCCTCATCCATATCCATCAGATGACTGCAAAAGTCTTTGCCTTCGAGGGCCTCCACATCATGAGTAATGATGAGACAACTTTTGCATTCGTCAGGCCAAAACCAGATGAAAGGCATCTTCTCAACGCCATGAGCCTGCATGGCGAGCGCCATCGATTTACGTTGAATCCGGTCTATTGTGGTATCAACCGGCCACTCCGGAAACGGAATCTCCTGCCAATTACGGAGGTGGGCTTTTTGTAGATGTTTGCGAATTGGCACTGAAAGATAGGGCCGCAAAAAGTAATACACTTTGCGTATCAGAGCGCGAGAGAGACTGTGCGGCTCGCGGAAATGAGTAGAATAGCGTTCCCGTTGGAGGTTCTCAATAACCTCTTCGCTATTAAACGGCAAGAAGACCTGGGAGCCTCGAATTTCGAGATCACTTTGAGAATCGTAAGTGATGGAGTCAACCCGATCGGCTCGAACACCCGTTGCCGTGCGTCCATAGCAGATCGTATCCGGCCCCCATCGAAAGAACCCCGCATCTTCAGACAGTTCTCCACCCGTCTGAAAATCAGCGTAGTTTGGCGGACAGCGATAGTAGTCAAGGAAATGTCGGTTCATGTTTGCTAAGCCCGATACACTCCTCTCAGAAAATTATGAAAACGTAGCTTATCAGTTGAGCATGCTTGCCGCGAAGCGGATTCTTGCCCTTGGCAGACGGCAAGGGCAAAGACAATTCCGAGCAATGCGATGGCAAAGAAAAGAATTCCGCCCTGGTGGTGCAGCCTTCCTGTCAGGTAGCCGGGATCCACCCGGGTGCCGAGCATTGCGATGGTAAAGATGCGCAGGCCATTTTTGGCGACTGACAGCGGAATTGCCAGGCAGACAACGAACCACTTTCGCCAGGATGACCGCAGAAGAATCTGAGCCAATACAATCGTCGTGACCAGCAACATGGAGCTGGAACGGATGCTACTGCACTCCTGAGCAACTTGAACCGTCAGGCCTGGAATCGTTAGGAAAGTACTCTCTTGAAACACAGGAACCCCGAACACCGCGAACAGAGCGTGCGCGGACCAGGCCGAGCCCAACTGCAGCCAGGCGACGATCAGGTTCAGGCTCGCTTGTGGAATGGGAACAAGCCCGAATAAGAACAGCAGCGGAAATAATACAGACCGCGCAACCATTGGGCCGAAACACAATACGAAGATTGCTATCCACGACAGCACCAGCGCAATCATTTCGATCGAAAGCTTCACGTCTCCGGAGATCCTGACTGACCAGAGTGCCGCCAAGCCCGCAAACGCAAAAGCGATGGCAAGCAAAGTGGCACCAACGCGAAGATCCCAGCGGCTCGTTGACTGCGACCATGGGCGCTCCAGAAAAATCAGGGTTGCACTTATGGGCAGGATCAGCAGGATTTGGGTATATTCGTCGTTCTGAATTGACAATGCCAACGTGTCAAATAAAGCGCGCCCCTCTGCGAGCAGAGAAACGGCGCACAGTGCGAGAAATATTACCTGATTCTTTTTGATTTTCATTCCAGGCGCTTACGATTCTAAGTAATCCGAATTCTGAGGCTTGTTTGATTTGTTCGATGGATACTTTTAACCCACCCGGCAATGCGATCTTAATAGTTCAACCAATGTGCCGGTACACAAGCTGGCCCGTCCTTGATGAAAGAGCGCCTGGCAACGCCGAAAAGAGGGCCCGCGCCGCCGGCAGATCCGTAAGTGACGGGGTTCTTTCCCGCGCTTTCTCGGCGTAACGAAAATACTTGAGACTTTGGCAATCGGCCCCAAAGTGCCCCTTGAACCTGATCAGGCCAAGATTATCCAAATCCGTGCGGCCGAAATCGATCTTTTCAGCACCCTCTGCCTTGCTTTCCTCGATCAGCCTCCAGAAAAGAAGAGGCATTCCCGCGAGATGATGGTACCCTTCGTCGGAACATCCATACTTATACACAACTGTTTTTTTATGCCGCAGTGTCAGGATTGCAGCAACAGCTGCGCCATCTTTGCGAAGCAGCCGAATCTCCACGTTGGGCTTCATGCAGTCGATCAGATTCTGGAACCAAGCCCGCGGCTGCGGAAGCAAGCGAAACCGCCTCCTGCTCATGAGGAGAAGCCGGTAAAACTCCTCGAGGAGTTCCGGGGACCTGCCTTTTTCATACGAAAACTGCTGACGCTCGGCATGACGGATGCGCCGTTGAATACAGCTTTTATGCAGGTTGCGAAATAGCCGCTCCGTCGAAGGTGTCAGATCGAGAGTATGCAGCCAGAAAGATTGGCTCGGTAGTAGCGGATAGCGCGGGTCCACAGCTCCAGAACAGGGGCGCAGTTCGACGTACCCCAACTTCCGTTGCCGGTGTTCCTTGCGCATCCACTCCGCAAACTCCAGGGTTGCGTAGCTATCGTCGAACAGCGGTTCCGCGTGATCTGTAAATGGCAATGAGACGAGCCGGTTGCCTGTAATCCAGCTTCTCACCTCGCAGAACACAAGCCCATTGGACAGCGGCTCTCCGGGTGGCGTACTTGTAACTGCGACGACCCGATAGTTATAACTCTTGGCCAGAGCTCTGAGCCAACCTGTTTGATGAAATGCGGATGCTTTCGGATGGGTCGCGGCCAGATCGCTCCAACGGCTCTCAGATAAAGGGTCCAGTGTATATAGCTGCATCGAGGGCCCTTCTTTAAATTAACTAGTTGCTCAATTAAGTATAGTGTCCCGGCGTTTAGAACCGTTTCACACTTTATGTGACAAATTTGTTGTATTGACTGTTAGCGGACTATACAGTTGCCGCAAAAATACGCTGCGGGATGAGTAGAAGTGTCCGCCGCACAGCCGCTGCCGTGCGATTCAAGGTATGCCGAACGATGTTCGCCACCGTCCAGACGAATTTGTTATTCATCTGCCGCTGGCAGCCCTTGGCGCTCCCGCAGAGGGCACACTTGCATGGGCATCACCGCGCAGCTGAACCTTCCCGCCGTCGGATTCATTCGCGATCGAAGGCGAAGAAAAGCCGGACGAACTCATCTGGTATTGCTCGATCTTGTAGAGGACTGTTCGGTAGCTGGTCTTGAGCAATCGCGCAGCCGCCTTCCGATTCCAGCCCGTCTCTTCCAGGGCCAGCGCAATCGCATTTTTCTCCGCTTCTTCCTTAACGCTCTGCACAAGAGACCGAAGAGACCTGTTACCTCCCATGGCTCCTCGCGACCGAGGTGAAGATGGCGCCGGTTCATTCTCACTCCCCGACGGTGCGGACGAGGCAACTTGCACGTCGCCCCTCGTCTCCGGCGAGTGATCTTCCGAGGCGAACTCTTTGTTGCCCGCCACGAGGTACCTTTTCACCGACTGCTCCAATTCACGAAGATTGCCAGGCCAGTCATACGCCTGCCAGGCCTCGCTCACTACTTGCGGAATCTCTCGCGGCGGCAAGTGATAGCGTTTGGCCAGCTGGTGCATAAAATGGAGCGACAGAAATGGCAGCTCTTCTTTGCGCTCCCGCAGAGCGGGCACCTGAACTTCGTAATCGCTCAACAAGATGGAAAGCTCTGAGAGGAGCCGACGGTCAGAAACTGCCTGGTGAGCAGAAATGGAACTGGCGGCCACAACACGAATGTGAACTTCAACGCGATCGTATCTTCCTGTCCTGAGGAATTGCCCATTTCGCAAAACTCTCGCGAGTTTATCCTGCAGGCGCAGTGGCATCTCTGTGATCTCATCCAGGAAAATTGTCCCCTTGTCACAGACCTCCAGTTTTCCGCGCTTGGTTTTTGAAAACTCAGTCGTGCCAGCGGCCTCACAGCCAAAGATCTCACGTTCGAGCAGCTCTTCTGGTAAAACCGCACAATTTACCCGGGCAAACTCGAAACCGGAACGGACCGACAGCCGGTGCATTAGACGGGCAATCGTTTCCCTTCCGCTCCCCGGCTCGCCAATCAGGAAGACTGGGGAGTCCATCTCCGCGAGTAAGGCGACCCGAGCTCGAAGCCTTCGCATGACCGGCGCGATCCCGATGAAGTAATTGTCGTTGCCTACCGGCTCCACGTCGTCACTGGTTATATCGGTCTCCGCTTCTTGAGTTTGTGCAAAAAGATTATGGCGGATCGCCATCTCAAGCTGGCGGTCTGCAAATGGCCGAATGAGATATTCGCATGCGCCCATGCGCATGGCTTCCTGCTTCCTTTCAAGATCGCCAGCGTAGCCGATTAACACAAGTCGAAGCTCGGGATAGATTCGGCGCAGCGTGCGGAGAATCTGCAGGCCATCGCCAGGATCATTGGGCATATCCAACAGGAGCATATCCGGCACGGCGCCGGAATGAATTTTGTCGATCGCGTCCCACGCGTCGCTGGCTATCTCAACCTGCCAGCCATTGGCGTTGGCGGCCAGGCAGACGACATCGAGGATTCCCGAGTCACCGCTGATGACGAGGATCCGGGTCATTTCGACTTTGTCTTCAATCACGGAATGGCTCCCGATAAAGATATTGGAGAGTGGGCAGAGCTTCGTATATGCGATTGCCTGTTATCACGGGAGATGAAGCGCGCAGGCTCTCTACACTCGGAAGAACAAGGTTGAAATATTACGTTACCGGAGCCCGGCTGCCGCCTAAGGAGGCTGGAAGCCGCAAGGTCGATCGGATATCGATCCCAGTTTTGCAGAATCAACTGCAAAGGGTGTGTGGCCGTTTATGCGACGCGACAACGTCGACACATAGATACCGATTCGCACCGTGCGTGGAACGGCAGATAGAGCACAGCCTCGTAAATTTTTGGGCGAAAGCTCCACATAGGGAAGCAGATAGTGGATTCAGTTGCTGGAACAACGGATAAGGTCAACACAAAGGTTGCCCCAACCAGAATCAAGGGGAGGCTTATCTCAGCCATCCAACCTGAGGTGAAAAAAGTACGTGTAGATCGGCCACGAATCCGAAGTATATCGACGAATAGTATAAAGCTCACGATGCTACGAAGTGTATCTACTGGCGGCGGAACAACCCGGTCCAGGATTGAATGCGATTGATTGCCTGGGTCCGGCGCTCTTGCTTGCGCCGGACCCAGATCGCCGCCAGTTGATATCAGGCTGCTATGTTCGTTGCAACCCGCTTGCGAGAGTAGAACATGGTTCCGAAGCACGCGCATCCGGCAAGTAGCAGGTACAGCAAGGCCGCGCCTCCCTCAGGAACCGAAAGTGATTCCGTCCACATTTCCTGTGGCTCTCCGCTTCCGACACCAGTCAACGGGTCCGGCGTCAGAATCCAGAGATTGGTCAGCGTGGCGAGGTATGCCGTTGCCTTGCTGACATTCCCCGTGAACGAGAGTTCCACAGCTGCGACCAAAGCCTGGGCTTTTGAATCAAGTCCTTTGATGCCGCCCGGAGTCGTGATATCCCAGATCGCTGAAGCAATCTCTGACTGGGTGATCCCGGTTATTCCCGCGTAGCTGTTTGGGGCATTGCCGAACATCATGCTGACCAGTGTGCCAAGTTCGGCATAGCCGGTGAGCCCGATAGAGTTTCCAAACAGCGTGCTGCCAATGTTGCCGGAAGCCAGACTCGAGGCCTGATAAGCCTTAGCATTCCAGGTCTCACCGGAGGTGACTTCATCGTTGTAATCGTCGCAGATGATTCCCGGCGAGGACGCTCCATTAATGGTCCCGGTATAAACTCCCGCGCCGAAGTCTCCATCTGAGTTTGCAAATGTAGTGGAGTAGCCGCCCGTGAACTGAACCGACACAACCTGTTGGCCCATCACCGGAAGCCCGAGACAGAACAGAGACATCCCTGAGATTACCGCAAATCTTGTAACTTTATTTTTCACCTAGTCCCCCCACACTCTTATTTACTTTCAATACCCAGGGCTTCGTGCACCACCTACCCATGGTTGTTTCATGTTAGCGCAACCCACGCCTTTGTCAAGAATGATAATTTTTGCAACCTGTTGTAAACACTACACCTATGGGTCACCCGGCTGCCCCAAAGTCTTCGTTTTTGGAGTACCGTTTTCCCGCTCAAAAAGCACAATGGTTATGCTCTAGTAACAGTTACCCGCGGGTGCCGGCGCAATAATTGCACGCGTTTGCAACCTTGCATCAAATGAGGACGTGAATTCGCTCATCTGGCCTCGCGCTGCGTTGAACCGGGCTCCCTGACAGCCACCGGCTCTCAGGACTTCAGCTGGCTCAATTCAGCTTTAATCTCATTGGCGTTTGCATAGTTCGGAGCGCTTTTCAAAACTTGCTCAAAGTTCTGCCGCGCCATGGCCGGCTGATTGGTCTTCATGTAAGCCATTCCCAGATGGAATCGAATGTCGGGATTGTCAGGCGTTTGATTTCTGGTCTCGAGATTCAGCGCTTCCTCGAGAGAACTGAGTGCGAGCTGATACTGACCCTTTTGGTAATAGATCCAGCCCATGGTATCGGCAATCGCAGGCGACTGCGGCGACACCCGGCGCGCGGTTTGAACCAGGGACATTGCCGCATCAAGGCTCTCGCCGGTGTGCAACATCACGTTCGCCAGATCGTTGGCGGCGACCGGGTTCAGAGAATTGACCGCTAACGCTCCCTGGTAGGCGTTTTCTGCGGCCTTCCAATCCGACCTGGCCACATAGAGATCTCCCAGAACGATGTAGACGCCGGGTTCGCGCGGATTCTGTTTGAGCCCCTGGACGCCCGTTGCAATCGCTTGATCAATCTCCCCTTTTGTGGCCTGCACCTGGCACAGCTGAATGACAGCGTCGGGACTATGGCCGTCGAGGGCAACGGATTTCTCGAGAGCCGCTTCAGCTCCATTCAAATCTTTCGTGAAATGAAACAGCGCGGCTCCGAGCAAGTCATAAAAGCCGGCGTTGCCGGGCGACTTGCCGATCTGTGCATTGGCAGCAGCAACGGCTTTTTCAGGCTGTTTCTGGGCAACGTAGGTGTTCATCAGGCCACGAAGAGCGTCGGTCGACCCGGCATTCCGGTCCAGCGCATCCTGATAAGCTTTGGCAGCGTCGCTATACTGTTTCTGCGCAAATCTGAGATTTCCCATCTCGACATAACCGAATGCGCTTTGTGGCGCGGCGGCAATCGCACGGCGAACATCTCGTTCCGCCGCATCGAACTGACTGCGATTGATGCTCGAGAGCGCGCGCAGGGCGTAGCCCTCAGGCGACTCGGGCTCCAGCCGGATCATCTGGTTGGCAGCATCCTGGAGGGCGTTCATGTCACCGCTCAGCATGGCCTCGTTTGCAATGGCGCGCTCCGCATCCAGCAAGTCGGGATTCAGGCTCAGGGCCTGTCTCCATTCGCTCATTGCGCGCCCTGCATATCCCTGCTTCTCAAGAGCGACGCCCAGTGCGTAATGCGCCTGACTGTCATTGGGTGCGTTATTGACGACCGTCTGCAATGTCTGCGCGGCGTCGCTGAGATCGCCTTGGCTGATCTGCATCTGGCTGCGGTACACCAGAGCATCGCTATCTCCGGAGTTGGCTTTCAGTATTTCGGCATCCAGCTGCTGGGCCTGGTCATAGCGCTTGGCCTGCATGAGCAGTTGTATGTACTTTTTCTTTACCGTCAGGTCCTTAGGACGCTCCTGATAAAGCGTGTTGTATACGGAGACGGCTTTGTCCAGATTGCCGGTAGTGAAATAAAAGTTGCTCAACACGAGAAGGCTATCCGGATCGTGCGGAAGACTCTGGCTGGCCTGCAGCAGAATATTCTCGGCGTCGCTTGTCTTGCCCTCCTCCATATAGAGCTTGGCCAGAGCTTCTCGGGGAGCCACATTGCCAGGCACGGCTGCAATCGCATCGCGGAATTGCTGCTCGGCATCCGCCAGACGGCCCAGCGACTGATAATACCTGCCCAGCAACACGCGAGGTTGTGCTTCCTTGGGGTCCATTGTAATGACCTTCTTGAAGCTTGCCTCTGCGGCGTCGGTCTGATTATTTTTGGCCTGCAACAGGGCCAGGCTTAGGTACGGCTCCCAATAACCGGGAGAGAGAGCGATGGTCCTTTGCATCTCCTCGATTGCGGCTGGAATATTCCCTTGCTGGGCCTGCAGGCTGGAAATCGCGGAGTGCACAGCCGGATCGCTCGGCCGCTGCTGCAGCAGCCAGTCTGTCTGCTCCTTCGCCTGCTGAAAGCTCCGGCCCAGAATCAATAGATTCGCCATCGCCAGATGCGCCCGGTAGTTCGAAGGCTGCAATTCAACGGTGCGCGCAAACTCCTGATAAGCCCGGTCAGGCTGCTGCAGCAGCATATAGCTCTCACCGAGCTGCAAGTGCGCATCGGCATAGCCAGGATCGATTTTAGTGGCGTGGTTATACTCGGCGATAGCGGCGCTATATTCGCCCTTCTCAAAAAACACCTGTCCATCCTGATAGTACTTCTGCTTGCGGACATTGGGATCGAGGGAACAAGCCGAGAGAAACGCGATCACCAGGCTGAGAGCCATGATGGACCGTTGTTTGAAACACAGATTCACTGGGGGGATCTCCATTTAATTCAGGTGTAAGCGTGGGTCTGTAACTTGTCGTCTAAGTAATTGCCGACAGCCAATTGATATTCGGGAATGCACAATAAGCCTCGTAGCTCTGCGGATCGTGAAGGTCAGATCTAGATCGCGAAAGAGGGGGCCAGCATGTCGGTTCAAATTTTTCGAAGAACTTATACACGGCAGCGCACTCTCAAGTTACGCTAGTATCATCGACACAACGCGATCAGAAGAGAGGGATTTGCCGAAATGCTTACCGGTGACCTTATAGCCTCAGATAAGAAGCATCTCATCCATTCGTTGCACCACCCCATCGACACCAGCGACCCCTTCATCTGCGCAAGCGCGAAGGGGATCATGATTCGCGATGACCAGGGCCGGGAGTACATTGACGGCCTCTCTGGGCTGTGGAACGTGAATATCGGCCACGGCCGGGTCGAGATGGCTGAAGCTGCGGCGGAGCAGATGAAAACCCTGGCCTACTTCTCCGGCTACGCCGGATCCACAACCGTTCCGGCCATCCTGCTGGCCGAGCGGCTGATCCAACTCGCGCCACACATGGGAGCAGTTTTCTTCACTTCAGGCGGAGCCGAAGCAAACGAATCTGCCTTTAAGACTGCACGCTATTACTGGAAGGTGCGCGGCAAAAGCGACAAAATCAACATCATCTCGCGTATCTATGGCTACCACGGTGTAACGATGCAGGCCATGACCGCCACAGGCCTGGCCGAATACTGGAAGATGTTTGAGCCCCGGGTTCCGGGCTTCCTGCACATCCCTACCTGCTATCCCTATCGCCAGGATGCTGCCTCAGCCGGCATGACTCCCGGCGAGTTCGCTGCACGTGAACTCGAAGAAGCGATTCTGCGTGCGGGGCCGGACACTGTCGCAGCCTTTATTGCGGAGCCTATTCATGGCGCCGGCGGCGTAATCTATCCAGCTGACGACTACTGGCCGCGCGTGCGCGAAATCTGCTCCCGTTACGATGTGCTCCTGATCGCCGATGAGATCGTCACCGGCTTTGGACGCACCGGCCGCTGGTTTGGCCTGCAGCACTGGCATGTTCAGGCCGACATCTTCTCCTTTGCCAAGGGCGTCACTTCAGGCTATCTGCCGCTGGGCGGAATCATGGTCAATCAGGAGATCAAGAACACGCTGGATTCGGTTGAGCCCGCGAACCGATGGATGCACGGCTTTACAAATTCAGGCCATCCTGTCTGCTGCGCCGCTGCGCTCAAGAATATTGAGATCATCGAACAGGAAGGTCTGGTCGAGAACTCGGCGCGGATGGGCGATGTGTTGCTGGCAGCGCTTCGCGATGCATTTGGAGATCATCCGAATGTTGGCGACATTCGCGGAGGCAAAGGGCTGCTCGCAGCCGTGGAGTTTGTGGAAGATCGTGCGAGCAAGAAGAACTTCCCCGGTGGAAAAAACTTCGGCGCACAGTTGCGGGCTGAGATGCGCAAACGCGGAGTCATTACCCGCACCCGCCCGGTTGGTGGTGACCACCCCGCCGCGGGAGATCAGGTGCTTTTTGCCCCGCCGCTTATCATTACTGAAGAACAGGTCCGTCACATGGTCAATGTTGCAAAGGAGTCGGTTGAAGTGGTTCTGGGCCGTTGACCACATCGCCGACCGCATCATGGAACCCTTTCATCGGCTACCACGATGAGCTTGCAACAACGTGCGCGGACTGGCCTGTATTTGCAGCCGCGCTTGTTGCGTTTCCATCCGGTTTCGGAAAACTCTGTGCCTGCTCCAGTGCGAGCACTGCGTAACCGGTGGCAGCGTCGCTCATAAAACGCCCTATGCCCGTGGAGGGATTGCGGAATCCGTTCAACGAAGAGGCCCACCAACTGCCCTCTTCGTATTGGTGAGATTCGAGCCAGGCAAGGCCGCGCTTCAGCATCGGATCTTCCAGGCTGACTCCATCTTCTTCCAGTGCCAGGGCAACCAGCCCCGTTGCGATTCCGTCACTGTCATCCACGCGGTTGGCGCGCTTGAAGAGGTCAAACATAGCAGGCTTGGTGGTCATCTGCTCGTCGAGCGATGGCAGAGACCAACCACCGTCAGGACGCTGCAGTGTGGCAACTTTCCCGATCAGATCAGTTCTCTGCGATTCGTTGAGCATTCCAGGCATCAGGGTCGAGGCCCACAGCACATACAACTGATTCATGGTGGGCTGCGCCGCGTAATGCAGCAACAGATATTGCCGTAGGCGCTCGACATGATCACGATCCGCCGGATCACTCGCGTACGATGCGGGCATGGACCCCACTGCGAGCGCCATCATCGCCGCTCCCTGGTAGGCTGACTCCGGAGACTCCCAGGGAGCCTCATGAAAGTCCTGCCATTCCCATCCTCCGGCGCTGTCACCCGTCGTCTGCTGCAGAGCCCATGCTTCATCGAAGGCGCGTCGCGTGACTGGGCCTAGCTGCGCCTGCTCCGCGCTGTACTTGGCCAGGATCAGTGCATTCAATACGGCTTCGGTAGCGTGAGAGGGAGCAGCATGCGCCGCATCGGTGTAATACGGACTCATCTGCTGCCAGTTAGCCACGCGCTTTTCAATACTACTCAACATTGCGCGCTCAGCGACGGTCGGCTCAGTCTGGCCCAGCTTTGCACGAAGCCCAGGCCGCACCAAGGCGTAAGGCAGCACCGTGTGGCATGACACGCAAACAGTGCCCTGGCTTAGCTGCGCCTGCGGCCAACTCTGCCACCAGGCCTCCCGGCTATCAAGATAACTTGCTGCCGCTGCGGGACTCCAGCCGCTCCTGTAAGACCCGAAAGAGGCAACCGAATTTGCCCGCACTCGCGCGCCTGCCCAAACAATCAGTGCACCCGCACCTAGCGCAAGCAACACTCCCGTAAACAGTGCCAGTCGGCGCATGACCTTCGTGTTGGGTTCACGTATATTTTGCATTTGGCTTGCCAGTGACAACAGCTCGGCCCGTGGGGTTTTCACACTCTGCGCAATCGCACTGTGCAATCACAAGCAGCGGAGCAGTCCGCTTACAGGGCGCCAGCCGAAGCGAGAGCGCCGACCGGAGCCGTTGCCGCAGCGGCCTGGCTGCTTTTCACGCGAAGTTGCTTCTCAGCAGCCATGCGCTTCAGCCAGTTTCGATAGATAGTCGAGGCCGGTGCGTGCCAGCCGTTCTCCCTGCTGGTTGTGGAGAAGAGCGCAGCCAGCCGCGCCAGCGTCTCCTGCTCTGGCCGCTCGGCCGCTTCGCGCTGAATCTCCGCCAACTCGCGCAATGCCTCTTCGCCGAAGTAGCCGCGTGGAATGCCCGGATAGTTGGCCGACTCACCGCGGAGAAAACGGCCCACATCGCGGCGATACTCCAGCAGCAGCGTCTCCGATTGATACTCCGGATGCCCCTGAAAGAACAGGAACAGGCTGCGCTCCTGCTTGATGAAACTATCGACACCGGCCTGGTCGGTCCTGGTGATCACTTCATAGCCGCAACGCGTCAGATCGGCTTCAGTCAGTCCATTCCAGCGCGAATGCGGCAGCCGGAACCGCTCCGGAACCCCTGCGGTAATCGGGTGGTCCGAAACGCGGGCGCAGTCAAAGACTCCACTATGCTTCTGCTCGCTCCGCACACGTTGAATGCCATCCATGTGCAGCACGGCCGCATGGGCCGCGAGACACGACCAGATCGTAGAGCAAGGACGACTGCGTGCCCACTCGATAACGCGCACGAAGCTGTTCCAATAGAGCTCATCGCGCAGACTGGAAGTAAGCGGCTCTCGTCCGGTCACAATCAACCCGTCCAGCTCAGAATCCCACAACGCCTCGACGCTTTCATAGCCAAGCCTGCGATACAGCGCAGCCGATTCACTCGGCAACACTTCGGGGAAGAAATAGCGTTTGAAGTGAATCGAAAAACCGTCGGAGGCGGAGTTCAACATCGCGGTGAACTGCCGCTCGGTGGCTTCGAGCGCTGCGACGGACATGTTATTGAGCAGCCCGATGACGAGCTCTCGCTCCGGTCGCCCGGCAGGCCGTGCTCCGCGGGGCGCGTCCGACTCATGGTTCAATTGAGCATTAGTTAGCATAACGGGCATCTTCGTCCTCCCGTGAATCTGGGGTAAAGTTAATCACTTCGTTTGCTTCCCTAGTTAGCGGGCCGCGTTGAGCGCCTGGTCAAGGTCCGCGATGATGTCGTCAATATGTTCAATTCCCACACTGATGCGGATCATCTCCGGCTTGACGCCGGCGTTTTGCTGTTCTTCCGGCGACATCTGCCGGTGCGTGGTGGAGGCCGGGTGGCATGCGAGCGACTTGGCGTCTCCCAGATTGACCAGCCGTGTTACCAAATTGAGCGCGTCATAAAATTTGACCGCAGCCGGATAGCCGCCCTTGATTCCAAAAGACAGAAGAGAGCAGGCATTGCCGCCGAAATACTTTTGCGCCAGCTGATGGTATGGGCTTTCGGGGAAGCCCGCGTAATTTACCCACTCGACCATGGGGTGCGCATGCAAAAACTCGGCCACACCCTTTCCATTGACCACATGGCGTTCGACGCGCAGAGCAACTGTCTCGACTCCCTGGAGCAGGAGAAAGGAGCTGAGCGGCGCCAGTACAGCGCCGTTCGTACGCATGTACATACTGCGGCAGCGCCCGATAAACGCAGCCTTTCCATAGTGCTCGGTGTAGATGAGCCCGTGGTATGACGCATCAGGCTCGCAGAACATGGGAAACTTGGACGCGTGCTGCTGCCATGGAAAGTTTCCGCTGTCGACGATGGCCCCGCCCAGCGTGGTGCCGTGGCCGCCTAGAAATTTCGTAAGAGAATGGACTACGACGTCCGCTCCGTAGTCGATCGGCTTCAGAAGAATCGGCGAGGCAACCGTGTTGTCGACAATCAGCGGCACTCCGTGTTTGTGCGCTATGTTCGCCAGCGCCTCAATGTCACAAATGTTGCCTGCCGGATTTCCGACGCTCTCGCAGTAGATGGCCCTGGTATTCTCATCGATCTGCGCTTCCATCGCATCGGGCCGGTCGGACTTGGCAAAGTGGACGGTAACACCCTGCTGA
>Ga0070764_10000523_pt1 | contig 15142 bp, 15 predicted proteins | sample HubBroMetageWRM4_FD_67287 | JGI IMG/M metagenome (GOLD analysis project Ga0070764, IMG submission 67287) | Warmed soil microbial communities from the Hubbard Brook experimental Forest, New Hampshire - Hubbard Brook CCASE Soil Metagenome WRM 4 | ecosystem: Environmental > Terrestrial > Soil >... | reverse complement strand
CCCCCTACCTGCCCCCGCGAGTAGCGTGACGACTGATCACTACCTGAGGAGAGGGTGGAGCTATGCCGGATGAAGCCGACCTCAGTTCTCCCGGCGGTCCTGGGGGCGTGGTGGACCTCTTGGATGACGCGGAATGCTGGCGGCTGCTCGCCAGCGGGGGGCTCGGGCGGCTGGTCTACAGCAGCCGGTACGGGCCGACGGCGCTGCCGGTCGTGTACCTGGTCGACGAGGAGTCGGTCGTGCTGGGGACGTGGGACTCCGCCCTTTTTGACGAGGATCTGCGTACCGGTATCGCGCACGCCGAGTACCAGGTCGCGGTGGAGGCGGACCAGATCGACGCGGACGCGCGTGAGGGATGGATCGTGCTGGTACGGGGGGCGGCGCATCATCTGGACGGCGACGCCGAGCGCGCGCCGTTTATCAATGCCGGGCTGGAGCCGTGGATCGCGGGGGTGCCCTCGCATTTCATCCGGGTGACTCCCACCAGCGTCGGAGGCTTCCGCACCCGCCAGACATGATGCCAGCGGTGGGGCCCGAAGCCGGTTGGTCACCCGCCCTGCCTGTCCCTTACGCATTCAGGTGAGCCACACCATGGCAAGGTGACCGATTTATGCCTATTTGTGTTCGCTTGGTGCTTCCTAGCATCGGCACGGCCGCCAGCCGCAGGCAACGGCCGGGCCGTCCCGGCCAGGACGTTGTGGCAACGACCCGCATACAACCGGGTGGTTGTCACATCGTGCCGGCCAGGGCCCGGCGGTTGCGTGACCACGGGGGCAGATGGGGCTGGCGGGGAGCCACCTGATGGCCGCAAGGTCGCCTGAACCGGCAACCCGCATTTCATGCAGAGGATCTGACGGGCAAAAATAAATGCCAGCCCGCGCTACACTCCGGTTCAAAGGCGCCAGGAGAAGCAGGTGAATAAAAAGGCATAACACGGTGTTTCCGCCGTTTCCTGCTCCGGGGCTGGGATTTGAATACGAAATAGGAGAATCAGTGCCGAACCAGCAGGAACAGCAGGCGATGGCGGACCTCTTCGCCCGGCACATGGGCGCGGAATTCGCCGGGGACCTTGAGACGACGCTGGCGACGATGACGGACAATCCGCACCTTGTCAACGTACCTTCGATGGTGGGAGGCGCCGGCCGCGAGGGGGTCCGGGCTTTCTACGCCGACCACCTGGTGGGAAAGTTCCTCCCGCCCGACGTCGTGTTCACCGAAGTGTCACGGACCTTCGGGGACCGGCAGCTCGTCGACGAGCTCGTGGTCTCCTTCACCCACACGCAGGAGATCGAGTGGATGCTCCCCGGCGTGGCCCCCACCGGGCGCCCGGTCTCGGTCGCCGTCGTCGTCATCGTCGGGGTGGAGAACGGGAAGATCGCCTACGAGCACATCTACTGGGACCAGGCCACCGTGCTCGTCCAGCTCGGCCTGCTCGACCCGGCGGGCCTTCCCGTCGTCGGCCGGGAGGCAGCCGCCAAGGTCCTCAACCCCGCCTTACCCGGCGTTGCCTGGCCCCGGGCGGGTTCGGGGACGGGGCGTCCTGGGGGCGGGTCAGCGGGCCGGGGCGCAGCAGTGCGCCGCAGATGACGGCGCCGGCCGCCAAGATTCCCGCGCACCACCAGAACACCGTGGTGTAGCTGTGGATCAGCGCGAGGTGGACAAGCAGCGGTGACGGCCGCCCGTGCAGGTGGCTGGCCAGGTAGCTGGTGGCGGCGCTGGCCGCGATCGTGTTCAGCAGGGCGGTGCCGATCGCGCCGCCGAGCTGCTGCCCGGTGTCGACGCTCGCCGAGGCTATCCCCGCGTCGCGTGGCGCGACGCCGAAGGTACCGGTGTTGGCAGCCGCCGAGAATATGAGGCCGCTGCCGAAACCGGTCACGACGAGCGGCCCGAGCAGGGCCGACGCGTAACCCGAGTGCACGCCGATCCTGGTGAGCCAGGCCATGCCGGCCGCGTTGCTCAGCAGGCCGAGGATGACCAGGGGCTTCGGGCCGAACCGCGGCATCAGCACGATGTTGCCCACGTTCGCCATGACGCCGATGACCGCCACCATCGGCAGCAGGGCGACGCCCGAGATGACCGCCGAGTAACCCAGGTTCAGCTGCATGTAATAGATGAGGAACAAGAAGATGCCGAACAGGGCGGACCCGAAGATCAGCATGGTGAGGTAAGCGCCGCCGCGGTTCCGGTCGAGGATGACCCGGGGCGGCAGCAGCGGCTGGGCGGCGCGAGTCTGCCAGCCGGCGAAGACGATCAGCAGCACGGCCCCGGCCGCGAGGAAGCTCCACGTCGACAGGGTGTGCCAGCCGTGTGTCGCGGCGTTGGAGAAGCCGTAGACCAGGCAGAACGTCGCGCCCGACACGGCCGCCACGCCCGGGATGTCCAGCCGGGCGCCCGGCGTCCTGGGCTGCCGGTCCAGCGAGATCCGTTCCCCGATGGTTACTTTGTTGCCTTCGTTGGCTCGGCTTCCTGGGGTGCGCGGGTGCGGGCACGACTCTCGAACAGGACGCCTCCTGCGGCGGCCGCGGCGAGCAGGGCTATCGCGGCGGAGTAGACCAGCGCGGTGTCGTGCAGGCCAAAATGGGAGGTCGCAACGCCGGCCAGCAGGGCTGGGAGGCCGAACGCTAGGTAGGTGACAGTAGAGACGGCTGCGATCATCCCGGCCCGGTCGCTGGCGGCAGCCCGTGCCATGATCACGCGATAGGCGCCTAGGTTCCCAGGCCCGAAGCCCAGGCCGGCCAGCACGGTACCCAGCAGCAGCAGCGCGGGCGTACTGGTCGCGATCGCGGCGATCGTCACCGCAGCGCCGCCTAGCAGCCCGAGGCAGCCGCCCAGCATCACAGCGATCGGGGAGGAGTTGCGAAACGCGGACGCGGTCACTGCGCCCAGGCCGGTGAGCAGGAAGGTGATGACGCCGCCCCACAACAGGTTGTGTGAGCCGGACAACTGCGCGGCCAGCGAGGGTCCCAGCGACAGGTAGAAGCCGCCAAGTGCCCACACGGCCACCAGGCAGGGTACGGCCCGCGCGAACGTGCCCCGGGCCGGGCGCGGCACGCTGACGTCCGGTTTCAGCGAGGCCAGGGCGCCCGGCCGCACGGTTCCCGGCTCCGGCATCACGGCTATCAGGACAGCCGCGGCCAGGAAGGCGCCCAGCAGCAGCCACCACACCAGGGCCGTCGGGACCGGGCCGTACTGCACCAGCACGCTGGTGCCCAGCGCGCCGAGGGCCAGGCCCACGGTGCCCGCGTTGCTTGTCACTAGCGGCGCCAGGGTCCCGGCTGGGCGCAGGTCCAGCAGCGCGGCGCCGAGTGCGGTGGCCGCCAGGCCGACGGCCGCTCCCTGTAGCGCCCGTGCGGCGAACAGCGCCCCGGCCCCGTCCGCGAGCAGGAACAGGATGCACGCCGCCGAATCCACTACAAGAGCCGTGATGATCACCGGCCTGCGCCCCACATGGTCGGACAGGGAGCCGAGGATCAGGACCGTCATCAGGAGGAACACCACGTAGACGGCGAACACGGCGGTGAGCGTGGCCGCCGAGAACCCCCATCGGGCCTGGTAGACGCGATACAGCGGGGTAGGCGCAGCAGACGCGACGAGGAACAGGACCAGCACGGCTGCCTCCAGCCAGAACGCGGCTAGTCTCGCCTGCTCTGGCCGCCGGGTTCGCTCTGCCCGGGTCCGCGCTAGCGGGGAAGGGCCCGGTGTCTGCGCCGGTTTTGTCATGTGGCGTCCCGTCCAGTGGGGGCTGGTTCGCATCGAGCGTCGTGCCGTACGGCCGTACGGGCCGTACGGGCCGTGCCGCGCCCGGGCAGAGAGCCGCGGTCAGCGCAGCCAGTCGAGCAGCAGGTCGTTGAGCTGGCCGGGGGCGTCCCAGGGGATCCAGTGGCTGGCGCGGGCGATCTGGGCGTAGCGCCACGGCCCCGTCACCCAGGACGCTGACTGCCGCATCCGCTCGCCATCGAGATAGTGATCGCCGTCTGACCAGATGCCGAGCACCGGCGCCTGGACCGGCGGCAGGCTGGGCTGGGGGCCTGGCATGCGCGGCGCCAGGTTGGCCCGGTACCAGTTCAGCGCTGCGGTCAGCGCGCCCGGCCGGGACAGGTCCTCGATCCACTGGCCGATGTCCCCGTCGCCCCGGCTGAACATCTGCAGCCAGGCCCAGTCGTCGGCCTCGATGGTCGCCTCTGCGATTCCGGTGAACTGGAAGAACAGCTGATACCACGCCATCTCGTGCTGGCGCAGGGTGAGCGGTGCGAGTGGGTGCGGCACCGAGATGGCGACCAGTCGGCGGACCCGGTCCGGGGCGAGCGTGGCCGTGAGCCAGGCCACTGCCGCGCCCCAATCATGGCCGACGACGTGTGCCGCTTCGATGCCAAGGCCGTCCAGCAGCCTGGTCATGTCCGCCACCACGTTCGGCAGCCGATAGGTGGCGACCTCCTGGGGACGGCCCGACCGGCCGAACCCGCGCATGTCCGGCGTGATCACCCGGAAGCCGTTGCTCACCAGGAACGGCACCTGGTTGCGCCACAGCCGGGCGGAATCGGGAAAGCCGTGCATGAGCAGCACCGGGACACCGGCACCGTGCTCCTCGACGTACAGGGATATGCCGTTGACCTCGATGAACCGCCCCAGATCCGGGTTCATGCCAGCCCCCGCGGCACCTCTGCGCGCGAGGGCCCGGCCGGCGGGGCGGCCTCACGCCCAGCCATGACCTCCCACGGCAGGGTGAAGGATCCGTCGTAGTGAGCCGGTGCTTCCTGAGCTGACATGAGTATTAACTCACTCTCCTGGTTTCGTTTCACGATTCCGGTTGCGCGCAGGCATCCGGTCCGATGTCAGGGGCACAGACGACGGCAGGGCGCGGGCTACCGGCTCGTCGCCGTGCCGGACGGCTGCAGGACCCGAACGGTCGTCTGCGTGCGCTCTTTGAAGCCCAGCTTCTCGTAGAGGCGGCGTGCGCGGACGTTCTCCACCGTGACGTTCAGGAACGGGTGCCGCCCGCCCGCACAGATGTCGTTCACGAGTGAGCCCACGATCGAGGCCGCAAGTCCTCGCCCCTGATGCTCCGGGGCGGTGCAAACGGCGCTGATCTCGGTCCAGTTCCCCGGATGCATGCGCTCACCGGCCATGCAGACGAGCCTGCCGTCTGCGCGCCAGCCGCGGTAGCCTCCTAGGTCGATGGTCGACCGGGCGAAGGGGCCGGGTTTCGCCTCCTTCGCGAGGGCGAGCATGTCGGGTACGTCCTCATACATGAGCGGCGTGAACTCATACGCGCTGGGAAGGCGCTCGTCCGGTGTCCCGGTATAGACCATCTGGATCAAGGAGAGCACATGCAGTTCGGCCCACCCGTCTGGTATGGAAGAGGTTACGACCGTCACCGGCGAGCCGGCGGCTAGCTCCGCCATGTCGGCCCACGCCTGCGGGTCCTGCTCGTCTGAGACGGCCGCGAGCGGAGAAACGGCGGGCTTGTAGCGGCGCGCCCTTCCTCTTCTCTCGGAAAGATGGCGGTCGATGCCAGTCAGCGCCCACCAGGCCGGATTGTCCAGCATGGCTGCCTCAGGCGTCTTCCTGCGCGGTGATCCGGATCGGTGCTGCGGACCGCAGTAGTTGTGGTAGGCGCTGCGGACCGATGGCGGCGTCACGGGTGACCGGGGAAGCGGAAGTTCGCTTCGCCGTATTTCTCTCCATGTGGTTGTCAGGCCGGGCCATCGAGTTCGCCTGCCGGGACGTCAAGGGCGCGGAGCAGGGTGGTGAGCTTGCGGTCGAGGTCGGTGCCCACCTGGGTGACCGGGGCAAGGCCGAAGGTGGCGACCTCGGTGCTGGGCTGGTCGGCGGCGAAGAACGCTCGGTCATCGGGGCCGGCATAGATGACGGTGCGCAGCGGCACGTACAGCATGACCGACGGGGCGTGCCGGTACATCTGCTCGGCGATGGTGTGGTTGCCCATGAGGTAAGCGGTGCACCGCGCGCTGTTGCCGGCCAGGCTCATCACCGGCGTCACGTCGAGGCGCCAGAAGATGAGGAAGCCGTGCGGTGCCGCGGCGTCGGCGTCCGCGACGACCTCCGGCCAGGCGGCGCCGCGCGCGGCGAATCCGGCCAGGCGCTTCTCGTTGAGCGCCGGGACCGCCGCCTCGTAGCGGGCGCGGAACTCGTCATACGACTGGCCAGTGTCGAAGACCAGCCGAGTGACCTGGTGCGGGAACGAACCTACGTCCATCACGAAGACTCCCTCAGGAATTCATCGACATCACGGCCGAACTCGGCATGGTGCTGGAACAGGAACCCGTGCGCGGAGTCGGGGTAGATCTTCACCCGGGCCTGCGGGATCAGGCCTGCGAGCAGGTACGAGTAGTGCGGCAGGATCATCGGGTCGCTGTCGCCGTTAGCCACGAACACCGGCATCTCTATGCAGCTCAGCCGCTGCAGCAGCGCATGATCCGGGATCCCCCAGGTGCACACCGCGTCGTATTGCGCCTCGCGCGTCTCCCAGGTTGTTGCCGTATCCCGGCCCTCGGTCCTGGCGTACATCCGCTGCAGCGACTCGTGCCCGGCCTGCCGACTGGCCGGTGACCGGGTGAAGAACACGAGCTTGTTCGGGAACTCGGTATATGTCATGGCTACAGCCGTTCTACTAGTCAACGTTCCGTCGCCTTCGCCGTGATCGCCCGCTCAGAGTGCAGTGCGCATCCGCGCAATTACGGGCATCTCCGCTCGGCTAAGAGCGGGCGGGTGCACGGGTGCTGTCTTCATTCCTTGCCGACTGGCTCGGGCAGCTGACGCTGCGTCAGAGGAAAGGTGCTCACGCCAGCTCGGCTGCGGCGCTGGATGTGCGGGGATGCATGGGCGCCGCGGGGACGACCGTGGTGACCAGGCCGGTGGTGACGTCGTAGATGTGGCCGGAAACGGTGATCGTGTCCGGCAGGACGGCGGCCGACCGCAAGAGCTCGACATCGGAGCGGACGGTCTGCTCGGGGTCCGTGACGGCTTCCGCGGCAAGCGCGGCCTCGCCGCCGCCTATGAGGTCAGCGAATCCGCGGCGGAACTTGCCGTCGGCAAGGAAGTGCGTGCCGCACTGATTGTGGTGCACGACCGCCACCTCGAACCGCGGCCCTCCCGGGGCGATCGTGCGGGACAGGTAGCCGATGTAGGCGAGATCTTTCAGTACGTCGGGTGAGACGCGGCCGCCGGCGTTGCGGATCACCATCGCGTCCCCTAGCTCCAGTCCGAGAAAGGCCGACGGGTCGGTCCGGGGGTCCAGGCATGTGATCACGTAGACCGGGAATCTCGCGACGATGCCGGCCGTCTCGTGGGCGCCGGTGGCGGCGAAGTCCTTGTTCCGCCGCAGGAGCGGGTCGATATGGGCCATCGTCTGGGGTCCTCCTATCGGCGCAACATGTTGTAGATACACTACTGCTATGATGATGTAGCTGCAACACGGCAGCCGAGTGAGATCCGGGACGCGAAATGGAGCAGCGCACGAACGCCGACGACCTCGCCGAGGAGGTCCGCAGTGCCTGCCTCGGCATGCGCGTTACCCGGCTGCACCGGGTCGTCGCCCGCGTCTACGAGCAGGAACTGCAGACGGCGGGGCTCTCCCTGCCCCAGATGGAAATCCTCACCGTGCTGATCACTGCCACTGGCCCGGTGAGGCAAGCAGCCCTGGCTGCCAAGCTGATGGCGGAGCGGTCCACCGTCAGCCGGAACCTCGCCCTGATGCAGAAGAAAGGATGGGTCACCGTTGCCGAGATCTCACCCACGGGACGGGCGATGTCAGTGACAATCACCGGCACCGGCGTAGCAGCGTTTACCCGTGCGAGCACCGCCTGGCGCAGCGCACAGACAACCGCGGCGAGGATCCTCGGCCCAGATGCGACCTCGGTGCTCGATCAGTGGCTCGACTTTCATCCGGAAATCGCCAGCGGAAGCGACGGCGGCCCCGGGACATACCCGGGTCTGGTCCCCGGGGTTTAGGTTTGGACGCTGGCAGTATCGGAGGGACCGGGAATGCAGGTTTTTCCGCGCCGGTAGCTGCCCGCCGCGGCGTTCCTCTAGGGAACCGGCCGCCTCGGGCCCCTCTGCCGGAACCTTGCCGTCAAAGTGCAGGTGAACTTCATTGTCCGGTCTCACCCGGACCCCGGTGCCGCCTTCAGCCCGCGATCCCGATGTCGGCTAGGCTGGCCCGGACCTGGGCCGCGTCCCGGTGACCGAGCCGGTCAAGGATCACCAGAGCCCGTCGGTACGCATCGCCAGCCGCCCGGTCGTCGCCACTGGCCCGGCAAACGTCACCGAGCCTGCTCAGGACCTCGGCCTGGTTGTGGAGGTTGCCGAGTTCGCGGCACATCCGCAACGCGTTCTGATAACAGCTGATGGCCTCCGCAAACTGGCCAAGCTGGTGCCGGACGTACCCGAGGCTGTCCCAGACGCAGGCCACCACCACCTGGTCGCCGATCCCGCGGGCGAGCTCCAGGGCCTGCTGGCAGCGGTCCAGCGCCTCGTCCTGATCACCCAGGTGGGCCAGATACCAGCCGACCGCGTTCAGCGCGTAGGTCTGCCCTATCTCATGGCCCTTCTCCCTGAATAGGTCCAGGGCCTGCGACGAGTGCTCCAGCGCCTCAGCGTGGCGGCCCAGTAGCTCAAGCACGCGCGCGATATCGATGTGGGCCCGGGCAGCGCTGATACGATCGCCGAGCTGCCGGTACAGGTCCAGCGCGTGGGCCAGGGACGCCTCGGCCTCATCGTAGGAGCTCAGGAAGAACCGGGCGTTGCCTATGGTGCGGTACGTGTGCGCCTGGCCGGCCAGGTCCCCGAGCCGTACCGCCGCGGCGAGCGCCGCACAATGAGTAGCCTCCAGGTCACGCCAGTAGCCCTGCCGCTCCAGGAATGTCTCCATCGCCAAGGGCAGCTGCCAGGCATGACTGTCCGAACCGGCGGTCGCGGCCAGGTCGGCGACCGCGAGCAGCCCCCTGCGCTCGGCGGCGAACCACGCCATCGCCTGCTGGTAGGTGCCCAGGTGCTCCGGCCTGGTACCCGCCGCTGGTGCCGCCAGGCTGAGCGAGTCGCGGGACGGGCTAAGCAACAGTGCGGCACCATGCGCCGTATGCAGGCAGTGGTCGAAGACACGGCCCGTGGCCGCCGTGCGCTCGTCATCCTGCGTCTGCTCGGCCGCGTAGGCGCGCAGCAGGTCGTGGAGGCCGAAGCGATCGGGAGCCGCTTCGGCCAGCAGGTTGCTGCCCGCCAGCTCGCGCAGCAGGATGCGCGCCTGCGGCACATCGGCGGCGGCCAGGCTGGCCGCCGCCTGGACCGAGATGTCCGGGCCGGGATGCACGCCGAGCAGCCGGAACATCCGGGCACCGGGCACGCTCAGATTCTGGTATGACCAGGAGAACACCGACCTGATGCGGGCCGACGGGTCGGTGTCGTCGAGGGCGTCCAGCCGGGCACGGGTGTCGCGCAGCCCGGCGGCCACGGCGGCGAGCGGGCTGGCGGGACGTACGGCGGCGCGTGCCGCGGCGATCGCGAGTGCCAGGGGCAGATGCGCGCACAGGCCGATCAATTCGTCCGCCGCCTCCGGCTCGGAGGCCAGCCTGGCGGTGCCCAGGCGGTCGACCAGCAATTGCCACGCCTCGGTGTCGCTCATCACGTCGAGCCCGACGTGATGAGCCCCTTCGACGGCGATCAGGCCGGTCAGCTGGCTGCGGCTCGTCACGATGATCAGGTTTTCGCCCGCTCCGGGCAGCAGCGGGCGTACCTGCTGCTCATCGAGGGCGTTGTCGGCAACGATGAGCATGCGCTTGCGGGCGAGCAGGCTGCGGTACAGGGCGGACTGCGCTTCCAGGCCAGCGGGGACCCGGTCCGGCCGGACCCCGAGAGAGTCGAGGAACCCGCGAATCGCCTCCTCTGGTGTGGTCGACCGGCCGGAGGCGTCGAAGCCGCGCAGGTTCACGTACAGCTGGCCGTCCGGGAACTGGTCCGCCACGTGGTGGGCCCAGTACACGCCCAGCGTCGTCTTGCCTACCCCCGCTGTCCCCGTGATCGCTGCGATCACCGCTGCCCTGCCAATGATCAGCTGATCGAGCAGGCTGGCCAGTTGCCCGAGCTCAGCCGACCGCCCGGAAAAGTGCGATACCGGGGTGGGCAGCTGCCGTGGCATCACCCGCCGCGGCCGGATGGCACCGCCAGGCTCCGGTGCAGGAGCGTCCTGGGCACCAGGACCTGCGCACGCCGCCGCGATGAGCTGGGCCCGTACCTGGACGTCCAGCCCGAGCGCGTCGGCGAGTAGCCGAACCGACCGGCTGAACGGCCTGGAGCTGTGGCCGCGCTCCATGTTGATAATGGTTCGGACGCTCAACCCGGAGCGGCGCGCCATCTCCTTCTGGGTCAGGAGCGCCTCGGACCGAAGCCGGCGCAGCAGGCTGCCGAACTGATTCCCGTCCGCGTCCGTGTACCGCTTCCCTGCCTCATCGCTTCTTGGTAGCGGTCCCCCGCTACCTGACAGGTCGGTCGGCTCGTCGCGGGCTGCCGCCAGGTCTCGGCCCGCCGACTTGCCGCGATGCCGGTCACTGGCCTGACCAACTGCCTCGGGCCTGGGCAGCGGCGCGCCAGACAAGATCTCGCGCTGCCGCTCCTGCAGCTCCGGACCTGGTTCCACGCCGAGCTCGTTAACCAGCACCAGGCGGGCCTGCTGAAATGCGGCCAGCGCCTCGGCCCGGCGCCCGGCGCGGGCCAGCGCCGACATCAGCTGGGCATGCAGGTGCTCCCGGAACGGATGCTCCCGGGTCAGATCGCGCAGCTCGGGCACGAGCTGGTCATGGCGGCCGAGGTGCAGGTCGGAGTCGATCCGGCGGCCCAGCGCCTGCAGCCGCAGTTCCTCCAGCCGCGGCACCCAGATGTCGTGTAGTGCTTGGGATGGGATGTCCGCAAGCGGCGATCCCGACCATAGGGCCAGGGCCTGGCTGGCCAGCTCCGAGCAGCGCGGCCAGGAGCCGAGACTCGCTGCGGCGCGCGCCTGGCCACACCGCTCCTCGAAGGCGCGCACGTCGAACTCGTGGTCGTCCACTTCGATCAGGTAGCCAGGGCTCCTGGTCACAATGCGCCTGGCCAGCGCCGGGCCGAGCGCGCGGCGCAGCCGCATCACGTACGCCCGCAGGGTTTCCGGTGCCCGGCCGGGCGGCGATCCGTCCCATACCAGCTCGGTCAGCTCGCTGACCGGCACCGGGGAATTGGCCCGCAGCAATAGCGCGGCCAGCAGCACCCGCAGCCGCGGCGGCAGGGCGGCAGGCTGCCCCGGGCCGGCCGCAGATCCGTCTGGCTCCGTCATGACCCGTAGCGGACCCAGCAGCGCAAAGCGCATCCGGTACCTCGCTTTCCCCGTCCCTTTAAACGCTAACGAGAGGCTGGTCACGCCGTTGTCACCGGTTTATCACACGTCATCGGCATTGTGATCTGCGGGTGCGGACAGGGGCCGTGGCCAGCAGAGGAGCCGTTATTCGCGGAAACCAGATGGGAGGATGCAGTCCATTCTTCGATCGGAGTTTGAATGACACCCGAAGGGGACCGGGTGATCTCGGGTCAATCCAGAGAGGACAACGCTTGTGAAGAAGGTCCATTACGCACTCGGCGCGGTCGGCCTAGCCCCGGCGCTCGGCCTGCTGGCGACGCCGGCCGCGGCCAATGCCGTAACCCATGCTCCGGCGAACAACGGCGCCAAGACCGTCTCACTGAACCACCGTGCCGCCCTGGCGGCCACCGCGGACTGCACCGGGACGAAGCAGCGCACCACCGAGAACGAGCAACTCCAGCTAACCTTCTGGTCCACCCCAGGCGCCGGAAGCTGGGCCTGCATAGGAACCATCAAGGTAAGCAATGCCGTCCACCACGCCGATATCGAAACGTGGATCTCCAATAGTCCAGGCGGTGTTTACGGCGGCCCCTTCTGCGTCCAGTACAAAGAAGCCTCCGACGGCACAGCGTACCTCGGATGCGGGAGGTCCTTCCGGAAACCACTGTGGGTCCACGCAAAAAGCGTTTACAAGGAGTCTTCGAGGTCTGTGAGTTATTACCTACCGTGATCTTCACCGGCTGACGAGAGAGGCGTGCCATGACCGAGCTAGCACACGCCAGTCGCGCTGAGGCCACTGGCGTGGTCCAGGTGGACCGTCCGGTGTTCGTGCTCTGCAACGGGAGATCAGGATCGACTCTGCTGCGGTTCCTGCTGGACGCGCATCCGGAGCTGGCGTGCCCGCCGGAGACGAACTTGCCGGGCCTGTGCGTACAGCTGGCCACGGTCTGGTCGCTGATCGAGGGCGCGCCGCTGTCGGCCGTGCGCGGTGACGAGCCGCCGGAAGTTCCGCACGCCGCCATCGCCGGGGTACGGGCCACCATGGACTCCATGGTCGGCCCGTACCTGGCGCGCCGAGGCAAGAGGCGGTACTGCGACAAGAGCCTGGGCACTGCCCGGTTCGCCGAGCTGCTGACCCGGGTCTACCCGGAGGCGCGGTTCGTGTGCCTCTACCGGCATCCCATGGACGTGATCGCGTCCGGGATGGAAGCCTGCCCGTGGGGCCTGAGCGGATACGGCTTCGATCCCTATATCGCGGCCACACCGGGAAACGCGGTGCTGGCGCTGGCGCGGTTCTGGGCCGAGAACGCCGCGGAGACGCTGGCGGCGGAGGACCGGTTTCCCGGGGCGTGCCTGCGGGTCCGCTACGAGGACCTGGTGGCAGCGCCCGATCAGGTCGCGGGTGAGCTGTTCGGGTTCCTGGGCGCGGCCCCGGCGCCGGGGATCTCCGCGGCCTGCTTCTCGACCGAGCGGGAGCGGTTCGGCCCGGCGGACCACAAGATCTGGTACACGTCCAAGATCTCTTCTGACTCGGTAGGCCGCGGCTGGTCGGTGCCAGCGGGGATGATCCCTCCGCCGGTGCGGGAGCAGGTCAATCAGCTGGCGGCCAGACTCGGCTACCTGCCGGTCGACGGCGGCTGGGGCACCAGCGCCCCGCCCGCGGACCTGCGCACCGCGCAGACGCGACCCCAAGCCGACCCAGCCCAGGCCAGCTCAGCTCAGGTCGGCCCCGCCCAGGTCGGCCCAGCCCAGGTCGGCCCAGCCCAGGTAGGTCCAGCCCAGGTCGGCCCAGCCCAGGCCAGTACCGCCGCGGCGGGCGGTCATCGGGCCGCCTCCCAGCGGCTCGGCGACCGGCTGAAGGCCGGCCTGGCCGAGCTGGGCGCGGCCGGCGGCCCGGACCGGGCGGAGAGCTTCGTCGCGGTCTGGCTGCCCGCCGACCAGACCGGGCGGCCCGAGCACTGGCTGGTCGACCTGAAGAACCACAGCGTCACGCTGACCGGCGCGGAGGCGCAGGAGAACTCCGACTGGGACATCGTGGGCTCGGCACAGGCGTGGGAACAGGTGACCGGCGGCCAGCTCAACCTCGGCGCCGCCCTGCGCTCGTGCCGGCTGCGCTACTGCGACGGCGCGGAGTCGGGCCCGGTCGCCTCCGACGCCAGGATCGCGATGCTGGCGCGCCTGCTGGACCTGGCCAGCTGGTGAGCGCGCCGGTAACCGCCGCGGACGGCCGCCCGGTCGTGGTGCTCAGCTACCCGCACGGCGGTGCCGAGACCATCACCAGGATCCTGGCCGGCGATCCGTCGCTGGCCTGCACCACCGCTACCGGCATCGTTCCGCTGTGTCACCTTGCGCTTCAGGCCTGGCAGCAGGCCGAAGGGACCGGGCCGCCAACTGGGCTGGCCGTCAAGTCCGTGCGTGCCCTGGCCGTCCAGATGATCACCATCATCCAGGCCGGATGCGGGGCGACCCGCTGGTGCGAGACCGCCTACGCCAGCGCGGCCGCCGTTGCATCGTTCCGGCAGATCTTTCCCGGGACGACCTTCGTGTGCCTGTACCGCGGGCTGCCGTCGGTGCTCGGGGAGGCCATCGGCAGCTATCCCTGGGGCCTTGGCAACAGCCCCTTCTGGTCATACTCCGGCCCCCATCCAGGCAACAACGCTGCGACCGTCGCCGCCTACTGGGCGGCCTGCACCGAGCAGCTGCTGGACGTCGAGGCCCAGCACCCAGATGCCTGCCTGCGCGTCCGGCACGAAGACCTGGCCCGCCATTGCCCGGCCCAGCTAGCTGAACGGCTGGGACTCGACGGCACCTGGCGCGCCGCCCCGAGCCCGCCCGGTCCTCCCGGCGATGTCAACGGCTCGGCGGACCCTGGCCCGCTGCCGCTTTTCCCCGCTGGCCAGGTTCCGGCGCCGCTGCTGGCGAAGGTAGCGGGCCTGAATGCACGGCTAGGCTATCCCGACCCGGCGGCCCGCGCGGCGGCTACCTGCTGATGACGGGCAAGATCAGCTGGCTGGGGTGGCCGGGGCCGTGCAGCACGCGGTTGACGGCGACGGTTGCCTGGTCGGCTGGTTCGCTGCCGATGATGCCGCCGGTGTTGGTGTTGCGGTCGAAGCGCGGGAAGTTGCTGCTGGAGACCTCGAGCCGGATCCGGTGCCCGGGCAGGAAGACGTTAGAAGTCACCGACAGATCCAGGCGGAGCTGGCAGGGCTCGCCCGGCGTGAGCGGCTCCGGTTCGGCCAGCGACTTCCGGTACCTGGCCCGGATGATGCCGTCGGTGAGGAAGATCGCGCGCCCGTCCGGGAACACGTCGACCAGCTTGCCGGTGAAGTCGGTGTCGCGTGCCGAGGAGGTCACGTACAGCGTCAGCGACACGTGCCCGGTAACCTCGAGCGGCTCGGTCAGCACCGGGGAGGTGAAGCAGAGGACATCGTCGCGGGCCTCGGCCGGCCGCTGGTCAACCGGGCCGGCCGCGTTCGCTGTCGACGGGAGCATGACCCGCCCGCCCAGGGTGGGTACCGGTCGCCGCGGGTCGTACAGGAAGGTGTCCGCCGCGGCGTGCTCCGGTGCCTGCGCGCTGAGCTCGCCGTCGCCTGCAGCGGAGTTGGCCCGGCCCGAGCTGTGCAGGTAGTAGGGCACGTAGCTGGTTTCCGGCAGCGGCCAGTCCTGCTCCTCGCGCCACTGGTCGATGCCCATCACGAAGATCTTCACCGGGGCGGAGCCGTCAAGCGCGCCGCTGCGGTCCCGCAGCCACCGGTCGAAGAACCGCACGTGCTCGCCGGTCAGGTCCTGGGTGATGGCGTCGGCGGT
>Ga0070764_10000521_pt1 | contig 15161 bp, 11 predicted proteins | sample HubBroMetageWRM4_FD_67287 | JGI IMG/M metagenome (GOLD analysis project Ga0070764, IMG submission 67287) | Warmed soil microbial communities from the Hubbard Brook experimental Forest, New Hampshire - Hubbard Brook CCASE Soil Metagenome WRM 4 | ecosystem: Environmental > Terrestrial > Soil >... | reverse complement strand
GGCGGCGAAGACAATCGCTTTCACTCAATTCTCCCCGTTTATTTTCGCGAGCGCCGCGGCGCTTGGCGAGGCCGAAGCTTTATCCTTATTTGGCCAGTTCTCTCTTTGGATAGAAGGGATAGCGGGCGACACCATCCGACGGAGCTTCAGGCCGATACTTTGTGTGGCAGCTCTGGCAGACCTCACTCAAGTGATCGGCGGCCGCGCTGAATTTGGCCTGGTCCTTGGTCTTGGCGGCGGCGCGAATGGCGAGGGCCGTCATTTGCACATCGCGGGCCCAGGATTGCCAATCCGCATTGCCTACCCACTGACGATCTTTTTTCCCCGTACCGGGCTTGGAAATGAGGGTGGCGGCACCGGCCAGGCTGACGGAATCCTCGTCGGCCAGCAGCCAGTCATCGTCGTCGAGCTTTTCGGCACCCTGGGCCGCCCAAATCCCATCGGCCGGAATCTCCACGGAAGCCCGCATCAGATCCAGAATACTGACCGGCACCGCCGGTGGCGCAGGCTTGGCGGTGGGAGCTGTTGCGAGGGTCCCGGCAGGGCCCGCATGCGAAGCAGCCGGCGCGAGCAAGACCGCGGCGGCGAATATAACGAGGGACGCGGCGTAACGCCGGCCAGACGACACTCGGTGATCCATCGAAAACTCCCCAATTGCGGCCCGGGACCGCGTCAGGCCGAAGTGTGCTGCAGCAAGGTTCGGTTTTCACGTAATTTACTGTTCTGACTAACGTTAATAGCGTTAAATTGCCGGTCATGTCAGCTAACTACGACGCCCTCAAGCCCGTTACGGCCAGTTCGCCCGCCGAGGATGCGGACGCGCTGCGCGCGGAGGTAAACCGCATTCAAGCCAGCGGGGTGCTGGGCGAGGCGCGGCTGCGGCGCATGTTCGACTATCTGGCCGAGAAATCCCTGGCCGGGCTGTCCCCCAAAGAGATTGCCATCGCCGTGGACGTATTTGGAAAGAGTTCGGATTTCGATGTTTCTCAGGATGCCCTGGTCCGGGTTTACATCCATAAGCTGCGCAAAGCCCTCGATGAGTACTACGCCGGGCCAAGTCACAGCGGCAGCGCAGAACTGCACATTCCGCGCGGCGAATATCGGCTTAGGCTCAGCGCCAAGGTTCCTGACAAGGATCCCGATGCTCTCATCCCCGAGATCCTCCAGAAAGAGCGGCGTTTCCGGGTCCTGGGCACCGCGGGGCTCATCGGCGCGGCGCTGCTCGTGGGAGCCTTTGCCATGTGGCTGTGGGCACCCCGCTCAGATCTTGACCGGGTACGTGCCAGCCCGATTTGGTCCTCGCTGCTCAAAGACGATCGGCCGATCATCATCATCGTCGGCGACTATTACTTGATCGGCGAAACGGACGACTCCATGGGCGTCAATCGCCTGATTCGCGAATATTCGGTCAACTCGAAGAATGATCTGGATCATTACGTCCAGGAGCATCCGGAACTTGCGGAACGCTATATGGACGTGGGTTTGCGCTATTTGCCGATTTCGACCGCCTTCGCGCTGCGCGACGTCATGGTGGTGCTGGCGCCGCAGAATCGGCGCATCAGTGTCAGCAAAATGTCCGACATTGAACCCAGCAGTCTGAAATCTGCCGATATCGTCTACATCGGGTATTTGAGCGGGATGGGGATGTTGCAGGACCTGATTTTCGCAGGCTCCCGCTTTTCGGTCGGCGATTCATACGATGAAGTTTTCGACAAAAGAACCCGGGTCTCGTATGTCAGCGAGATCGGCAGCGATATCATGGATCCGCCGCAACCGACGGGCAAAGAGAAGACCTATCACGACTATGGCGTCTTTGAGAAAGTTCGCGGCCCCGGCGGAAATACCATTATCGTCATTTCCGGAACCCGCGATGCGGGCGTCACACAAACCGCGGAAGTTTTCACGTCCGCACAGAAGCTGAAAGATCTGGAACAGAAAAGCGACGTTAAATTGCCCATCGAGGCGCTGCTCGAGGTCAGCGCGGTCGACGGTGTGAATTTGAACGGGAAATTATTGGCGCAATCGAACCGGGATCTTAAGTAGCGCTGAGCGCTAGAACCGGGTACCGAAGCTGATGAGGTGAAATGTCAGCATGGCATCCAGCACGACCAGCGCCGCGAGCGCCTGAACCCCGCCCCAAATTACGGCGATTCGGCCGCGTGGCCGCGAGCCGACTCGCACGAGATTCCAGAGGGCCACGGCCGCGAGGCCAAAGGCACCCAGCGTGCCGGCGACTTCCAGCAGCCATATCGTGCCGTCAATATCGGCCATCACGATGGTTCTCAGGCCGAGCAGTGACAGCCAGCCCGCCAGCACGAGGAGCGTTAGCCAGGAGAAGCCGCGCAGCAGCCGGTAGCGCAGGAGATCCGCGCCGATCAGCGGATTGGCGGCGCCGTAGCGGCGGCGTGCGAGTGCCGCTGCCGGCCAAGACAGCGCCGTGAGCGCCACAACGACCAGAGCGATGATGCACAGCGGCTTCAGCCAAGCAGCATCGCGATACCAGGGTGCGCGATCGTAGACGTTGGTCGGCGCGTCGTCATCGACGCCCCAACGCACGACGCGGCCGTTCACAACCTGCGCTGCGAGGCGTTCGGGCCCGTGCGCATCGTGCCACTGGAACGGCGCGACCTCGATCCATTGCCGCGGAGCGCCTGCGAAGTTCGGCAAGCTGGGGATGAGAGGCCGTCCGTCGTTGTCCAGGCCGATCTTCGTCTGGCCGATGAAATTTCCCACGTCGACAAAATTCGAAAAACTACCGTTGCTGGCGATGTAGCTGCCGGCGAGCATTTTGGCGTGCTCCTTGGCACTGCTCAGTTCGACGAGTGGAACGGCGTCGGCCTCGGGAAAATACCGTTCCCCAAACTGCTGAAACAGTGCGAGCCGGATTTCACGCGTCGCACGGCCGATGCCGGCACTGTTCATCGACATGAACATCCCGACGTGCTGTAGCGGGAAAAGCTGCAGGTCGCTGTGAAAATTGATGGCATCGCCGCCGTGCCCAATCGCGCCCAGACCGTTCACGCGCTGTTCGTAGAAGCCCAGCGCCATCCGGTCGACGCCGGGCACGGCGCTGTGGGCTGGATCGTGCATGAGTTGCGCCGTGGCCGGCTGCATCAGTCCGGCGCCCTGATCCAAGTGAGCAATCATGAATTTCGCCATGTCGCCGGCGGACACGGCCAACGCGCCGGCGGGCGGCAACGTAACGAATTCATAGGGCTCGGGATCGGCGGACGCCAGGGCGTAGCCCTTCGACATGAAGGGCGCCAGCGCGGCGGGCAGCGGCTGGCGGAAGGTCGCGTGCGTCATTCCCAACGGTGTAAAGATATTGCGTTCGATATAGGACTCGAACGGCATCCCGGAAACCCGCTCGACGATGTAGCCGGCCAATCCCACGGCATAGTTGGAATAGGCGCCGGTCGTGCCCGGCGCGAAGACTCGCTTGGGCAGACGCTGCTTCAGCGCGTCGCCCAAAGCCGGAACCGGGCTTTGGCCTTCGAAGACAATCAGATGCTTGAGCGCCGCTTCGAATCCCGGCGTGTGCGTCATGATGTTGCGCATCGTGATCGGCTTCCCGCCAAAAGGCGGGATGGCAAAGTCGAGATAGCGGTTTACGTCGACATCCAGATCGATCTTGCGCTGTTCCACGAGCTGCATAACCGCTGTCCAGGTCAACAACTTCGAAATCGATCCGGGCCGAAACAGGGTCGTCGCGGGATCGACACGCTGACGCGCGGCGACATCTGCGTAGCCGTAGCCCCGCTGCGTCAAAATTTGCCCATCCTTGACGATGACGACCACGGCACCGGCGATATCGGCTTGTGCCAGCGCATGGGGCAGGTAGCCGTCCAGCCAGGCGTCGACATCCGCTGCGGTGAGCTCATGCGATTGCCGGAGCGATTCAGCGTCAGGAGTGCCTGCCGTGCCGGCGGATGCGACGAGTCCCAGCAGCGCGGCCACGCCAATTCTCGTCGCCAGTTTCCGCTGCATCTGCGCGGCCGGTCAGTAGTTCAAGCTGAAGCGAATCAGGCCACCGATAAATCCGATCCAAACGACCCCGAGCAATCCCGCCGCGGTCACGAAACCCCAGAACGGCAAGCGGCGCGGGACGTTGAGTCTGGACAGGCGCCAAGCGCTCCAGATCCCAAGTATGGCCGCCGCGATCGCCAGGAGTCCTGCAACCTCCAGTGCGCCGACAATGGGGTCGAGACCGCTGTTGTAGAAATCGAGCTCGAGGTTGAGAGTCGGCTGCAAGATCATGAACCAACAGATTAGATACACCACGTCGAACGCCGCCGCCGCGCGCAGCAACAGCCGCAATCGCTTCACCTGCGAAGCCAGATCCTCTGGAATGTTTTTCAGGGGCCGGATCCACCGAGAGAGCAGCCACGCCAACAAGGTCCAGATCAAAATCAAGCTGGCGAAGGTCAGCACGGTCAGGTTCAGAACCGACGATCGTCTGAGCGGCACGGCCTGCAGCACCGAAGTGGGATCCCCGCCATCGACGACTGTCTTGACGCCGCTGACCGTCTGCAGGGTGAGTTCGCGGCTACCGCCGACCCGGCGCCATAGCTGTGGGCCAATCTCGCGATAGACAAGCGGCTCAGGGGTAAATTCGCCCGGTACGGAGATCGTGCCATCCGCGTTTGCGGTAATCACCGTTTGTTGCAGGACATAGAACAGACTCAAGAATCCGTGCTGGATTCGGCGCGAACTCTCGTAGCGTCCTGCGATGACTTGCGCATCGGCGAGTGCCGTTGGCAACGCCGGCGGATCCACCGTTGCGGCAGAGTCCGGGAAGTATCGATCCATGAAGCCATTGAACAGCGCCTCACGGGCAAGATACACCGCTTCGCCGCGTCCACGGCTGTTGAACGTAAAATCGATGCCCACGCCTTCCGCCGGCAACAATTCGAAGTCGTTGTGAAAATAGATTGTGTCGCCGCCGTGACCGATCACCGTGCGACCGTTGTGCAGCTCCCGGAAGAAGCCGTGCGCCATGGTGGCAAAACCCGCCGGAGCCTGTTCCGAGGGACTGTGCATGCGTTTGGCCGTGTCGACCTGCAAAATCTCTGCGTCGCCGAAATGTCCGTCCTGCAGATGGGCGATCATGAAGTGCGCCATGTCCGCCGCCGTCGTCGTGCCGCTGCCGGCGGGTCGCGTCACAATCAGCTCATAGGGACCCGGCGGTGCCGAGGCGGTTCGATAGCCTTTCGATACCGCCGCCGCGAAATGCTCGGGCAGCGGCTGATCGAAGCTGGTGTGCGTCATGCCCAGCGGCGCGAGAATGTGGCGTTCGATGTAGCGCTCGTAAGGCTCTTTGGATATTCGTTCGACAATGTAGCCGGCCAGCGCCGCGCCGTAGTTTGAGTACGCGGGAACCTCGCCCGGCGCGAACAGCATGGGACGCTTGTGATCCTTCAGGTACGCCTCGGTCGAGGGCACGCCTTGCGGATTCGTCCACAGGATATCCTTCAGTCCTTCTTCGAACCCGCCCCGGTGATTCATCAAGTCGCGCAGGGTGACGGGCTTGCCGAAGTCGTTGGGAATCGTGAAGTCCAAATAGTCGTTGATGTTCCGGTCGAGATCGAGCTTGCCCTGCTCGACCAGCTGCATGACTGCTGTCCAGGTGAACAATTTTGAGGTGGATCCGATTCGAACCATGGTTTGCTCGGGATCCATGGCGAGTTTCTTGCTCACGTCGGCGTAGCCATAGCCCTTCTGCAGGAGCACGTGGCCGTCTTTCACCACCACGACAACCGCGCCGGCCATATCGCCGGCTTTCAACGCGTAGGGAACCATGCCGTCGAGCCACGTTTCGAGGTCGGCGCGCTCGAGCGCTGCGGCGGGCGCAGCTACGGCGGGTGCCGATCTGGCAGCGGAAGTGTGCACAAGGACTGCCACGGCGCTGGCCAGAAGAGCAATCATGTTCCGGACGTTCATCGTGTTCACTCTTTGAGTTCGTTGTTGATTGAATGGATTTACTTGGATTTCTGCGCTGCCGGCGTGAATGACAGGTCCTGGTAGTCGTAACTGAAATCCGCGAGCGGCGACACCGCTTTTAAGGTAATTCGTTCGACCTTGCCGTCCGCATTCAAGCCAAAGGTGACATAGGCCGGCTCGATGGTCTTATCGTCGAAGCGCGTCACGAAGCTATCGTATTGCCAGTGCTCGAGCGCCCCGCCCATGCGTGGTGTCGATTTGAAATCGATCGTGAGCGCACCATTGGCCTGGCCGATTTCGATGTTGCCGTACCACGGGTCGCTATAGGTGCCGACGTAGCGGTCGAGCGGCAACGACGGACCGATTTTTGCCGGGGTTGCCGTTGCGGACTGGTACGTCTTCAACGCGTCTTGCACACGCTCCTGCCTCTGCGCGATGATTTTTTCCGGCCAAGTGTCCTTGGGTAACCCGAGGTAATGATCGAGCAACTCGTACATCAGCCCGAGAATGATTCCGCCGTCCTCGCTGTTGATCTCGATCGAGAATCCCACATGCTTTTCCGGAATCAACACCACCGCCGTCAGAAATCCGAAAACGGCCCCGCCGTGCCAGACGATCTTGGCACCGCGATAGTCCCTGACATCCCAGCCGAGCGCATAGGTGTTGAACATGGGTTGAGTCGGCGCCATCACGCCCGATCGCGGCCCAACCGGCTGCAGCACCACGGGCGTCCACATTTGGTCGTGCGCCGCCTGGCTGAACAACCTGCCGCCATTGTTGGGAAGCGCGCCGCCATCGAGTTGGATCATCAGCCACCGCGCCATGTCATTGGCGCTGACCGCCAATCCGCCGGCGGGGGATGCGTTGCTGCCCAGATTGTCGCGCTCATTGAGAACCGCTTGATCGCCCACGCCGCGGAAGCCGCCGTTCATGCGCGCATGCGGCTGCGCGCGGTCGGGACTCGCGAAGTGGCCTTCATTGTCCGTGGTCGAATGCAGCATCCCGGCCGCTTTGAGGACGTGGTCGGCGGTGAACTTCTCCCAGGTTTCGCCGCTGACATCCTCGATCAGCTGGCCCGCGACCATGTACAAAATGTTGTCGTAGGCATACGCGCTGCGAAAGCTGGTCGCCGGTTTGATGTAGCGCAGCCGCCGCACCGATTCGGCGCGGCTCAAGTTCGTGCGCGGCACGAACAACAAGTCGCCGGCGCCTAAACCTAAGCCGCTGCGATGCACGAGCAGGTCGCGAATCGTCATCTCGCGGGTCACCCACGGGTCGTACATCTGAAAGCCCGGCAAGTGATCGATCACCTTGTCGTCCCAGCCGATTTTTCCCTGATCGACGAGAATGCCGAGCGCAGCCACGGTGAAGGCCTTGCCGGTCGAGCCGGTCGGGAAAATTGTGTCGGCGTCGACCCGCTCGGGCGAACCGAGACGCTTGACGCCGAATCCCTTGGCGAGCGTGACCTTGTCGTTCTCGACGATGGCGATGGCCATGCCGGGCACGCCGATCTTCTCGCGCAGACTTTCCACGCGGGCGTCGAAGCCGGAAGGCGGCGCGGCGAGGGCCGCCGAGATCCCAAGAAACGTCAATGAGGCGAGTGCGAAATATTTCATGCAGGCTCCGGGGTGGCATTTAACGCGATGATTTCGGCAGCCCGCATCGCCTCGATTCGCCGGATCGGACGATCGAGCGCGAACAGCATCGCCGCAGCGATCGCAGAGATGACGGTCAAAATGACAAAGAATCCGGCGTGACTGATGCGGCCCCACAGCGTGCCGACGATGCCCGAGGAGAGCGCACCGCTACTGATCACGAAGAACCACGCGGCCACCGTGGTCGCGCCGTAGCCGATCGGCGCCAAGCGCGCAAACAAGCCGAGGCCCGTCGGCAAAATGTAGAGTTCACCCAAGGTAAAGATCGCGTAGAACAGCGCCAGCCACATCCAGCTGGCCCGTCCCGTTCCGGCTGCAAATGCCACGATCGCGAGCAGCAGAAAGGCCGCCGCGACGATGAGCGCACCGAGCGCCATTTTTCTCATCGCGGAACCGGCATATCCGGCTCGCGTGCGCCTGCTCCAATGCGCCAACAGTAGCGGCGTCATCATGATGACCAGAAGAGGATCCAGACTCGGGAACCAGGTCATGGGAATGGTCCAGGGCCCGAATGCCCGATCGATGCCGACGTCGGCCCACAGCGCCAAGGTATTGCCATACTGTTCATAGGCGCCGCGAAACACCGTGACGGCAAGTCCGACGGCAAAGAGCAGAATAAATGTCGAACGATACTGGCCTGCCGGCGCCTTGCGCGCGGTGGGCGCGAGAGTCTGCTTTGCCGGCCGGCCCTGCTCCGGCAGATATTTGCCGCCGAGAATGTAAATCACGAGACCTAGAAGCATCCCGACGCCCGCGGCGCCGAAACCCCAATGCCAACCGTACACTTCGCCCAGCACGCCGCAGACCAGCGGCGCCAGGAATCCGCCAACATTGATGCCGACGTAGTACACGTTGTAGGCCCAGCCGCGGCGCGGATCGTCCGCCCGATAAAGACCGTCGATTTGGCTCGGCAGACTCGGCAGGAACAGGCCGTTGCCGAGCGCAATGGTCGCGAGCGCCAGGTAAAACAGCGGTTCGAAGGTCATCATGAAATGCCCCGCCGCCATGATGCCGCCGCCGATGATCACCGCGCGCCGTTTCCCCAGCCATCGATCGGCGATCAGGCCGCCGAAGATCGGCGTGAAATACAGCGTCGCCAAATACACGCCGTAGATGAGCGACGCCCTTTCCTGGCCGATCAGCAATTGCTTGGTCATGTAGTAGACCAGCAAGGTGCGCATGCCGTAGTAGGAGAAAATCTCCCACATCTCGGTCAAGAAAAGTATCGTGAGGCCGCGCGGCTGACCGAACCAAGTCTGCTGGTTCGCGCTCATCGCCTTAAGCGTGTGTCCCGCCCCAGACTTGCTCACCGCTCCAGGCACTGCCATTGGTGTACGTCATGCTGGGCGTACGATCCTTGGCGAGAAAAATCGGTCCATCCAGATCCACGACGTCGCACAATTGTCCGAGCACGAAGGCCGGCGCCATGGCGAGACTGGTGCCGACCATGTTGCCGACCATGACGCCCAACCCCAAGCGTCGTGCTTCGTGCGCCATGGCCAAGCCTTCCGTCAATCCACCGCACTTGTCCAGCTTGATGTTGACGACGTTGAAACGTCCGACCAGGCCCGCAACGTCGGCGAGCGTCAGCACGCTTTCGTCGGCGGCGATCGGGATCTTCGATTTGAATCCGGTGAGATCGGCCTCGCGGCCGCGCTTCAAGGGCTGCTCGAGCAACGAGACCTTGGCCGACTCGAGCACGCCCATCAGCGAACCGAGCGACTCGATGCCGTAGCCTTGATTGGCGTCGACGCCCATCCAAACTTCAGGACGTGCCGCGCGCACCGCGCGCACCCGCTCGATGTCGTCCTGCAGATCGCCCGTTAATTTCAACTTCAGGGATTTCGCCTGAGCATATTTGCGCGCGCCCGCCGCCATGGCGGCGGGATCGTCGGCGCCCAACGTGAAGGTCGTGACCAGCGGCTTCGGCGCATCGATATCGGCAAGTTCCCAGACTGCAACGCCCAAGCGATGCGCCTCGAGCTCCCACATTGCGCAATCGACCGCGTTGCGCGCGCCGCCGGCCGGCAGCAGTCGTTGCAGCGCGGTTCGATCGATGCCTCGTTCGAGGGTGCCGCGCACCGCTTCGATTTCCGCAACCATGGTTTGCGCCGTGTCGCCCAAGTAGTACACGCCGGACGCTTCGCCGCGGCCGCGATGCTCGCCATCGTCGAGCGTAACGACCACGACCTCCTGCTCCTCGAATACAAATCCTGAGATGCGAAACGGCGCCGACAACCGCAGTTTCTCCACCTCAACGCGCAGTTTTAACGTCGACATCAGTAATTTATTCCAAAACTAAACAAGTTGAACACAACGGCAATCCACAACACGATGAACGCCGACAGCGCGAGCACGATGCTCCACACTTTGGCGGGCCAGCGGCGCGTTCCCTTCCATACCGTCCACAGATTCCAGGCTATAAAGGCGGATCCCGACAGGATGGCGAGAATGCCGAACACCTCGGCAAAGCGGATGTTGCCGTTGAACTTGTTGGTCAGGTTGTTGAAGTCATTGAACATGCGGATGATCGTGAATCCCCACAGGCCCAGCGCCGCAAGCAGCAGGATCGACCCGACCTTGCTCAATCGATAGGCGCGCAGCGCATCCGGACCAAGCGCCAGGCCCGCCCCAAAGCGGCGGCGCACGATGGCCGTGACCGGCCAGAACACGGCGGTCAGGAGCAGAGCTGCCAGTGCACAATAGAGCGCCGGCAGCAGCCATGCCGCATCGGCGTAGCCCGGCACGCGGTCGAACACCATGAACGGGGAAATGCCATCGATGCTGAAACGCACGGCCTTGCCATCGACCACCTTGGCCGCCAAGCGCTCGTGACTGTCTTGATCGCGCCATACGTAAGGGGCCGTTTCGACCCAGTGACGGGGCTTGCCGTTGAGCCCGTTGAACGGCACCGCCAGTTCACCCTTGGCATCGACACCCGCCTTGGTCTGACCGAAGAGACCGACCGCGGCCAGGAAGCTTGACTGCGAGCCGCGCGAATTGACCCAGTGACCGTTGAGCAGGGCTGCATGGTCTGCCGAGGTTTTCGCATCGACTTTCGTGGCGCTGGTCTCCGCAACGGGAAAGTAACGATCGGCGAAGTCCTCGAACAGCGCGCCGCGCAATCCGCCGACGGCGCCGGCCTTGCCGGGGGTATTGAAGGAGACATAGAAGCCGACGCCTTCCTTCAAGAACAAATGCAGGGAGGTGTGGAAGCACTGGGTATCACCCAGATGCGCAATGACTTCGCGGCCATTGAGATTGGTTTCGAAGAAGCCCAGCTCCATTCGATTCAGCGGCGGCAGGATGGTGAGCGGGCTGTTGTGCATCATCTCCGCTGTTTCGGCCTTGAGGATGCGATTGCCGTGATATTCACCGTTTTGCAGGTGCGCAATCATGAAGTGCGCCATGTCCTCGCCGGGCGACGACAGCGATCCCGCGGGTGCAGGCCCGATGATCTCGAATTTTTTCGCCGGCTCGGATGCCAACGAATAGCACTGCGACATGAGCGGCTCGAGATCCGCCGGCAACGGCTGACGGAAAGTCGAATGCTTCATGTCGAGCGGCGCGAAGATGTGCTTATCGAGGTAGTCATCGAATGACTCGCCCGAGACCCGCTGCACGATGTAGCCGGCGAGTGATGCACCGTAGTTGGAATAGGCCGGCGTCGTGCCGGGCACGAACACGCGCTCGGGAACCCACTGCTTGAGCAGCGCTTCGAAATTCGGCGATTTGGGATCATCCGACATGATGCCCTTGGCCTGCTCTTCGAAACCTGCGACATGCTGCATCAGCTGGCGCATCGTGACCGGCTTGCCGTCGCGCGCGGGAATTTTGAAATCCAGATATTGATTCACATCGGCATCGAGATCGATCTTGCCCTGTTCGACCTGCTGCATCACCGCGGTCCAGGTGAAGAGCTTCGATACCGATCCCGGCCGGAACAAGGTCAATTTCGGATCCACCGGGGTGCGTTTTTCGACATCCGCGTACCCGTATCCGCGCTCGGTGACGATTTGCCCATCCTTGACGACGGCTACGACGGCGCCCGCGATGTCGCCGGTATGCAGGGCATACGGCATGTATCCGTCGAGCCAGGCATTGAGGTCGTCTGCCGTCAATGCGGGGGCCGGCGTTGCGGCCGCCGACCCGGCGGCCGGCGCTGCGCCCGGCGCAACGGTTGCTTGCGGCGCAGCCGCGGGCGCGGTCGTTGCGGGAGCCAGGCTAGGTGCGGGCGCGGTTTTGGTTTTCTGTGCGGTGGCCGTCAGCGTTCCCAAAGTGAGAAGCGCGGCCGCCAACAAGGTGAATATACGCATGGATGCTCTTCTTGCGACCGGGTCGCTGTTATCTAAAATTACGCGAGACACTTGTCGACGAGTTTTTCCAACGCGGCCCCTGCGCGCATGGGGTCCGCGACGGGCACGCCGAGCCGTGCGCTCTCGGCTTCCAGCAATCGCGCCGCATCGCTCGGATCAAGCTTGGAGGTGTTCAGGCTGACGCCGGCGCAGCGGATCGCCGCATTGGTGCGACGGCCGAGCCGCAGATTCAAATCAATGGTGTCGAAGACATCCGGCAGCAGGTAGCCGGGATGACCCAGCATTTCCTTGCGGTCAATGTCGTGGCACACGACGATGACATCCGGCTGGCTGCCGTGCAGCAGGCCGAGCGAAACGCCGGCGTAGGCCGGGTGGAACAACGAACCCTGACCTTCGATCACGTCCCAGTGCTGCGCGGGAGCCGCCGGGCTCAAGATCTCCGCGGCGCCGGCCTCGAAATCCGCGACCACCGCGTCCATCGGCATGCCGCCGCCTGCGATCAAGATTCCCGTCTGTCCCGTGGCACGAAAATCCGTGTCGAGCCCGCGCTCGCTGAATGCGCGCGCCAACGCCAGAGCAGTATATTTCTTGCCCACCGCGCAATCCGTGCCGACGGTCAGCAGGCGTTTGCCGCTGCGCTTGGCCCCGGTTGCAATCGGGATATTTTTCGGCGGCGTACGCACGTCGATGAGCCGGCGGCCGTGGCGCTCCGCGGCGGCTTTCAGCTGCGGCACGTTGCCGAGTTTGGCGTGCATGCCGCTGATGAGATCGAGTCCGGACTCGAGCGCCTCGAGGAGCGAGGGAATCCAGCTGTCGCCGATCACGCCGCCGGTATTGGCCACGCCGATGACGAGTGCACGCGCACCGCGCGCGCGCGCTTCCTTCGGCGTCAAGCGCGGAAGACCCGTGGTGACCGTCGCACCGGCGCACGACCATTCTCCAACGCAGCGGTCAGGCGCCCAGTCGCGCAGCCCGAATGCCGTCTTGGCGTAACCTTTCTCCGTGGTGTCGCCCAGAAAAAGCAGGTACGGGTGAGGTAAATCCAGCACCTGCGACATTCGGGCCTCCGCCGCGTGCAATTCGCGTTTCGTATTCATTCCCTAACCTTTTAAACTTTGTAGACAGTTTGCCGGCCATGTTTCATGGCCTTCCCCTAGGTCCAAGTAGAACCCAGCAGGCGACGGAAATTGCCGCCGAGGATCGCCTGAATATTCGCATCGCTGTAGCCGCGGCGGATCAGTGCCGCCGTCAGGTCGTACACCTTGCGCGGATGGTCAAAGCCGTCGGTGTCGATCTTGTCGCGGAATGCATAGGAGGACTTGTAGCTGGCCTTGAGCTGCTTGTACTGGTCCGGCGGCATATGGTCGTATCCCATCAAGTCGGAGTCCGATCCGATGCCGACATGGTCGATGCCGACGAGCTTTACGACGTGATCGATGTGATCGACGATGTCTTCAACGGTCGTCGGTTCCTTGTCCTTGACGAACATGCGCACGCCGGTGATGCCCATGACGCCGCCCTTCGCCGCCAGCTTGCGAATCGCCTCGTCGGTTTTGAGACGCGGATGATTGTTCAGCGCGCGGCAATTCGAGTGCGTAAACGCGATGGGCTTGGGGGACAAGTCGATGGCGTCCAAGGTGGTCTTATCGCCGCTGTGCGAAACGTCGACGAGCATGCCCACTTCGTTCATTGACTTGATTATCTGCTCGCCGTAGTCGCTGATCCCGCCATCGACCCGCTCGGTGGAACCGCTGCCGAGCAGATTCTGCGTATTATAAGTCAGCTGCGCACAGCGCAGTCCTAATTCGTAGAACGCTTTGACGTCCTTCGGTTCGCGAAATTCGTCGGCATTCTGCAATCCCATGATGACGGCGATCTTCTGCTTGGCCTTCGCGGCATCCAGGTCGCCGGCGTTGCCCACGAGAGTAAAAACCTGCGTATTGCGCCCGACAAAGCCGCTCCACGCGGCGATGAATTCCAGCGCATCGTCGTAGGCGCTCGCGCCGCCGACCCCGACGGAGTTGTGGAATCCGGTAATGCCACACGTCCGAAACATGGCGGCCTCAGAATCGGTCAAGGGCAGCGCATAGGCTTCGGGACGAAAATCCAGTTTGAGCGGCGCGAGCATGTCGATCACCAGCGAGCGCTGCACCAGATCCAAAACTTTGGACGAATACTTATTCTTAGGGTCTTGAGCAGCCGCGCCTGGCGCGGCATCCGCCAACGGCAGCGCGAATGCGGCCACGGCCCCTGCCATTGCTTGCAATGTGCGGCGGCGGGTCAAGCGGAGGGCAGAGTCGGACATCGTTTGCTTATCCTGATATCATGTCGCAACTAAGCCAGAATAATCCTGTATAGACAATTGTCAATAAAATTCTCTATTCAGGTCTGTTTGCTTCATATTTAAAAATTGTATGTTTAGCGGGCCTCGAATCGATTGACCTAGGAAATGCGCTAGGTATGCTGCGAGCGGCCAACGGAAACGACACTGCAAGGGCGGCTTAGATGGACACAAAAACGCGTCATCCCACGCTAGGAAGCTTGCTGCGCTCATTGCGCGCGCGCAATGGCTGGACTTTGAGCCAGATGAGTCAGCGTACCAGCATCCCGGTGTCCACCCTGTCCAAGGTGGAACACGATCGCCTGACCTTGAGTTATGACAAGCTGGTGCAATTGAGCCAGCGGCTGGAAATCCGCGTATCCGAGTTGTTCGCCGATCCGACCGACGCCGAACCGGCGGTGACGGCGCGCCGCAGTATCGGCCACACCGAGGATGCGGTGCGGGTGAATACGAAAAACTACGATTATTACTACCTGTGCCCGGAGCTGCGCCGCAAACGCATGATCCCGATCTTGACGCGCATCCGCGCCAAGAGCGCCGAGGAGTTCGGCGAACTGGTGCGCCACTCGGGCGAGGAATATATCTATGTCCTCAAGGGCGCGATCAAGGTTCTCACGGAGTTTTACGACCCGGTGGTCTTGAATGGCGGCGAGTCGATCTATCTCGACAGCAACATGGGGCATGCCTACGTCACCGCAGAGGGATGCGACGAGGCGGTCGTGCTCGGAGTGTGCTCGAGCAACGACGAGGGGTTGATCCACTCCCTGATGTCCTTGCATGGCGAGCCTGAGGTGACTTTACCGCCGAATCTTCCGGAGCCGGCGCGCGCTCAGGTCAAGGCGGCCAAGAAGGCCAAGAGCCGTTAGGCTCCGGGGGCCTTGATCCTGGGGCCCTGATCCTGGGGCCCTG